>WNGA01000002.1_pt1 | contig 315713 bp, 253 predicted proteins | sample 5400061 | NCBI WGS metagenome assembly WNGA01 (sample SAMN13153366, study PRJNA577476) | soil metagenome | isolation source: 100 cm soil or saprolite under grassland replicate 2 | place: USA:California | collected 2016-06-15 | reverse complement strand
ACTTGTCCCGCTCTTTCAACTCCTGCGCCCCAACTCGAATCGCCCGTCGAGACACCCCTGTCGCTCTCGAGACGATCGAAGCCCCGCCCCGGCCAATCGCTTCCGCCTCCGCGGCCGCCACGCAACGGCGCAGCTTCTCATTCAGCATCCCTTCCAGCAGCTTGAACCGCTTGCCAATCGTCTCGACGTCAGCCATCCCTCCAAGATACACCCCGACCCTCAACTATGCAACAGTTATTTCGTTACGCTTCCTAAGGGTCCACCGTCCAGCCGGGCTCCGTGACCGCCTCCTGCCCGGCAGGGTGGGGCTCGACCAGCTTGGCGTAGAGCTCGGGGCGCCGTGCCCGCACGTAGCGGCGACCCGGGGCGCGCTCCCGCTTCTCCGCCAAGAGCTCCGTCACCACCACGTCGTCGCCCAGGGCGCGGCTCTCGGCCTGGACCTCCCCGAACGGGTCCAGGACCATGGCCAGGCCGGGCTTGATCGTGTCGTCGTCGCGGCCCACTGCGTTCGAGAACACGATGTACACGCCGTTCTCCCAGGCCCGCGCGGGCAGCCAGCGCATCAGCCAGGCCCGGCCCTTGAGCCCGTCGAACTCGCGCCGCAGCGCCTCGGGGTCATCGTGCCGGCGGTCCCACAGGGCGGGGTCGATCGGCCCCCGGCCCGGCATGGAAGAGGGCGTTCCCCCGGTGACGTGAGGAGCGAAGATCACGTCGGCGCCCATGAGCGTGGTGGCACGGACGTTCTCGGGGAGGTTGTTGTCGTAGCAGACGAGGAACCCCGCGCGCAGGCCGCGTAAGTCGGCGACGTGGTGCCCCTCGCCCGGGGACAGGTGGGGGGTGATGAACGGGTGAAGCTTGCGGAAGCGGGTGAGGAAGCCCTCGGGACCCACGGTGACGTAGGTGTTGTAGAGCCGGTCCTCCTCCGCCTCGATGAGCCCGGCCATGATGAGGATGCCGAGCTCGCGCGCGGTCTTGGCAAGGACAGTGGAAGAAGGCCCGCCCGGTACGGGCTCGGCCAGCCGGGCGAGCGTTTCGCGGTCCAGCCGACGAAGGAACGTGTAGCCCGTCACCGAGCACTCGTGGAAGCTGACGATCTCGGCTCCCTGCCGGGCGGCCCGCCGGGCGAGGTCGTGGATGCGGCCGAGGTTGTAAGGCTTGTCGCCGTCGCGGTGCTCGAACTGCGCCGCGCCCACGCGGACGTCGCGCATGGCGCACCTCCCGGGGCTCGTCACGCTCTGCGGGCGATTCTATACGCCATCTTGAGGCGATCCCGCCTATCTTCTTGTAGTCTCTGACCCACGCAAAGATGGCCGAGCAACGACCCGATCCCGATGCCCTCCTGCGGCGCCTTGCTGCCGACGAAGGCCGGAGTCGCGGGCGGCTGAAGATCTTCTTCGGCGCCTCGCCCGGGGTGGGCAAGACGTACGCGATGCTGGAGGCGGCGCGCGCCAGGCGCGCCGAGGGTAAAGACGTGGTCATCGGCTGGATCGAGACCCACGGCCGGGCGGAGACCGCGGCCCTCGCCGAAGGGCTCGACCGGGTGGCGCCCCGCGCGGTCGAGTACCGGGGGGTGCAGCTTCGCGAGTTCGACCTCGACGCCGCCCTCACGCGGAAACCTGGGCTGCTCCTCCTCGACGAGCTGGCCCACACCAACGCGCCGGGCGCGCGCCACGCGAAGCGCTGGCAGGATGCTGCTGAGCTGCTGGACGCGAGCATCGACGTCTACACGACCTTGAACGTCCAGCACCTGGAGAGCCTCAACGACCTGGTGAATCAGGTCACGGGGGTGGCGGTCCGGGAGACGGTGCCGGACCGGATCCTCGACGATGCGGACGAGGTGGAGTTCGTCGACCTGCCCCCCGAGGACCTGCTCAAGCGCCTGGCCGAGGGCAAGGTCTATCTCCCGGAGCGGGCCGCAGACGCGGCGCGGAACTTCTTCCGCCGGGGTAACCTGCTCGCCCTGCGCGAGCTGGCCCTCCGCCGCACGGCGGAGCACGTGGACGCGGATGTCCAGGAGTACCGCCGCGACCACGAGATCGAGCCCACCTGGCCGGTGGCGGACCGGATCCTGGTGTGCGTGCGCCCCAACCCCGAGAGCGACCGCCTCGTGCGGGCGGCGCGGCGGATGGCGGCGCGCCTCAAGGCGGACTGGATCGTGGCCTACGTGGAGAGTGCGACCCAGCCCGCTTTGTCGGCAGCGGAGAAGCAGGCCCTCGCCCGCACGATGAAGCTGGCGGAGGAGCTGGGCGCGGAGACGGTCGTCCTCTCCGGCGAGAGCGTGGCCGAGGCATTGCTCAGCTTCGCGCGCCGACGGAACGTGAGCCGGATCGTCGTGGGCAAGCCCGTCCACTCCCGCTGGCGCGACCGCCTGAAGGGTTCGCTCCTGGACGAGCTGGTCCGCGGGAGCGGCGGAATCGAGGTCCATGTCATCCCGGGCGGGAAGGCGGGGCCGCCCGGCCCACCCCTGGTCACGGCCGAGCGGGAACGTGGGCTGGGCCCTTACCTGTGGTCGGCCGGGGTCGTCGTCATCTGCACGCTGGTGTGCTGGGCCATGTTCGGACGCTTCGACAACTCGAACCTGATCATGGTCTATCTCCTGGGGGTCGCCTTCGTGGCCACTCGGCACGGGCGGAGGCCCTCCGGGCTGGCGGCCGTGCTGAGCGTCGGCGCGTTCGACTTCTTCTTCGTGCCGCCCTACATGACCTTTGCCGTGAGCGACACGCAGTACCTCGTCACCTTCGGGGTCATGCTGCTGGTCAGCCTACTCATCAGCACGCTCGCAGTGAGGGTGAGGGCGCAGGCGGAGGCGGCCCGCCAGCGGGAGCAGCGGACGCAGGCCCTCTACGCCATGAGTCGGGAGCTCGCCGGAGCCCGGACGGCGGAAGAAGTCGTTCGCATCGCTTCCCGGCACGTGTCGGAGCTCGTTCAGGGCTCGGCGAACGTCCTGCTCCCCGGATCGACTGGACGCCTCGAAGAGCCCACCGGTGACGGGCCGGGGGCCAGCTCTCGTGAGGCCGCGGTCGCCCAATGGACGTTCGACCACGGCCGGATGGCCGGGCTGGGCACCGACACCCTCCCTGGGGCGTCGGCCGTCTACGTGCCCCTCAAGGGCACGCAGTCGGTCGTGGGCGTGCTGGGCGTACGTCCCCACGAGACCCTGCTTCCGTTGGTCCCGGACCAGCTGGACCTCCTCGAGACCCTGGCGCGCCAGGCCGCTTCGGCCCTGGAGCGTGTCGGCCTGGCGAGCGAGGCGGAGCAGGCGCGTCTCGCGGTGGAGGCGGAGCGCCTCCGGAGCACGCTCCTGAGCTCCGTCTCGCACGACCTGCGCACGCCCCTCGCCACGATCACGGGCGCCGCCAGCACCTTGCTGCAGCCCGGCTCCCTCGACGGGGCCGCGGAGCGCGAGCTCAAGGAAGCCATCTACGAGGAGGCCGAGCGGCTCAATCGGCTGGTCACGAACCTCCTCGACATGACGCGGCTGGAGTCGGGGTCGCTCCAGCTCAGCCGCGACTGGCACTCGCTGGAGGAGCTGGTGGGAACGGCCCTGGCCCGGCTCGAGAGAAGCGCGAAGGGACGCCCGATCGAGGTCTCGATCCCCGCGGACCTGCCCCTGGTGCCGGTGGACGGAATCCTGGTCGAGCAGGTGCTCGTGAACCTCCTCGACAACGCCCTCAAGTACACCCCGCCCGGATCACCGATCCGGGTCACCGCCACCTCGAACGATGGCGCGGTGACGGTCGAAGTGGCCGACGAGGGGCCCGGCCTTCCCATGGGCGCCGAGGAGCGCGTCTTCGAGAAGTTCTATCGGGCCGGATCCGGCGAGCGCGGCTTCGGGCTCGGCCTGCCGATCTGCAGCGCCATCCTCACCGCGCACGGCGGCCGGATCTGGGCCGAGAACAGACGGCCACGCGGAGCGGTCTTCCGCTTCACCCTGCCCTTCGGAGACGGTCCGCCCCCTGCGATGGAGGAAGACGGTGAGCGTGAGCCCGCCTGACGCCCCTCCGCCGAACCAGGGGACGCCGCGCGTGGTCCTGGTGGTCGAGGACGAGCCGCAGGTCCGCCGCTTCCTGCGCGCGACCCTGGCTGCTCACGAGTACCGCCTGCTCGAGGCGACCACCGGGCAGCAGGGGCTCCTGGAGGCCGCAACCCGCTCTCCCGACCTGATCCTCCTGGACCTCGGCCTGCCGGACCTGGACGGAGTCGAGGTGACGCGCCGGCTTCGCGAGTGGTCCACGACGCCCATCATCGTGATCTCGGCCCGGGGACAGGAGCACGACAAGGTCCAGGCCCTCGACGCGGGGGCGGATGACTACCTCACCAAGCCGTTCGGAGTGGGCGAGCTGCTGGCCCGCATGCGCGTGGCCTTCCGCAACTCGGCCCGCGGCGCCTCCGGCCCGCCGGAGCCGGTGTTCGAGGTGGAAGGCCTCCGCGTGGACCTCGTCGGCCGACACGTCTCGGTCGGCGGCCGGGAGGTCCACCTGACCCGGACGGAGTACAAGCTCCTGGCGACCCTGATCAAGAACGCGGGCAAGGTCGTCACCCACCGGCAGCTCCTGCGCGAGGTCTGGGGTCCGGGCGCCATGAGCCAGTCCCACTACGTGCGCGTCTACATGGGGCAGCTCCGCCACAAGCTCGAAAGCGATCCCGCCCGCCCCCGCTACCTCGAGACCGAGACCGGCGTCGGCTACCGCCTGCGCTCGGACTGACCGTGACCGCGCTCACGGCATTTGGTCTCTTCGCCATAACCGCGATGCTGGTCTTCTACGCCCTGGAGAGTCGCAGCCCGTGGTTCATCCTGGCCTTTGCCGGGGCGTGCGCTCGGGTCGGTCTATGGCTTCCTGCAAGGCGCCTGGCCGTTCGGAATCGTGGAGGCCATCTGGTCACTGGTGGCCGTTCAGCGGTGGCGCCGGGCCTCGCGGCCACACTGACTCCCTGCCAAACCCCCGGAGCCCGCTTTCTTGACACCTCCTTGACACGAGTGGCCGCGATCTTGAGGCTCCGCTTACGTCGACGTGCCTTAGCCTGGTCTCGTGAGAAGCACCGATCGACGGAGGCTACCGTGATGGATCTGCTGTTCGTGGGACTGAGCCTGCTCTTCTTCGGCCTTTCCTGGGGCCTCGTCCGGCTCTGCGAACGGTTGTAGGAAGCCCGATGCCACTCCTGTACGTCGTGGGCGGAATCGTGGCCCTTGGGCTCCTGGGGTACCTGGTGCTGGCGCTCCTGAAGCCGCAGCTCTTCTCATGACCGGCAACGGCCTCGTCCAGCTCGTCGTCTACGTGGTCGTCCTCCTCGCGCTGGCCAAGCCGCTGGGGGCCTACATGGCGCGCGTGTACGAGAACCGGCCCTGCGGTCTGGATCGGGTGCTCGGCTCTCTGGAGCGCCTGATCTACTGGCTCTCGGGCGTCGACCCCCGCCAGGAGATGGGGTGGAAGACCTACGCGCTCGCGATGCTCGTCTTCAACCTCTCGGGCATGCTGCTCCTCTACGGGCTCCAGCGCGTGCAGGGCCTGCTGCCCCTCAATCCCGAGAACCTGGGCGCGGTCTCACCCGATCTCGCCTTCAACACCGCGGCCAGTTTTGCCACCAACACCAACTGGCAGAGCTACGGCGGCGAGACGACGATGAGCTACCTGACCCAGATGGTCGGTCTCACCGTCCAGAACTTCGTCTCCGCCGCCACGGGCATGGCGATCCTGGTCGCGCTCATTCGCGGCTTCGCCCGCCGGTCGACCGAGAGCATCGGCAACTTCTGGGTGGACCTCAACCGCACCACCTTGTACATCCTCCTGCCCCTCTCATTGGTGTTCGCGCTCGTGCTGGTCTCGCAAGGGGTGGTGCAGACGTTCGGCCCGTACGCGAAGGTCACGCTCGTGCAGCCCACCGGCAACCCCACCCTGACCGAGCAGGTCATCGCGGTGGGGCCGGCCGCTTCGCAGATCGCGATCAAGCAGCTCGGGACCAACGGCGGGGGCTTCTTCAACTCGAATTCGGCGCATCCCTTCGAGAACCCCACCCCCCTCTCCAACTTCCTCGAGCTCCTCGCCATCCTGCTGATTCCCGCCGCCCTCTGCTACACGTTCGGGGTGATGGTCAGGGAAACCCGCCAGGGCTGGACGGTCCTCGCGGCCATGACCGTGATCTTCGTCGGCCTGCTCGCGCTCTGTGTCGTCGCCGAGCAGAATGGCGCGCCCTTCGCGAGGCAAGGGGTCGACCACGCGGCCAGCGCTCTCCAGTCGGGCGGGAACATGGAGGGCAAGGAGGTCCGGTTCGGCATCGCCACCTCCGCGCTCTGGGCCACCGCGACCACCGCCGCCTCCAACGGCTCCGTGAACTCGATGCACGATTCATTCACCCCGATCGGGGGCCTCGTGCCGCTCTCGATGATCGAGCTGGGCGAGGTGGTCTTCGGCGGCGTAGGCTCCGGGCTCTACGGCATGCTGGTCTACGCGATCGTGGCCGTGTTCGTGGCGGGCCTCATGGTCGGACGGACGCCCGAGTACCTCGGCAAGAAGATCGAGGCCTACGAGATGAAGATGTCGTCCGTGGTCATACTGATCGTGCCCGGGCTGGTGCTGATCGGCACCTCGATCGGGGTCGCCACCGCCGCCGGCAGGGCGGGCCCCCTGAACCCCGGCCCTCACGGGTTCAGCGAGATCCTCTACGCCTTTTCCTCGGCGGCCAACAACAACGGGAGCGCCTTCGGCGGCCTCAGCGCCAACACCCCCTTCTACAACACCGCCCTCGGGCTCTGCATGCTCTTCGGCCGCTACTGGCTCGCCCTCCCGGTGCTGGCGATCGCCGGCTCGCTCGCACGAAAGAAGATCGTCCCGACCGGACCCGGCACCTTGCCCACGCACACGCCCCTTTTCGTGGTCTTGCTCGTAGGAGTCGTGATCCTCGTGGGAGCGCTGACCTACGTGCCGGCGCTCGCCCTGGGTCCGATCGTCGAGCATCTGAACATGATCGCCGGCTGAGGCGAGGGAGCCCATGACCAGCGCGCAACACGGACGCTCGCTGTTCGACCTGCCGATCCTCCGGCAAGCCGTGATCGATTCCTTACGCAAGCTGACGGTGCGCCGCCAGGTGCGGAATCCCGTCATGTTCGTCGTGTACGTCGGCTCCATCCTGACAACCCTGCTGTGGATCCAGTCCCTGGCCGGCCAGGGCGAGGCCCCCGCCGGGTTCATCTTCTGGATCTCGGTCTGGCTCTGGTTCACGGTGCTCTTCGCCAACTTCGCGGAGGCCATGGCCGAGGGTCGCGGGAAGGCCCAGGCGGCGTCGCTGCGCAAGGCCCGCCGCGATCTCCAGGCCAAGCGCCTGGCCCGGCCCGAGCACGGCGCCCGCCACCAGGTCGTTCCCGCCTCGAGCCTTCGCAAGGGCCAGGTCGTGCTGGTCGAGACGGGCGACTTCATCCCTGCCGACGGAGAGGTGGTGGAGGGCGTGGCTTCGGTCAACGAGAGCGCCATCACTGGAGAGAGCGCTCCCGTGATCCGCGAGAGCGGGGGCGACCGCAGCTCCGTCACCGGAGGAACCCAGGTCCTCTCGGACTGGCTCATCGTGAAGGTGACCGCCGATCCCGGCGAGGCGTTCCTCGACCGGATGATCGCCCTGGTCGAAGGGGCGAAGCGGCAGAAGACCCCCAACGAGATCGCGCTCGACATCCTGCTGGCGGGCCTCACCATCGTCTTCCTGCTGGCCACGGCCACGCTGTTGCCCTTCTCCTCGTACAGCGTGCAGCAAGCGGGGCAGGGGAACCCGGTGACGGTGACCGTCCTCGTGGCCCTGCTCGTCTGCCTCATTCCCACCACGATCGGCGCCCTGCTGTCCGCGATCGGGATCGCGGGGATGGACCGCATGATCCAGAAGAACGTCATCGCCATGTCCGGGCGGGCGGTGGAGGCGGCGGGAGACGTCGACGTCCTCCTCCTCGACAAGACCGGCACCATCACCCTGGGCAACCGCCAGGCGACCCACTTCTATCCCGCGCCGGGGATCGGGGAGCGCGACCTGGCCGACGCCGCCCAGCTCGCCTCCCTGGCGGACGAGACCCCGGAGGGCCGGAGCATCGTGGTCCTGGCCAAGGAGAGATACGCGATCCGCGAGCGCAACATCGAGAAGCTGGGCGCCACCTTCGTGCCCTTCACCGCCCAGACGCGGATGAGCGGCGTGAACCTCGACGGCCGCCAGGTCCGGAAAGGGGCCGCGGAGGCGATCGAGGCTCACGTGAAGCGCCTGGGCGGAGCCGTCCCCTCGGAGGTGCGGACGACCGTCGACACGATCGCGAAGGCGGGAGCGACCCCGCTCGTGGTCGCCGACGGAGCCACCGTGCTCGGCGCAATCCAGCTCAAGGACATCGTCAAGGGCGGCATCCGCGAGCGCTTCACGGACCTGCGCCGCATGGGGATCAAGACGGTCATGATCACGGGCGACAACCCGCTCACCGCGGCCGCCATCTCCGCGGAGGCGGGGGTCGACGACTTCCTGGCGGAGGCCACCCCCGAGGCGAAGCTGAAGCTGATCCGCGACATCCAGGGCCAGGGCCGGCTGGTCGCCATGACGGGCGACGGGACCAACGACGCTCCCGCCCTCGCCCAGGCCGACGTGGCGGTCGCCATGAACACGGGCACCCAGGCGGCGAAGGAAGCCGGCAACATGATCGACCTCGACTCCAACCCCACGAAGCTGCTCGAGGTAGTGGAGACGGGGAAGCAGATGCTCATGACCCGGGGCGCCCTGACCACCTTCAGCATCGCGAACGACGTGGCCAAGTACTTCGCGATCATCCCGGCGGCGTTCGCCACGACCTATCCGGCCCTGGGCGCCCTCAACATCATGCGTCTGACGACCCCGGGGAGCGCGATCCTGTCCGCGGTGATCTTCAACGCCCTGATCATCATCGCCCTGATCCCTTTGGCGCTCAAAGGCGTCCGGTACCGGCCGCTCGGCGCGGCCGCCGTCCTGCGTCGCCACCTCTGGATCTACGGGGTCGGCGGCATCCTGATCCCCTTCCCCGGGATCAAGCTCGTCGACATGATCCTGGCCGCATTCCACTGAACGTAGAGGAGGACCGTGACCATGCTCGCCCAATGTCGCATTGCCATCCTCTCCCTGGCCCTGTTTACGGTCATCACCGGCATCATTTACCCGGCCTTCGTGACCGCGATCGCACGGGTCATCTTCCCGCAGCAGGCGAACGGCAGCCTGGTTCTCCAGGACGGCAAAGCCGTGGGCTCGGCGCTGATCGGTCAGCCCTTCGACGATCCCCGGTACTTCTGGGGGCGACCCTCGGCGACGGCGCCCTTTGCGGACAACGCGGGCGCTTCGACGGGGTCCAATCTGAGCCCGACCAACCCGGACCTCGTCAAGGCCGTGCAGGGACGTGTGGAAGCGCTCCGGGCCGCCGATCCCGGCAACGCCGCGCCCGTCCCGGTCGATCTCGTGACCGCTTCGGGCAGCGGGCTCGATCCCCACATCAGCCCCGCCGCCGCGCTCTATCAAGCGCCCCGAGTGGCCAGGCTCCGCCACCTGGACGCGAAGGCCGTACAACAGACAGTCGACGAGCACGTGGAGGAACGCCTGCTCGGTCTCCTGGGAGAGCCCCGGGTCAACGTGCTTCTCCTGAACCTGGACCTCGACCGCCGGTTCGGCCCGTCGGGAGGGCTCGCTCGGAATCGACCCTGACTCGGGCTGGAGGAAGCAAGCATGGACGACGCTGACGACGGTCTCCTCTATCTGGCCGCGGGTCCCCTGGCCGCGATCTTCCTCGGCATGCTGCTGGTCCCCCTGCGTGACTTCACCAGCGCGTCCAACTTCACGTTCGTCTTCATGGCCCTGACCATCGCGATCGCCGCGCTGGGCGGCCGGCCCGCGGCCGTGGCCACCGCGCTGTGCTCGGCCCTCAGCCTGGACTTCTTCCTGACCAAGCCCTACCTGAGGCTCACCATCGAGGAGAAGCACGACACGATCGCCTTCGTGGGGCTGGCCGTCTGCGGACTGATCGCTGCCACCCTGGGACCGGAGCGAGGCGAGAGGAGCGCCCTCCGCGCGGCGCGCGCGCACCTGGCGCTGCTCCACGCGACCCTGGGCCAACTGGAAGGGGCGGGCCCGCTCGAGGCCCAGCTCACGAGGGTCCTGAGCGGGTTCCGGGCCGCCTTGCCCGTGGCCGCTGCCCTCGTCCGCGACGCTCGAGGCCGGCTGGTCGCGGCTTCCGAGCGCGCGCAGGGGCTGCCCGTGCCGAATGAGGTCCTCCAGCCCGACTCGCTCCTGCCACCCGTGATCTCCGACCGGGACCTGGCCCGCCGCGGTCTCGCCCTCCCACGGGAGGGAGCACGGCTGGCCCTGATGGCCGGGGACCACCAGGTCGGTTGGCTGGACGTGTGGGGGAATGGAAGGCCCCTGAGCGTCGCGGCGCGGCAGACCCTCTCCGACGCCGCGCGCCTCCTCGCCCTCCTCCTCGCGAAGGCCGAGCCCAGCCCGAGCCCGCAAGCCTGATCCGGGCTGGATCAAGATGATGAAGCGCGCCTTCGCATTCGCTGCCACTTTCGTCTTCGCCGCCGCGGCTACGGCTCCCGCCCGCGCCGGGTCGGGCAAGTTCGAATGGACCACGCAGTCCGCCAGAGCGTCCCCGGCAGCCGTCTATCCGAGGATCAGAAGCAGATCTGGCTGGGCCGGCTGCGCCACGGCCTCGCCCGGGCCTACGAGAAGCTCGGGGACAAGGACAACGCGCGGAAGGCCTATCGGGCGGTGCTGGACTGGCAGCAGAACAGCCTCGAGCGGGCCCTCGCCTACCCGGAGGCGAAGCGCAAGCTCGAGGCCTGAAGGGTTCTCGTTCCTAGCGGATCTGTCCCCGGATCTCGCCCCCCGGGAAGGCCGTCGTGTGGACGTTCGCGTAGCCCGAATCATTGCGGAGGGCCCGCACGAACTCCTCGAACTCGCCCACGTCGATTCCCTGGCTGCCCGCCTTGACGATGTTGGCTCCTCCTCTCGCCTCTTTCGTCGTCGTTCGCGGAGAGGGAGGACGAGGAAGGGAAGAGCAACGAGCTGGCGACGATACCCACGGCGGCGCTCAAGAGGCGAGTGCGTGACATGTTTCTGCTCCTTTCACTCAGCGTGTCGCGTCCCAAGGCCGGGCGCGGGGTGACGAGATGCCGAGAGCCCTGGCCGCCAGAGAACGTGTCTCAAGGGCGGGACCTGCCGGAGCCTGCCCGTAGCAATCACAGTACCACCTCCGACGGCCGGCGCTACAGGCCCAAGTCGTTGAGTCGCCGAGAAGCGCGACCCGACCCTGCCGTGCGCGTTACGGGACTCGTAAGCGTCGCTTGGAGTGGTAAGGTTCGCGCCGATCCCCAGCCGTCAGGGACCGTCCATGGCGCCGACCTGCAAGGTCAGGGTCGTGAAGTCGCTCTCCCACTCGGCGTCCGCCCGGGAGGCCCTGCGGAGGTAGGTCCCCGCCAGGAGCCAACGGCCAGGCCGGTCGAGGCGCAGGGTGGCTCGTCCCTCGGTATCAGTCCGCTGGAAGCGGCGCTCGCGGCCGTCCGTGGCCGCCAGGGTGAAGCCCGACATCGGCTGCCCCGACCGGAGGACCACGACGCTCAGCGCGTCCCCGGGCTGGAGCAGCGTGGGGTCTCGCTCGGGGACGATCTCGAGGTCGAGGCCAACGGGATCGTTCCATGCGCCCGGGCCGCCGGCGGCCTGGCCCACCCGCAAGAACGTCTTCGCGTGTTTCCGGTACACCTCGCGCCACTTCCGCGGCCCCCGCTGCCACTCGGCCCCCACGCGCTCGCGCTCGCCGATCTCGGCCAGGTACTCCTCCACCTGCGCCGGTTTCAGCTCCAGCGCCTGCGGCCGGAGGGAGACGAACGCCACCGCGACTCCCTCGACCGCCAGCGGAGTCTGGAGCCGCAGCGCCTCCTTGCCCCGGCTTCGCAGCTTGAAGCGCCGGGTCATCCCGCCCAGCCGGATGCCCTCCCGCGCGATGCGGCCGGCTTCGACGGCGCGGTCCAGGGACGGGAAGGCACCGCCGCTCGTCAGCTCGAAGAGCACCGTGCTTCCAGATGCGATCGGGAGGCGCGGCCCCTGCAGCCACGTGTCGTGGGCCAAGGCCGGAACGGCCGACGCCAGCGCGATCAGGCTCGACAGGATGCGGGCCGTCCCTGGAGTGATCTTCATCACCCCACAGCATAGACGCGAGGAGCAAGCCCAGCCAGCGCCCAGGCCCCCGCTTGGGGTCGATCGAGGTAGGCTCAGAGGCCTTGAGGCCGACGCGAACCGAACTGGACGGACTGGAGATCCTCTCGCGCGTCCGTCCGGGCGCGCCCATCCTGGGTCTCCTGCTGGTCGTGGGCGGCCTCGGGCTCCAGTGGGTGCTCGCGCGCTCGCCCGAGCTCGTCGAGCGGGTCTTCGCCCGCGGCCTCTATCCTCTGCTCGGGGGACGCCTGGGCTGCTTTACCCGCCTCCTTCCGATCTCGCTCGGGGAGTGCATCGTCCTCGTTCTCGCGGGGTGGCTCGCGGTGGCCTTCTGGCGCCTCGCCCGGGCCCGCGAGCGTCGCCCGCGACTGCGGCGGCTCAGGAGGGCGGCCCTGCCGCTGGCCGCGGCGCTCTATCTCGCTTTCCTGCTGCTCTGGGGTCTGAACTACCAGCGCCAGCCGTTCGCGGTCTCCGCGAGGCTCGACGTCCGACCCTCGGGCCTCGACGAGCTGGCGGCGCTCGGCACCATCCTCGTCCACGAAGCCAACCAAGCCCGGGAGGGCCTGCCCGAGGACGGCACGGGGGTGATGCGCCTCGTGGGCGGGCCGTCCCCCGCGCTCGCGCGGGCCGAGGCTGGCTTCCGCCGGGCCGCCTCCCTCTACCCGCTGTTGGCGGGCTGCCCGGCCCGCCCCAAGCCACTCCTCACCTCGATCGTCTTCTCGTGGCTCGGCGTCACCGGCATCTACTTCCCTTTCACGGGCGAACCGAACGTCAACATGACCCTCCCCGACCCGGAGCTGCCCTTCGCGGCCGCCCACGAGATCGTCCACCAGCGCGGCTTCGCCCGCGAGGACGAGGCGAACTACCTGGGCTACCTGGCCTGCCGCCTTCACCCCGATCCCGACTTCCGCTACTCGGGCCGGCTCGCCGCGAGCGTTTACGCCGTGAACGCCCTCACCGCGCTCGACCGCAAGGCCGGGGACCGTCTCGAGGCCGGGCGCTCGCCGGGCGTGCGCCGCGACCTCGCCGCCCTCGTGGCCTGGGCCGAGCGCTACCGCGGGCCCGCGGAGCGGGTCTCGCAGCGCGTCAACGACGCCTACCTCCGCAGCCAGGGCGAGGCCCAGGGCGTACGGAGCTACGGCCGCGTGGTGGACCTGCTGCTGGCCGAGCGGCGGGCCAGACCTTCTTCGGTCTGCCCCCCGAGGCCCTGGACGCCTTCTTCAGCACGAGGAGACGGTCCGCCGGTCGGCCACGATCTGACGTGCCGGGGTATCGGTTACACTCTTGAGCGGTGTCCATGCTTGCACGACGGTTGATACTCGTGGGGGTTGTCGCCGTGCTGGGCCTGCCCCTCGCCTGTCGCGGCAGGCCGCCCGAGGCCGAGGTGCCCGGCCTCATCGCCGACCTCCAGAACCCGGACCCGGCGGTGAGCGGCAAGGCCAACCTCGCCCTCATCCGCCTCGGGGAGCCCGCGGTGCCGCAGCTCGCCGAGATGCTCAAGAACGACGACGTGCGGCTCCGGACGCTCGCCGTCACCGCCCTCTGGGGCTTCGGGGAAAAGGGGCGGGCCGCGGTGCCCACCCTTGCGGCCACCCTCGGCGACCCGGTGGACTCGGTGCGCGTCGGCGCGGCCATGGCCCTCGAGAACATGGGCCCGCACGCCAGGGACGCCGTGCCCGCCCTTATCCGCTCTCTCAAGGACCGGGACGGGAAGGTTCGCCAGTGGTCGGCGAAAGCCCTCGGGAGCATCGGACCCGCGGCCGAGAAGGCGGTTCCCGCCCTCGTCCAGGCGGCGAAATCCGAGGGGATCCGACCGGCCGCGGAAGAGGCCATCCGGAAGATCCGGGGCCTCCGGGAAGGGCAGCCGGTTCCCGAGCAGTAGCGGTTGATCCCGGACGACCCGGATCGAGCCGGAAAATGGAAGCGCCTGCCATAGGTCGGGAGGCGAGCTCTTCCCTTTTCGATTACTAGCTCTGGTAGTAGACGCGATCCGCGTCTAGCCTCGTCGGGCCTGGAACCGCCTCTCGAGGACCTACCAGAGGGGGCCCCTTGACGGCTTCGATCTTGACCCGCGCTCCACGCGCGGTCGCCTGCGCGTTCGTGCTCGTTGCCGGAAGCGCCTTTGCGCAGACGCCGAGCCCCACCCCACCGCCGGCCAAGTACGAGGAGCACGTCCAGGTCACCGCCACCCGGATCCCCGAGGACAGCAGCGGCGTGCCCGCCTCCATGACGGTCATGAGCGGGGAGGAGCTGCGCGACCGGGGAGTGACCGACCTGCGCGGCGCGCTGGCCCTGGCCGCCGGGATCGAGATCGCCCCCGGCGGCGACGGCGGCCCCGCCGGCTCGGTGCCCGAGTTCTGGGGACTCAAGGAGTTCGACGCCTTCCTCCTGGTGGTCGACGGGACGCCCTGGGGAGGCGCGTTCAACCCCGCGCTGCCCACCCTGGACCTCAACGACGTCGACCGGATCGAGGTGCAGCGCGGCCCCGCGCCGGTGATGTACGGGGCGACGTCGTTCGTCGGGGTCATCCACGTCGTGCACCGCGCGGCGGGGGCGACGAAAGGATCGCTGTCGCTGTCCGGCGGCAGCTACGAGAGCGGAAGCGGCGCCCTGACGCTCAAGGTCCCCCGGTGGGCCGGGTTCGACTCGACGCTCGGCGCCGACTTCGGCAAGGTGGGGTTCGCGGACGACCGCACGCGATACAAGAAGACCCACCTGCTCTGGCGGAACCGCCGCGCCTGGGGCGAAGGCACCTTCCATTTCGCCGTCGACGGAACCTGGCTCCGCCAGGATCCCGCGAGCCCGCATCCGCGGGGGGGGCCGGCGCTTTCAACCGACGTACCCCTCGGCGCGAACCACAACCCCGCGGGCGCGCTCCTCGACGAGGACCGCTATTTCGTCTCCGCCGGCTTCGAACGGCCGCTCTCCTTCGCGACCTGGACCGCGAACGCCTCCTTCACGCGCTCGAAACAGGACGCTTTCCGCGGCTTCCTGGTCGACGTATCCGCGGACGATCCCAACGCCCACGGCTTCCGCGAGACGATCGGCGTCACCGACCTCTACCTCGACACCCACCTCGCCTGGACCCGCTGGTCCCGGACCCGGCTCGTGGCCGGCCTCGACTACCTCCATGGCAAGGGCACGGGCACGGGCGGCGACTTCGACTACCTCGTGAGCCTGGACGGATCGAACCCCCCGACGAGCGCCGAGCTGCCGCCCGCGGCGGACATCCGCATCGAGAACCGTCGGGGCTTCTTCGGCGCCTACGTCTTCAGCGAGTGGACGCCGGCTCCCGCCTGGCGACTCGAGGGGGGCGTCCGGCTCAACGTCACGAAGGAATCGCGCGCTACCCGCACCCTCGACTTCGCGAGCGGCGAGCTGAGCGCCGGCGACGACGACCGCGCGACGGTGCGGCCCGGGGGCAGCGTGGGCGTCACCTGGACGGCCTGGCAGCGCGGGAACGACCGCCTGCGCCTGTTCGCGAACTACAAGAACACGTTCAAGCCGGCCGCGATCGATTTCGGCCTGGACGCCGAGCCGGAGATCCTCAAGCCGGAGACCGCCCAGAGCGGTGAGCTGGGCCTGCGGGGGCGTCTTCGGGACGGGGCCTTCGCGTTCGAGATCTCCTCCTTCCTCATGGACTTCAACAACCTGGTGATCGCGCAGAGCATCGACGGGCTGCCCGCCCTCACGAACGCGGGCCAGGAGCGCTTCAAGGGAATCGAGACCTCCCTCGTCTGGCACGCCGGCCGGGGCCTGTCCGCGCACGCGAGCTACAGCTACCACGACGCGAAGTTCCGCGACTTCCTGACCGAGTTCGACGGCGTCCCCACCCAGCTCGCGGGCAAGCGCCTCGAGATGTCGCCCCACCAACTGGCGGCCTTCGGCCTTCTCTACGCGCCGAGCCGGGGCGTCGTGGGCTCCCTGGAAGGCAACTGGGTGGGCAGCCGTTACCTCAACAAGCGGAACACCGCGCTCGCCGACGCCTACTTCACCTGGTCGGCCAGCCTCGGGTATCGGCAGGGCCGATGGGAGGCGCGAGCCGCTGGCCGCAACCTGAACAACCGCCGCGACCCGGTCGCGGAGAGCGAGCTGGGGGACGCCCAGTACTACCGCCTCCCCCACCGGCGCTTCGACGTCTCGGCCTCCGTGCGTTTTTGAGCGCACGGCCGCTTACAATCGCCGGGTGTGCGGCCGCTTCACCCTCACCGCGTCCGGCGAGGAAGTAGCCGAGGCCTTCGGCCTCGATGAGATCCCGCCCCTCGCGGCCCGCTACAACATCGCCCCCACGCAGCCGGTGGTCGTGGTGCGGGCTGAGCCGCAGGGAGCGCGGCGGAGGCTGTCCGAGCTGAAGTGGGGCCTGCTGCCCATCGCCACCGCGGAGCCGAAGCGCCCCCTCATCAACGCCCGGGCGGAGACCGCTTGGAGCAGGCCCGCGTTCCGGGACGCCTTCACCCTGCGCCGCTGCCTGATCCCGGCCAGCGGCTTCTACGAGTGGGCGGGGGAAAAGCCGCGCCGCCAGCCCTGGTACTTCCGCCTGGCCTCGGGCCGGCCCTTCGCGTTCGCCGGCCTGTGGGAGCCCCCGTTCGATCCGACCGAGCCGGCGACGGTGACGATCCTCACCACCGAGCCCAACGAGCTGACGCGGCCCGTTCACGACCGCATGCCGGTCATCCTCGCCCCCGAAGACTACCCACGCTGGCTCGACACCCCGCCGGAAGGATCTGCGGCCCTGCGGCCGCTCCTCGCTCCCTTCCCCGCGGGGGCGATGATTGCCCATCCGGTGGGTAACGCCGTGAACGATGCCCGGCGTGACGAGCCTTCCTGCATCGCTCCCGTCGGGTTGATGTAGAGTCGGAGCATGAAAGCCCGAGCCCCCCGAGGTCCCCTGCGCAGCTCCCGGGTGCGGGTGAAGACGCCACCCATCCTCTTCGAGAAGACGCAGTCGCTCCTCGGGCGGATCCAGAAGCGGCTCGACGGGACGTTCCTCACCTACTGGACCTCCACCAGCGGCTCCGTCTGCGACAACGACGTGATGGCCATGCACGACATCCTGGAGGCCACCGGGCGCCGCGACAAGCTGACCCTGCTCGTGAAGTCCGACGGGGGCAGCGGCATGGCGTCGCTGCGGATGATCCACCTGCTCCGCAAGTACACGGAGCGCCTCACGGTGGTGGCCCCCCTCAACTGCGCATCCGCCGCCACCATGCTCGCCCTGGGGGCCGACACGATCGTGATGGGCCCGCTCTCCTACCTGACCGCGGTCGACACCTCCCTGGAGCACGACCTCTCGCCCCTCGACCACACGAACAACCTCGTGCCCGTCAGCAACGACGAGGTGGACCGGGTGATCCGGCTGTGGCGGGAAACCGTCTTCCGCCGGGGCGGTGGCGTGAACCCCTACCAGGAGCTGTACAAGTACCTCCATCCCCTGGTCATCGGCGCCCTGGACCGGGCCAGCAGCCTTTCCCTCATGCTCTGCCGCGAGATCCTGGGCTACCACATGAAGGACCTGCGCAAGGCCGAGCGCATCAGCCGCCGCCTCAACTCCTCCTACCCGGCCCACCAGTACCCGATCACGAGCCGGGAGGCCCGGCGCCTCGGCCTTAACGTCCACGAGATCGCCCCCGAGCTGGACCGGCTGCTCCAGGAGCTGAACCTGCTCTACTCGGAGATGGGCCAGCGGGCCATCACCGACTACGACGAGCTGAACCACCACGACAACGAGATCACGAACATCCTCGAGGGGCGGGGGCTGCAGATCCTCTACCAGGTGGAGAAGGACTGGCACTACCGCAAGGAGGAGCGACGGTGGGTGCCCATGAACGACGTCTCCGCCTGGTACCGTTGCCGGTCGCGCGAGGGCAAGGTGGTCAAGGAGAAGTTCCACATCCGCTGACCGCGTCCACGGCCCGAAGCTCAACCGCGAGCGGGCCCGATCGCGCCTTCGCTCTCCAGCTCCTGGCCCGCGCCCTCGCTCTGCATCTCGGCGTAGAAGACGTACTTGTCCCCGCGGAAGAACGACTGCAGGTATTCGAAGGGGCGCCCCTGCTGGTCGTAGGTCGTGCGCTGGATGTGGAGGGCGGGACTCCCCTTGCTCAGGTCGAGGAGCTTGGCGTCCGCCGGGGGGCAGGCCACGGCCTGCCACAACTGGAGGGCCCGACCGGGCTGGATGCCGTACTTCTGGCGGAGGAGGCCGTACAACGAGCGATCCTCCAGGCTCTCCCCGATGATCCCCGGGAAGAGCTTCTCCGGCAGGTACACCGTCTCCAGCGCCATGGGGCGTCCGTTCGACAGGCGCAGGCGCTTCAGCACCACGATCCCTTCCCCGGAGGCGAGCCGGAGCGCCTGGGCCACCGCCAGCGGGGCGGCGCCGGTCTCGAAGCGCAGGACGCGCGCGCCCGGCCGTTGCCCGCGAGACAGCATGTCCTCCGAGAAGCCCACGAGGGGCAGCAACTGCTTTTTCAACGGCGAAGACGCCACGTAGGTGCCTCGGCCGTGGATGCGGACGAGGCGTCCCTCCGTGACGAGCTGGTGGAGGGTGTGCCGCACCGTGATGCGGCTGACCCGGAACTGCTCGCACAGCTCGCGCTCCGAGGGCACCTGGCCCTCGGGCGCCCAGGCGCCGGAGTCGATGCGCTCGTCGATCGCCGCCTTCAACTGGGCGTAGAGAGGCAGGGGACCGTTCCGGTCGAGCATTTCGTCCTGTACCCCGCCTCAGACCCCGGAGAGGCGCCCGGCGAAACGAAGCCGGACACGCCAGCGCCGAGACGGCCTGCGGGGTTGCATGGTTATGACCATAGGCTACGCCGGCCGCGTGCCTCAGGTCAAACTCCAAAGAAAAAGGCTTGACTTCCCCGAAAGAACCGGTAGTCTTCGTCTCACTTGGTCATGAGGTCATAACCACCGATCGCGTCCGGCGCGACCAGACCGGGGGAGCGTTCAGTCAGCAGTCTCGATGCAGTGGAGGCTTGGTTATGAGAAGACGATGGTCGCGGACGGCAGTGGCGCTGTCGTCCGTCATGCTCCTGGGCTCGGTCCCGCTGCTCGCCCAGACGAACTTCGCGAGCTTCACCGGGATCGTCGCCGCGAAAGACGGTAATCCGGTCGCGGGCGTCGAAGTGACGGCTACCAACGTGGCGACCGGGGTGTCGTACACGGCCCGCAGCAACGACGCGGGCCTCTACACCATCTCGGCCCTGCCCATCGGTACCTACAAGGTCCGGGCGAAGGGCGCGAACTTCCAGGCCTACGAGACCAACCCCATCAAGCTGGAGTCCGCCCAGATCGCGCGTGTGGACATCACCCTGCAGCTCGGGGTCACGGAGAGCGTCGAGGTCACGGGAGTGGCTCCCATCCTCCAGACCCAGGACGCCGTGGTGGGCGCGGTGATCTCGGAGACCACGATCTCGGGGATGCCGCTCAACGGGCGCAACTTCTCCCAGCTCTCGCTGCTCCTGCCCGGCGTGGTGAGCACCGACCCCAACAGCTTCAGCGAGCCCAAGAACTTCGGCAGCGGCCGGCCCAACGTGAACGGCCAGCGGGAGCAGGAGAACAACTACATGCTCGACGGCGTCGACATGAACGAGGTGATCGACAACCTGCTGCCCTACCAGCCCAACACCGACGCCCTGGCGGAGGTCCGGGTCGACACCAACAACTACACCGCCGAGTTCGGCAACGTGGCAGGCGCGGTGATCGGGAGCACGATCAAGTCGGGGACCAACGAGTTCCACGGCAACGCCTTCGAATACTGGCGCGACAGCAGCCTGGCCGCGAACAGCTTCTTCAACAACAAGGCGGGGGCGAAGAAGGCCGAGCTGTCGCAGCACATCTTCGGGGGGACCCTCGGGGGCCCCATCGTCAAGAACAAGGTGTTCTTCTTCGGCGACTACCAGGGCTTCGTCCGCAACGTGCCGAGCGAGCTGGTACGGACCGTGGCCCCCGAGAACTGGCGGCGGGGGGACTTCTCGGATGCGGGAGTGACCATCAAGGACCCGCTCACGGGCCAGCCCTTCGCCAACAACCAGATCCCGCAGAGCCGGTTCAGCCCCATCGCGCGGGCGATCCTCGCCAACCAGACCCTCTATCCCTCGCCTACCCTGCCCGGGCAATTGAACAACCTGGTCGCCCCGAACTCGGACAAGCAGCGGGCACACCAGGGCGACTTCAAGATCGACGCCAACCTCTCGGATACCGATCGCATGTTCGCGCGCCTGTCGCTCCAGAAGTTCAAGTCGGAGCCCGACCGAGCGCCGATCCCCAGCAACTTGACCGGCACCAACGACGCGCCCTTCGTGGGCGCGGCTCTCGGTTGGACCCACACCCTGAGCGAGCACGCCATCAACGAGCTGCTCCTGGGCTTCACCAAGGTGAAGTTCCTGACCCTCAGCACGGACTGGGCCGGGATCGGGGACGCCAACGCGAGCGTCGGCATCCCCGGCGGCCAGAGCATCCCCGGCCTGAGCGCGTTCAATATCGGCAGCATCGGCTTGGGCAGCGCCGCCAACCAGGAGTTCAACGACATCAAGAGCTACCAGCTCACCGAGAAGTTCTCCCTGTTCAAGGGCCGTCACACCTGGAAGTTCGGCGGGCGCTGGCTCTACCAGCGGCAGGGCTTCTCCTACTCGGGCAACGAGGGGGTCCTCGGCCACTTCGACTACACGGGCGCCTTCACGGGCTTCGCCTTCTCGGACTTCCTTCTCGACCAGGTCTCCAAGAAGGGCAAGGGCGGCGACACGGCTCCCTTCCTGCAGATCCAGCACCGGATCGGCATCTACGCCCAGGACGACTTCCGCGTCCGCAACGACCTCACCCTGAACCTGGGCATCTCCTGGGAGTTCACCTCGCCCCTCGTCGAGAAAGATGACCGGCAGATCAACATCGACCTGACCACGGGGCAGATCCTGCAGGCCGGGAAGAACGGCAACAGCCGGGCGCTCTACGACGCTTACTACGGAGGCTTCGAGCCTCGGGTCGGCTTTGCCTGGACGCCTACGGACAAGTGGGTGGTCCGCGGCGCGTTCGGGATCGTGCAGTACATGGAGGGTACCGGGAAGAACCTGAGGCTCCCCGCGAACCCGCCGTTCTTCACGGAAGGCCAGAGGGTGTTCGACGCCACGACGGGGCCGGGCACTGCATCGAACGGCTTCGCGGACGTGGTCGCGGTCGGAGGCGGCGTGAGCACCCTCTACCGGGTCTTCGCGAAGGACCTCCGACCGCAGTTCACCAAGCAGTGGAACGTCTTCCTGGAGCGCAAGCTGACCGACGCACTCTCCGCCCAGGCGGGATACGTGGGCAGCCGCTCCAGCCACATGGTCGTCCCCTTCGACTTCAACCAGCCCAACCCCGGCGTCGGCAACCCCGACACCTGGGCGCCCTTGCAGCAGCGGCGGCCGCTCTATCCGCTGAACCCCAACATCGGCACCACCAGCGGCACCAACTCGATCGGCATCGGCGCCTACGATGCCCTCCAGGCGAGCATGCGCCAGCGCAACACCAACGCCGGGCTCGAGTTCCTCGCGTCCTACACCTACAGCAAGTCCCTGAGCGACAACGTGGGGTACTACGGCACGGGCTGGGGCCAGACCGGGGCCCAGGGCTACTACTACCTGGACAGCACCGACCCGAAACGCGACTACGGAAGGTCCACCTACGACGCCCGGCACAACTTCACCCTGGCCGGCACCTACGAGCTGCCTTTTGGCAAGGGCCGCAAGATGGGCGGCGACTGGAAGGGGCTCCAGAACGCGGTCCTGGGCAACTGGAACCTGCATGCCATCTACCAGGTGCGCACCGGCTTCGCCCTCACCGTCTTCGACGGCGCGGGCCAGTCGCTGCAGTCGCCCCGAGGGATCGAGCGGCCGGACAGCCTCTGCAATGGGGCGACGAAGGCCAGCGGCCCCGACGACATCTGGATCGACATCAACTGCTTCAAGCACGCCCCCAAGGGCCAGTTCGGGACCACAGGGCACAACACCGTGACGGGTCCGGGCTTCTGGAACCTGGACCTCGCGCTCAGCAAGAACCTGTACCTCGACGACAAGCGCTACTTGACGCTCAAGATCGAGGCCTTCAATGCCCTGAACCACGCCAACTGGGGCGCGCCCAACTCGGACATCTCGGATCCCACGAGCTTCGGCAGGATCACCGGCACGTTCTCGCCGCCGCGCATCGTGGAGCTGGTCGTCAAGTTCAACTACTAGAGCCTTCAGGATTACGATCACGACGGGGGGCTGGTCTCCAGCCCCCCGTTTGTTTTGGGTCAGAGTCGGGGTGTGGGTCCCGGTGCAGTGAAACAGAGCTGGCGGGCCGCGCCGTTGATCGCCCTCTTCCTCGTTTGCGAGCCGGGCTTTTCGTCCGCGCGCCCGGACGTTGCCGCAGCAGAGGCTTACCGCTACCACCCCAAGCTCCGCCCCCCGGCGTCCCTCGAGTCGATCTACCAGCACATGACGCCCGGCAAGGACGCGTTTCCGGCGGAAAAGCAGGCGGTGGAGCTCGCGGCACGCCTGGATGAGCTGGGCGCCATCCTGAGGGAGAGCCCGGGTCGCGTGCAGCAGGCCACGGACTCGCTGTTGGCGCCCGAGTTCAAGGGCGGCCGCCTGGCGCCCGCCACCGAGGTTTCCCTCGGCAGCAGCCCGCACCTCGAGATCTTCCGAGCCGCCACCATGCCCGCGGACCTGGTCCGGGATCGAGCCTCGTTCCTCGCGGAACTCCTCGCTCTGGTCGACGAGTTCCAGGCGATCCGCGTGGCCGAGTTCCTGATCACGGCGATCGACGTCCCGCAGGGGCAGGATCCCCTCGTCCGCACGGTGGTCCGCTTCGACATCGTCGGCCTAGGGAAGAAGGCGTGGCGGGCCGAGCGGCTCGGGCACTGGCAGATGCAGTGGCGCCGGGGGGCAGACGGCGTCTGGCGCGTGGTCGAGTGGATCGCCCTGAACCAGCTCAGGAGCCATGCGTCCGACCCGGTCTTCACCGAGGTGACGGAGGCGGCGCTCGGCGGCAACCCCTCCTTTCGCCGCCAGCTCGTCCCCGGGCTCGACTACTGGGCAGCGAACCTGGACGCGGTCTTCACTCCGGGGGGCATGGGGCACCATGGGGTGTCGGTGGGCGACTTCGACGGCGACGGCCTCCCCGACCTCTACGTCTCCCAGCCCGAAGGCCTGCCCAACCGGCTCTTCCGCAACAAAGGCGACGGCACCTTCGAGGACGCGACCGAGGCCGCGGGCTTGGCGATCCTCGACCGCACCTCGCAGGCGCTGTTCGCGGACGTGGACAACGACGGCGACCAGGACCTGATCCTCCTCACGCGCACGGGGCCCCTGCTCTTCCTCAACGACGGCAAGGGACATTTCCGGCGCGATCCCGACGCGTTCCAGCTCAAGCGACCGCTGCAAGGGTCGCTGACCTCCGCCGCGATGGCGGACTACGACCGCGACGGGTTCCTGGACCTGTACCTCTGCACCTACGGCTACTTCATCGGCGTGAGCGAGGACAAGGCGGGCCCCCCCGCCCCCTATCACGACGCCCACAACGGCTCTCCGAAGGTCCTCCTCAGGAACGACGGGCACGGGAGGTTCGTGGACGTCACCGAGGAGGTCGGGCTCGACCAGAACAACGACGGGTTCAGCTTTGCCGCCGCCTGGGCAGACTACGACGAGGACGGCTGGCCCGACCTGCTGGTGGCGAACGACTTCGGCCGGAAGAACCTCTACCACAACGAGGGGCTGGTCAACGGACGGGTGCGCTTCCGGGACGTGGCCGCCCGGGCTGGAGTCGAGGACTATGGCGCGGGCATGAGCGCGGCCTTCCTGGACTACGACAACGACGGGCACCTGGACATCTACACGGGCAACATGTGGACGGCGGCGGGCCAGCGCGTCACCGCGCAACCCGGCTTCATGCCCGGGGCGTCGCCGGAGATCCACGAGATCTATAGGCGTCACGTCCGGGGCAACTCGCTCTTCCGGAACCGCGGCGACGGCACCTTCGAAGACGTGACCGAGAAGGCGCGGGCCGAGTTCGGCCGCTGGGCCTGGTCCTCCGACGCCTTCGACTTCGACCGCGACGGGTGGGAAGACCTCTACGTGGTGAACGGGATGTTCACCCGAGACCGCGACGAGCAGGCGGTCGACGTGGACAGCTTCTTCTGGCGGCAGGTGGTGGCGAACTCGCCCGTCGTCCGGAAGCCCGGCACCCTGTACGACGACGGGTGGCGCGCCACCAACCGGCTCCTGGTGAGCAACGGGGCGCAGGCCCAGCACGAGCGCAACGTGCTCCTGCGCAACAACGGCCAGGGCGGCTTCGACGAGGTCTCGGGCAGCGTCGGCCTCGACCTGGACCAGGACGGTCGATCCTTTGCCGTCTTCGACTACGACCTCGACGGCGATCCCGATCTCGTCCTGATGGCGCCCCGCTCCTCGCCCCAGCTCCGCCTGTTCCGCAACGACTTCGACGGAGGCAACGCCGCCCTCGCGCTTCGCCTCGTCGGGACCAGGAGCAACCGCGACGCCGTGGGAGCGCGGGTGACGGTCGAGACCGACCAGCTCCGCCGCACGAAGATCGTGCAGATCGGCTCGGGCTTCCTCTCCCAGTCCTCGAAAGAGCTGCTCTTCGGCCTGGGCAAGAGCCAGCGCGTCCTGAAGGCGACGGTCGTGTGGCCCAGCGGCCTGACCGAGTCCCTGCCCGAGCTGCCCCTCAACCACCGGTCGTGGATCGAGGAAGGGAAAGGCGCGGTCCGGAGCGAGCCCTTCCGGAAGAGCAGCACCTCGGCCCCCGCCCGTGTGGTTCAGACCGTGGACACGGCGACGCTCCCCGCCGGCGGGACCTGGCTCTATGAGCCCTTCCCCGCCCCCGACTTCGCGCTTCGGGATCTCGAAGGAGAGGAGCGCTCGCTCTCGGGGCTGCGGGGCCGGCCCGCGCTGATCCTGTTCTGGGCCACCTGGGCCCCGCCCAGCCGGCAGGCCCTGGAGGAGCTGGTCCGCGAGCACCGGGCGCTCGGCGAGGGCGGGGCCACGGTCCTCGCCGTGGCCGTCGATCCGCCCGCGGACGAGGCGAAGGTTCGCGCCGCGGCGCAGGGACTGAACCTGCCCGTGATGCTCGCCGGCGACGACACCGCGGGCGCCTACGGCGTCCTCAACCGGTACCTGTTCGACCGCAGGGAGGACCTGCGCCTCCCCACCGTCTTCCTCGTGAACGGCCAGGGCGAGGTCGTGAAGATCTACCGCGAGCCGATCGCTGCTTCACGAATCCTGGAGGACCTTCCGAGGATCGAGGCCAACCCGGCCGAGCGTCTGGTGCGCGCGGTGCCGTTCGAGGGGACCTTCTCCTCGAGCCCCGGCCGGCGCAACTATTTCCAGTACGGCCTCGAGCTCTCCGAGCAGGGCTTCGACGCGGCCGCCCTGGTGGCCTTCCAGCGCGTGGTGAAGTCCGACCCCAGCGCGATGACCTTCTACAATCTCGGGACGCTCTACATGAGGATGGGCCAGGCCGTCGTCGCCAAGGGGGCCTTCGAGCACGCTCTCGAGCTTCAGGCGGACTATCCGGAGGCCAGCAACACCCTGGGCGCGCTGCTGGCCCAGAGCGGGGACGTGCCGGGCGCCATCACTCGCTTCCGTCAGGCCCTGAAGGTCAGACCGGACTTTCCGGACGCGCTGAACAACCTCGGGTACGCTCTCTTCCAGACGGGCCAGCGTCGGGAGGCGCACGACCTCTATGAGAAGGCCCTGACCCTCCAGCCCGACTTCCCCGAGGCGTTCAACAACCTCGGCATCCTCTTCGGCCAGGCGGGGGACCTCGGCCGCGCGGAGTCCTACTTCAAACAGGCGGTGGAGAGGCGCGCCGGCTACGGGGAGGCCACCAACAACCTCGCCCTGGTGCTCGCGGCCAGGGGTGACGCGCCGGGCGCGATCCTGCTTCTCCAGCGTTTCCTGGAGCAGGACCCGCGATTCGAGATGGCCTACGTCACGCTCGCCAAGGTCTACCTCAACGCGGGCCGGCGGCGGGAGGGCATTCAAGTCCTGGAGCTGCTCCTGCAACGCAACCCCAAGCACCCGATCGGGCTCCAGATCCTGCAGCAGGTCCGCGGTGGCGGGTAGGGGGTCGATACGCGCGGCTCTCCGAACCCGCAACTCGTTCCGGAACGAGTTCACCAGGCGCTGTTGCACCTCAGGCTCCGCTCTCTTCTGCCTCCTGCTATTCATGGGCCAGCGCGCCGGCGAATCCCCTGCGCCGACAGTGGCAGCAGAGCGCGCCCGCCAGAAGGCCCGGCTCCAGGAGCTGGTCCAGGAGGCCACGGACCTCCTGAAGCAGGCCGCGGAGGCCGGCGCGCCCCGGGAACAGACCGGGCGCCGGCTCACGGAAGCCGGGCGCCGGCTGGAGGCCCTCGCGTCCGAGGGCGATTCGCCGACCCGGCCGAAGCCTCCGGGTTTCCCCCTCCTGCCGCCGGAGCTGCGCGAGGAGCTGCGGCGCGCGGCCGCCGATCTGCGCGGTCTCGTGCCCGGCGCATCGACCTTCTCGGCCGATACGTACCTGCGGCTCCTCGGCAGGGTGGGCGCCCGACTGAAGGAGGAGCCGCTCCTGGGCCTGGACTTCCAGGGCAGCTACACCCAGGCGAAGGTGGCAGAGCCGGTCTACGGAGGCCACGCCTCCGCCATGGGTCCGCCCCCGACCGCGGCTCCCGCCGCCGGCGGCCCCTCACCGGTCCAGTTCGAGGAGGTGCCCGGCCTCACGGTCAAGACGTACTGCGGAGGGCCCACCAAGGACCACATCCTGGAGTCGGGGGGCAGCGGAGTCGCCATCTTCGACTACGACGGCGACGGCCTCCCCGACATCTACGTGGTCAACGCCTTCGAGCTGGACGAGAAGCGCCAGCGGATCCCGCACCGAAACGTCCTCTACCGGAATCTCGGCAACTGGAAGTTCAAGGACGTGTCACACGAAGCGGGGGTCGACGCCGCTGCCTGGGGCAACGGCGTGTGCGTGGGCGACTTCGACGACGACGGGAAGCTCGACTTCTACGTGACGAACTGGGGGCGCAACTTCCTGTTCCGGAACAACGGCGACGGGGCGTTCACGGACGTGGCGGCCAAGGCCGGCGTCGCGGCGGGAGGCTGGAGCACCGGCTGCACGTTCTTTGACGCCGACGGCGACGGCGATCTCGACCTCTACGTGGCGCGCTACGTGAGCACCACCTGGGACGAGGTCGTGAAGGCGCAGCGAACGATGACCTGGCGGGGAGGCCCCAAGGTGATGGTGGGCCCCACGGGGCTGCCCGGCGAAGCCGACCTGTTCTTCGAGAACCGCGGCGACGGCACCTTCGTGGAAGCCACCGACGCCCACGGCCTCACCGACGTGGCGCGGGGCTACGGCTTCGGCGTCCTCGCCACCGACTACGACGACGACGGTTGGATCGACCTCTTCGTGGCCAACGACTCGACCCCCAACTTCCTGTACCACAACCGCGGGAACGGCCAGTTCGAGAGCGTGGGCCTCCTGAGCGGCGTCGCCGTCAACGCCGAGGGGCGCGCCCAGGCGGGGATGGGGGTGGACGCGGGCGACTACGACGACGACGGCCGGCTGGACCTCGTGCTCACGACCTTCGCCCACGATACCAAGACCCTCTACCGGAACCTGGGCAACGGGCTATTCGAGGACGTCAGCCGGGCCACGGGGCTGGCCGCCCCGAGCTTTGAGCCGATGGGCTGGGGGGTCGCCTTCTTCGACGCCGCCCTCGACGGCCGGCTGGACCTCTTCATCGCCAACGGCCACATCTATCCGAACGTCGGCGACTTCCCCGATCTCCACGAGACCTTCCGCCAGAAGAACCAGTTCTTCGTCAACGAAGGCGGGAAGCTCAGGGACGTGTCGGATACCGCCGGGACCGGCCTCCTGGTCCAGAAAGCGAGCCGCGGCCTGGCCGTGGGCGATCTCGACGGCGACGGCGACCTCGACCTCGTGGTGAGCAACATGGACGACACCCCCACCCTGCTCGAGAACCGGCAGCGGACCGGCAACCGCTGGGTCGCCTTCCGCCTGCAGAAGGCCGGGCGCAACCGCTTCTGCATCGGGGCGAAGGTGACCGTGCATGCCGGGGGCCGGAGCCAGGCGCGCGAGGTGCGCTCCGGCGGCAGCTATCTCTCGCAGAACGACCTCTTGGCCCACCTCGGGCTCGGCTCGTACGCCGGCAGCGTGGATGTCGAGGTGCGGATGCCGGGGGGCGCGCGCTGGCGGTGGAAGGGATTGCCCACCGACCGGGTCCACGTTCTCACCCTGAGGGACGAAGACCGGATCCGGGAGTGAAGGTATGATCGTCCCAACTGGATATTGCCACTCGTGATCACCTCATTCGAGGCGGAAGTCCACGAGCAGCCGGCGGTCCTGGCCCGATTGCTGGCCGAGGAGCGTGGCCGGGCGGAGGCCATCGCCGAGAGGTTGCGGGCCTATGATCTGCGCTTTGCCGTCCTCGCCGCGCGGGGCACCTCCGACAACGCGGCCCGCTACGGACAGTACGTGCTCGGCATCCACAACCGCCTCGTGGCCGCCCTCGCGACCCCCTCCCTCTTCACCCAGTACGGTGCGAGCCCCTCGCTCACGGGCGCGCTCGTGGTCGGCATCAGCCAATCGGGGCAGTCCCCCGACATCGTGGAGGTTCTCCGTGCCGCCCGCGGGCAGGGCGCGGTCACCCTCGCCATCACCAACGAAGAGCGCTCGCCCCTCGCTTCCGCCGCGGAGCTACTGTTCCCGCTCCGGGCCGGCCTCGAGCGCGCGGTGGCCGCCACGAAGACCTACACCGCGGAGCTGATGGCCCTCGCCATGCTGAGCGCGGCCCTTCGCAGCGGCGACGAGCCCTGGAACCAGCTCGAGACGGTGCCCACGCTCGTCGCCCGTGCCCTCGACCTCAACCGCGAGCTGGTGCCCCGCGCCCACGCCTATCGCGACCGGACCAGCCTCGTGGTAGTGGGCCGCGGGTACAATCTCTCCACCGCTTCCGAGATCGCCCTCAAGGTCAAGGAGACGAGCGCGATCATGGCCGACGGCTCCTCGTCCGCCGACTTCCTGCACGGGCCCGCGGCCGTGCTCCACCCCGGCTTGCCGGTCCTGGCGGTCGCCCCCGGACCGCGCGCCTTTCCCGACCTCGACGCGCTGGTCGAGCGAACCAAGGCGGCGCAGGCTCCGCTCCTCGCGATCTCCAATCGCCCCGCGATGCTCGAGGCCGCCGACGTCGCCATGCCCCTTCCCCCCGACCTGCCCGAGTGGCTCTCCCCGATGGTGGCGGTGGTGCCCGGACAGCTCTGGGCCCTGGGCCTGTGCCTCGCACGCGGGATGCAGCCCGACGCGCCGCCCGGCCTCTCGAAGGTCACGCACACGCGATGACCCCGGCCGAGCTGCTCCTGGCGGTCGACGGCAGCGGCGCGAGGACGCAGGCCCTCGTGGCCACCCGCGAGGGCAACGTCCTCGCCCGCGGCTTCGGTCCCAGCAGCAACCTCCACAACGTGGGCGTGGAATCCCTCGGCAAGGCCGTGACCACCGCCGTGGAGGGGGCCCTCCTCAACGCGCGCGGGCCGCGGGCGGGCACCGAGGGCCCTCCCTGGCGCGGCGCGGGAATCGTCGCCGCCTGTTTCGGCCTCGCGGGCGTCGACGGACCCGAGGACGAAGCGCAGGTCTCCCAGTGGGTGAAGGACCAGGGCATCGCGCCGCGCTTCGTGGTGATCAACGACTCCGAGCTGGTGCTGGCCGGGGGCACGCCCGAGGGCTGGGGCGTCGCCTTGATCAGCGGCGCGGGCTCCGTCTGCCTGGGACGCTCGCCGGACGGACGGACCGCCCGGGTGGGCGGCTGGGGGCCGCTCCTGGGCGACGAGGGCAGCGGCTACCAGATCGCGCTCAGCGGGCTGCGCCTCGCGACCCAGACCGCGGACGGACGCTCCGAAGCCCCCGCAATGCTGAAGGCGGTGCTGCGCCACTGGTCGCTGCCCACCGCGCACGCCCTCATCCGTCACATCCACGCCCCCACCATGACCCAGGCCGACATCGCGGGCCTGGCTCCGAGCATCGTCGAGCTGGCGGCCGCCGGCGATCCCGCGGCCAAGGCGATCGTGGCGGAGAGCGCCCGTGAGCTCGCCCGGCAGGTGGACGCCGTCGTCCGCAAGCTGGGCCTCAGCCGTCCGCCCCTCGCGCTGGGCGGCGGCCTCCTGCGGGGCGACCTCCGGCGCGCGGTACTCGCCGCGCTGGGCAGCGAAGTCTCCCCGGTAACCTACGTGGCGGATCCGTGCCTGGGGGCGGTCGCCCTGGCCCGCCGCCTTCTGAAGACGCCGACGGGGCCGGCGGGCGCTTCTCGATGAGGGCCGCCCTAGAGAACGACCAACGCGTGGTCCTGACCCTCGACGCGGGCGGGACCAACTTCGTCTTCTCGGCCATGCAGGGCGCCCGGGAGGTCGCGTCCCCCTTGCGCCTCCCCTCCCACGCGCACGACCGCGCGGCCTGCCTGGCCGCGCTCATGGAGGGATTCGGGCGGGTGCGCGAGCAGGCCGCGGCTCCCGCCGCCATCAGCTTCGCCTTCCCGGGCCCCGCGGACTACGCGGCCGGAATCATCGGCGACCCCAACAACTTCCCTTCCTTCCGCGGCGGGGTGGCCCTGGGGCCCATGCTCGAGAACCGCTTCTCGGTCCCCGTCTTCATCAACAACGATGGCGACCTCTTCGCCTACGGAGAGGCCATCGCCGGCTTCCTGCCCTACGTCAACGGCCTCCTGGCCGAGGCCGCCAGCCCCAAGCGCTTCCGCAACCTGTTCGGAGCCACCCTGGGGACGGGCTTCGGCGGCGGCATCGTCCGCGACGGCCAACTCTACATCGGCGACAACGCGGCGGCCGGGGAGGTCTGGGCCCTGCGGAACAAGCTCGACCACGAGCACTGCGCCGAGGACGCGGTCAGCATCCGCGGCGTCCGCCTCGAGTACGCCCGCCGGACGGGGACCTCTCCCGCGGCGAGCCCCGAGCCGCTCGAGATCTTCGAGATCGCGGCCGGGCGCCGTGCGGGCGACCCGGGCGCCGCCCGCGAGGCCTTCCGCCGCCTGGGCGAGGCGGCGGGCGACGCCCTGGCCAACGTGGCGACGCTCCTCGACGGGCTGATCGTGATCGGCGGCGGGCTGTCCGGGGCCGCCCCGCTCTTCCTCCCCGCGCTGGTGGAGGAGATGAACGGCCGCCTGCTCTGCGGGCCCGGCTTCGTCCCCCGCACCGTGGTCCGTGCCTTCAACCTCGAAGACCCGCAGGGGCGCGAGCGCTTCCTCACCAGCGAGGTGCGGGAGATCGAAGTGCCGGGCAGCCAGAAGCGGCTGCTCTACGACCCCTTGAAGCGCGTGGGGGTAGGCCTCTCCCGCCTCGGCGCGAGCCGCGCGGTCGCGGTCGGCGCCTACGCCTTCGCCCTGGACGCCCTCGACGGGCGCCGCGCTCTCGGATGAGGACCCATGGCTGATTCCGTTCCCCAGCCCGCCGAGCACGACGCCCCGCCCTTCGCCGTTAGCGGCCGTCTCGTCCTCGATCGCGACATCGTGCCCGGGGCGGTGGTGGTCCGTTCGGGGCGCATCGTGGACGTGATTCGCGGGCCCGCCGGAGACCTGCCGGCGCCCGTCCACGAGGCCGCGATCGTTTCCCCGGGCTTCATCGACCTCCAGGTGAACGGGGGCTTCGGGGTCGAGATCGGCGACAGCGCCCAGGCCATCCTCCACCTGGCGGCGCGGCTTCCCGCCACGGGCGTGACGGCCTTCCTGCCCACCTTGGTGAGCTCATCGGCGGAAGTCTACCCGCGCGCCTGCCAGGCGTTCCTGGCGAGCCGGGGCGCGTCGGGCGCGGTCCCCCTCGGGCTGCACCTCGAGGGACCCTTCATCTCTCCGCGCCGCCTCGGGGCGCACCGCGCCAGCGCCGTCGCGAACGCCCCCCCCGACTTGTTCGACCCGTTCCTCGAGCACGACATCCTTCGCCTGGTCACCCTGGCGCCGGAGGTGGAGGGCGGCCTCGCGCGCATCCGCCGTCTGCGTACGCATCAGGTGGTGGTGGGCCTGGGCCACACCGACGCCTCCTACGAGGAGCTGGTGCATGGGATCGACGCGGGCGCCACCATGGTGACCCACCTCTACAACGCGATGTCGGGCTTCAATCACCGCACCCCGGGCACGGTGGGGGCGGCACTCCTCGACGACCGCGTCGTGGTGGGGCTGATCGCGGACGGCGTCCACTCCCACCGGGCCAGCGTCCGCCTGGCCCTGCGCGCCAAAGGGGCCGACCGGGTCGCCCTCGTGACCGACGCGATCGCGGGGGCGGGCATGGAGCCCGGGGCCTACAGCCTCGACGGCCAGGAGGTCCTGGTGGACGAGACGGCGGCGAGGCTGCGGGACGGAACCCTGGCCGGCTCCGTGCTCGCCCTCGACCAGGCGGTCCGGAACGTCGTTTCCTGGACCGGCAGCGGCGTGGCCGAGGCCTGCCGCATGGCCAGCGAGGTGCCGGCGCGCCTCCTCGGGCTGCGCGCCAAGGGCCGCCTCGCGGTGGGATTCGACGCCGACCTCGTGCTGCTCGACGACGGGCTTCGCGTGCAGGAGACGTTCGCGGAGGGGCGGTGTGTCTATCATCGACCCCCCACCCTATCCCTCCCCACGTAGGGGGAGGGGAACGCTGAGGCATGGAGGGCTCCGCGCCCTTCATCGACCCCCCACCCTATCCCTCCCCAGTCCCTCGGGGTAGGAGCCGAGGACCCGCATCTCCCGGGCCATCTTCCGGAGCTCCTCGATCGCCTCCCCCGCCACCCCCCTCGGGTCGCCGAGCACGTCGAGGTAGAACGCGTACTCCCAGGGGTACCCGCGGAGCGGCCGCGACTCGATCTTGCACAGGTCGGCCCCCCGCGAGGCGAAGGCGCCGATGGCCCGGTGCAGGGCCCCCGGCACGTTGTCGAGGACGAAGACGAGCGAGGTCTTGCTCGCCTCTTCCGGCGGCCCCGGCTCACGGGCGAGGACCAGGAAGCGGGTGTAGTTCTGCGGGTCGTCCTCGATCCCCTCCAGGAGCACCTCGCCGCCGTACAGCTCGGCGGCGAGCCGGGAGGCGATGGCCCCCTGGCTGAGGAGCCCGCTCCCGAGCGCGTCCTGGACGCTCCCCGCGGTGTCGTAGGCGGTGATGGGCTCGATCTGGGGGTGCTCGGCGAAGAACCGCCGGCACTGCGCGAGGGCCACGGGATGCGAGGCCACGCGGCGCAGCGCGGCCAGGGACGCCCCGGGCCGGGCGATCAGGCACTGGCGGATGCGGAGCTGGGTCTCGCCCACGATGTGCAGGGGGCCGCTCTTCAGGCGGTCGTAGTTCTCGTGGATCGATCCCGCGAGGGAGTTCTCGATGGGGACGATCGCGCGATCCGCCGCGCCGTCGACCACGGCCGCGAAGAGCGTCTCGAAGCTGGGCCGGGGGACGACCTCGATCCCCTCACCCAGAGCGAGCAGGGCCGCCTCGTGGCTGAACGCTCCCCGCTCCCCCTGGATCGCGACCCTGAGCTTCGGTACGGTCATCGGTCCTCCACGAGGAAACCCGCGGCTAGAGGCCCATCCTGCCGTTGTCTAGGGCGAACAGCAAGGGCCGGAGCGGCGACCGGGCGCGATTCGCGCCGAAGCGAGCGGGGTCGCATTGTGGGCGCGATTCAAGCGCCCCCCGTCCTTTAGGACTGGCGGCCGAGGAGCGGCCCTGACGATGGCCGCGGCCACCTCTTCCCCATTCGAGCGGACCCAAGATGGCCCCGGCTTGTGGTACGACTATGGCGCGATGCGGGCCCAGCGATCCCTCGGACTCTTTGACGCGAGCGATAGCCGGATCGCGCCCGCGGCTCCGTCCTGGCGGGTCGAGCAGGGGGACGCTTACGACCTCCTGGGGAAGCTTCCCAGCGAGAGCGTGGACCTGTTGCTGACGAGTCCTCCCTACTGGGGCCATCGGAGCTACGAACAGAACCACAACTGGGGCATCCTGGGGCAGTGGCTGAAGGCCGGGCACAAAGCCACGGACATTCCGCCTTACGAGTGGTATCGAGAGCACGGGGGTGTTCTGGGCCTGGAGCCACTCCCTGAGTGGTACGTCTCGCACCTCGTGGAGATCCTGGATCGCGCCAAGGTGTCTTTGAAACGACGCGGGAGCATGTGGATCAACCTGGGCGACACGTACTTCGCCCGGTGGGCGAGCATCCGCGAAAACGGCCGCCAGGGCCTGGGGGACGTGAACCGACAAAGACGCCGGACGCCGATGGGTGGTTATCGGCAGGAGAAGCAGCTGCTTCTGATACCGGCCCGGTTTGTGATTGCCATGCAGGATCAGCGATGGATCCTGCGGAACGACCTCATCTGGTCGAAGCCAAACGTGCCGCCGCGGCCAGAAACGGACCGCCTGCGCCTCGCGCACGAGCACTTCTTTCATTTCGTCAAACGGGCGAAGGTGGGGCGTCCGAAGTACTACTACGACCTCAGCCAGGCGGAGCCCGGCGCGGCGGACGTGGTGACCTACTTCGTGAGGGCTGGGGAAAATGGCCACACGGCGACGTTCCCCGAGGAGCTCATACGGCCGCGGATCCTGAGCTCGTGCCCTCCGGAGGGGACGGTGCTCGATCCGTTCTGCGGAACGGGCCGTGCGCTGGCGGTGGCGGTGGGGACCGGAAGGAGCGCCATTGGATTCGACATCTCGTGTTCCTTCGCAAAGGCCGCCCAAGAAGGTGTAGAGTCCCGCCTTAGACGATAGATGGCAGGGAAGCCACGACGCAGCGGGAGCAAAGGGTCCGAACACGGCAACTTCATCAGCGAGTGGTTCGGCCACCGCGTGTATCCGGTGGTCGCCAAGAAGGGCCTCGCAGACCAGCAAGGTGGACGCTGCCCCTTCCTCAGTGTCGCCATCGGTGAAGATCGGGCCTGCGTAAAGCCCCAGACGTCGAGCGGAATCTGTACGATCAGCAGCTGTAGCAACGGACCCAGGCAGGACTGGCTCGTCTGCCCGTACCGCGCGTTGGACCGGCCTCTGCTCGAGAAGGTGGTCAAGCGCCTGTTTCGAGCAAGGGGCCGGGTCGAAATGTTCCCGGCGCCTACTCTCGTCGGCGCCAAGGTGCGAGAGCGCATCGGGCGTGCCGTCAGGGGTGGGGTGACAACCATCGTCTACCTGCAGGACAAACTGGGCGGGGAGATCTCGTTGGCGGCCACGGATCGCTCGCCGGAAGTGGCCTTCGACACCACGATGGTCGAGGTAGTGGCGGACGAAAGCGGCCACTTGGCGGTCGGACGATACGGGATCCTGGAGATCCAGACCATGGATTTCCACGGGTCCTACCGTTACGCCGAGAAGAACCTCCGCGACTCGCTGCGACTCCATCGTGCGGGCTTCCCGAGGGTCCTGCAGGAGAACCCGGGGTGGCTTTCGGACCACATCGAAGGGCCGAACATCGCGAACGTCTTCAAGCGGACCTTCTACCAGATCATGCTGAAGTTTCGGATCGGAGCGCATCCTCACGCAGTCGGATGCGTGTTGGCCGTTCCGGCCTCCGTCTGGGACAGCTGGCAAAGGCATCTCGGGGCGCCGGAGCTGCGCCCCGTGGGAGACGGTACTTACCGGCTGGCATCGAGCGGAGCCGAAGCGCCTACGGCGTGGATCTACGTCTTCGATCTGGACGTCCGGCCTGACGTGACCCCCAACCCCATCGTTCTGTCGAAGGTGATAGCCACGGATGCTGGCTCCATCGCTCACTACGCGTTACAGGTCGCGCCGGACGCGGCGGTGGCCGAGGGAGGGTCCGCGGACAGGGTTCTGGCGAGGATCCGTTCACGTCTGAGCACGTGGTGGCCGGATCTTGGGGCCCCGAGAGGATGAGCACCGGGACCTGCCCTCGATAGGTTTGCGGAAGGGGGGATTCGAACCCCCACGCCCTTTCGGGCACACGGTCCTAAGCCGTGCGCGTCTGCCGTTCCGCCACTTCCGCGTGGGCGCGGCCCTGCGCCTGCAAGTGTACCCCGTGCTATGCTTATTGGTCGCATCCACGCTGGGAGGCCCCCCCTTGAAGGTCGAATACATCGAGGAGACCTCGGTCCGGAAAGCGCTCGCCTTCGAGATCGAGGCCGAGGTCGTGGCCAAGGAAATCGAGGCCCGCACCCGAGACTACGCGAAGAAGCTCAAGCTGCCCGGCTTCCGCCCCGGCAAGGTCCCGCCCGCGGTGGTGAAGAAGCGCTTCCGCGACCAGCTGCTGGGCGACGTGGCCGAGACCATCGTCAACAAGGTCGTGTTCGAAGAGCTGGAGGGGCGGGGCCTGCGTCCGCTGGCCATGCCCCGGGTGGCCGACCTCAAGATCGACGAAGGCCAGCCCATGACGTTCCGGGCCGTCTTCGAGACCCTGCCCATCGTGGAGCTGCCCGAGTATCGCGGGCTCGAGGCGAAGGCCCGGACTCCGGAGGTGAAGGACGAGGACCTGGACGCCGAGGTCGACCGCCTGCGCGAGGAGAACGCGCGGTTCGACCCCATCGAAGGGCGGCCCGCCCGGAAGGGCGACTTCGCCGTGCTCGACCTCTCCTGGCGGCCCGCGGAGGGCGGCAAGGGCGGGCGGGACGAGAACGCGCTCGTAGAGATCGGCGGGGAGGGGAATCACGAGGGAATGAACACCGCCCTCGAGGGGATGTCCGCGGGGGAGAGCAAGGAGATCACCCTGACCTACCCGGCGGACCACTCTTCCCCCGACCTCGCCGGCAAGACCTTCCGCTACGCGCTCACCCTCAAGGGTCTCAAGGAGAAGGTGGTGCCCGCCGCGGACGACGAGTTCGCGAAGGACCTGGGCGACTTCGACCGCCTGGCCGACCTCCGCGAGAGCGTGCGGAAGCGCCTGCTCGCCCTCGAGGAACGCAAGGTGGACCGCGAGGTGAAGAACGCCCTCGTGGAGGCGCTGGTCGCGAAGGCCGCCTTCGAGGTCCCGGAGCCGCTGGTGGAGCGCCACATGACGGCACGCACGGAGAACGTGGCGCGCGGCCTCGCCTACCAGGGGATCGATCCCCGGAAGGTGGGGCTCGACTGGCGGGAGTACCGGGAGAACCAGCGCGAGGAGTCGGTGAAGGCCGCGAAGGCCGACATCCTGCTCGACCAGATCGCCCGCCGCGAGGGGATCGAGGTCCAGGACGCGGAGGTCGACGCCGAGGTGAAGCGCTTCGCGCAGCGGGCCAGCAAGTCCGAGGAGGCGCTGCGGCGCCAGATGGAGAAGGAGGGCGAGCTCGACGCGCTGCGCGCGCGGATCCGCGAGGAGAAGACCCTTGACTTGCTCAAGGCCAATGCTAGACTGGATTTAGCATGATCTCGTCCTATGCGGGCACGCTTGTCCCCATGGTGGTCGAGCAGACCGCCCGCGGCGAGCGGGCCTACGACATCTACTCGCGCCTGCTCAAGGACAACATCGTCTTCATAGGCACCGCCATCGACGACATGGTGGCGAACCTGATCATCGCCCAGCTCCTCTTCCTCGAAGCCGAGGACCCGGAGAAGGACATCCACGTCTACATCAACAGCCCGGGTGGCGTGACCACGGCGGGGATGGCGATCTATGACACCATGCAGCTCGTGCGGCCGGACGTGCAGACAATCTGCGTCGGCCAGGCGGCTTCCTTCGGCGCGGTGCTGCTGGCGTCGGGCACGCCCGGCAAGCGCTTCGCCCTGCCGAACTCGAGGATCCTGATCCACCAGCCCTGGGGCGGCGCCCAGGGCCAGGCCTCGGACATCGCGATCCAGGCCAAGGAGATCCTCCGGATCAAGGACCGCATCAACCAGATCCTGGCCTTCCACACCAAGCAGCCCCTGGACAAGCTCGTGAGCGACGCCGACCGGGACTTCATCATGGACGCCGAGCAGGCGAAGGCGTATGGTATCGTCGACCAGGTCATAAGCCGGCGAGAACGATGAGCGAGGAGCGGCGAGCGGAGCGGGATTCACTCCCGCGTAGCGAGCGGGGGGTCTGGGGGGTGCGACGCAGCACCCCACAGCTCACCTAACGATGAAAAAGAGCGGGGACAACGAGGTCCTCCGGTGCTCGTTCTGCAACAAGGACCAGAACGACGTCCGCAAGCTGATCGCGGGCCCCACCGTCTTCATCTGCGACGAGTGCGTCGACGTCTGCAACGACATCATCGCCGACGACCGCCGGGTGGAGGGGCGCTCCTACAAGTCCAACCTTCCCACCCCCCACGAGATCAAGAAGTTCCTGGACGAGTACGTGATCGGCCAGGACCAGGCCAAGAAGAAGCTCGCGGTCGCGGTCTACAACCACTACAAGCGGATCGAGATCAGCAAGGCGCGGGGCAAGAACGAGGTCGAGCTGACCAAGTCCAACATCCTGCTGATCGGCCCCACCGGGACCGGCAAGACCCTCCTGGCCCAGACCCTGGCCCGCCTCCTCTCCGTCCCCTTCACGATCGTGGACGCCACCACCCTCACCGAGGCCGGCTACGTCGGGGAGGACGTGGAGAACATCATCCTGAAGCTGCTCCAGGCGGCGGGGGGCGACATCGAGAAGTGCCAGGAGGGGATCATCTACATCGACGAGATCGACAAGATCTCGCGCAAGGACGAGAACCCCTCCATCACCCGCGACGTCTCCGGGGAGGGCGTGCAGCAGGCGCTCCTCAAGATCCTCGAGGGGACGGTGGCGAACGTGCCCCCCCAGGGCGGCCGCAAGCATCCTCACCAGGAGTTCTACCAGATCGACACCACGAACATCCTGTTCGTCTGCGGCGGGGCTTTCGTGGGCCTGGACAAGATCATCGAGCGGCGGGTCGGCAAGAAGAGCCTGGGCTTCCGCACCGAGGCCAAGGCCGCCGCCCCCCCGAAGGGCGGAGCCTCGCTCCAGAACATCCAGCCGACCGACCTCATCCGGTACGGCCTGATCCCCGAGTTCGTGGGACGCCTGCCCGTGATCGGCACCTTGCACGATCTGGACAAGCCGGCCCTGGTCGAGATCCTGACCCAGCCCAAGAACGCGATCACCCGCCAGTACCAGAAGATGTTCGAGTACGAGTCCGTGAAGCTCCGCTTCACCGACGACTCGCTCGAGGCCATCGCCGACCTCGCGATCACGCGCAAGATCGGGGCCCGGGGCTTGCGGATGATCATCGAGGACCTCATGCTGGATCTCATGTACAACCTGCCTTCCATGAAGAAGGTCAAGGAGTGCGTGGTGACCCGGGAAGTGGTCCTCGACCGGGAGAAGCCCATCACCCTCATCGAGAAGGTCGGCTAACCTCACCTTATCGAGGCGGGCTATTCTGGTTCGGGCGGACCGGGTCGCAGGGGCTCGGTCTGCCAGGGGGACGAGGAACGAGCAGGGCGCGGCGAGATTCACGGCCGTGGAGCGCGCGGGGCGAGAATGAGAACAAGGACGGAATGGACGTGATCGAAACACTGCCGATGGTGCCGCTCCGGGACGTGGTGGTCTTCCCCCACATGATGATCCCGTTCGTGATCGGGCGCGCGAGCTCGATCAAGGCCCTGGAGTACGCGCTCCTGAAGGGCAAGCGCATCTTCCTCTCCGCCCAGCACGACGCCACCCGGGACAACCCGTCCCCCGAGGAGATCTACACCCTGGGCACGATCTGCAACATCGTGCAGAGCCTCAAGCTCCCCGACGGCAACGTGAAGGTCCTGGTGGAGGGCCTGGACCGGGGCCGCGCCCTCGAGTTCAAGGAGGAGAGCGGCTTCCTGAAGGTGGTGGCCAAGGTCGTCCCCCGCCAGGTGGAGGCGGGGAGCGGCATCGAGGCCATGATGTCCAAGGCCATCGCCCTCTTCGAGCAGTACGTCAAGCTCTCGAACAACCTGCACTACGACGCGATGCTGGCCGCGGTGCGGGTGGAAGACCCCGGCAAGCTGGCCGACACCATCGCCTCCCACCTGGTGGTTCCCGTCGACGAGAAGCAGAACCTGCTGGAGATCTTCTCGCCCCAGGAGCGCCTGGGCCGCATCGCCCAGATCCTGGAGGGCGAGGTCGACAAGCTCAACGTCGACAAGCGCATCCAGGGTCGGGTGAAGAAGCAGATGGAGCGGGCCCAGAAGGAGTACTACCTCAACGAGAAGATGAAGGCGATCCAGAAGGAGCTGGGTCGCAAAGACGACCGGATGAACGAGGTCGAGGAGCTGCGCAAGAAGATCGAGCAGGCCCGGATGTCGAAGGATGCGGAGGACAAGGCCCTGCAGGAGCTGAAGCGGCTCGAGGCCATGCCCCCCATGTCGGCGGAGGCCACGGTCTCCCGCAACTACCTGGACTGGCTGATCGCGGTCCCCTGGGCCCGGAAGACGCGCGAGCGCAAGGACCTCCTGGCCGCGGAGAAGATCCTCAACGACGACCACTACGGGCTGGAGAAGGTCAAGGAGCGCATCGTGGAGTTCCTGGCGGTGCGCCAGCTCGTGAACAACCCCAAGGGGCCGATCCTCTGCTTCGTGGGCCCCCCGGGCGTGGGCAAGACCTCCCTCGCCAAGTCCATCGCCCGCTGCACCAACCGCAAGTTCGTACGGATCAGCCTGGGAGGCGTGCGCGACGAGGCGGAGGTCCGCGGCCATCGCCGGACCTACATCGGGGCCTTCCCCGGCCAGATCATCCAGATGATGAAGAAGGCGGGGACCCGGAACCCGGTCTTCCTGCTCGACGAGGTCGACAAGATGTCGATGGACTTCCGGGGCGACCCCTCGGCGGCCCTGCTCGAGGTCCTCGACCCCGAGCAGAACCACAGCTTCACCGACCATTACCTGGACGTGGAGTTCGACCTCTCCTCGGTGTTCTTCATCGCCACCGCGAACGTGCTCCACACCATCCCCCAGGCCCTGCAGGACCGCCTGGAGGTGATCCGCCTGCCCGGCTACACCGAGCGGGAGAAGATCGAGATCGCCCTGCGGCACCTCATCCCCAAGCAGGTGAAGTCCCATGGCCTGCAGGACAAGAACGTCGGCTTCTCCGAGGAGGCGCTCCAGGAGCTCGTCCGCAAGTACACCCGGGAGGCGGGGGTGAGGAACATGGAGCGGGAGATCTCGACCATCTTCCGGAAGGTCGCCCGCAAGGTCGTGCTCGAGGGGAAGGACTACCGGGGCGACGTCACATTGGAGAACCTGAACGGCTACCTGGGGGTGCCCCGCTATCGCTACACCCAGCAGGAAGAGCACAACGAGATCGGAATGGCCACCGGCCTCGCCTGGACCGAGGTGGGGGGCGAGATCCTGCCCATCGAGGTCACCCTGATGCCGGGCAAGGGCGCGCTCCGCCTCACCGGCAAGCTGGGGGACGTGATGCAGGAGTCGGCCCACGCCGCCATGTCCTTCGTGCGGTCCCGGGCCGAGGACTACGGCATCCCCAAGGACTTCAACCGCCGCCTGGACGTGCACATCCACGTCCCGGAGGGCGCGATCCCCAAGGACGGGCCCTCCGCGGGCATCACCATGTGCACGGCCCTCGTCTCCGCCCTCTCGAAGATCCCGGTCCGGCGCGACGTGGCCATGACGGGCGAGATCACCCTGCGCGGCAAGGTCCTGCCCATCGGGGGGGTCAAGGAGAAGCTGCTGGCCGCCCATCGCATCGGGATCACGACCATCGTCCTCCCCCGCGAGAACGAGAAGGACCTGGCCGACGTCCCCAAGAACGTGCTCGACGCCCTGCAGGTGGTGCTGGTCTCGCACATCGACGAGGTGCTGAAGATCGCCCTGGCCCCGCCCCAGAGCTCGGTCCCGCGAGAGGCGGTGGAGCCGCCCGCGGAGAGCCTGGACCAGCCGGGCGGGTTGACGCACTGAGGGAGCGGACCGAGTCGGCGTCGCTTGAGACACTCCACCGTGAGCTTCGTCGGGAGCGCTTCATCCCCTGAGCAGTTCCCGCGCGACGGCCGGCCCGAGGTGGCTTTCCTGGGACGCTCGAACGTCGGGAAGAGCGCTCTTCTGAACGCGCTGGCCGGGGTACGGGGGCTGGCGCGGGTGTCGGCCGAGCCGGGGCGGACGCGGCTCGTGAACTTCTTTCGGGTGGCGGGGGCCGCGGGAGCGGCCGCCCGCTGGGACCTCTATCTGGTGGACCTGCCGGGCTACGGTTACGCGAAAGCGCCCCGGGCCGAGCGCGACGGCTGGGAGGCACTCGTCACGTCTTATCTCGTCGGACGGCCGAGCCTGGCCCTCGGGGTGTTCCTGGTCGACGCGCGCCACCAGACGACCGAGGGGGACGCGACCCTCCGCACCTTCCTGGACCACCACCGCGTGCCCTACGTCGTGGCCGCCACCAAGGCCGACAAGCTGGCGCCGCACGAGCTCGCTCGCCGGTCGCGAGAGCTGGGGCAAGGCGTCGGGCGGAAGGCGCGGGCGGTGGTGGCGGTGAGCACCGCCACCGGCGCCGGCCTTGACGAGCTCTGGAGGACGATCGTGGAGGCGGCCGCCGCCGCCCCCGCCGCGAGGAACTGATGGAAGCTGAACAGGACGCCCCCACCGAGACCGCCCCCGCCGAAGGCGGCGCCAAGCCCCTGGACCTTTCCGACCTCAAGGAGATGACGATCCAGCAGCTCACCGCCCTGGCCCGCGAGCTGAACGTCCTGGGCGCGGCGGGGATGAAGAAGCACGACCTCATCTTCAAGATCCTCCAGACCCAGACCGAGAAGAGCGGCTTCCTTTTCGCGGAGGGGGTGCTGGAGACCCTCCCCGACGGGTACGGTTTCCTGCGGGCCCCGGAGTCGAACTACCTGTCGGGACCGGACGACATCTACGTCTCCCCCTCCCAGATCCGGAAGTTCGACCTCCGGACGGGCGACACCGTGAGCGGCCAGGTGCGGCCTCCCAAGGAGGGGGAGAGATATTTCGCCCTGATCAAGGTCGAGGCCATCAACTTCGAACCCCCGGAGGCGGCCAAGGACAAGGTCCTCTTCGACAACCTGACGCCCCTCTACCCGAGCGAGCGCCTCCGCCTGGAGACCGTCCCCGAGAACCTCACCGCCCGCGTCCTGGACATGATGACGCCCCTCGGCAAGGGCCAGCGCGCGCTGATCGTGGCCGCCCCCCGCACCGGGAAGACCCTGATCCTGCAGAACATCGCCAACTCGGTGGCCGCGAACCACCCCGAGGTCACCCTCATCGTGCTCCTCATCGACGAGCGGCCCGAGGAGGTGACGGACATGGTCCGCTCCGTGCGCGGCGAGGTGGTGAGCTCCACCTTCGACGAGCCGGCCACCCGCCACGTGCAGGTCGCGGAGATGGTGATCGAGAAGGCCAAGCGCCTGGTGGAGCACAAGCGGGACGTGGTGATCCTGCTCGACTCGATCACCCGTCTCGCCCGGGCCTACAACGCGATCGTTCCCCCGTCAGGGAAGGTGCTCTCCGGGGGTGTCGACTCGAACGCGCTCCAGCGGCCCAAGCGCTTCTTCGGGGCCGCCCGCAACATCGAGGACGGGGGCTCCCTCACCATCATCGCCACCGCCCTCGTGGAGACGGGGTCTCGCATGGACGACGTGATCTTCGAGGAGTTCAAGGGGACGGGCAACTCCGAGATCGTCCTCGACCGGAAGATGAGCGACCGGCGCATCTTCCCCGCCATCGACATCAATCGCAGCGGTACCCGCAAGGAGGAATTGCTGCTCTCCAAGGAGGAGCTGAACCGGGTCTGGATCCTGCGCAAGGTCCTGAACCCGCTCTCCGCGGTCGAGGCCATGGAGCTGATGCTGGAGCGGCTGGCCAAGACCAAGGCCAACCGCGAGTTCCTGGACTCGATGTCGTCGGGATAGTGGGAGTGGTAACCTGCCCGACGGACCCATGCTGACCAGGACGCAGTCGATGATCGAAGCCCTGTACCGGGAGAAGGGAAAGGCGGAGATCGTCGATGGGGAGATCGTCCGGATGAGCCCGACGGGCTTCCGGCCGGGGCGCGCCGCGGTGGCCATCGCCGTGAGTCTGCGCAGCCACGAGCGCCGACACGGCGGCGGGTACGCCGTCGGCGACAACGTGGGCTTCCTGGTGGACCTACCGAATCGGCAGTCCTTCTCCCCGGATGCGGCCTGGTATGCGGGCCAGGTCGAGGGCCTGAAGTTCGCCGAGGGCGCGCCCGCCTTTGCCGCCGAGGTCCGCAGCGAGGGAGACTACGGTCCCAAGGCCGAACAGGAGATGGCGGCAAAGCGGGCCGACTACTTCGCGGCAGGAACCCGGGTCGTCTGGGACGTCGACCTCCTCGGTGAGGACGTGGTCCGGGTCCATCGAGCGGCCGACCCGCTCGTCCCCACTCTGTACCGCCGCGGCCAGATGGCAGAGGCCAAAGGCGCCGTGCCCGGCTGGCGGTTCCCCGTCGATGAGCTCTTCGAGTAGGATGACCCGCATGTCCAGGCCTGCTCTTCTCGCCATTTGCCTCTTCGGGTTGACGGGGCTCGTCGCGGCGAGCCCGGCCCACGCCCAGGGCGGGGTCGGCATCCGCGGCGGGCTGAGCGTCGATCCGGACCAGTTCTACGTGGGCGTCCACGTCGACGCCGGTCCCTTGGTGGACCGCCTGTGGTTCCGCCCGAACGTCGAGATCGGCCTGGGCGACAACCTGACCCTCTTCGCATTCAACGCCGAGCTGGCCTACTGGTTCCTCACCCACTCCCCCTGGCGCGTCTACGCGGGAGGGGGGCCGGCCCTCAACATCTACCACTTCGATGGCGGGGGGGGCTCGGACACCCGGGCGGGCCTCAACCTCCTGCTCGGCTTCGCCCACCACGGCGGATTCTTCGCCGAGGCCAAGCTCGGCGCCCTGGACAGCCCCACCCTCAAGCTCGGCATCGGGTACAGCTTCCACTGACCACCTGCGCCGGCCCCCAGGTCCCTCGCGGAGGTCCGCTCATGACGAGACGGCTGCTCGCTCTGCTTCTCGCCGCGGGGGCCGGGGCCCCGGCCCCCGCCGCTCCCCCCTCCACCCAGGACCTCGTCTACATCGGGACCTATACGGGCGCGAAGAGCCGGGGCATCTACGTGGCGCGCTTCGACCTCGCCACCAGCCGGCTCGGCCCGCCCGAGCTGGCCGCGGAGTCGAGCAACCCGTCGTTCCTGGCTCCGCACCCCGACCGGGCGCTGCTATACGCGGCGAACGAGGTCTCCGACTTCGAGGGCCAGCCCGCGGGCTCGATCAGCGCGTTCGCGATCGACCCCGCCACGGGTCGGCTGAGACTGCTGAACCGGGTCTCGTCCCGGGGGGCCGACCCGTGCCACCTGGTCGTGGACGGGACGGGCAAGAACGTGCTGGTGGCGAACTACTCGGGCGGAAGCGTGGCCAGCCTGCCCATCCGACGCGACGGGAGCCTGTCGCCGGCCTCGGCCTTCGTCCAGCACCGGGGATCGAGCCGCGACCCCGGCCGGCAGAAGGGCCCGCACGCGCATGCGGTACAGCTCGACCCAAGGAACCGCCATCTCCTGGTGGCCGATCTGGGCCTCGACCAGGTCCTCCTCTACCGCTTCGATGCGGTGCGCGGGACGCTGGAGCCGTCGGTCCCCCCATACACCCCGCTCAGCCCCGGCGCCGGGCCGCGGCACCTCGCTTTCGGTCAGGGCGGACGCCACCTCTACGTGGTGAACGAGATGGACCTCACGGTGCGGGTCTTCCGCTACGAGGCCGATCGCCTGGTCGAGGAGCAGACGATCTCGACCCTGCCCGCGGGGACCAAGCCCGGGAAGGACGACAGCACGGCCGAGATCCAGGTGCACCCGAGCGGCCGCTTCCTCTACGCCTCGAACCGGGGCCCGGATACGATCGCGGTCTTCGCGGTCGACCCCGCCAATGGCCATTTGGCCCTAGTCGAGCACGTCCCCACCGGCGGGCGCACGCCGCGGAACTTCGCGATCGAGCCCGCCGGCCGCTACCTCCTGGCGGCCAACCAGAAGTCCGACACGGTCGTGGTGTTCCGCATCGACCCCGAGACCGGCCGGCTGAGCCCGACGGGCCAGAGCGTCGAGGTGGGCGCGCCCGTCTGCTTGACCTTCGTTCCCCTCCCGCGGCGATGACCGCCCGGAGCGGCGCGCCGCTCCTGCGCCTCGGCCTCGTCGTCGCGCTGGTCGTGGCGGCGAGCGGTCCCGGCTTCAGCCAGCGCGACACCTCCCCGGACGCGGCTACCTGGAACCGCCGCCCGCCCGGCGTGGGTGACTACCGGACCGTGACCGAGGTGTCGGGGCGGGCGGAGCTGGCCCGCTTTCGCATCCCCTCCGACCCTCGCAGCCTGCGCAGCGTCTGCGACGCCCGGCAGGAAGCCCTGGCCGCGGCCGTCCCGACCCTCGAGCAGCACCTGGCCGCCCTCCTGGCCCGAGCCCCCGCCGACCAGAGCCTCGCCGAGATCACCTGGGATCACCACGACCTCGGCCAGCTCTGGGCCTACCAGGGCCGCATGGACAAGGCCATCCCGGAGATGGAGGCCGCCTGGCGCGCGGTGACCGCGAACGCCGACCGATCGCCGGGCCTCGCGGCGGCGGAGCCGTACCTCGAGACGGTCCTCGGCGTCCTGCACCTCCGGCGGGGCGAGCTCGAGAACTGCGTCCACGACAAGAACGCCGACCGCTGCCTCTTCCCCATCCGCGCCTCCGGCGTTCACACCCAGACCTCGGGATCGGAGGCGGCCATCGAGTACTTCACCCGCCACCTCCGCCGGAGCCCCGACGATCTCGAGGCCCGTTGGCTCCTCAACGTCGCCACCATGACCCTGGGGCGCTTCCCGGACGGCGTCCCCAAGGACCAGCTGATCCCGCCCGAGGCCTGGGCTTCTCCGGACGACCCCGGCCGCTTCCCCGACGTCGCCCCGCGCCTCGGCCTCGACGCTCCCGGCCGCGCGGGGGGCGTGGTCGCGGACGACATCGACGGCGACGGCCTCTTCGACGTGGTGATCTCCAGCGTCGATCCCTGCGCCCCCCTGCGCTACTACCACAACGAGGGCAACGGCACCTTCCGCGACCGGACAGTGGAAGCCGGCCTCGCGGACCAGCTCGGGGGGATCAACCTCGTCCAGACCGACTACGACAACGACGGGCGCCTGGATCTCATGGTTCTCCGCGGTGGCTGGGAGCTCCCCATGCGCAACTCGCTCCTCCACCAGAACCCGGACGGGACCTTCACCGACGTGACGGAGAAGGCCGGCCTCGCCCTGTCCATCCACCGCACGCACTCCGCGGCCTGGGCCGACTTCGACGGGGACGGCTGGCTCGACGTTTTCGTGGCCCACGAGGAGTCGAAGGCGGCGCTCTTCAAGAACCAGGGGGACGGGACCTTCGTGGACGTGGCTCACGCGGCCGGGGTGGACCGCGTGTCCTTCGCCAAGGGCGCGACCTGGGGCGACTACGACAACGACGGCCGCCCGGATCTCTACGTCTCGAACTTCGGCGAGGAGAACTTCCTCTACCACAACCAGGGAGACGGCACCTTCAAGGAGGTCGCGAAGGAGCTGGGGGTCGAGAAGCCCGTGATGAGCTTCCCCACCTGGTTTTTCGACTACGACAACGACGGCTGGCTCGACCTCTTCGTGGCCAGCTTCGTGCCCTCCGTGACCGAGGTCGCGCGCGGCTTCCTCCACCTGCCGCCCCAGGCCGAGACCATGCGCCTCTACCGGAACACGGGCGGCCGCTTCCAGGACGTCACCCAGGCGGCCGGCCTCGACCGGGTGGTGCCTACCATGGGGGCGAACTTCGGCGACCTCGACGAGGACGGCTTCCTGGACTTCTACCTGGGCACCGGGGCCCCGTCCTACGCGGCCCTCATGCCCAACGTCATGTTTCGAAACCAGGAGGGGCGGCGGTTCACGGACGTGACGACCGCCACCGGCACCGGCCACCTGCAGAAGGGCCACGGGGTGGCCTTCGTCGACCTGGACGACGACGGCGACCAGGACGTCTACGCGAACATCGGAGGCTTCGTCCCGGGCGACGCCTACAACAAGGTCGTGTTCGAGAACCCGGGGCACGGGCGCCATTCCATCCGCTTGCATCTGGTCGGCACGCGCTCGAACCGGGCGGCGATCGGGGCCCGGATCAAGCTGACCGTGGCCGGTCCCGACGGCGTCCCCCGGGAGATCCACCGCCAGGTGAGCAGTGGCGGCTCATTCGGGTGCTCGCCCCTGGCCCAGCAGGTGGGCCTCGGCTCCGCCCGCGAGGTGAGAACCCTGGAGGTCCTCTGGCCCGCCAGCGCGACGCGCCAGGTCTTCCGGAACGTACGCGCCGATCAGGTGGTGGAGATCCGGGAGGGCTCGAGCACCTACACGGTGAGCCCGTTGAGAAAGGCCAGGGTGGGGGGTCGATGAAGAAGAACTCTTTGCACCGTCTCGCCGTGCTCTTTGTAGTCGGCCTGGTCCCGGTGCCCGCGGCCTCCGGAGGCGCCGCGACGCCCGTGGCCGTCCGCTGCGGCCGTCTGATCGACGGGAGGACGGATGACGTGCGCTCGGGTGCGGTGGTCCTGGTCGAGGGCGAGCGGATCACGGCGGTGGGGGCCGGGCTCGCCATCCCCGCGGACGCCACCGTGGTCGATCTGAGCCGCTCCACCTGCCTGCCCGGCCTCATCGACAACCACACCCACATCCTCCTCCAAGGGGACATCACGGCTTCCGACTACGACGAGCAGCTCCTGAAGGAGTCGATCCCCTACCGGGCGATCCGGGCCACCGTGGCCGCCCGCACCGCGCTCCTGAACGGCTTCACCGCCCTGCGCGACCTCGAGACCGAGGGGGCGATGTACGCCGACGTCGACGTGAAGACCGCCATCAACCGCGGGATCATCCCCGGCCCCCGGATGTTCGTGGCCACCCGCGCCCTCGCCCCCACCGGCACCTATCCCCTCCTCGGCTATTCCTGGGAGCTGCGGATGCCCGAGGGGGTGCAGATCGTGGATGGCGCGGACAACCTCCGGCGCGCCGTGCGCGAGCAGGTCAAGCACGGGGCGGACTGGATCAAGTACTACTCCGACCGCCGGTACTACCTGAAGGACGGCGCGCTGCGATCCTGGACGAACTTCACGGACGAGGAGGCGAAGGCGCTCGTGGACGAGGCCCACCGGCTCGGCCGGCGGGTGGCCGCCCACGCCATCGGGCGGGACGGGATCGAGTCGGCGCTGCGGGCCGGGGCCGACACCATCGAGCACGGGGACGGCCTCGACGACCCGAGCATCGACCTCATGGTGCGCCGGGGCGTCTACTGGTGCCCCACGATCTACGTCGGCGCCTACGTGGCGGAGGGACGGGCGGCGGCGGGGGCGCCGATCTGGAAGGCCATGGTCGACCTGGAGCGGCAGGCCTTCGGCAAGGCGCTCGAGAAGGGGGTGAAGATCAGCTACGGCACGGACGCCGGGGGCTACGCCTGGACGGAGAGCCAGGCCAGGGAGTTCTCGTACATGGTGCGGTACGGGATGAGCCCCATGCAGGCCATCCGCTCCGCGACCTCGGTGGCCGCGGCCCTGCTCGACCAGCAGGACAACCTGGGAGCGCTCGAGGCGGGACGGCTCGCCGACCTCGTCGCGGTGGCGGGCGATCCCCTGAAGGACATCACGGAGCTCGAGCGGGTCCGCTTCGTGATGAAGGGCGGGGTGGTCGTGAAGCGGGAGTAGCGCCTCAAGCCGCGGGGGAGACCAGCACGGGACGGCGCTGGACGACCCGCCGGAACCACCCGTGGAACGACTCCATGTACACGTAGAACACGGGGGTGATGTAGAGGGTCAGGAGCTGCGAGACCAGGAGCCCTCCCACCACCGCCAGGCCCAGGCCGCGCCGTGACTCCGCCCCCGCGCCCCACCCCACCGCCACGGGCAGGGTGCCCATGAGCGCGGCCATGGTCGTCATCATGATCGGACGGAAGCGCACGAGGCAGCCCTCGTAGATCGCGTCCGCCGGGCTCTTCCCCTCCCGGCGCTGGGCCAGGAGGGCGAAGTCGATCATCATGATGGCGTTCTTCTTGACGATCCCCACCAGCATGATCACCCCCACGAACGCGTAGACGTTCAGCTCCTGCCGGAAGACGAGCAGGGTCAGGAGGGCGCCCAGGCCCGCCGAGGGGAGGCCGGAGAGGATGGTCAGGGGGTGGATGAAGCTCTCGTAGAGGATCCCCAGCACGATGTAGATCACGACGATGGCCAGGAGCAGGAGGAGGCCCAGGCCCCGGCTCGAGTCCGCGAAGGCCTGGGCCGTCCCCTGGAAGCTGGCCGTGATCGTGGACGGCAGCACCTCGCGGGTCAGCCGCTCGACCTGGGCCACCGCCGGCCCCAGGGCCGTCCCCGGCTTGAGGTTGAAGGAGAGGGTCACCGCCGGGAGCTGACCCAGGTGGTTGACGGTGAGGGGCCCCAGGCTGCGGGTCAAGCGGGCCACCGACTCCAGGGGGACCAGCCGGCCGCTCGAGGATCGCACGTAGAGCAGCGAGAGATCCGCGGCGTCGCGCTGGTACTCGGGGAGCAGCTCCATGAGGACCCGGTACTCGTTGTTCGGCGCGTAGATGGTCGAGATCCAGCGGCTCCCGTAGGAGGTGTAGAGCGCGTCTTCCACCTGCTGGGCGCTCACTCCCAGCGCGGTCGCGCGGTCGCGATCGACCTCCACGTTGACCTGGGGGTTCTGGATCTGCAGATCGCTGGTCACGTCCTGGAGACCGGGCACCTCCCGCAGCCGCGCCTCCAGCCTGGGAGCGTGCCGGTAGAGCTCGTCCGTGTCCGGTCCCTGAAGGGAGATCTGGTACAGGCTCTTGGTGAGCTGGCCCCCGATCCGGATCGGGGGCAGGTTCTGCAGGAAGACCCGGATGCCGGGGACGGTGGCGAGCTTCACCCGCAGCTCCTGGATCACGCCGTCCACGGACAGCGCTCGCTCCTCCCGCGGCCTGAGGTGCATGAAGATGCGGCCGGAGTTGCCCGCCGTGTTGGGCCCGCTCGCCCCGATGCTCGACATGAAGGCCTGGACGTTGGGATCCTCCTTCACGATCGCGGCCAGGGCCTGCTGGTGCACGGCCATGGCTTCGAAGGAGATCCCCTGGGCGGCCTCGGTGAAGGCGAAGGCCTGGTTGGTGTCGTCGCTGGGGATGAAGCCCTTGGGCATCACCGTGAACAGGTAGACCGTCGCCACGAGCAGGAGCCCCGAGACGACCATGGTGGCCCGCCGGTGGCGGAGCACGCGGTCCAGGCTGCGCTGGTAGGCCCGCCGGGAGGCCTCGAAGGCCCGTTCCGTCGACTGGTAGAACCGGCCGTGCGCCTCCTGGGCGGGCGGCTTCAGGAACCGGCTGCAGAGCATGGGGGTCAGGGTCAGGGACACGAAGCCCGAGACCAGGATCGCGACCCCGATGGTGACCGCGAACTCGTGGAGCAGGCGGCCCACCAGCCCCCCCATGAAGAGCACCGGGAGGAACACCGCGGCCAGGGAGAGGGTCATGGAGAGGATGGTGAAGCCGATCTCCCTCGACCCGTTGAGGGCGGCCTCCAGCGGGCCCTCCCCCTGCTCCATGTGGCGGACGATGTTCTCCAGCATGACGATGGCGTCGTCGACCACGAAGCCCACGGAGAGGGTGAGGGCCAGGAGGGAGAGGTTGTCGAGGCTGTACCCCAGGAGGTACATGGCTGCGAACGTCCCCACGATCGACATGGGCAGGGCCAGGCTGGGGATGACGGTGGCGGAGAGATTGCGGAGGAAGAGGAAGATCACCATCACCACCAGGACGACGGTGAGCATGAGGGTGAACTTGACGTCGCTCACGGAGTTCCGGATCGATTCCGAGCGGTCGAAGAGGACGTTCAGGGTCACCGAGGCCGCCATCTGGGACTTGAAGGCGGGGAGCAGGGCCTTGATCGCGTCCACCACCTCCACCGTGTTCGTGCCCGGCTGCCGCTGCACGGCCAGGACGATCGCCCGGGTCCCCGTGAACCAGGAGGCCACCTTGTCGTTCTCCACGCCGTCGATCACCCGGCCCAGGTCCTCGAGGCGGACGGGCGAGCCGTTCCGGTAGGTCACGATCAGGGGCCGGTAGGCGGCGGCGTCCGTGAGTTGGCCGTTGGCCTCCACGGTCAGAGCCTGGTGCCGGCCCCAGAGCGTCCCCGTGGGCAGGTTCACGTTGCCTTGCTGCACGGCGGCCGAGACCTCGTCGAGCCCGATCTCCCGCGAGGCGAGGCGCGAGGGATCGAGCTGCACCCGCACCGCGTATTTCTGGGAGCCGAACACCTGGACCTGGGCCACCCCGCTGACCATGGAGACGCGCTGGGCGATCAGGGTCTCGGCGTACTCGTCGACCTGGGAGAGGGGCAGGGTGGGCGAGCTCAGGGCCAGGTAGAGGACGGGCTGGTCCGCGGGGTTCACCTTCTGGTAGGAGGGCGGGGTCGGCATGCTCGGGGGGAGCTGCGAGGCCGACTTGGCGATCGCGGCCTGCACGTCCTGGGCGGCCGCGTCGATGTCCCGGGAGAGGTTGAACTGGAGAGTGATCTGGCTGACCCCCAGGGCGTTGACCGAGGTCATGGAGTCGACGCCGGCGATGGTGGAGAACTGCCGCTCGAGGGGGGTCGCCACCGCCGAGGCCATGGTCTCGGGGCTGGCCCCGGGCAGGTTCGCGATGACCAGGAGGGTCGGGAAGTCCACGTTGGGGAGGTCGCTCACCGGGAGCAGGTGGTAGCCCGCCATCCCCGCGATCAGGATGGCCAGCATGACCAGGGTGGTGGCCACGGGCCGCCGGATGAACAGCTCCGCGATGCTCACGAGCCCTTCACCTCCACCTTCGCGCCGGGAACGAGACGCAGCTGGCCGTCGATCACGATCCGCTCGTCCGGCTGCAGTCCCTTCTCGACCGTCGTCTCCCCGTCGCGGTCGCCCGCCACGGAAACGGGGCGCACTTCCGCGGTGAGGTCGGGCTTGACGACGAAGACGAACGTACCCGACTGTCCGGACTGGATCGCCTGCGAGGGGACCACGATCGCCCCCTCCCGGGTGCCGAGGGTCAGGCGGGTGGTCACGAACTGTCCGGGCCAGAGCCGCCGGTCGCGGTTGGGGAAGGTGGCTTTGAGACGGATCGTGCCCGTCCCCCGGTCCACGGCGTTGTCCAGGAAGCTCAGCTCGCCCCGGGCGGGGGGGGACGGTTCGGACGGCATCTGCGCCTCCGCGACCAGCCGGCCCGCGGCGCGCGCCCCCTTGATCTCGGCCAGGCGCTGCTCGGGAACCGCGAAGGACACGTACACGGGATCCATCCGGTTGATCACCACCAGGGGGCCCCCTTCGATCGCCTTGACCAGGTTGCCCTGGTGCACGAGCACGGTGCCCGTCCGCCCGTCGATGGGCGAACGGATCGAGCAGTAGCCGAGGTCGATGCGCGCCTTGTCGACGGCGGCCCGGTCCGCCCGGGCCGCGGCCTCCGAGGCCTCGGCGGTGGAGCGAAGCTGTTCGTGCTGCTCGCTGGAGAGCACCCCCTCCCCGAACAGCTTCTCCGCCCGAACCGCCTCCGCCCGGGCGTTACGGGCGTTGGCCTCGTCCCGGGCCAGCAGAGACTCCGCCTGGCGCAGCGCGGTCTCGTAGGGACGGGGCTCGATCGTGAACAGCGGGTCGCCCGCCTTGACGTCGGCGCCTTCCGCGAAGTGGACGGCGGTGACGACTCCCCCGACCTGCGGCCGGATGGAGACCGTCAAGTAGGGCTCGACGGTGCCGATGGCCTGGATCTGGACGGGAACGTCCCGCCGGACCGCCGCCGCCACCACCACCGGAACCGAGGCCGCCCCGGGAGGCGCGGCCGCCCCGCGCCGACAGGCCGCCCCGGGCACCACGAGCAGCGCCGCCAGCAGCGCGACCCGCGTGCCCGAGGCCATGCGCGCGGCGCCCCCCCGGCTCCCTTGCGCGAACCGCTCCATGTTCGCGATGACCTTCCGAAGCCCCGCGCGCAGGACCCGCACCTCGGCCGTGGACAGCCGGGCCACGATCGCCGCCCGCACGGCGAGGGCGATGGGGCGCAGGCGCCGGGCGAGGGCGCGGCCCTTCGGGGTCAGGACCAGGGAGCGTCGCCGGCGGTCTCCCCGATCCACGTCCACCCGCACCAGCCCCTGGCGCGTCAGGTTCCCCACCACGCGGGAGGCCGTCGGCTCGTCCAGCCGCTGCCACCCCGCGAGCTCGCGGAGGGATCGGCCCTCGTGCTCGGAGATGACGGTGAGGACCCAGAACTGCTGCGGGCTCAGGCGATGGGACCGCAGGCGCAGCCCCACCGCCTGCTTGATCCGGCGTCGGGTGGCCGCGACCAGGAGGCCGATGGGCTCGTCGGGCGGGGACTGATATTGCCGTGGCAATGGTTGCCTCGGCAAGCATCCTAGGCGGCTTCCGCGCGAGGGTCAATCCCGAAGGGGGTCAGCGGGTGCCGAAGCGGAAGGCGTGGCCCGGGAGGTCGTCGAGGCATGGACCGGGGTCCGGTCGTTCGCCGATCAGATCGCCACGGCGAAGGAGGGCCTGGCGGCCGCGGAGGAGGCGCTCCGCCTGAGTCAGGAGCGGAAGGAGTTCGGTACCCGGTTCGTCCTTGAAACAGGACTCGAGGGAGTGGTACACGTACTGCGACCCTTGACCGGTCGGGCCCAGGGCTTACCTTCTTTCACGGCTTCGGAAGGTGTCCAGCCAGCGCGACAACGGAACGAACGGATCCGCCCGGAAGGTCGTGCGCTTCGGGGTCTTCGAGCTCGACGCCCGCGCGGGCGAGTTGCGCAAGCAGGGCATCCGGCTGAGAGTGCAGGGCAAGCCGCTCCAGGTCCTGGAGGCATTGCTCGAGAGTCCAGGCCAGGTGGTCACCCGCGAGGAGTTGCGGCGGCGGCTCTGGCCCTCCGACGTCTTCATCGACTTCGACAGCGGCCTCAACACGGCGGCCAACCGCCTGCGGATCACTCTCGGCGATTCCGCGGAGAACCCGCGCTACATCGAAACCCTGGCCCGAACCGGCTACCGCTTCATCGCGCCCGTCGAGGTCGTGGAGTCCTCGCTCGCCGCCCCCGAAGCACCTCCGGCCGCCGAAACGGCTCCGCCTTCCCGCCGGCGGCTCGCGCGCGCCGCGATCACCGCCCTCGCGGTCCTCCTCGCGGGCCTCGCTGGCTCGTTCGCGTTCCGTCGGCCGTCGTCCGTCAGCTTCAAGTTCCGCCAGGTCACCTTTCGCCGCGGACAGGTCTCGGGCGCCCGTTTCGCCCCCGACGGCCACACCATCCTCTATACCGCCAGGCTGGACAACGACCCCCCGCAGCTCTTCCTGACCAGCGCCCTCAGCCCCGAGTCCCGCCCCCTCGGCTTCGCCGGGCTGGGCCTCGTCTCCGTCTCGCGGTCCGGCGAGCTGGCCTTGCTGTCCGTCGACGGCACCATGCCCATCACGGGCGGGGCCCTCTCCCGCGTCCCGATGAACGGCGGCGCGCCGATGCCCGTGGAGCGCAACGTCATGTCCGCCGATTGGTCGGCCGACGGCAGCCGGCTCGCCGTCGTCCGCGCCGTCGATGGCGTCAACCAGCTCGAGTTTCCCCCGGGCCATCTGCTCTACAGGACTTCCGGATGGATCAGCAGCATCCGGACGTCCCCCCAGGGCGAGCGCATCGCCTTCATCGAGCACCCCGTGCGCCACGACGATCGCGGTTCCGTCATGCTCGCCGAGGCCGGCCGCGCCGTCCGCACCCTCTCCGGCGAATGGGCGGGCGCCGCTGGCCTGGCCTGGCTGCCCTCCGGCGACGAGGTCTGGTTCACCGCGACGCGGGACAACGCCCCCAAGTCCCTGTGGGCGGTCAGCCGTTCCGGAAAGCTCCGGCCGGTCGCCCAGATCGCCGGCACGATGACGCTCCGCGACATCGCCCCCGACGGACGCGTCCTCGCCGCCCGTGAAACACGGCTCCTCGAGATGGCCGCGCTCGTGGCCGGCGAAGCGGCCCTCCAAAACCTCTCCTGGCTCGACTGGTCTCGAGTGGCCGACGTCTCCACGGACGGCCGGCTCGTCCTCTTCGATGAAGCCGGGGTCGCGGCTGGCCCCCAATACCTCGTCTACCTCCGCCGCATGGAGGACCATTCCACGGTGCGTCTGGGCAGCGGGCGTGCCATGGCCCTCTCCCCCGACGGCCGGTTCGCTCTCACGCTGGGCACCGAGGATCGCACCCGCTTCCGCCTCCTGCCGCTCGGCGAGGGGAAGCCGCTCGAGCTTCCACCCACCGGGCTCGAATACCAGTGGGCCCGCTACTTCCCGGACGGTCGTCGCCTGCTCGCCCTCGCGAGCGAATCCGGGCAGCCCCTGCGCTTGTACGTGCAGCCGCTGGATGGGAGGCCCTTCCCGATCACCCCGCCCATCGTCGTGCGCAACGTCGCGCTCTCCCCGGACGGGACGAAGGTCGCCCTGCTCTCCGCCGAGGGCAAACTCGTCATCTACCCGGCGGCCGAAAGCGGCTCGGCGGGCGAGGTCGTTCCAACCGTCGAGCCGCTGGCCCCGCTGCTCTGGGCGCCGGACGACTGGCTCTACGTCCAGCACATCGGGTCCTACACCCAGATCCCGACCCGGATCTCCCGCCTCCACCTGCCGACGGGCCGGCTCAAGCCCTGGAAGGAGATCCGCCCGGCCGACCCCCTCGGGGTCAACGCGATCACCAAGGTCATGCTCTCCCAGGACACACGGACCTGCGTCTTCAACTATCGGCGCGTCCTCTCCGAGCTGTTCGTCGCCGAGCCGCAGGCGCGTTAGCCCCCGCATGAAACGACTGGCCGGCTTGTACTTGGGCCGTTAGCCACAAACTACCGGCCGTCCATTGCCGTCCGGGCCGGCCCTCCCTAAGGTGTAGGTGACGAACCAGCGGAGCGGAACGGTTTCCGTCATCGACACCGAGCCCACGCGGACGCGGTGAAAGGAGAAGCCATGTTCAAGACGACCTTGGCCAAGCGGATCTCTATCGTCGCGGCGGCAGCCGGCTTGGCGGCCGCCCGCATTCCCCTGGCGAGCGCGGTCGCCGGCCGGGCCACGGAGGCGACGGCCAACGTCAGGCCGATCTGCAACGACCTGATCTTCAACCTGCCTGGCGGAGTCGGCGACACAGTGACGATCCCGGTGCACGAATTCGCAGCCGACCCGGACGTGGAACCCGTCAAGCTCGTGGCGGTCTTCGCGGTCTTCAACTCCAGTACGAAAATCGGCACGGCAAAGATCTCCGGGAACGATCTCGTGTTCACCCTCACGAGCTCCACTCCCGGAACCGTGTACCTCTACTGGACCATCTCCGACGGCTCGTTGAGCGCGCAGTGCGTGGCGTGGGGAACTAATGAGCTGCCGCCGGACAACGGCTAGCGCTCGCGCTCGCGGACGACGACCGGCAGGTGCGGGTGTGCCAGCGAGATGGCGAACCAGCAGCGGGTGCGGCTCTTTTGGAGCCGCGACGTTCTGCCCGTTTTCCCGAGTCTTCCGACCTGCGGGCCACGCGAGTTGTCCGGCACCCTCGGGGCGGATACGCGCAGCCGTGGCCGGATAACCTGTGGATAGAACTCGCCCCGGGACGAGTTGAGTGAGTCCATGTCAAGGTGCGGCTCTTTCTAAGGCATACCTATGCCATCAGCGAGGCGTTATCCCCTCGGGATCTCCTCGGGCAACGCGGGCGCCTGCGCGCCAGGTGGCTGTCACATCGAGGAATCAAGTACGCTGAGGAAGAGCCGCACCCCCGCAGCCGCGCCGAACCGGCAGAGGCTCGAGCTCCGTGCCGCGTAGCGCCCGCCACCGCGCGCCGCTGTCAACGGACTCGACCCCGGCCTCAGGCGGCGGGTTCCACCTCGCCGCGCGTCAGCGAGTCAAGGCGACAGAGGCGGAAGGCGGACGCGGGTGTCGCCGCCTTGCCGTTTCTTGTGCCCCGAACGCCTTCCGCAGCCCGTCCTTTGTTTCTCTCGGAGCAAGCTGGGTTCGCCCGCCAAGACCCGGAGAGGCGAAAGTGACACATGAAGCTTCCTCGGGTGTTACATAGGGCGCATGGAGGGGGCGGGAATCGACGTTGCCGCTGTCTATCAGCGGTACGGCCCCATGGTGCTTCGCCGATGTCGCCAGCTCCTGCAGGACGAGGAGGATGCCCTGGATGTGGCTCAGGACGTTTTCGTCCGGTTGCTGAGGCACCGCCGTCGCCTCACCGAGCTCTACCCCTCCAGCCTGCTCTACCGCATGGCAACGAACCTCAGTCTCAACCGGCTCCGGGACCGACGGCGGCAGCCTGCTCTTCCCGGCGACGACGTCCTTTGTCGGATCGCCGGCATGAACAACCTGGACGCGCCGTTGTTCCTGGAACGGCTCTTTGGACGGCATCCGGAGTCGACACGCACCATCGCGGTGCTGCACTACGTCGATGGCATGACGCTCGAGCAGGTGGCGCGCGAGTGCGGGATGTCGGTGTCGGGCGTGCGCAAGCGCCTGCGCACCCTGCGCGCGTCGCTCAGGACGATGGAGGCATCATGATGGATGAAGGGGCCCGAGACGACATTCGCAACTGGCAACTCGAGCGCTACCTGCTGGGCGAGCTGCCGGCGGACGAGGCCCAAGCCGTGAGGGACGCACTGGCGAGGGACGAGACGTTGCGCCATCGGCTCGCCGCCTTGGAGCGGTCGAACACGGAGATCCTCGCCCACCACCCGTCGCGGGTCATGGCCGCGGCCATCCGCGCGCGGCTCGCCGGCGAGTGGCCAGCCCGGCGCGAGCGACGGTCTTGGCTCGGCGGCTTCACGCGTCGACCCGCGCTCGCCACGGCGCTCGGCCTCGCCGCGCTCGTCGCGAGCTTCGGCGTCCTTGCGCCCGTCTGGCGCGCGACTCGCCCGCCCATCGCTCCTACGCGGGTCAAGGGCCTCGCCCCCCACGTCCTTCTCTACCGGCAGACCGCCCCCTCGGCCGTGGAGGCTCTCTCGCCCGGGAGCGCCGTCCGCAACAACGACGTGGTCCAGATCGCGTACCAGGCGGCCGGACGCCGCTACGGCGTGATCGTCTCGGTCGACGGGCAGGGGATCGTGACCCGCCACCTGCCGAAGACGGGGGCGCAGGCCGCGGCGCTCCAGGCGGGCCCGCCCGTGCCACTGGCGGAGGCGTACAAGCTCGACGACGCCCCTGACTTCGAGCGCTTCTATCTCGTGACCGCCGACGAGCCCTTCACGGTCGACGCCGTCATCGCGGCGGTGCGTCGGCGATACGACGGGCTGGCCGAATCGACTCCCGCGGGCGACCGTCTCGACCTCCCGGAGTCCTTCGGCCAGTTCAGCTTGGTCCTCAGAAAGGAGTCCTCGCGATGAGGCCGCTCGCGCCCGCGTCGATCCTTCTTGCGCTCGCGCCGGCCGCCGTCTGCCTCGCAGAGGACCCCGCTTCTCCCGCGGTCCGTCGGTTCGCTCTCGTGGTGGGCGCGAACCGTGGGGCGGCCGATCGCGTGCCGCTGCGGTACGCCGTGGGCGACGCGGAGCGCTTCGCGAGGCTGGTAATGGGGATAGGGGGCGTTCGGCCGACCGACTGCATCCTGCTGCGCGAACCCACGCGGCAGGCTTTCCTGGACGCGCTGGCGGCCATGCGAGCACGGACGAGCGTCGCCCGCTCGGCGGCCGCGCGCATCGAGGTGCTGATCTACTTCTCGGGCCACGCCGACGAGCTGGGCCTGATGCTGGGCCGCGACCTCATGCCCTACCGCGAGTTGCGGGTGGCGATCGGCGAGATCGCAGCCGACGTGGGCATCACCATCCTCGACGCCTGCGCCTCGGGCGCGATCACGCGCCTCAAGGGCGGCCAAGCGCATCCGGCCTTCCTGACCGACGCCTCGACCCAGGTCCAGGGCTACGCGTTCCTCACCTCCAGCTCGGAAGGCGAGGCCGCGCAGGAATCGGATCGCCTTCAGGGGTCGTTCTTCACCCACGCCCTGCTGACGGGCCTGCGCGGAGGCGCGGACGTCTCCGGCGACGGCCGGGTCACCCTCGGTGAGGCCTATCAGTTCGCGTTCAGCGAGACCCTGTCTCAAACGACCGCGACCCAGGCCGGAGCGCAGCACCCCTCCTACGACATCAAGATGGCGGGCACCGGCGAGCTCGTGATGACGGACATCCGGCAAACCTCCGCGAGCCTGATCCTCGGCCCGCAGTACGACGGGCGCTTCCTGGTACTGGACTCCCACCGTCACCTGATCGCGGAGCTCCGCAAGCCCTACGGCCGCAACGTGGAGCTGGGGCTCGAGCCGGGTCAGTACGAGATCTACTTCGAGCAGGAGCAGACGCTGCTCGCATCGTCCCTCCGGCTCGATGAAGGCCAGCGCCACGAGCTTGCGCGGCAGGAGCTGCGGCGGACGCGGCGGCTTCCCGCCCGGCGCCGCGGGCCGGGTCTCAGCAGGGCGGCGAAGGGCGACCTGCTCGAAGGGCGCTGGCGTCTTGCCGGGCTCGGCGCGGTCACGAACATCGGCGTCCGGATCGCCTCCAACGGGGTCAAGACCGGCGGTGCCGCCGGCGCCGGGGTTCTCTCGAGGTGGGTGAGGAAGGATCTTGCGCTGGACTTCTGGACCATGGGCGTGGGCCTCGGCGCCAGCTCCACGGGAGCCGAGGCACAGACCGGCGGAGACTTGGGCTTCCTCGTGGGTACTCGATACTATCCCCGGCTCCCTGGAACGGTGAGGCCCTACCTGGGCGGTGCCCTCGGTGCCTTCAGACACGTCGGCGCAACGACCACGAGCAGGACCACCGAGAAGGGGATCCACGACACGGGGCTCGGAGGCTTGCTGGGAGGAGGCGCCGATCTCATGCTTGGGCGAAGCTTCAACTTTAGCCTCGACGGGCGCCTCACTTTGCGCAGTGGCCGGCCGAGCCGGTTCGACCTCTGGTTCGGGTTCGGCTGGACGTTCGGCGGCCGGGGCGGCCGCGACGTATAGCTTCAATCTCGAACCCTCTGGAGGCTCAGATGAAAAGAGAAGGTGTCTTCCTCTCCCTCGTTCTCCTCGCTGGTCCTTTGCTCGGCTGGGGCCCGGGAAGCGGCGCATCCCAGCCCGCTGCGAGCCTTGTGGCGGCGGGCCCTCCTCCGCCTCCTGCCAACCCGACTCCTCTCGCGCCCGAGGCCTGCGCCAACGCGGTCGACTACATCGACCCCCGCTACGGCGGCCGGATCCGCCAGCTCCTCAAGCCCGACGGCCACGAGCACAACATCTACTACCACCGCAATCCCTTCAATGCCGACGGCAGCGCGATGATCGGCGTGCAGTCGGATCTGGACCAGGCGAACTGGCGGATCGTGCTGTACGACGGCGACGGTTGCTTCCTGCGCGACCTCTATCCGCTCGGCGAGTACGATTGGCGCGTCACCTGGGATCGGCACGATCCCGACGCACTCTTCGCGCGCAAGGGCACCGACCTGTACCGGTACAACGTCCAGACGGGGACGGGTGAGCTGCTCGCGTCGTTCGCCGCCCAGGGCGGCTGGATGCCGAACAGTCCCTCGTTGAATCAGGCCGGTGATCGCATCCTCGTGTTGACCAGGGACGGCCCGACGTTTCGCTCGTTCCGGCTGCCCGACATGAGCGAGCCCCGCTCGTTCAAGGTGACCTTTCCACCGGGTTGCGTTTCCGATTGGGAGGACGAGCGCTACATCGGCTACGGCAACTACGTTGCCACGAGCTGCGTCACCCAGGACCTCAGCGTCAAGCGCACCTACATCTACGACGACACCGGCGCGTTGCTGCACGAGTTCGACGGCTCCTTCGGTCACACCGATTTTTCACCCGCCGGGCGCTGGGCCTACTTCAAGATGCCCTCCGGTGGCCGCCGCGCCGACGGCACAAAGTCTCCCCTCGAGATCCGTGTCGTGAACATCGATGGCACCGATGATCGGCTGCTCTACAGTGTGCCCTTTAGTCAGGCGGCCTACGTGCGCAACCTGCACATCTCGTGGCCCGACTGCGCCGCCGATGCGTTCTTCGTCTCTTTCTTCCCATCGAGCGACAACATCCCGGCCAGCTACGCTCCGCCGCTGGACGAGATCATGCTCGTTCGCCCTTCAACCGGGCAGGCCACGTTCGTGGCGCGCACGGGCACGGCCATCCCGGCCGGCTTCTCGATGTTCTGGGCCCAGCCGCTCGCGAGTCCCAGCCGTGATGGCAGGCGCATCAGCTTCAACTCGAATGCGGCGGGCACCATCGACCAGCACCTGTTGTTTCTGGAGCGGGCCCTAACGGGGGCGGCGGAGGCCTGTGACTCCGGTGCTGCCGTCCGCCAAGACCACTGAGCAGCGCGGCTCCGACACATACGATGGCGCACTGCGGCGGCTCTCGGCGCGCGTCCACGCTACTACGGCCCTTCGAGCCACGACCCATTGAGATAAGGAGAAGGTCATGACCGCGAAACGTTTTGCCCTCGTGCTGGTCCTTGCGCTGACCGCGAGCCCCGCGGCCGCGCAGGCTCCGGTCATCCAGACCCCGGAGGACCTTGCGGCCATCAACGCATGCAAGCCCCTCGTCGAGCCCTGCATCGTGAACATCCACCTAGCGAACTACTTCTCGGCGGGGCCCGGTTCGTGGCCGGGTCGCGTAACGGTGCAAGGTCCACGGTCGTTCGCCGGGGCCGAGCTGCCGGATTGGTTCACGGGTGCCGATCACGCGCTCCACAAGATGATGGTCGACCCCGCCCACTGGACCTTCACGGAGCACTTCCGGAACGGCATCTACACGGCGACGTGGACCGGCGGAGAGCAAGACGGCCCCTTCACGCCGCTCGTTTGCCACGAGGCGTGGCCCATCTGCACCGGCGCAGGTCGCCCGCAGCATGGAGCGGTGGGGGAGTACGTGATCTTGTACGTGAACCTCCGCCCCACGGCGTACTTCACCGAGGATGGCATCCCGTATCTACTTCGGGTGTCCCACCCTGCGACTTTCAATCCGCGAGGGTCGGAGATCGTTTTTCCATGAGTATCTCGCCGAGTAAACCCAGATCGGCGTCCCGCCCTCGAAGCGGTCCGGCTCCGCCTCGAGTTTCAGGACCCCGCGCGGGCAGACGTGCGCGCACATGCCGCAGCCGACGCAGGCGGCGCTTCAGAGAAGCCCGGTAGCGAACGGCCCGGTCCGCGGCCCTACTAGCGCTGGTCGCCCTGGCTACCGCGGCACCACGTCGGCCACTCGTCGGGCGAGGTCAAGGCGGTCAGGGACGCTCTCGAGGTTCGTCAAGATCGGCACGACGACGCCGCGGTCGGCGAGCTTGTAGAGGATGTCGCTGACACCCTGCCGGCTGCGGGTGTTGAACACCTTGATATCCCGCGGACTTACCTTTGCGAGTGGTGAGGCTTCGGAACACTTCGGCCACTACTCACGGCCGGCCGCCCGCTATGGCGTGAACCGTTCGGCGCTGTTGACCGGCACGAACCAACAGTATTCGCCTTGCTCGTCACATTCCGAACGTTCGCCGCCCGCGACGAGAACGGAGCCGTCGGGCAGCGTCGTTGCCGTGCTCGCGAAGAGGTACCAGTTGATCATGTTCGCCGTCACCGTCCAGGTCCCGGTCGCCGGCGACCAGACTTCACCATTGAACCACTCGCCCGCCACGAGCACGCGCCCGTCGGCGAGCAACGCCGCGCCGTGGCGCGCCCGCCCCGTCGACATGTTCCCGGTCAGCGTCCATCTGTTCGTTGCCGGGTCGTAGAGCTCGGCCGAGGAAAGGCCGCCGGGGTTGCTGCCCCCGGCGACCAGGACGCGGCCGTCGTCCAGGAGCGTGGCCGTGGCGTCTGCGCGGCCGGTCGTCATCGTGCCGCCCGGGCTCCAGCGGCCTTGGGCCGGGTCGTAGATCTCCGCTCCGCTCGGCCGGCCAATCGAGCCGTCGCTGATGCCACCGGCGACGAGCACGGTCCCGTTCGGGAGCAGGGTCGCGGTATGGCGCCAGCGACGCACCCTCAGGCTGCCGGTCAGCGTCCACGTGCCGGCGGCGGGGTCGTACAGCTCCGCGCTGTCGAGGATGTTCGGGCAGCAGTCGTGTCCCTGTCCGCCAACGACGAGCACTCGCCCGTCGGGCAGAAGGGTCGCCGTGAAGTCGTTCCGGCCCACGTTCATGCTCCCGGTCGGCGTCCAGCTGTTCGTTGTCAGGTCGTAGAGCTCGGCCGTGGGGTCGGCCCAGTTGGCGCCGGCAACGAGCACCCGCCCGTCGAGGAGTCGCACGGCGACGTGCTCGCTGCGCGTCCTGCTCAGGCTGCCGGCGGGAGTCCAACTGTCAGTCGCCGGATCGTAGAGCTCTGCGGTGCGAAAGGCCTCAGCCGTGATCCCGCCCACCACGAGGACCCGGCCGTCCAGGAGGCGCGTTGCCGTGTGCCGCGACCGGGCGACCGCCATGTTCGGGACGGCGGCCCACGTGCCGGTCGAGGGTGATGCGGGAGCGCTGGGTGAGGGGGAGGGGCGGGGGCGGGCCGGCGCCAACGGGACGCTCGGGCCGAACCCGGTGAGGACGATCATGCCGGTCAGGATCGACGGAAGCCGCAGGCCGCTCGGCGTGATCCGATGGGACATTGGCTTGGCCTCCTTGGATGGTTTGATTTGGTTCGTGTCCATCAGGTTCCTCCATCGCGTGAGGGTACAAACTCGGCAAGGAACGGTTGCAAGGCCTTCGTGGCCGACCGGCTGATCGCCGAGCCGTCGCCGGCCACGAAACGGTCGAAGGGAGCATCCCGGCCAACCAGCCGCCACACATAGGCGGCCATCGCCTTCCCATAGTTCGGGAAGATCGTGTTGGAACCGCAGGCAACGGACTCGACGACCGCATCACTCCCCCGAGTCGTGAGGCCGGCGGAACCGGACGCCGAAAAGCAGTTAGCGGCCGGCTTCGTCAGGCCTCCCAGGATTCAATCTAGAGACGGCGCCGGGCGCGGTGCAATGGACTGCCCCTGGTTTCCAGATGAAGACGTAATCGGTTGCCAGCGAGTTGCTTGGCGCGGTACCTAACGAGTCGAAGGCTCGGCGGGGAGTTTCGCCGGGCAGCCCCTGCGCCTGTACGTGCAGCCGCTGGATGGGAAGGCCTTCCCGATCACCCCTCCCATCGTCGTGCGCAACGTCGCGCTATCCCCGGACGGGACGAAGGGCGCCCTGCTCTCCGCCGAGGGCAAGCTCGTCATCTACCCGGCGGCCGAAGGCGGGTCGGCGGGCGAGGTCGTTCCAACCGTCGAGCCGCTCGCCCCGCTGCTCTGGGCACCGGACGACTGGCTCTACGTCCAGCACATCGGGTCCTACACCCAGATCCCGACCCGGATCTCCCGCCTCCACTTGCCGACGGGCCGGCGCCGGTCGTCGCGATGGAGACGACCAGGCCGGGCGAGACGTCCTCGCACACACACTCGGGGATCGCCTGGGTCACCGGTCACCGCCTCCGCCCCCGCCAGGCCGCTTGTCAGCAGACCCTTTCCTCCGGTATCATTGGGAGTTACGGTCGCCGGACAGAGGGCGGCCAAGGGAGCGTCATGAAGCCTGGAATCCACCCCGAGTACGTGACCACGGCGGTCCACTGCGCGTGCGGCGCCACCTGGACGACCCGCTCCACCAAGAAGGAGCTGCGCCTCGAGATCTGCTCGAGCTGCCATCCCTTCTTCACCGGCAAGCAGAAGCTGATCGACGCCGCCGGCCGGGTGGAGCGCTTCACCCGCAAGTACGGGAAGAAGAAGGAGAACCCCGCCCAGGCCTGAGCCGCACCCCCCTCCCATGGATGCCATCACCTTCCAGAAGCTGAAGGACATCGAGGCCCGTTTCGGCGCGGTCCAGGCCCAGATGTCCGACCCGGCGGTGGCCCAGGACCCCTCGGCCTACCAGCGGCTCGCCAGGGAGTCCAAGGAGATCTCCCCCATCGTGGAGCGCTACCGCGCCTACAAGGAGACCCTCCAGGAGCTGACCAAGGTCCAGGAGATGGCGCGCGCGGAGTCGGACCCCGAGCTGCGCGAGCTGGCCCACGAGGAGCTCCGGGCCCTCGAGGCGAAGCGGGACGCCCTCGCGGCCGAGATCCCGCTTCTCCTCGTCCCCCGGGACCCGAACGACGAGAAGAACGTCCTCCTCGAGATCCGCGCGGGAACGGGCGGGGACGAGGCCGCCCTTTTCGCGGCCGAGGTCTTCCGGATGTACTCCCGCTTCGCGGAGCGGCAGGGCTGGAAGATCGACGTGGTGTCGGTGAGCCGCACCGGCCCGGGCGGCATCAAGGAAGTGATCGCCATGGTCGAGGGTGACCGCGTCTACTCGAAGCTCCGCTTCGAGAGCGGCGTCCACCGCGTGCAGCGCGTTCCCGTGACGGAGGGCTCGGGGCGCATCCATACCTCGGCGGTGACGGTGGCCGTCCTCCCCGAGGCCGAGGAGGTGGACGTCAAGATCGACGCCAAGGACCTCCGGATCGACACCTTCTGCTCGTCGGGGCCGGGGGGGCAGAGCGTGAACACGACCTACTCCGCCGTCCGCATCACCCACCTGCCCACGAACACCGTGGTCTCCTGCCAGGACGAGAAGAGCCAGATCAAGAACCGCGAGAAGGCCATGAAGGTCCTGCGGGCCCGCCTCTACGAGATGGCCCTGGAGGAGCAGCAGAAGGCCATCGCGAGCGACCGCAAGAGCCAAGTGGGCAGCGGCGACCGCTCCGAGAAGATCCGCACCTACAACTTCCAGCAGGCCCGGGTCACCGACCACCGGATCGGCCTCACCCTCCACCGCCTCCAGGACGTCCTCGACGGCAACCTGGACGACATCCTGAACGCCCTCATCGCCCACCATCAGGCGGAGAAGCTGAAGGAGCCGCAGCCGGTCAGGTGACCGTGGCCGAGGCCCTCGCGCTCGGGACCGTCCGCCTGCGCGAGGCGGGGATCGAGTCGGCCGGCCACGACGCCGAAGTCCTGCTCCGCCACGTTCTGGGCTGGGACCGCGCCCGCCTGCTGGTCGACTCCGCCCGGGCCCTGGAGCCCGAATCCGAAGCCTCCTTCCTCGCGCTCCTGGCCGGGCGCGCCGCGCGCCGGCCCCTCCAGCACCTGACGGGCACCCAGTGGTTCTGGCGGCACCAGTTCCTGGTCACCCCCGACGTGCTGATCCCACGTCCGGAGACGGAGCTGATCGTGGAGACGGCCCTCGACCGGCTGCGGGAGACGGCGCGGCCCGTGATCGTTGACGTGGGAACGGGCAGCGGCTGCATCGCGCTCTCCCTCGCGGCCGAGCGGGCCGACGCGGACGTCCGGGCCACCGACGTCTCCGCCCCCGCCCTGAGGGTCGCGCGGGAGAACGCGTCGCGTCTCGGCCTCGAGGCACGCGTGCGGTTCCTGGAAGGCGACCTGCTCGAGCCGGTCCGTGAGCTCTTCGGCCAGATCGACCTGGTGGCCGGCAACCCGCCCTACGTGGATCCGGATGAGGCCCCGGCCCTCCCCCCGGAAGTCGGGCGGCACGAGCCGGCCCCGGCCCTCTACGCGCCCGGCGAGCGCTATCTCATCTACCGGCGCCTCGTCCCCCAGGCGGCGGCGGCCCTGAAGCCCGGCGGCTCGCTGCTCCTCGAGATCGGGCGCGGCATGGACGAGGAAGTGGCGCGGATCTGCGAGGCGGCCGGCCTGCGCGTCGAGCGCATCGTTCCCGACCTGCAGGGGATTCCCCGCACGGTGGTGGCGGTGAAGCCCCATCCCGCCCGAGGCTCCCCTGCCGTAGACTGACGTTCGTGGACAAGATCCGCGTGGTGGGCGGCCGTCCCCTCGAAGGCACGGTTCGCATCTCCGGGGCCAAGAACGCCTCCCTGCCCGCGCTGTGCGCGGCCCTCCTGACCGACGAGCCCGTCCGCCTGCGGAACGTCCCCGAAGTGCGCGACATCCGGACCATGGGCCGGGTGCTGAGCGCGCTGGGGGCCGAGGTCGAGTTCCGGGTCGGAGGCGTGGTCGAGGTGCGCGCGCGGAATCTCACCTCCCCGGAAGCGCCCTACGAGCTCGTCAAGACCATGCGGGCCTCGGTCCTGGTGCTCGGCCCTGTTCTGGCCCGTGAGGGGCGGGCGCGGGTCTCGCTTCCCGGCGGCTGCGCGATCGGCGCCCGCCCGATCAACCTGCACCTGCTGGCCCTCGAGAAGATGGGGGCGACGATCGGCGTCGAGCACGGCTACGTCGAGGCGCGGGCGGAGCGCCTCCGGGGGGCCGAGATCTACTTCGACACCGTGACCGTGACCGGGACCGAGAACCTGCTGATGGCCGCGTCCCGGGCGGAGGGCGAGACCGTCCTGCGCAACGCGGCCTGCGAGCCCGAGGTTCGGGATCTCGCCGACCTCCTGAACGCGATGGGAGCGAAGGTCGAAGGGGCGGGAACCCCTACCATCCGCATCGAAGGCGTGCGCTCCCTGGGCGGCGCGGAGCACCGCGTGATCCCGGACCGCGTCGAGACCGGCACCTACCTGGCCGCCTGCGCGATCGCGGGGGGCGAGATCGAGGTGCGCGACTGCCACCCCCCGCATCTGGAGGCGGTGATCGAGAAGCTCCGCGAGACCGGCCTCCGGATCGAGGAAGGGCCCGACAACCTGCGGGTGCGCTCGCCACGTACGCTTCACGCGGCCAGCGTGACCACCCTGCCCCATCCCGGCTTCCCCACCGACATGCAGGCCCAGTACATGGTGCTCATGACCCAGGCCGCGGGGGTGAGCACCATCACCGAGTCGATCTTCGAGAACCGCTACATGCACGTGGCGGAGCTGGAGCGCATGGGCGCCCACGTGCGGGTGGAGGGGCGGACCGCCCTCGTCACCGGCCCGACCCCCCTGTCGGGGGCGCAGGTCATGGCCACCGACCTCCGGGCCTCCGCCTGCCTGGTGCTCGCGGGACTCGGCGCGAGGGGGGAGACGATCGTGGACCGCGTCTACCACCTGGACAGGGGCTATTACCGGATCGACGAGAAGCTGCGCGGGCTGGGAGCCGACATTGAGCGCATCCGCTGGCCCTAAGCTCCGTCCGGCGACCCTCCACCGGGTCCTCGGCGGCTGGTACGCCCGGAACCGGCGGGACCTGCCGTGGCGCCGCACCCGTGACCCCTACCGGATCTGGGTCTCGGAGGTGATGCTCCAGCAGACCACCGTGCGCGCCGTGACCCCCTATTACGAGGCCTTCGTCGAGCGGTTCCCGGCCCTCCCGGATCTCGCGGGCGCGCGGGAGGAGGACGTGCTCGCCGCCTGGTCCGGCCTCGGCTACTACCACCGCGCCCGCAACCTCCACCGCGGCGCGCAGCACGTGGCCGAGCGCCACGCCGGCCTCTTCCCGAAGACGCTGGAGGCGGCGCTGGCCGTTCCGGGAGTGGGGCTCTACACGGCGAGCGCGGTGCTTTCGATCGCGCACGGCCTGCCCCTTCCGGTGGTCGACGGCAACGTGCGCCGCGTCCTCGCGCGCCTCTTCGCCCTCCGCGGCCCCGACGGGCGCCGCGAGGGGGCCTTCTACAACCTGGCCGAGGAGCTGTTGGACCGCGAGGCGCCCGGGGAGTGGAACCAGGCCCTCATGGAGCTGGGAGCGGCGGTCTGCACCCCGCGGAAGCCCGCGTGCCCCGCCTGCCCGCTGCGCGCCCACTGCCGCGCCTGGTCGCTCGGACTTGCCGAGAAGCTACCGGAGGGCAAGACGCGGCGTCCGCCCGTCGAGGTCACCGTGGCCGCCGCCCTCATCCAGCGGGGCGACTGCCTCCTGCTCGTGCGCCGGGAACAGGGCCGCCTGATGGGCCGGATGTGGGAAGTGCCCCAGACGTCCCTCGAATCGCACGGCCTGCCCGACCTCGTCCGGGAGGTCGAGGAGCGCCACGGCCTGCGCGTCGTCCCGGGAGCGCTCGCGGTCCGCGCTCGCCACGCGATCACCTTCCGGCGCATCCGCCTCGAGGGGTATCGCGCCTGGCTCCGGCAGGCCCTCCCCGCGGACCCCGACCGGTTCCGCTGGGCGAGCTTGGACGACGTGGCCCACCTTCCCACGTCTTCCATGACGAAGAAGCTGCTGCGCGGCCTCCGGCAAGCACAGCTGCCGTTGGAGTTGGGATGAGAGGGCGGAGCCAGACGTGCAACAGCGTTTCCCTCCCCCTACGTGGGGAGGGATAGGGTGGGGGGTCGATGAATGAATAGGACAGCCACTCGCCTGGCCCTGGTGCTCCTGGCCCTGGGCGTTATCTGGGCGGCCACCGCCTGGCCACGGATCAACGACGTCCAGACCGGCCGCACTCCCGAGTACCCCGACGTGCGCGTCCACGAGTACGCCGCGAGCCCCGAGAAGGTGGCTCAAGCGGCCAAGGAGGTCCTGGGCCGCCTTCCGGGCTGGACGCTCGTGGGGGCCGGCCAGGGGGCGGCGGGCCACGCGATCCAGGCCGTCCACGAGACCGGCGTCTTCCTCCTGAAGGAGGACATCACGATCCAGATCCGGCGGGAAGGCGCCCGGACCCGGGTCAGCGTGCGCTCGCGCTCCCAGGTGGGCCCCTGGGACTTGGGCCAGAACGCCCGGAACATCCGGGAGTTCCTGGCCGCCCTCGACGCCCTGGTGTCCTAAATCCCGCTCCGCTCGCCGCCCGTAGCGCGGGCGGTGTACACTCTGGTGTTCCCGATTTCGAGGTTGCCTTGAGCCAGAGCAAAACTGCGACTCCCGAGCCGACCGAGATCGCGGGCCGCTACGAGGTGGTCCAGAAGCTCGGGGCGGGCGCCTTCGGCACCGTCTACAAGGTCAGGGACAAGCTCCTGAAGCGGATGCTCGCCATCAAGACCATCCGTCTCGAAGGGCTGGCCGCGGCGGGCGCGAGCCTGGAGGAGATGCTCGACCGCTTCCGGCGCGAGGCCGAGGTCTCGGCCCAGCTCAAGCACCCGCACATCGTCACGATCTACGACATCGGCGTCGACGCGGGCATGAGCTACCTGGCCATGGAGTTCATCGGTGGGACCGGCCTCGACAAGATGATCCAGTCCGGCAAGCTGCCCCTCGAGCGGGCGGCCTCGCTGGGGGCCCAGGTGGCGGACGCCCTCGATTTCGCCCACAAGAACAACGTCGTCCATCGGGACATCAAGCCCGCAAACATCATGGTGGAGGCCGGCGACCGGGTGAAGGTCACGGACTTCGGCATCGCCAAGGTCACGGATTCGGGCGAGCACCTGACCATGACGGGCAGCCTCCTGGGCACCCCGTCCTACATGAGCCCGGAACAGGCCCGGGGCGGGCAGATCGACGGGCGCAGCGACCTCTTCTCGCTGGGCTGTGTCCTCTACGAGATGCTGGCCGGGAAGAAGGCCTTCCGGGGCGAGTCCATCACCGCCCTCATCTTCAAGATCATCACCGAAGAGCCACCCGACATCCGCGATCTGGACCCCGGCGTGCCCGACGAGATGGTGCGGATCATCACCAAGGCGATCTCGAAGGCGCCGGAAGCCCGGTACCAGACGGGGCGCGAGCTGGCCGACGACCTGCTGGCCCTCACCCGGGCGGAGTCGACCCCTACGATGCGGCAGGTCGAGACGCCAACCGCCCCTGGGAAGGCCCTCTCCCCCACCGCCGCTCCGACCCTGGCCTCTCCCCCGACCCTCAGCTCGTCTCCCACCGCCATCGGCCGCGCCGCTCCGCCGACGCAGGTGGCGGCGGTGCCCCCGACCCAGCTCGTTCCACCGCCGGGGCCGCGCCCGGCCGCGCCGTTCCCCGCCCCTCCGCGCGCCGCCTCGAGACCGGCGGCCTCTCCGGCGGAAGCGCCGCGTAAGTCAGGGGCGGGAGCCGGCCTGCTGATCGGCCTCGGGCTGGCCGGCCTCCTGTTCGTTGGCCTCGCCGCCGGGGCGGCGTGGTACCTGTTCCTGAGGAAGCCGGCGGATTCGACGACGGTCACGGAGGCCGGGGCCACGGTGGCGAGCGGGCCGTCCGCCGTTCCTTCCAGCGCCGCCAGCCCGGCCATAGCGCCTTCGAGCGCTGCCACGCCCGCTCCTTCCCAGCTCACGGCGACGCCGACCCGCAGCGCCGAAGGGCCCGCTTCCGGCCGCAAGGGCGGTCCTGCTTCCGGCTCCGCAGGCCAGACCGGCGGTACGACGTCACCCGGAACCACCCCCGGCAACGAGATGGCATTCCTCGACAACGAAGAGCCGATCGACAACGACGGGCGGGCGGCCGGCGAAGCCCTGGCCCAGCGCTACAAGAGCGACCAGGGCGGGAGCCGCGGGAGCACCTACGGCACGACGGGCCGCTTCCGGCAGCGCGAGCGCAACCCGCGCCCCAACAGTCCGAACGAGCTCGCCGCGATCAAGACCCTGCGCTACGTCATCGACAACCAGGAGGCGTTCCACCGCAAGAACAGTCGCTACGGGACGCTCCTCGACCTGTTCGGGCGGACTCCCCTGGACGTGCCCCACAACGGCGACTCGTTCCAGCGGCGCGGCTACCGGTTCAACCTCGAGGTGACGGGCGACGGCTTCAAGATCTCGGCCATGCCGGTCCAGCCGGGGCCGCGCCCGTTCCTGGGAGACGACTCGGGAATCATCCGGCCGGGCCTGGAGTAGCCCCGGCTCAGAATTTCGGGGGCCGCGCCTCGGCGAAGAAGGGGGCCACGCCCTCGAAGATCTGCTGGGCGCGGCGCACGTCGGCGGGCGTGAAGTCGGGTCCGGCCTCCGCCGGGGTCTCCCCCTTGCGGCTGATCTGGGCCACCCCCAGCGGCTGACCCCGGAACAGGATGGGGACCGTGATCATCTTCTGGATGGGCACCACGCGGTCTCGCAGCTTCACGCTCTCGAAGAAAGAGACGTGCTTGACCAGGGGGACGTTGTTCATGGCCTCGCCGGACTTCTTGCCGAGGACGGTCACCGCGATGGAGTCGCGCTTCGTGATCGGGATGGTCCCGAGGTCGGTGAACTTCCGGGGGGCGATGAAGCGCAGGTGCTTGCCGTCCGAGGTGAGAACCAGGATCGCGACCTCGTCCGCCTTGCAGGTGAAGGCCGCGCTGACCGCCTTCACCACCCGCTCTGACATGTCGAGGAGGAGCTCCTTCCGGTCGGGGACTTTGTCCTTCTGCGCGGTCATCGCCCCGAGGATGTCGTGGAGCTCTTTCATCCCTTCCCTTCCCCGGCCCGGCCGAAAACCGCGCGATTATAGCACGCGGCGTCGCGCGCTCCCCTTGCTCACGGGAGACACACGCCGCGCAGCCACGTGGCTGCGCTGACTGCGGGGTGTGCCTTCAGCAGGGCGCGGAGCCGGGCCGCGTGCGGCGCCGCGAGCCGGCGCGGCGACCCGTCGACCGTGAGCGCGAGGCTGTCGATCGCGGCCGCGGCCAGCAGCTCGGGATCGCCGTACACGGGGCGCCCCGCCACCAGGACAAGGGCGATCGCCCGGCGGTCGCCCCCGAGAAAGCGGTCCAGATCGTCCACCGCCACGAGGTCGGCCACGAATCCCTCTTCCAGACCGCCCACCGGGAGGCGTCCCACGGCCCCGCTTTCCGCGGTGGCCAGGGTGAGGAGGCCCGCGTCATCGAGCACGCCCTCGCGGCGGGCCGCGGCCAGGTTCGAGAGCGCGTCGCGGCTCCCCGTGGCGGGGCTGTCGCTGCCGAGGCCCACGCGGACGCCGGCGGCCCAAAGGGCGGTGACCGGGGCGGTGGTCCCGTAGAGCCGGCGATCGGCCTCCGGGCACCACACCACCGTGGCGCGGGCGGCGGCGATCCGCGGACCGTCCTCGGGCGGAAGCCCGGTGCCATGGAGGATCACGGTGTTCTGCCTCAGCACGTTCGCCGCCGCCAGCACGTCCAGCTCCGCGCGGGCGCGGTCGTCGGTCCCCTCCGCCGCGCGCACCAGCCAGGGAATCCGGCGGTCGCTCGAGCGGTAGGTGCGCCGCAGCGCGGGCGTCCGCCCCGGCGAGTCCGCGAACTGGTACCGGCAGAGAACGCGGACCGGGAAGTCTTCGCGGCCGAGCGAGCGGTGATACGGGTGGTGGTGGACGACCGCGGTGGCTCCCGCGAGCAGGTTGCGCAGACCTCCGAGGAAGAGCCGGTCGGCCAGGGGAACGGCCAGGGCGGCGCGCAGGGCGGCCTCGGCGTCCGGCCCGAGCGACGCCCCCCAGTCGTAGAGGCTCGTGAACGGCGGCATCCCCAGCGGCGGGAAGACCGAGAGGTCGAGCACGTCGAGGGCGTTCACGAGCCCCGGGAGCAGCCAGCGCCCGGCGAGCTCGATCCTGCGGTCTGCCGCGCCGCCCGCGGCGACGACGCGTCCGCCCGCCACCAGGACGTCGCCCCGCTGATCGCTCCCCACGCGTCGGGCGTCCCGGAGGAGCATCGCGCCCCGTCAGTCGTCCGCGAGCGTGGGGCCGCGGTCGCGGCCGGTGCGGAGGCGCGCCGACCACTCGACCGCGTGCCGCTCCACGTCGAGCCCGTAGAAGCCGAGGAGGACCCGTCCGCGAGCAACCAGGCGTAGCAGCCGCTTGCCCCAGCGGCGTGCGGGCGGCCGGTAAGCCTCGCTCAGGAAGAAGTGGTAACGCTGGGCACGCCGGCGCAGCCCGGCGGGGATCCAGGGGCCGCCGATCTCGAGTCCCGCCTCCGCCCACTCCTCGAGCCGCTCGGGGACGCGGAAGCCGGCCGGGTTCGACCCCGGCCCCCCTGGGAAGGGGGCGTGGAGACGGATCGGGGTCTCGAAACGCGCGTCCATGCGCCGTAGCGTGCAGGCCAGGCGGTGAATCGCGGCCAGCCCGTCCGTTCCCTGGCCGGGGAAGCCCGCGCGGAAGGAGAAACGTGCGCCGATGCCGGCCGCCTGCAGCCGGCGGGCCGTCTCGAGGATCGCCTCTGCCGCGTCGCCGGGAAGCGGCGTCTCTCCGGGTGTGCGCACATGGACGCGGACGCAGCCGCTCGCGGCGAGAGCGCGGAAGGACTCCGCGCCGAACCGGGCCAGGGCCGCGGCCCGCCCCGAGGCCGACCAGGCGATGCGCACCCCCGCCTCGAGGAGCCCGCGCGCGATGGCCTCGGCCCGACGCGGGTCGGCGAACAGGTCGTCGTCCTGGAAGGCCACCTCGTCCGGCCGCAGCCGCAACCCGAGCTCGCGCATCTCCGCGACCACGCGCTCGGGCGAGAGGGCGCTCCACTCGAGGGGCGCCACTTCCCCGGCCGGCCCGGGAAGCGCCGGCCAGGGCCATCGGCTCGAGCAGTAGTCGAGCCGACGCGCCCCCTGAGCCCGGAAATAGGGGTCGAGCTCGAGCAGGCCGTAGTCGGCGCGGGCCCAGCGTGTCGGGTCGAAGGGGCCGCGCGGCGGCTCGGTCACCACGTGGTCCCCCTCACGCCAGGCGAGGCCGGCCACGCCCGAGAAGCCGCGGCCGCCCGCCCGGAGGGCGCCCACCGCTTCGGCGAGCGTCTCCTCGCCCGCCCCGACCACGCAGGCGTCGACCGCCTCCGACGACAGGCACGGTCCGGGAAAGAGGGTCGGGTGAGGGCCGCCCCAAACGATCGGGAGGTCGGGGTTGGCGGTGCGCACCGCGCGCGAGATCCGCAGGGCGTCGGCGATCGGCCGGCCGGTCCGGACGGTGACCCCGAGCAGCAGGGCCTCGCGCGCGAGCCCGACCACCCGCGCCTCCGGCGCGAGGTCGAGGCGCCCGTCCACGATCTCCACGGGCTGCCCGCGCAGGGCCGATCCCATCTGCAGGAGGCCGAGGGGCATGACGTGCCCCTGGTCGCGCGGCTGGTAGAGGACGACCGGGCCGCGGATCCTCAAGCCCTCGTGCCCTCGAGGGCCGCGAAGGCACCAAGGCCGCGGAACACCGGCCGCCGGCGCAGCAGCCCCTCGGCCGCGGCGAGCAGCCCGAAGAGCTGCGGGCTCTCTGCGGCCCACCCGGACTCTTCCGGGGCAGGCAGGAAGAGACCCAGGGCAAACCCCCCGCGCCAGGAGAAGGCGGGACCAAAGGCTTCGCGGAGCTGGCGGGGCGAGGGCGGTGCCGCGCCGTCCGAGGCTCGCGCCGCGCTCCGGCTCCGCCAGTCCCCCGTGCCGGTGAGGGCGCGCCTCAGGAGCGCCGGGAGCGGCCGCGGGTTCCTCACGCAGAGAAGGAGCGGCGCGCCCGGTCGGAGCACGACCGCCAGCCACCCGGCCAGCCGGCGGGGCTCCGCCCCGTCGAGCGCGCCCGGCCCCGCCCAGGCCCCGTCGAAGGTCTCGCCGACGGCGCCCCCCGCCGGGCCGATCTCCAGCACTCGAGCGCCCCGCGGAAACAGGGCGCGCCGCCGCTCGTCCAGGAGGTACCGGAACAGCAACGAAACCGGGTCGGGCCGGCCCTCAGCCATCCCGCCTCGCCACCACCATCGGAAAGCGCGGCCCCCGCCGCCCGCGGCGCAGGAGCCGGAAGGCGTCGCCCACCCACTCGCGAAGGCGATCGGGCCAGCCCCACACTTCGGCCATCCACCCGGCCTGGGCGAAGAGGGCGGGCAGCTCGCCGAGCAGGAGGTAGCCGGGCTGGCCCTCGCGCGGGATGGACAGCCGGTAGCGCTTCTCCTGCTCCCTCATGGCCCGGGCCACCGCCGCCTCGCCGTCCTCGCGGCGGCGGAACACCGGAGAGTCGAGGGCGAGCAGCACGCCGCCCCGTCGGGTCACCCGCCGCAGCTCCACGAGGGCGCGAGACAGCCGGCTCCCCAGGTGCAGCGAGCCCGGGGCCACCACCAGGTCGAACCGCCGCGGCTCGAGGGGCAACGCCTCCATCTCCGCCTCCCCTCGCGGCAGCCGCACACCGCCGGTCACGCGGTCTGCCGCCAGGAGGCCGTCCTCGGCGTCGAGGTTCACGTCGACCGCCGCCAGGCGGTGCCCCTCGGCGAGCAGGCGGGCTGCGGCCCACCCGCACCCGCCGCCCACCTCCAGCACGTTCCAGGGTCCCCGGCCGATGTGCTGCGCGGCCAGGGCGAGCCCCTGGCGGAGCATGCGCGCCCGCCGCCTCCATACCTTCGCATGCGGCTCGGCACGCCACCCCGCGTCGCGTCTCGCGCGCTGCTGCAGCTCCACGAGCGGCTGGACTTCGCGCCGGCGCTCCTCGGGGAGCAGCCGATGGACGCCCTCGAGGGTCGCGAAGAAACGCCCCTCCGCCCGGCAGAAAAGCCCGTGGGCGCGCACCTCGAGGGGGGCCGCGCAGTAGGAGCAGCACCAGCCCACCCAGGCCTCGACCTCGCGGACGTCGGCGGCGCGGAGCTCGTCCTTCATCGACCCCCCACTATTCATGGACCCCCCACCCTATCCCTCCCCACGTAGGGGGAGGGGAACGCCGCGACACGCACGGCCCCGCGCCTTCATCGACCCCCCACCCTGTTCCTCCGATACATCGGAATGCGTCGGAGTCGGCCTTGGCTCGAGAGGACGGCTCCGCGTCTCATTGCTCTCGCTCCCCGTTCTCAGCATAGCGAGAATCCCCGGTCAGGTCGCGAAGCAGCGCGGGGACCGCCCGCCAGGCCAGGGCGAGGGTGAGGCCGTAGGTCACGAGCCCGAGCCCGACCGCCACCGGCAGCGGCCAGGGCACCAGCCCAACCAGCACCGCCATGGGTGCGCTCACCAGCAGGGCCCGCCCCGCGGGCGCGGCGACGGCGACCGGGAAGCCGGCCGAAGCACAGGCACGGGTGGCCAGCAGGAGCAGCAGCAGCTCCGAGGCCAGGAAACCGGCGGCCGCTCCGAGGGCGCCAAAGCGCGGGACGAGAGCGATAGCGAGGGCCGCCGCCACCGCAACCCGGACCGCGGTCAGGCGGGGCAGCCAGGGGCCTCGCCCGGCCGCGATCAGCGCGCTCACCAGCACGCCGTTCAGGAACAGGGGCACCACGGCCACGGCCAGGATCCGCAGGCTGGGTGCAGCCTCCCGGTAGTCCGCCCCGAATAGCAGGCTCAGCAGGCCGGGGGCGACGAGGGCGGCCCCGGCCGCGGCCGGCGCCGCCAGGAACGCGACCGTGGCCGCGGTCCGGCGGCGCACCCCGTCGCCGGCCCCGCCCATGGCCTCCCGGGTTAGGGACGGCATCGCCCCTGCGCAGACCGCGCTCGGCACCAGGTTCAGGAACTCGATCACGCGCAGGGCGGCCATGAAGAGGCCGGTCTCGCGGTCGCCCCGCAGGTACGAGACGGCCAGCATCTCGACCCGCAGGCTCAACAGGGCGAGGCCGCCGTTGATCGCGAGGGGGGCCGAAGCGCGCAGGATCGCGCCCACCCCTGGATCGGGCGGAGCGGGCAGCCCTCGTCCGGTTCCGGCAAGCAGCCGCATCCCGAGGAGGATCGGCGGCACGGTCGAGGCCACGAAGGCCCACGACACGGTGGCCAGGCCGCCGCGCAGGCCGAGGGCGACCGCGACCAGGATGAAGCCGGAGAGGCGCAGGGCGAGGATGAGCGCCGACTCCCGCGCCCGGTATCCCCGGGCGCGCAGGGCCACCCCCAGGAACTCGCTCCAGCCGGCGAGGATGAAGAAGAGGACCAGGGGGACAAAGACGGGCGCCCAGGGAAGCCCGAGCAGGCAGGCGAGGACGGCCAGGGCGGTGATCGTGAGCTTGGCCCGGGTCATGGCCCGGAGGGACAGCTCGTGGGCGACCAGGGCCCGGGAGGCGGTGGCCTGCAGGCCCAGCTCGGCCGCCTCGGCGGCGATCACCGCCGTCACCGAGAGCCGTCCGAACACTCCGAAGGCGTCGACCCCGAGGCCGCGGGTGAGGAGCGGCGTCGTCAGGAGGCCGAGCAGCCGCGAAGCCAGCTCGCTGCAGAGCTTGATCACGCTGCCGCGCGTGGCCTCGCTGGCTTCGCCGCCCGCGGAAGGTGGTGGGGGGCGACGGTTGGTCACGGGCGCTCATGATACCCTTGGGGCTTCTCATAACGGTTCGCGCCCCATGCTGACCCTCGCCTTCAACATTCTCGCCGGCGGGATCGTGACCGCGATCCTGCTCTGCTGGCCGCGGCTCGCGGGTCCCGACCGGCGGCGGCTCGCCCTCCTGTCGAGCGGGGCCGGTCTGGTGGCCCTCATCCTGGCCATGGGCGCGGAGGGCTTTCGGGAGTCGCCGACGGTGGCGGTGTTCCTGCTTGGCACGCCTTACGTGACCGAAAGGGCCTCGGCTTCGGCCAGCCTCCCCTACTACGTCCTCACGGGCGTGTTCCTCGCCCTCGGCTTCGCCGGTCTCGCGCTCGGCGACCGGGAGGCCCGCGCGATCGGCCGCCGCTGGCTGGTCACCGCGGTCGCCCTGAGCTGGCTCGTGACCGCGGCCCGCTTCCTGCTGGACAAGGCGGCGGCGCCCGGCCCGTGGACGCAGGCGGTGGGCGTGGCCTGGATGCCCCTGCCCGTGGGCGCCTTCTTCGCCCTGAACCTGCGTGCCGAGGGGAAGGGCTTTCGCTCCCTGCTCGCGGCTCTCGTCACTTACGCCTACGCGGTGCGAGGGGCGGTAGCGGCCCTCATGGTCGTGGCCACCACTCTCCGCCTCGGCTCCCACTACGACGTGTCACAGGTGGTGCTCGTCCACAACCCGCTCAGCGGCGAGCCGTACAGCTTCGCGGCCGGGAGCCCGGACCAGATGCTGAAGCTCGCCTTCGTCCCTCAGCTTCTCGTATGGCCGATCGTGACCGTACTGGTGGGACTCCTGGGCGCGGCGGTGGCGCGGGTGATCACGATCGCATGGGGCGAGCCGCCCCTGTCGACCGCCCCCTCGGTCGAAGTGGCGCCGGCCGGCCAGGACTGAAGCCTCAGCGCACCCTGCACTGCGTGGCGCCGGTCCCCGACCCGCATCGCTTGCTTTCGTCGCTGAAGGTCGAGCAGACGAGCGGGGCCTTGCAGTCGGCGTCCACCTGGCACTTGTCGCATTCGCCCCCGTTGCTGCAGCCAAGGAGCGGGAACGCGGAGAGAGCCAGGAGACCGAGCGACAAGAGGCGAAGCGGCCGGTTCCAACGGGTGGCGGCCAATCGATCTGCCATGGGTTTCCATTGTACAACGCCCGAGGCACCTCGGGAAGGGGAAACCCCCCGCTAGGGCCTTCATTTGACGGGCTTTCGAGGCGCGTGTTAGGCTGACCTTTTGATCATGACGACGACCCAGGATCTCAGGTCCACCCTCAATCTCCCCCGTACCGAGTTCCCCATGAAAGCCAACCTGCCCCAGGCCGAGCCGCGCCGCCTGGAGCAGTGGAAGGCCGACGGGCTCTACGCCAAGGTCCGCGCCGCGCGCAAGGGACGGCCCCCCTTCGTCCTCCACGACGGCCCTCCCTACGCGAACGGTCACATCCACCTCGGCACCGCCCTCAACAAGATCCTCAAGGACGTGGTGGTGCGCAGCCGGTCGATGGCCGGCTACGACGCGCCGTACGTGCCGGGCTGGGACTGCCACGGCCTGCCCATCGAGCTGCAGGTGGACCGCAACCTGGGCCCGAAGAAGAAGCAGATGTCGCCGGTCGCCTTCCGCCGGGCCTGCCGGGAGTACGCGGAGAAGTTCGTGTCCATCCAGCGCGTGGAGTTCGAGCGGCTGGGGGTGCTCGGAGAGTGGGAAGCCCCCTACCTCACGATGTCGCCCGCCTACCAGGCCACGATCGTGCGCCAGCTCGCCGAGTTCGTGGAGAAGGGCCTCGTCTACAAGGCCAAGAAGTCCGTCTACTGGTGCATCTCGGACCGCACCGCCCTGGCCGAGGCCGAGGTCGAGTACGACGAGAACCACGTGAGCCCGTCCATCGACGTGCGCTTCCCCCTGGCCGAGGGGGAACGCTCCCGGCTCGAGAAGTGGTTCCCCGCCCTCGCGGGCCGGAACGTCCATGCCGTCATCTGGACGACGACCCCCTGGACCCTGCCCGCCAACCTCGCCCTCGCCTTCCACCCGGAGGCAGACTACGCGTTCTACCCCGTGGAAGGAACGAGGGACGTCCTGCTCCTCGCCAAGGCCGTCAAGGACCAGGCGGTGGCCCGCTGGAGCGCGAAAGGCAACCAGGCCGGTCCTCCCCGCCCACTGGGGGAGCCTCTGGCCGAGGCCAAGGGCGTGGCCTTCGAGCACGTGCGGTTCCGCCACCCCTGGATCGACCGCGACTCGCCGGGCGTGCTCGGCGACTACGTGACCCTCGACACCGGGACCGGGATCGTCCACACCGCGCCCGGGCACGGCTGGGACGACTACCTGACGGGCGTGCGCTACGGGCTCGACATCTATTGCCCGGTGGACGAGGGCGGGTCCTTCCTGCCGGAGGTGGAGCGCTTCGCGGGAATGCGCGTCTTCGACGCGAACCCGGAGATCGTGGCCTTCCTCAAGGAGCAGGGCTTGCTGCTCCAGGCGGGCCGGGAGGCGCACTCCTATCCGATCTGCTGGCGCTGCAAGAACCCGATCATCTTCCGGGCCACCGAGCAGTGGTTCATCGGCCTCGACGGCGAAGGCCGGCTCCGCGAGCGGGCGCTCACCGCGATCGGCAACGTGAAGTGGTTCCCCGCCTGGGGCGAGGAGCGCATCCGCAACATGATCGCGACCCGCCCCGACTGGTGCATCTCGCGCCAGCGGCTCTGGGGGGTGCCCATCACCGCCTTCTACTGCAAGGGCTGCGGCAAGCCGGTGATGCAGGCCGACCTTTGCCGCCGCCTGGCCGACCTCTTCGAGAAGGAGAGCGCAGACGCCTGGTACGAGCGGGAGGCCAAGGACCTGCTCCCCTCGGGCTTCTCCTGCCCGGGCTGCCAGGGCGCGGAGTTCGAGAAGGAGAAGGACATCCTGGACGTGTGGTTCGACTCCGGCTCCTCCCACGCGGCGGTGCTCGGCCGCCGGCCCGACCTGGCCTGGCCGGCCGACGTCTACCTCGAGGGGAGCGACCAGCACCGCGGATGGTTCCACTCGTCGCTGCTCATCGGGGTGGCCACCCGGGGCCAGGCCCCCTACCGCCAGGTCATCACCCACGGCTTCACGGTCGACGCCGCAGGCAAGAAGATCTCGAAGAGCCTGGGCAACGACGTGGACACCCACAAGCTCATCAACACCTACGGGGCCGAGGTCCTGCGCCTCTGGACGATCATGGTCGACTACCGCGAGGACATGCGCTTCTCCGACGAGATGCTGAAGCGCGTGGCCGAGGCCTACCGGAAGGTGCGCAACACCTGCCGGTACCTGCTGTCGAACCTCTACGACTTCGACCCCGGCAAGGACGCGGTGGCGGACGCCGACCTCGAGGAGCTGGACCGCTACGCGCTCGCCCGGCACCGCCAGGTGGTGGGCCGGGTGCTCGACGCGTACGGGTCGTACGAGTTCCACCTGGTCTACCACCAGCTCGTCCAGTACTGCGCGGCCGACCTGTCTTCCTTCTACCTGGACGTGCTCAAGGACCGGCTCTACTGCGAGGCGGCGGAGAGCCGGCGCCGGCGCTCGTCGCAGACCCTACTCCACCGGATCGCCCGCGAGCTCGCCCTCCTGCTGGCTCCCGCCCTGCCCTTCACCGCCGAGGAGGTCTGGCCGATGATCCCCGCGGCCTCGGGCTCGGTGCACGCGGCCGTCTTCCCGGCGAAGGAAGCGGCCGACGAGGCGGTGCTCTCGCGGTGGGCGCAGATGCTCGACGTGCGGTCGGCGGTGACGAAGGCCCTGGAGGAGGCCCGGGCGGAGAAGCGGATCGCTTCCAGCCTGGAGGCGCGGGTCGAGGTGAAGGGGCCGGCGGCCGCCCTGCGGGCCCTGCGCGAGCACGCCGAAGCAGACGCAACGTTTCCCGGCAACCTCGCCAACCTCTTCATCGTGAGCAGCGCGCGCCTGCGGGAGACCGAGGGAGCGGTGTCGGTGACCGTCGAGCGGGCCTCCGGCGCCAAGTGCGAGCGGTGCTGGACCTACTCCGAGAAAGTCGGGCGCCTCGACGTGCACCCCGGGGTCTGCGAGCGCTGCGCGAAGATCCTGGAGACGCGATGAACGGCCTCGTCCGCCGCCTGGGCTACCTGACCGTCATCCTGATGATCCTGGTCGTCGACCAGGCCACCAAGTGGCTGGTCGCCCGCTCCCTCGACCTGCACGAGTACCGGCCCCTCGTCGACGGCCTCCTCAGCCTCTCCCACGTCCGCAACCGCGGCGCCGCCTTCGGGATCCTCTCCGATGCGGACCTGCCCTATCAGGCGATCCTCTTCGCGGGGCTCAGCCTGGCCGCCCTCCTCGCGATCGCGGTCTACGCCTGGCGGCTGCCCGCCACTGCGCAGCTCCCCCAGCTCGCCCTCGCCCTGATCCTGGGGGGCGCTCTTGGCAACCTGATCGACCGGCTGCGGCTCGGGTACGTGGTCGACTTCGTCCACGTCTACTGGAGGGAGCACCAGTGGCCCGACTTCAATGCGGCCGACTCCGCGATCACGATCGGAGTGACCCTCCTCGTCCTGGACATCCTGCGCTCTCCCCGTGGGGAGACTTCGGGGAAGACGGAGATCGTCGCCTCCCCGGCCGCGAGGACCGAATAGCATGCACCCGCGCCTTCTGACCCTCCCCGCCTTCGACCTCTTCGGCCGGAGCTGGGGCCCCTTCACCCTGCACGCCTACGGGTTGCTGCTCGCGCTCGCCTTCCTGGCCGGGCTCTGGGTCGCCTCTCGCCAGGCGAAGAAGGCCCGCCTCGACGCCAACCGCGTGACCGACATGGCGGTCTGGGTGCTCATCGCCGGCCTCGTAGGGGCCAAGCTGCTGCTCCTGGCCGTGGACTGGCGCTTCTACTCCCGCAACCCCCGGGAGCTGCTCTCCATCTTCCAGAGCGGTGGGGTCTTCTACGGGGGGTTGATGGGCGGCATCCTCGTCGCCTGGTGGTACGTACGGCGCCACGCCCTGCCGGGGTGGACCACCGCCGATGCCCTCGCCCCGGGGGTCATCCTCGGCCAGGCCATCGGGCGTCTCGGCTGCTTCGCGGCCGGCTGCTGCTACGGCAAGCCCGCGAGCGTCCCCTGGGCCGTCACCTTCACCGACGTGTACGCGGCCCGCACGACCGGCACGCCGCTGGACACCCCGCTCCACCCCAGCCAACTCTACGAGTCGGCTCTCGCCTTCCTGCTCTTCCTCGGCCTGCTCTGGCTGTCCGACCGGAAGCGCTTCCCCGGCCAGGTCGTGCTCTCGTACACGGTGGGCTACTCGGTGATCCGGTTCGTGCTGGAGTACTGGCGGGGCGACCTGGACCGGGGCTCGTTCTTCGGCGGCGCGCTCAGCACGTCCCAGCTCATCGCGATCGTCCTGGTGCTCGGAGCGGCCGCGTTCTGGCCGCGGCTCAGCCGAAAGGGAGCGCCGCCTCCCGCGGCGGCCTGACCGTCCAGGCGACCGCGGGAGGTCGATGACCAACCGCGCCCTCACCGTCGAGCCCGAAGCCGCGGGGGCCCGCCTCGATGCCTGGCTCGCCCGCCGCCTGCCCGAGCTCTCGCGCTCCCGCCTCCAGTCGCTCATCGAGGCCGGCCACGTCCTCCTCGACGGGCGACCCTGCCGGGCCTCGGCCCGCCTGCGCTCCGGCCAGGCGGTGGCCCTGCACGTCCCCCCTCCCGAGCCCGCCCGCCCCGAGCCGGAGGACATCCCGCTCGACGTCGTCTTCGAGGACGCGCATCTCCTGGTGGTGAACAAGCCGGCCGGGCTCGTCGTGCACCCGGGCGCGGGCGCGCCGCGCGGAACCCTGGTCAACGCCTTGCTCCGCCACGTCCGCGACCTCTCGGGGGTGGGTGGCGTGCGGCGCCCCGGCATCGTCCACCGCCTCGACCGCGGCACTTCGGGCCTGCTCGTGGTGGCCAAGGACGACGAGACCCACCGCGCCCTGGCGCGGCAATTCGCGGGACGAGAGGTCGAGAAGGAGTACCTGGCCCTCGTCCTGGGCGTCCCCGGGACCAAGGCGGGGACAGTCGCCGTTCCCATCGGCCGCGATCCCGTCCATCGGCGCAAGATGTCGATCCGCGCTCCCCGCGGCCGGGAGGCGCGCTCCGACTACCGCCTCGTCGAGGCCTTCGACGGGGCCAGCCTGCTGCGCGTCCGTATCCACACCGGACGGACCCACCAGATCCGCGTGCACCTGGCCTCGATCGGCCATCCCGTGGCCGGGGACGCGACTTACGGGGGTACCCGGACGCCCTCCTCGCGCCGGGCGGCCGCCCGCGACGCCCTGGCCGGCCTCAACCGGCCCGCCCTCCACTCAGCTCGCCTCGCCTTCGTCCATCCGGCGAGCGGCGAGCGCCTGGCGTTCGAGGCTCCCCTGCCCCCCGATCTGCTCGAGGTGCTGGGCAGCCTGCGGGCGTGACCGGGCGTCCCCGCCGGCTGCTATGATGGCCGCGATGCCATCGGCCCGAACCATCGCCCACCGGCGCGTGTACGAAGGCCGGGTCCTCACCCTCGACGTCGACGAGGTCGAGGAGCCCGGCGGGGTCCGGGGCGTGCGCGAAGTCGTCCGGCATGCCGGCTCGGTGGCGGCGCTGCCGGTGCAGGAAGACGGTCGGGTCGTCCTCGTCCGCCAGTACCGCTACCCGGTCGACCGCGAGGTGTGGGAGCTGCCCGCGGGCCGGCTCGACGGCGGGGAGTCGCCGGAGGAGGGGGCGCGCCGCGAGCTCGAGGAGGAGGTGGGCCTGCGCGCGGAAGCCCTCGAGCCGATCAGCGTCTTCTACACCACCCCCGGCTTCTGTGACGAGACCATGCACCTCTTCCGCGCCACCGCCCTCCGCCCCGTTCCCCCCCGGCCGGAGGAAGACGAGCGCATCGAGGTAGGGACGTTCACCCTGGCCGAGGCGCGAGAGATGATCCGCGGTGGCGCCGTGCGGGAGGGCAAGACCCTGGTCGCCCTCCTGCTCGAGGTCGAGCGCAGGGCGGGGCGGCCGTGATGGACCGCGACCGGCGGCGCGCCCGGAGGCGGCGGCTGCCTTTCGTGCGCAGCGCCGTTCTCGAGGTGGACGGCCGCAGCCACATCGTGGCCCTCCTCGACCTGAGCTCGGAAGGGGCCTTCCTGTCCACGCGCCTCGAGGTCGAACCGGCCCAGAAGATGCGCCTCAAGCTCGTCCTCCCCCGCGATGGCCGCGAGGTCTCGATGCCCTGCCACCTGGTCTGGCGGAGCGAGCGCTTCGATGCGGAGGCCGGCCGCCCGGCCGGCCTCGCCATCGGGTTCTCTGGCCTGGACGCTTCGGTGGTCCGGCGCATCGAGGAGTTCGCGATGGAGGGCTTCCTGCCCGCGCCCGAGCCTCCCCCCTCCTCTCATTACGAGTACCGCGTTCTGGACCGCCCCGAGGTGAACGTGGAAGAGCTGAACCGCCTGGGCCTCGACGGTTGGCGGCTCACCACCACCCTCCCATCCCCGGGCGGCCTCCGTCTGGTCCTGGTCCGCCGGCTCTAGCGCGCCCTCGCTCAGAACGGCCGGGCGAGGCTCAACCAGAGCACGAGGGGCAAGGCGAGGCCGAGGAGGGGCACGGCGAGCGCCCAGACCATCCCCTGCATGGACGCGCCGCGCTCGAGCTCACGCGAGAACGGAGGGGCAGCGGTGCCCTGGAGGCCCCGGGCGAGGAAGACGCCGGCGGCGTAGGCGTGGATGCCTTCGAGGGGGACGAACAGGAAGGCCACCAGGCCGCTCTTCAGGGCCAGCCAGCCCGGGTAGCCGATCCCCCAGCCGCGGAACCGCATGGCCAGGAGGCCGGTCGAGAGGAGAAGCGCGAAGGCGGCGCCCTCGAGGGTGAGCAGCCAGTGGAATCGCCGGCGGGCGTGAAGCTCGGCCTCCGCTCCCCGCCGCCGCGCGGGCAGGACGAGCAACGGGTAGGCGAGGGCCGCCCCCGCCCAGACGGCGGCCGCCAGCAGGTGCAGGACGCGGAGCCCGGCCCGGATGGCCGTCTAGCTCCGCTCCTCCATGAGCACGACGTAGTTGACGTTCGACCAGGGGACCAGGATGTGGCTGACCACGTTCTCCACCTCGCCCCCGTCGTTGACCGTGCGCTGGACCTCGAAGACCAGCCCCACGAGATCGGAGCGCACCACCGAGCAGTTGTGGTAGACGGCGTCGCGCGTCGCGACCTCCTTGAGTTGGGTCCCGACGCCCAGACCCTGCACGTTAGTCATAGTACTCCAGGCCCAGATGGGTGATCAGCTCTTCCCCGCGCAGATGGCGGAGCGTGTTCTTGAGCTTCATGAGCTGGATGAAGAGGTCGTGCTCGGGGTAGAGGCCGGGGGCGGTCATGGGGCTCTTGAAGTAGAAGGAGAGCCACTCCTGGATCCCGCTCATCCCCGCCCGGGCCGCGAGGTCCATGAAGAGCGCGAGGTCGAGGACGATGGGCGCGGCCAGGATGGAGTCGCGGCAGAGGAAGTCCACCTTGATCTGCATGGGGTAGCCCATCCACCCGAAGATGTCGATGTTGTCCCAGCCTTCCTTGTTGTCTCCCCGCGGCGGGTAGTAGTTGATGCGCACCACGTGGTGGATCTTCCCGTAGAGGTCGGGATAGAGGTGCGGCTGCAGGATGTGCTCCAGCACGCCGAGCTTGGAGACCTCCTTGGTCTTGAAGGACTCGGGGTCGTCGAGCACCTCGCCGTCGCGGTTTCCCAGGATGTTCGTCGAGTACCAGCCGTCCATCCCCAAAAGACGCGCCTTGAACCCGGGGGCGAGCAGGGTCTTCATGAAGGTCTGCCCGGTCTTGAAATCCTTGCCCCCGATGGGAGCGCCCCTCTTCTTCGCGAGGTCGATGAGGGCGGGCACGTCCGCCGAGAGGTTCGGGGCGCCGTTCGCGTAGGGGATCCCGGCCTTGATGGCCGCGTAGGCGTAGATCATCGAGGGCGGGATCTCGGGGTCGTTGGCCTCGAGCCCCTTCTCGAGCTTCTCCACGGTCTGATGAACCTCCCCGACCTGCTTGTAGACCTCGGTGGAGCCGCACCACACCATCACCAGCCGGGAGAGGTTGTTCTCCTTCTTGAAGCGCTCGATGTCGTCCGCGACCTGCTCGGCCAGGTCGCGCTTGTTCTTCCCCTTCTTGACGTTCTCGCCCTGGAGCCGCTTCACGTAGGCGGGATCGAAGACGGCCGGCCAGGGCTTCACGGTCTCCAGGAACGGCTTGAGGGCCGCGAGGTGCTCGTGGTTGAGCACGCCCGCTTTCTTCGCGGCCTCGTAGGCGTCGTCCCGGTAGATGTCCCAGCCCCCGAAGACCACGTCCTTGAGGGGAGCCAGGGGGACGAGGTCCGAGATGCGCGGGTTGCGCCCGTCCGTCCGCTTGCCCAGCCGCACCGTCCCCATCTGGGTCAGGCTGCCGATGGGCCGCGACAAGCCCTTGCGGATCGCCTCCACTCCCGCAATGAAGGTGGTGGCCACCGCCCCCATCCCCGGCAAGAGCACACCGAGCCTGCCCTGGGCCGGGGCGATGGGCCGGCCCTTTGCGTTCGTCATGATCGAGGTCCTCCCGGCGGCCGTCCGCACCGAAACGGCAAAAGCGGGAGTCTAGCACACCTCGCGGCGGGGGACAGAGGTGCCGCCGCGGGTCAGGGGGAAGGGATGCGCCCGGCGCCGGCGAGGAAGGCGAGGGCGGCCGCGGTCAGCTCGCGGTCGTGCCGAGGTCCCACGAAGCGCCTCTCCCCCATGTGGTAGTGGAGGATGCCCGAGCGGGGGAGGTTCTCCTCGGTCTCGAACGAGTAGAACATGAGGATCCGGGTGTCTCTGGGAAGTCCGCTGTCGTCGAAGAAATCGAACGTCAGGTTACGCATGGACACCTTGGCTGCTCGACCTTCTGGGCTGCACGCTTTCTTTCTCGGGAGGCGTCCCGAAAAACGCAAACCGAATCTAGCGGCCGGGCTCTGCCTTTGTCAAGATCGAGTTTTTCACGACCCGCGCGGGCGCGAGGGCCCTCCTCCTCTGGAAGCCGCGCCGGTGGCGCATTCCAGCGGACCTGAGAAAACGCTTGAGATCCTCGCGCCGTGTGATCTCGCGCACGTTACACGCGTGTTCACTCTCGACGCGGGCGCGGGGGGTCTGGGGGGTGCGACGCAGCGCCCCCCAGCTCAACGATGGTCGCCCCCCAGCCGCCCGACTGCGGAGGCGCGTCGCGATAGCCTGCGACTTCGGGAAGCCGGGCGAGCAGCCGGCGCACCACCGCCCGCTGCACGCCCTTGCCACGCCCGTGCACCAGGCGCAGCCGCATGATCCCGCGCTCGCGGCAGGCCCGCACGTACTCTTCGACCACGGACGGGATGTCTCGGGGGCCGAAGGCGTGCAGGTCCAGCTCACCCGTCACGGGCAGCTCGACCGGCTCCTCCTCTTCCATCAGCCGCCCCGGGGGTGGCCCGTCTGGGCGGCGGCATAGAACGCCGGCAGGTACTCGGAGTCTCCCAGCTCGAGCCGCTTGTAGGCCTTGCCGATCGGGTCCCAGGTGGTGCCCGTGGGGAGCACCACCACCATGGGCCACGGCGAGACCTCGCGCAGGGGCGAGCGCGCAGTGTGGGCCCAACGCCCGCCCAGGCCACGGACCATAACCTCGCCCAGGTAGCAGCCGAAGACGAAGAGCACCTCGGCCGCCTCCTCTCCCGTCAGCCCTGCCTCACGCAGGCCGTCGATCTGCGCGTCGAGGGCCTCCAGGCTGGCGGGGGAGAAGTCGAGGTCCATCTCGTACTCCTCGCGGGCCACCTTCACCGCCAGGGCCGCGTGGTCGGGGGCGTTCTCGGCGGTGGCGGGAAAGCGGAGACGCAGCTTCATCCCGAAGCTACCGCACCGCCGCCGCGGGCTTGGCCTCGCTCCCTTCGCCCCCCGCCGCCTCCGCCTCCTCCGGCTCGTAGTTGCGGTTCGGGGCGAGCCAGCGCTCCACCGAGCGCAGGTCCATCCCCTTGCGCCGCTGGTAGTCGAGCACCTGGTCGCGCTCGATCTTGCCCACCGCGAAGTAGCGCGCTTGCGGGTGGGAGAAGTAGAAGCCGCTCACCGAGCTCGCCGGATACATGGCAAAAGTTTCGGTGAGGCGGATGCCCGCCGTCTCCTCGACCTGCAGCAGGTCGAAGAGCAGTCGCTTCTCCGTGTGGTCCGGGCAGGCCGGGTAGCCGGGGGCGGGCCGGATGCCGCGGTAGCGCTCGCGGATGAGGTCGTCGTGGCTCAGCTCCTCCGCGCGGCCGTAGCCCCAGTCCACGCGGGCCCGCTGGTGGACCCTCTCGGCCATCGCCTCGGCCAGGCGGTCGGCCAGGGCCTTGGTCATGATCGCCCCGTAGTCGTCGTGGTCGCGCTCGAAGCGCTCGAGCAGGACTTCGATGCGGTGGCCCGAGGTGACCGCGAACGCGCCCAGGTAGTCCGTGAGGCCGGTCTCCCGGGGGGCGACGAAGTCGGCCAGCGCCTGGTCGGGCTCCTCCTCCCCCTTGTCGGCCTGCTGGCGCAGGGTGTGGAGGGTCCCGAGCGGCCCCTGCCGCGACTCGTCCGGGTAGACCTCGATGTCGTCCCCCACCGCGTTGGCCGGGAAGAAACCGTAGACCGCCCGGGCGACGAGCAAGCGCTCGTCGACGATCCGCCTCAGCAGCCGCTGCGCATCCTCGAAGAGCTCCCGGGCGCGGGCGCCCCACTCGGGGTTCTCGAAGATGCGCGGGTACGTCCCCTTCATCTCCCAGGTGTGGAAGAAGGGCGACCAGTCGATGAAGGGGACCACCTCCTCGAGGGGGACGGGGTCCAGGACGCGGGCCCCCGTGAAGGACGGCCGCGGCGGGGCGTAGCTCGCCCAGTCGATCTTGGTCCGGCGCCGCCGGGCCTCTTGCAGGCTCAGGAGCGGCTTCTCCGAGCGCCGCGCCTGGTGCTCGCGGCGGAGGCGCTCCTGCTCGCGCCGGTTCTCCGCCGCGAACGCGCCCCGCAGCTCCGCGCTCTTGAGCTGGCTCACCACCCCCACCGCGCGGGACGCGTCCAGCACGTGGACCACCGGCGGGCCGTAGCCGGGGGCGATCTTGACCGCGGTGTGGGCGCGGCTCGTGGTGGCCCCGCCGATCAGCAGCGGGACCTCGAAGCCCTCGCGTTGCATCTCGCGGGCCACGTGCACCATCTCCTCCAGCGACGGCGTGATGAGCCCGGAGAGGCCGACGATGTCGGCCCCCCTTTCCCGCGCGGTCTTCAGGATCCGGTCCGAGGGGACCATCACCCCCAGGTCGATCACCTCGTAGTTGTTGCAGGCGAGGACCACTCCCACGATGTTCTTGCCGATGTCGTGGACGTCGCCCTTGACGGTGGCGAGCACGATCCTCGCCTCCGCCCGCTGCCCGCCCTTCTTCTCCGCTTCCAGGAAGGGCTGCAGGTGGGCCACCGCCTTCTTCATGACCCGGGCGCTCTTCACCACCTGGGGGAGGAACATCTTCCCCGAGCCGAAGAGGTCTCCCACCACGTTCATGCCCGCCATGAGCGGGCCCTCGATCACGGCCAGGGGCCGCCCGTACTTCTGGCGGGCCTCCTCGGTGTCCTGATCGATGTGGTCGACGATCCCCTTGACGAGGGCGTGGCTCAGGCGCTCCTCGACCGTCCCCCGGCGCCAGGCGTCCTCCTTCTCCGGGACCTTCTTCGTGCCCCTCACCTGCTCCGCGAAGGCGATGAGCCGCTCGGTGGCGTCGGGCCGCCGGTTCAGGAGCACGTCCTCGACCAGCTCCCGGAGGTCCTTCGGGATCTCCTCGTAGACCGCGAGCTGGCCGGCGTTGACGATCCCCATGTCCATCCCGGCCTTGATCGCGTGGTAGAGGAAGGCCGAGTGCATGGCTTCGCGCACGACGTTGTTGCCCCGGAAGGAGAAGGAGATGTTGCTGACCCCTCCGCTCACCTTCACCCCGGGCAGGGTGGCCTTGATCCGGCGCGTGGCCTCGATGAAGGCCACCGCGTACTCGTTGTGCTCCTCGAGGCCCGTGGCCACGGTGAGGATGTTCGGGTCCAGGATGATGTCCTCGGGCGGGAAGCCCACCTCCTCGGTGAGGATCCGGTAGGCCCGGGTGGCGATCTCCACCTTGCGCTCGGTGGTGGCGGCCTGGCCGTCCTCGTCGAAGGCCATGACCACCACCCCCGCGCCGTAGCGGCGGACGAGGCGCGCGTGGTGCTTGAAGGCCTCCTCCCCCTCCTTGAGGGAGATCGAGTTGACGATGCCTTTCCCCTGGAGACACTTGAGCCCCGCCTCGATCACGCTCCACTTGGAGCTGTCGACCATGATGGGGACCCGGGCGATGTCGCTCTCCGCCGCGATGAGGTTCAGGAAGCGGACCATCGCCTTCTCGGAGTCCAGCATCCCTTCGTCCATGTTCACGTCGATGATCTGGGCTCCGCCCTCCACCTGGTGGCGGGCGATGGCGAGGGCTTCCTCGTACTGCCCGGCCTGGATGAGCTTCGAGAACTTCGGCGAGCCGGTGACGTTGGTCCGCTCCCCCACGTTCACGAAGTTCGTGTCGGGGCGGATGACCAGGGCCTCCAGGCCGCTGAAGCGGCTCAGGGGCTCGACGGTCGAGCGCGCGTGGGGCGCGACCCCCCGCACCGCGTCGGCGATGGCCCGGATGTGGGCGGGGGTGGTGCCGCAGCAGCCGCCCACGAAGTTGAGGAACCCCGCGCGGGCGAACTCGCCCAGGTCCTTCGCCATCCGCTCCGGGGTCTCGTCGAAGCCGCCGAAGGCGTTGGGCAGGCCCGCGTTGGGGTAGCAGCTGATCCAGGTCGGAGCGATCCGGGAGAGCTCCTCGATGTAGGGCCTCATCTGCTTCGGCCCCAGGGAGCAGTTGATCCCCACCGAGAACGGGCGCGCGTGGGCGACCGAGATCCAGAAGGCCTCGACGGTCTGGGTCGAGAGGTTGCGCCCGTTTTGGAAGATCGTGACCGAGACCATGACCGGCACCCGCCGACCCAGGCTTTCGAAAGCCTGCTCGATCGCGAACAGGGCCGCTTTCGCGTTCAGGGTGTCGAAGCAGGTCTCGACCAGCAGCAGGTCAACGCCGCCGTCCAGCAGACCCAGGGCCTGCTCGCGGTAAGCCGCCTCCAGCTCGTCGAAGCTCACCCCGCGCGCCCCGGGGTCGTTCACGTCCCGCGAAATGGAGGCGGACTTGGTTGTTGGTCCGAGAGCACCGGCCACCCAGCAGGTACGGCCCGGCTGCTCCGCCATTACGGTGTCGGCCGCCTCTCGGGCCGCCACCGCCCCCGCCAGGTTCACCTCGCGGGCAATGTGCTCGAGATTGTAGTCAGCCTGCGAAATGCTCGTGCTGGTGAACGTGTTCGTCTCGACGATGTCGGCCCCGGCAAGGAGGTATTCCCTGTGGAAGGACCTGACCACGTCCGGCCGGGTCAGATTGAGCAGGTCGTGGTTGCCCTTCAGGTCCTGGGGGTGGTCCTTGAACCGGTCGCCCCGGTAGTCCGCTTCCCCGAGCTTCCGCGCCTGGGCCATGGTCCCCATGGCCCCGTCGATCACGACGACGCGCTTCTCGAGCTCCCGGACGAGCGCGGCGATCCGGGGACCGAAGGGACTCGGCTTGGTCATCGACCCCCCACCCTATCCCTCCCGATACATCGGAATGCGTCGGAGTTGGCCTTTGGCCCGATCGACACTCCTTCATTCCGATGTATCGCCCCACGTCGGGGGAGGGAAACGCCGCTGCACGTTCGGCTCCGCATCTGTTCAGTGTATCAAGGGCGGCCCACCGGCCGCGACCGTCAGGCCGCGGGCGCCGGCTCCGTGCCGCCCGGCGCGGGGGACGGCTCCTCCGGCGCCGGGGAGGGACGGTATTCGAACGTGATCTGCTCGCCGGAGAGGCCGATATGGACGGTCCCTCCGTGCTCCAGGCGCCCGAACAGGATCTCGTCGGTCAGCGGGTTGCGCAGCTCGGTCTGGATCAGCCGGCTCAGCGGCCGGGCGCCGAACACGGTGTCGAAGCCCTTGCGCGCGAGATGGGCGCGCGCCTCGGGAGCCAGCTCGATCGCCACCCGCCGCTCCCGAAGCTGCGACTCGAGCTCCAGGACGAACTTGTCCACGATCGTCTCCATGACCTCGAGGTTGAGGGCCTTGAAGCTCACGATCGCGTCCAGGCGGTTGCGGAACTCGGGGGTGAACAGCCGCTCCAGGGCGGCCTTGCCGCGCGACTTGGCGTCGCGCGCGCGGTCCCCCGCGAACCCGATGGCGGCCGCGCTCATCTCCCGCGAGCCCGCGTTCGAGGTCATGATCAGGATGACCTGGCGGAAGTCGGCCTTGCGCCCCGTGTTGTCGGTGAGGGTCGCGTGGTCCATCACCTGGAGCAGGATGTTCATCAGGTCGGCGTGGGCCTTCTCGATCTCGTCGAGCAGGACCACCGAGTACGGATGCTGGCGGACCGCGTCCACGAGCAGGCCGCCCTGCTCGAAGCCCACGTAGCCGGGGGGGGCACCGATGAGCCGAGCCACCGCGTGCTTCTCCGCGTACTCGCTCATGTCGTAGCGGTGGAACTCGTTGCCCAGGTGGCGGGCGAGCTGTTTGGCCAGCTCGGTCTTGCCGACCCCGGTGGGACCGGTGAAGAGGAACGAGCCGGCGGGACGGTCGGGCGGACCCAGGCCCGCCCGGGCCCGCTTGATGGCCGAGGCCACGATCTCGACCGCCTCCTCCTGCCCGAACACCACCCGCTTGAGCGACTCCCCGAGGGTCCGGAGGCGCTCGCGGTCGCTGCTCGAGGCCTGGCTCTCCGGGATGCGCGCCATCCGGGCCACCACCCGCTCGACCTCGGCCACGTCCACCGTGCGGTTCCCGTCCGCGGGCGGGTTCAGTCGGATCCCCGCCCCCGCCTCGTCCAGCACGTCGATCGCGCTGTCGGGCAGGCGCAGGTCGCGCAGGTGGCGGCGGGCGAGCCGGGTGGCTCCCTCGAGGGCGGCGTCGGTGTAGGTGACCTCGTGATAGTCCTGGTAGCGCCCGCGCAGGCCCTGCAGGATGCGGAAGGTGTCGCCCTCGTTCGGCTCGTCCACGTCGATGCGCTGGACGCGCCGGGCCAACGCCCGGTCCCGCTCGACGTGCTTGAACTCCTCGAAGGTCGTGGAGCCCATGAGGCGGACCTCGCCCTCGGTCAGGATCGGCTTGATGAGGTTGGCCAGGTCCATGGTCCCCCCGGTGGTGGCTCCCGCCCCCACCATGGTGTGCATCTCGTCGATGAAGAGGACCGGCTTGGGCCTCTTCTTGAGGGCGCGGATCACCGCCTTGAAGCGCTCCTCGAAATCGCCGCGGTAGCGGGTGCCCGCGAGCAGCGCCCCCGTGTCGAGGGCGAAGATCTCGGCGTCCTTCAGGACCTCCGGGGCGTCCTCGCCCAGGAGCGTCTGGGCCAGGCCCTCCACGATCGCGGTCTTGCCCACCCCAGGCTCGCCGACGAACACCGGGTTGTTCTTGCGCCGCCGGCAGAGCACCTCGAGGGCCCGCTTCATCTCCTTGAGCCGCCCGATCACCGGGTCGAGCTTGCCCTCGCGGGCCCGCTCCGTGAGGTTCGAGGCGTAGGCGCCGAGCGGGTCGCGCGACGCGGCCGGGCCCTCCTCGCCCTCGCCGCCCGGGGCCATCTCCGGATCGCCCTGCGGGCTCTTGCGGATGCCGTGGGAGATGTAGTTCAGCACGTCGAGGCGGGTGACGCCGTGGGCGGCCAGCAGCTCGGCCGCCGGGGAGCGAGGCTCCCGCAGCAGCGCGGCCAGCATGTCGCCCACGTCGGCCTCGGCTTTTCCCGCGCTCTGCACGTGGACGACCGCGGTCTGGAGCACGCGGCGGAAGGCCAGGCTCTGCGAGGGTGCCTTGCGCGAGCCGGCGGGCAGCTTGTCCACCCGCTCCTCCAGGAAAAGGTCCAGCTCCTTCTTGAGGCGTGGCACGTCGGCCCCCGCGGCGGCCAGGATCTCCTCCCCTGCCGGGTCGTGGGCGGCCGCGAACAGCAGGTGCTCCAGGGTCAAGTCGGCGTGCCGCCGCGCGAGGGCCTCCCGGGCCGCCACGTTGAGGACACGCTCCAGCGATGCCGTGAACATGACTCCCTCTCAGGCCTCCTCGAGCCCCGCCCGCAGGGGGAAGCCCTCGGCCCGCGCCATCTCGTGGACCGTGGCCACCTTGGTCTCCGCGACCTCGTAGCTGTAGGCCCCGCAGATCCCGCGCCCCCGCCGATGCACGTCCATCATGATCCGGAAGGCCTGGGCCGGCCCTTTCTGGAAGACGGCCTGCAGCACGTACACCACGAACTCCATGGTCGTGTAGTCGTCGTTATAGAGGATAACGTGAAAGAGCTGCGGCTTCTTGGTCTTGACCTTGGGTTTCTCGAGGACCTCGCCGCCGCCCTCCGGACCGGGGCGTGCCATGCCCCATTTTAGCCAACCCGTCTGCGTTTCGGCACCGCCCCGCCCGACCGGCCTGCCCTCGACCAAGGGAGGTCGCGCCGCTCGCGCGCAGGGGGCACTCGTGTCTTCGCCAGAGCGACGGTCGTCCGAAGGGCGGGGCCTCCCTCGGTGCAGGCCTAAGAACTAACGCGCCCCACGGACGATCGACGGGCCAGCAGGGCCGAAGACCAGCTCCGCCTCGTATTGGCTTGACCTCCCGCGGCACCCGGCGGGAGGGTACGGTGGGTTTGCGGACTTCCTCATCCGTCCCGGGACGGATAGGCGGGTTTGGCCGAGGCTTGGCGGCCGCTGCCAGCTTGGTCTTCTCGACCTTCTCCAGCAGCACCGTGAGGGCGCGGTCGAGGATCGCGCCCGATCTCGTGCCACGGTCGATTCAGCGCGCGCGAGCAGGCCCATGTGTAATCGTTTTTCCGCAGCCTTCGACCTCTACGGATAGCCGATGGAAAACGTGAACAGCGCGTCGCCCCCGCGCCGGATCCCGAGGTCGACGGCTACCGGGCCGACGCGGGTCGGGTGGACGAGGCCGACCCCGAAGCCGTAGCGCAGGCCAGGGAAGCCGATGTCGTCCCGGGAGGCCCAGACGTTCCCGGCCCCCGTGCGCGCCACCGCGCGGAACTGCCCGAACAGCCGGTAGCGGAAGCTCAGGCCGGCCGCGACCGCCTGCGCCCCCCAACGCTCGTCGATGCGGTAGCCCGGAAGCAGGACGGGCCCACCGATGCGGAACTGGTCGTGGACCGGGAGGTCCCCGCCTGACAGGCCCGCGAAGCCGTCCGCCTGCGCCACCCCACGCCCGCCGGCGGGGATCGCACCCCGAATGGACCCCTCGGTCCGCCAGTAGCTCCGGGTTCCCCCGAGACCGGTCAGGTTCTTCTCCGCGTGCAGCTCGACGCGCAGGCGCCCGCTCGGGTAGTAGCGGTCGTCCAGGACGTCGTAGACCGCCCCCAGCCCGACCTTCCGCAGCTGCTCGGTCCCCACGGGCAACCCGAGGCCCAGGCGGGGCTCGGTCTTGACGTTCCCCACCTGCAGGTCGGCGTCGAAGAGCCAGCTCCGCTTGATCGCTCGGCGCAGCCCGAAGCGGACATCGCGCCGCACGAAGCGGGCCCGGGTGACGTAGGTCCCGTCGTCCAGGTAGAAGCGCGGCCTTTCCGTCAGGTACCTTGCCCCCGCCTCGAAGCCGAGCACGGTGGTGACGACCCGGTCGCCCAGAATGCGGCCAAAGGCGCCGACCTCGGTGTCGCCGGCCACCCCCACGACCTCGGTCTGCTCCCCGAAGCCGAGGGTGTTGCGATTCTTCAGCTTGATCACGCCGTGAGCCCGGTTGGCATCGTCGTAGCCGGCCCCGATCTCGACCCGGTTCGCCGCCCCGTCCTTCACTCGCAGAACGATGCGCAGGCCATCGTCCACCGGCTCCAGGTCGAGCCAGAGGAAGTCGAAGAAGCCGGTGGCGTTGACCTTGTCCAGGGCGTTCAGGCTCTTCTCGAGGTCGAAGGGGAGGCCGAGGGGGATGTTGAAGGTCCGGCGGATGAGGCGCTCGCGGTAGCGCTCGCTGCCCTCCACCCGGATCTCCGCGATGCGGGTCCCCTCGAGCTGGCGCTCCGGGGCGGGCGGGGGCGGGGCCGGGGGCGAGGCCACGGCGCCGAGACGTCGCCGGATCTCCGGGACCGCCCGCAGCGCCGCCTCGTAGCCGGCCGTGATCAGGTCGTCGAAGCCGGTGTAGTCGTTGAAACCGTGCTTCCCGACGTCCGGCTTGATCAGGACGTCGGGTTCTTCCCTGACCTCGGCGTTCACGCGCTCGGTGAGGAGGCTGCTCACCTGGGAAGCCACCCCGAGCGCGTTGTGGTAAGCGGAAGCCTCGGGGGGCGGGCTGCGAATGTCCACCGCCACCACGACCTCCGCCCCGAAGGCGCGCGCCTCCCTCACCGGCAGGTTGTCGACCACCCCGCCGTCCACGAGCGGCCGTCCGTCCCAGTAGACGGGCGGGAAGGCCAGGGGGAAGGACATGCTCGCCCGCACGGCCCGCGGCAGGTTCCCGCGCTTGAGCACGATCCGCTCCCCGTTGTCGAGCGCGGTGGCCACCGCGTGGAACGGGATCTTCAGCTTGTCGAAGTCGCCACCCACCGCGTAGCCCGCAGGCGAGAGGACCTCGATCAGGAAGCGGTTGACCCGGTACTCGCCGAGCACGCCCGCCGGAAGCCGGAGGTCCCAGAAGTCGAAGCCGAGGCCGGCCACCGTGCGATGGCGGTCGTCGCGGCGAGCCACCGGCACCAGGCGCCGGTCGGCCCGGTCGCTGAAGATCGACTGCCAGTCGAGGGACTTCACCGCTTCCTCGAGCTGGGCGGCGTTCCGGCCGGTGGCGTAGATCGCGCCCAGCACCGATCCGATGCTGGTGCCGGCGATGGCGTCGACCGGAATGCCCTGTTCCTCGAGCGCGCGCAGCACCCCCACGTGCGCGATCCCCCGTGCGCCCCCGCCGGAAAGGGCGAGGGCCAGGCGGGGACGGGGCGGCGGGGTGTCCTCCGGGGGAGATGGCGCGGGGTACACGGGCACGGCGAAAGACAGCAGGGTGCCGATGGCGACGCCGGGGGCGGCCGGTCTCACCCGGGCAGTCTATCCGGAGGCCGGGCCTGGAGGACACTTTACCGGATTCCGCTTACAATAGGCGGTCATCGCTCACGGCAGGTCGCCGGGTGAGCACTGGGAAAGTGAGGAGTTCGCTGGAAGGCCCTCGAATCGTGACGGAAGTGCCAGGCCCGAAGAGTCGAGCCCTGGTCGCGGAAGAGAGCCGGAACCTCGCTCCGGGCATCCAGTCGATATCCAGCCTGTCGGGGTTGGCGGTAGCCCGTGCCGAGGGTTCCGTGGTCGAGGACGTGGATGGCAACCGGTACCTGGACCTCGCGGCCGGCATCTGCGTCAACGCCCTCGGGCACTCCCACCCCCGCTATCGCGAGATCCTCAAGCAGCAGATCGACGAGGTTACCGTGGGGTCCCTCACCACGGAGCGCCGCGCGCGGGCCCTGGCCAAGATCGCCGAGCACACGCCTCACGGCCTGACCAAGATCCAGCTCTACTCCAGCGGGGCGGAAGCGGTGGAGGCGGCCATGCGCCTCGCCAAGTCCCGGACGAAGAAGTACGAGTTCCTCTCGTTCTGGGGGGGCTTCCACGGCAAGACCGCGGCCTCGATGTCCCTGATCGGAGACGGGACCAAGATCGGCTTCGGGCCCTCGGTCCCGGGGACGTACCTCGCGCCCTATGCCGACTGCTATCGCTGCCCGCTGAAGCTCTCCTATCCCTCCTGCGGCGTGGAATGCGCAGAGCTCACCCGCAAGGTGGTCAAGAACTCCACCACCGGCGCCCTGGCCGCCATCCTCATCGAGCCGATCCAGGGCACCGCCGGCAACGTGGTGCCGCCTCCGGAGTTCATGCCCGCCATCCAAGCGATCGCCCGGGAGAACGACGCTCTCCTGATCAGCGACGAGATGATCACCGGCTTCGGGCGGACGGGCCGCTGGTTCGGCTGCGAGCACAGCGGGGTCCGGCCCGACGTGATGACGATCGGCAAGGGGCTCGGCTCGGGCTTCCCCGTGACCGGGCTCGTCTCCACCGAGGAGATCACCCGGGCGACGCCCTGGGCCAACCCTTCGGGGTCCAGCTCCAGCTACGGCGGCAACCCCATGGCGGGCGCCGCCGCCTACGCCGCGGTGACGATCATCGAGGAAGAAAAGCTCGTGGAGAACGCCGCCAGCCTCGGGGAGTTCATGCTCTCCCGCCTGAAGGACATGCAGGAGCGCCACGAGTTCATCGGCAAGGTCGACGGCAAGGGGCTCCTCATCGGGGTCGAGCTGGTGAAGGATCGCCAGACCCGGGAGCCCCTGGACAAGAAAGTCTGCGCCCGTCTGTTCCAGGAGTGCCTGAAGCGAGGGCTCATCAGCATGGTCTACAACCCCCACTTCCGGGTGAACCCCGCGCTGTCCATGGATCGGGCGACCGCGGAGACCGCCCTCGGCATTCTCGACGAGGTGTTCGGCCTGGTCGGCCGGGAAGGCGGTTGGCGTTGAAGCTCCGGGGCGCGCTGATCGGAGCCGGGAACATCGCCCTCCGTGGGCACGCGCCGCAGTGGGTGCAGGACGAGGCCCTCCGGCGGGAGGTCGAGATCGTCGCCCTGGCCGACCTGTCGCCCTCGAACCTGGAGGCGGCTCACGCCTTCTTCCCCGCCGCCACCGCCTACGGCTGCGCCGAGGACCTGCTGGAGCGGGAGGTGCTGGACTTCTGCGACATCTGCACGCCTCCCTCGACGCACCGGCCGCTGATCGAGGAGGCGGCGGCGCGGGGACTGCACGTCCTCTGCGAGAAGCCCCTGGCCCCCACCCTGCCCGACGCGGAACGCATCTCCGAAGCCGTGCGCGAGGCCGGGATCGTGTTCCAGCCCTGTCACCAGTACCACTACTCGCCCCAGTGGCAGGCCGTGCGCCGCCTGCTGCCGCGTCTCGGTCGCATCTACCTCGTGGACTATGAGGTGCACCGCACCGAGGCCAACGAGGGTAACCCCAACTGGTCGCCGGCCTGGCGCACCGATCGCGAGGTCGCCGGGGGCGGAATCCTCGTGGACCATGGCGCCCACATCTTCTACCAACTCCGCGCCCTCCTCGGGGAGCCTCACACTGTCCAGGCGAACGTGCGCACGCTCCAGCACCAATCCTACCGGGTGGAGGACACGGCCCTCGTCCTCATGGACTTCGGGAAGTGCCTGGCCCAGGTGAGCCTCACGTGGGCGGCCCGGAGCCGGGCGATCCGGTTCCGCTTCGTGGGTGAGCGGGGCGAGATGATGGGCGACGACCGCAGCGTACGCATCCAGGCCGACACCCACGAGGAGGTCCGCTTCGACGAAGGGCTGAGCCGGGACTCGAGCCACTCCGAGTGGTACGCGCCCCTCTTCCGCACGTTCGCGGAGCGCGTGCGGACCCGGGACTGCAGCCCCGAAGCCCTCGACGAGGCTCTCTACGTCACGCGCCTCATCACGCGGGCCTACGAGTCGTCCGAGGAGGGACAGACCCTTCCCCTGCTGGGAGCGGCCGACGCGATCGAAGTCCGGAGCTCCCCCCCCGACCCGGTCTCGCCCCTCGAGCCCGCGCTGGGGCTGGTCGACGGCGTCACCGACGGATCCGAGGCGGGGCCGGTGGCGGAGAGGCGCTGGCGGGCGCGCGTGCTCCGGGGGAGCGCCGGGGCGGCGGTCCTGGCCGCGGGCGCGTGGACCTTCCACGACGTGGCGTGGGGGCCCCTCTGGGTCGCCCTGACCACGGCCCAGTTCCCCTGGGTGGCCCTCGCCGCCGTGGTCAACCTGGGCGCAGTCGCGTTCCAGGCCGCGCGGTGGCTGGCCCTCGTCCGTCCCCTCTCGCGCGCGGCCACCTTCGCCCACGCTTTCAAGGCGCTGATCGTGGGCTTCGCGGTCTCGACGGTCGTCCCCGCCCGGGCGGGCGAGATCGCGCGCATCCAATGGTTCAGCCGGCGCACCGGGCTTCCCCGCGCCTCCATCCTGGGTTCGATCGTGCTCGACCACCTGGTCAACGCCACCGGCCTCCTCCTCGGCCTGGCCCTCCTGCCCTTCTTCCTCAAGAGCGTCCCTCTCTGGATCCGCCCCGGGGCCTGGCTCACCCTGGCCCTGTTCATGGTGGGGGCGATGCTGGTCTTCGCCTCGCGGCCGTTCCGAAGCTCCCCCCTGGAGCCCGGGAGCAAGCTTCCCATGACGGGCCTCAACGGTATCCTCGTCACCATGCGTCACAGCCTGGCGGCCAGCGCTCGTCCGCGGGCGCTCAGCCTCTCACTGGGCGCCTCCCTCGTGTCCTGGGCGCTCGAGGTCAACGTGATCGTGATCGCCATGAGGGCGGTGGGCCTGAGCCTGCCGCCGGTGGCGGCCCTGCTCGTGCTCCTGGCGGTGAACCTGGCCCTGGCCTTCCCCGTTGCCCCTCCCGGCAACCTCGGCACCCTCGAGGTGGGCGCGACCCTCGCCCTGCTCGGGTTCGGGGTGGCCAAGGAGCAGGCCCTCGCCTTCGGCCTGGTCTATCACTTCCTGCAGATCCTTCCCATCGGGATCCTCGGGCTCATCCTCGCCAGCCGTCGCCGCTTCGATGCCCCCGTCCCCGCCTGAGGGGCAGGCCGGCCTCGCCGTCCTCGGGGTGGTCCTCTCCGGGGCCCTGGTTTCCATGGTGGTCTACGGCCTCCGGGGCCGGGCGCGGGACGCCGACGCGGACGGGAAGGGGGCCCAGCTCTTCCTGGGCTTCGGTGACTTCCTGCTGCACTGGTTCCTGTGGGCGGTCGACCCGGCGGTGGGGGTTTCGCTTCGGCTGCGCCTCACCCCCGACTTCTACAACTTCGCGGGGCTCGCCCTGGGGATCGTGAGCGGCGTCCTCATCGCCCAGGGAGACCTCCAGTTCGGTGGTTGGGCGATCGCCCTCGGGGGCGTCTGCGACATCCTCGACGGCCGCATCGCCCGCCTGACCGGGGTGGCGTCCGCCTACGGCGACTTCATCGACAGCACTCTCGACCGCTTCGTCGAGGCCGCCGTGTTCCTGGGATTCATCCTCTACCTCCGGGGGAGCCCCCAGGGGCCGTTCCTGGCCGCGGCGGCCCTGGCCGGCTCCCTGATCGTGAGCTATACCCGAGCCCGCGGGGAGGTGCACGGCGTGAACTGCTCCGGCGGTCTCATGCAGCGCGGGGAGCGGCTCGTTCTCACCTGTCTGGTGTGCCTCGTGGATCCCCCGCTGACCTCCCGTCTGGGCTGGCCCGCGGGTACCGCGGTCCAATGGACGCTGGGCCTGATCGCGGTCACCACCCTGGCGACCGCGGCCCACCGCACGGTATGGATCTCGCGGCGGCTGCGCGCCAGCCGCCCCCCCGCCTAGGGAACAGGGGCTTCAAAGCTTGCGTCTCTTCGGATAGATTCCCGGTATGGCGGTCCTCCTCAAGTCGGTGGTCGGCATCCCGGCGCCCGACTTCCCCATCCCCGAGGGGGTTGTGCTGGCCGATCAGGCCAGGATCGCCCGCAGGCGGTTCTACCCGGTCACGCTCCTGTTCACCGCGTACTCAGTGTCGGTCCTCGGCCCCGCTCTCGTCTTCCACCCCGTCCATGCCCTGACCTACTTCTCCCTGGGCGTCGTCTTCTGGACCCTGCTCGAGTACCTCGTCCACCGCCACGTCCTCCACGGGCGGTTTCCCGACGGCGCGGGCTTCCTGAAGCATCGGATGCACACCTTCTTCGACACCATGCACGGGGACCATCACCGGCGTCCCTGGGACGGGATGTACATCAACGGCTACCTCGACGCGATCCCTTTCGCGGTGCTCTTCGCCGTCATGAGCTTCGTCTTCTCGCCCTACTACCGGGCGCCCGTCTTCGTGGCCGCCCTGCTCCAGTGCTACGTCGTCGAGGAGTGGGTGCACTATTCCGTCCACTTTCACACCTTCAAGTCCCGCTACTTCCGCTACATTCGCCGCCACCACTGGTACCACCACAGCCGCGGGGAGATCGGGGAGGCGTTCGGCCTGACGAACGGCATCTGGGACCGGGTCCTGGGGACCCGGATCCCGCCGCGGCCGTGGCCCCGCGCCCCCCGCCGGCTGCCCGCAGGCGCCCTGGCGAGAAGCCGCGCCCCGCATCGGCCCCCGGACCCCTCGGGAGCAATGGGGCCCGACGCCGATCGGCCCCGCCCGATTGGAGAAGTTGCCGCAGAGCCGGCCCCATCGGCCCCCTCCGGCCCGAGCGCACGGACTTGACCTAGGAATGCGCGCCTTCCCGTTGCCGTCGGCGTCATTATGCCTTGACATCACCGGGACCGACGCGAGTCCCGAGCATGACCACGGCTCGTGCCTCGGCTCTCGCCTTCCTGACCGCGGCCGCCACCCTCTCCCTCCAGGTCCTCGTTCATCGCATGGTCTCCGCGAAGCTGCTCAACAACTATGCCTTCCTGGTGATCTCCCTCACCATGCTGGGCTTCGCGCTCTCCGGGGTGATCCTGAGCTTCTGGCAGCGTGGGCTCCTGCACCGGCTCGCCGACGCGACCTCCATCTGCGCCGCCCTCTTCGTGATCAGCGTGGTGGGGGCCTCGATGGCCTTCTATCGGATGGACGTGGTTGGCCAGTTCGCCCTCACCCGTCTTGGCTTCGCGATCGCGCTCTTCCGCTGGATGCCCTTCGTCTTGTTGTTTGCCCTCCCCTTCGCGTGTTGCGGGTTGATCCTGGGCAGCCTGCTCGCCCGTCCAGACCTCTCCGCGCGCTGGGTCTACTCGGCCGATCTCTTCGGCTCGGCGCTGGGGGCGCTGGTCGTGATTCCCGCCATCAGTTGGGTGGGAGTGGAATGGAGCGCCCTGGGCGCCGGCTTCCTGCTTCTGGCAGGCACGCTCCTCCTGGCCCGCCCGGGGTCCCGGCTGGCCTGGGCGGTCGCCGCGGGGGCAGCGGTGGTGCTTCTCCTGGCCGCACTCAGGTTCGACCGGGTCTTCGACATCTACTACCCCGAGGGCTCCATACTGGCCGCCATCCGCGATCCCCGGAGCGGGGTCGTGCTCGAGCACACGGCGTGGGACCCCCTGGCACGCGTCGAGGTCTCGGGCATTCCGCATCTATTCCGCTGCCTATCACGCCACCTCGGCATCGGCCCCGCGCGCGCTCGTCATCGGGGTCGGCGGGGGCTTCGACGTCCTGACCGCCCTCTACTGCGGCGCTCGGAGGTCACGGCGGTGGAGGTCAACGCGGCCACGGTCGGGATCCTCACCCGCACCTACCGCGACTACTTCCGCAATTGGGTCGAGGATCCGCGGGTGCACCTGGTGCAGGCGGAGGGGCGCAATTTCCTGGAATCCACCGACCGCCGCTTCGACCTCATCCAGCTCTCGGGGGTGGATTCCTTCAGCGGCACGCCGGGGGCGGCCCACGTGTTCTCGGAGAACTATCTCTACACGGCCGAGGCCTTCGACCTGTACCTCTCCCGGCTGGCCGAAAACGGCATCCTGCACAAGCCCGCTGATCATGTCCTCGTGCTCACCGCCACCAACGGGACCATCACTTCCTTGCTCGTGAAGAGAACGCCGTTCCGTGCGGTCGAGCAGGCCCGACTCCAGGCGTGGGCCGAGGGAAGCCCATTTTTCCGGGTCTCGGCCGGGCCCGGCCTGAACAACCCCCGAGCCAACGCCTACCAGACATTCCTATCCCTGAGCGACCCGCAGCGCGAGAATGCCTTCATCGACCTCTACCCCTACGACATCTCTCCCACCGGCGACGACCGGCCATTCTTCTTCCGGTACTCGTTCTGGTGGCACCTCTTCCCCTCCGAGGCCATGATCGAGGTGAGCCCCCCCGTGATGGAGTACAGCCTCATCATCCTCTTTAGCATCGTTGGTCTGGCCACCTGCATCTGCGTCTACTTTCCCCTCCGCCATTTCGCACGGCAGGGGTTGGCGAGCCCCGGTGCCCGTCCCTACGGCCTCTTTTTCGCGGGCACCGCCCTCGGCTACCTGGCCATCGAGGTCGCCCTCCTCCAGAGGTTCGGGTTGTTCCTGGGCCACCCCAACTACGCCTTGTCCGTGGTCCTGGCCGCGCTCCTGTTCGCCACCGGAGTCGGGTCCCTTTGTTCGGCCCCCCTGGTGCGGGCTCTCGGGGTGTCCGCTTCGTGAGCTGCACCCTGGCCGGCGTCATCCTCGTCGAGCACTTCCTGTTGGCCCCGCGCCTGCCGAGCCTCATGGCGCTGCCCTTCGCCCTTCGCGCCACGATCGTCTTCCTGCTCGTGGCCCCCGTTGGCGTGTGCCTGGGCACGTTCGTCCCCACCGCGTTGGAGCAGCTCAAGCAGGCCGCTCCCGCCTTCGTCACCTGGGCCTGGGGGATCAACGGCGTCGTCTCCGTGCTCGCCCCGGTGCTCGCGGTCGCCGTCTCCGTGACCTTCGGAATCTCGGCGTTGCTACTGGCCGCCATCCCCGTCTACCTGGTCGTCGGCTGGAGCCTGCCCGAGTCGTAGAGGCTCTATCGGCCTCGCCGGCCCTTGCGAGTTTCGAGCTTTTCCTCGTGGCGGGCCTCGGCCTCCTCGACCGAGTGCGACTTGAGGAGGTCCGTGTCGAGCTTGGCCATTTCCCCGAGCCGTCGATAGTGAGCGTGGAGGGTGGCCAGCTCCATCTCGCTCAGGTCCTCGACGTTGACGAGGCGATTGCTCGCTCCCTGCACCGCGGCCACGAGTTCGTTCACGTTGAGCTGGAGGGCGAGGGCGTCCTTGTTCTGGTTGCGTTGGATCAGGAACGCCATCAGGAAGGTGACGATGGTGGTCCCGGTGTTGATCACGAGCTGCCACGTGTCGGAATAGTGAAAGACGGGGCCGGTCAGTAGCCAGGCCACGATGATCGCCAACGCGACCAGGAACGCCGCGCTGCTGCCGGTGAACCGTGTGATCGTCGTCGCCAGCCGCTCGGCCGGCCCGCGCTGCCTGCGCTTGTCCGGGCCCATCCCAACCTCCTTGGCCATCCCATTTCCCGCCGAACGAGGGAGCGGTCCGCCAGGTGGCGGAAGCGGGTAGGAATCGAAAGCACCTACCCGCTGTGGACGGCGCGGATCACGCGGACGGCAGCACCAACGCAAGCACTTCCAGCCCGACGCTCATAGACCAAGCGGACGGCGCGGACCCAGGAGAGGGACAGAAGGGGGACAGCCACAGTCACTTCGGCTTGGCAGGCGAGCCCCCGCTAGCGCCCATACCGCGGAGAAGCAGCGCTTGCTGATCCCGGAGAAGCAAGTAGTCCTGCTTGATCCTTCTCCACCGCTGTTCCGCATCGAGCTGTCGCAGGAGGCCGAACAGGGTGTCAACCCATCGCGTGTACGCAGGCATGTCCGGATGGCCGCTGAGCAGTCGCTCAAAGGAGGCGTGGACCTTCATCACGTAGGAGAGCGTGAAGGTCGTTTTCTGGCTCTCCTCGAGAGACGTGCCGACGAAGGCGATGAGGCCACCGCTCCCCAACACATAGGCCTCGCGCTCTATCGTTACAGTCAGCGACACGAAGGCGTTGGACATCTCCAGCACGCGAGTCGTGTCTTCCGTCGCCTTCGTCGGCTTCCAGGTCACCGCAGTGTGTTCGGGAACGGTGAACTCGATGGCAATCCCGGCCACGTCGTTGACCACCGGACCGTGAGGGAGATCCTTCACCAGTTTACGCCTTTCAACGACCAGGCCCGGCCTGACGGGCCCGCGCACCTCGGACGTGTGTGTCGTCACCCTTGCTGTCTCGAAGCTGAAGACCTCCGTGTTCCAACTGCCACGAAAGGTCGTACACATCATGTCCATGACGTAGCTCACCAGCACGTCCTGGTAGACGGCGAGGAGGCCGTTGATATCCTCGGGCTGGACCGAAGGCAATACCTGTTCCGTCAGCCCATTCAGGAAGGGCGCCTTCGTCATTACGCCCGGAGTGCCCCAACCCGGATCCGCGTACTCCGCGACCGCTGGGAACTGCATGAACGACAGAGGGAGCAGTGTCGCCTTGTCGATCACGAAAGCGACCGGGAAGCGATAGTTCCTCTCCTCCGGGGCCTTCAGGCTGAACAACAGCGTCGCCAGCAGTCCGGCGATTGCAACGACCATCGCGGTCGCGCCGTTCGAGCGCACCACCTCGGAGTCACGGTTCTGATACCCAACCCAGCCTGCCGCGACGACCAGGAGACCCCCCCCCGACGATCACGATAGCGAGCAGCATAGGTTTCTCCCAGAAAGCGCGAGTTGTCATGACCCGAACGGTACTGCCACGGGGACGGTGAGACAACCGGGCCCGGCCCGGTTGCACGGCTTCGGCCGCGCCGAAAGCGGTGGGTTGCCACCCCACCGCCGAGCCCCAACTCGCTGACCCGCCGGGGGTTACCAGCCACCGTACGCCAGGCGTACGGGTTCTCTGGCGCCCTATCTGGCACGTTTTCAGGAAGTTACGTAGCGCCTCGCGCCGCTCCGCGCGCGCCCAGGGGCAGGGTGTCCTCCCGGTCCATCGGTATGTTGACAGGCGTCAAGCGACACCCTATATTTAGGGCACCGCTTGACCCGCCCTCGCGGGCGGTTCCTGCGGCACCACGAGCCCACCTTTACCGGTGGGCTTTGTTTTTTGGCTTGATTCTCTTCTACGTCGACGAGGCCGGCTACCCCAGCCTCCACCACGAGCCGCTCCTCGATGGTGAGACGCCCCTGTTCTGCCTGAGTGCCGTCGCCGTGGACAGCGCGAGATGGCGGGACTTGGACAGAGCGTTGCTTGGGCTGAAGCGCTACTACTTCCCGCAAGAGATGGCGGCCTTCGCAGCGAATCAGGGAGGCAGGCGACCCGAGCAGTACGAGATCAAAGGAAAGGATCTATTCAAGCCGTCGAGCGCTCACAACCACCGCTCCAGGACCTTCGCGCGCAGGGTGCTCGAACTCCTCGATGCTCAGGGGGTCAAGCTCTTCGCGGTAGTCTGGAAGAAGGACGCCCAAAACCAAGTCGATCCGATGGCGATGTACACGCACGGCCTCCAGATCCTCGCGGAGCGCTTCCACTACTACTGCCTTGCCCAAGGGCGCCGCGGCATCATCGTGGTGGATTCGCGAACCAAGAATCTCGACTTTCAGGTCGCGAGCGGTCACCTTTCGTTCCTGTTCGGTCATCCTGACGGGCGCCGATATACCACACTGGTCGAGGCCCCCATGTTCGCTGATTCCACGTTGTCAGTCGGCGTTCAACTGGCGGACTTCGCTGGTTCGTGCGTCTACGGCTACTACTACCAGCGACGCTGCGGCCAGATAGCGGGACTGTTCAACGGAAACCAGCCGGTGACTCCGGCCCAGGCGGCGCAGCCCCCGCCGGGTGGGTGGGCAGTTCGAACGCCCGCACGAGACTACGGGCATTGCATGCAGTACCGCTCGATCTTAGACACGCTCCAGTTTCGTCGCACCGACGTTCCGCCGCCCACGGCTGGCGTCGTCGTCCCGGGCTATTACGGCTTCAGGGAGCTTGGCTAGGTTGCGGTTCAATCGCTCCCCTTAGAGGTGGCTCACGTCGACGTGTCGCGCCTCCCCCGCGAGAGCGGTGCCGAGGGCTTGCATGTATTCCTGGGGCGTGCCCTTCGTGGGACGGATGACCCTGTCGGAGCGTTGACCGTCAGAATACTGCGCTCTTACCTCGGTGCCCTGGATGCTGATCTGCTCCACGTGATCCAGGTTTAGCAGCTTGCCTTCCTCGGTCGTGATCCACATTCCAACCTCCTCCATCGTTTCCTGAGCGCCGAGCTACGCACGGGGTCGGGGCCGACCGACCACGGCTGCCTCGATCCGCGTGCGCAGCTTGACCTTGAGGTCCGCAGGATCTTTCCAGGCCAGGTGGTTGTACTGCCGCGTGTCGAAGTGCTTCTTCAGCTCGGGCAGGAAGTCCTCGCGGCAGGTCCAGACCACCGGGGTCCCGAGGCCGAGGCCGACGCCGGCCTCGAAGAAGACGCCGGTTCGCATGCCCGTGAAGTCCGCCACCAGCAACGCGCTTTTGCGGATGCTCGCGATGATAAAGTCGTCGATCTTCCCGAGGTAGTGCTCGCGGTCAACGCGGATGGGGTCGTATCCGAGGTCGTGCAGCGCCGAGTAGAAGCCGTCGTCGTACGCGGCCTTCATCGACGGGTCGAACCACATCGCAACGAAAGCGGCGGTCGACTTTGGCCGCTCCGCATCGAGTTCCGCGAACCGTTGCCACCCAGCATGGGTGAGGAGGAGACCTTGTGAACTCGGCTTGACGTAGCCCAGCTCGTCGGCCAATACCTGGCGGAGCGCCTCGAACTCCTGCTCTGTTCGCGCGTAGACGAGCGGCCAATCCCACTTCGTGTCTAGCTTGACCCCGGTGCCGACTGTCACCGCTCTATTGCCCATCAGGAGGAGAAGACGATCCAGCTTGCGAGAGGGCGGGTGGGGCTCGACCACGGAGCGGGCTATCTCTTCAAGGTTCTCCGGGGCTAACTCCACAGGCGCTCCAAGTTCGCTGGCCTGTCGCGCAGCCCACGTGAGCTTGAGCCGTGTCTGGGCGTCGTAGTTTGGTGCGCTGAGCATCGCGTATGCTCGGCCGGTCGCGTTGTAGGTGCCGCATCGGGGACACGCGATCTTATAGGCGTCGCGGCTCCCGATCGTCCCACCGCTGGCGTCCGCTTGATGACAGAGCACACATTCCATGAATCACCTTCGGCCGCTGATGCGAGAGCGTCAGACCCTTCCTGGAGGGAGGCCGCAGTCTACATCCGGCCCAGAGCTGGCGCCGCACGCGTCCGCCGGTGCTCGCGTGGCGTGGTCGCGTGGTACGTTCGGCCATGACCTCGCGGCGCCGTGCGCAGGAGACGCTCCTGGCCCTCGCGGGTCCAGGTCGTGAGGCCGAGGTGGACGACGCGCTTCGCGCACTGCGTGGTTGCCGCCCGGTTGACCTCGGCCTCGCGGTTGACACCGTGGTCTGGCTGAAGGGCGAGCTGTCCCGCCTTCGTAAGGACAAGGGGCGCCGAGACCGGGAGGCGCGCCTGGCCCGGTCGGCTCGTCGGCGAAAGCCGGAACTCCGTTGGGTTGGGCTGGGCCTGACTGACGGCTCGGTCGCCTTCGTCATGGAAGCCGATCCCGGCCGCTCGCACTGGTCTTTCGACCCGCAGGCCGGCAACCCGGAGATGAACCTGCGCTCCTGGGCGAACCACCAGCTCCAGGCGGCCCGCGTCTCCAGGACCACGACGACCTCACCCGGCATCCGCTCGACGGTGGGGCCGCTGTACTCGCGCAACGTCCACGCCCCAGGCCGCAGCTCCTCGACCACGTCCCAGGTGATGCCGGGCTTGATCGGGACGTAAACCACGACTCGCCCCTCCTGGTCGTCGTCCGCGTCGCGTGCCCCTGCGGACGCGACGCACAGGAGCAAAACGAGAACGCACGAGAGAACCCGTACGTCCCGCGTACGTTCTGGGCCCCTCGTCGTCGCAAAGTGTTGTGCTGTCTTGAGAGGTTGGCGGAAGCGGGTAGGAATCGAACCTACCGCTGCCGGCGTCAGCCGGCAGCCGGACGGCTTTGAAGGCCGCGCGGGTCACCAGACCCGAATCGCTTCCCCGGGCCATCAAGCTGACCACAGGACCACCGGTGGGGCAACCCGAGGGCGGTTCCGGTTAGAATCGCGCGTAGCGTCCCGATGCCCGGCCCCAAGAGGACTTCTCGCGTGGCGTCCCTGCGCCGTCGGGCCCGCAAGGCCGCGCCCCGTCTTCGCCGCTTCCGCATGCCCAGCCTCCGGGCCGCCATCGCCCCCACCGTCGAGCGCATCCTCACCGCCGTGGAGGGCGCGGGCCTCTCGGCCGACCGCCGGGCCGACCTCGCGGTGGCGACCGCGGAGGCGCTCTCGAACGCGGCCGTCCACGGCAATCACCTGCGGCCGGGCTCCCAGGTCGTGATCGCGGTAACCGTGATCCCCGGACGCCAGGCGACGGTGGAGGTGAAGGACGCAGGGTCGGGGTTCGACCACACGGCAACCTCCGATCCCACCGACGCGCCGAACCTCCTGATGCCGGGCGGGCGCGGCGTGTTCCTGATGCGCCGCCTGGTGGACCGGCTCGAGTTCCTGCCCCCCGGGAATCGGGTCCGCCTCGTCGTCTTCGCGCGCCGCTGAGTCGTTCCCTTAGTGCTACGCGCGGAAGCTCGCCGACCTCTACGTCGTCCGGGACGCGCGCTGAGCGCCCGGGCCCTGGCCCGGTTCGAGGCTAAGCTAGGGGGATGAGCCGAAGGGCTTCCCTCACCTTCATCGCATTCCTCGTCGTGGTCTTCGTCGCGTCCCCCGCGTGCCGCAAGGGCGGCGCGGCCGTCAAGCGGTACCCCGTCAAGGGCAAAGTCACGGAGGTCGACCTCGGCCAGAAGCTCCTGACCCTCGATCACCAGGACATCCCTGGTTACATGCCAGCCATGATCATGCCTTTCCCGGTGAAGGACGACCAGCTCCTGAAGGTCGCGGCCCCCGGGGACGAGGTCACGGCCTCGCTCGTGATCACGCGCGACAACCGCTACTGGCTCGAGGACCTCGTCGTGACCCGCAAGACGCCCGAGGGTGCCCGCCCCTCGGCCCGGCCTGCGCACCGCGAGCCGGAGCCCGGCGAGGCGGTCCCCGACGTCGCGCTCGTCAACCAGGACGGCAAGAGGATCCGCCTGGCCGACTACCGCGGCCACGCCCTCGCTCTGACCTTCATCTACACGCGGTGCCCGCTCCCCGAATTCTGCCCGCGCATGTCCCGGAACTTCGAGGCGGCCGCGAAGGCGCTGGCCGCCGAGCCCGCCCTCCAGGCCCAGACCCACCTGCTCTCGATCAGCTTCGATCCGGAGCACGACACCCCGGAGGTGCTGAAGCGCTACGGCCGTGCCTTCGCGGGGGAGGGACCGCGGCCCTTCGCGCACTGGGAGTTCGCCCCGGATCCGACGCGGAGATCCGGAGGCTGGGCGGCTTCCTGGGCCTCGACTACGACCCCGACCAGGGGATGTGGGTGCACAACCTGCGCACCGCGGTGGTCGGCCCCGACGGTACGCTCGTCCGGTCCATCCGCGGAAGCGACTGGAAGCCGGAGCAGCTCGTGGCGGACCTGCGCGCCGCGGCCGGCGCCACGAAGCGGTCGGAGGGTCTTCGACCCTAGCGGCCCGTCTTCTCGTACGTCCCGATCAGCTCCGCCTTCCCCAGCACGTGCCCCTCCATCGCCTTTTCCACCTCCGTCTTCGTGGCCGGGCCGAGGTCGGGGAGGACGACGTCCAGGGCGTAGAGCTTGTGGAAGTAGCGGTGGCGGCCGATGGGAGGGCAGGGCCCGCCGTAGCCGGTGCGCTTCCAGTCGTTCGTTCCCTCGCGTGTCCCCGCCGGCAGGTCGGAGGCTCGCACTCCCTGGGCGAGCCGGCTCCCCGGGGGAGGAAGGTTGTAGAGCACCCAGTGCACCCAGGTCATGCGCGGCGCACGCGGGTCGGGTGCGTCGGGGTCGTCGACGATCAGGACCAGGCTCTTCGTCCCGGCGGGCGGTCCCGTCCACTCGAGGGGTGGAGACACGTCGCTCCCCTCGCACGTGAAGAGGGCGGGGATCGCCCCCCCGGGGCCGAAGGCCGGGGAGGTCAGTGCAAATCCCATGGCGGTTCTCCTAGTGCGTTGCTCAAGCCGTAAGTCCTCTGCACCACTGCCACCAGTGGGGCCATCCGGGCCTTCCGGCGGCCGGCCGGCGGTCGATCACTCCCAGGATGCCACGGCCCAGGGGTGATGGGGTGGATTACGAGGCGGCTCCCCCGGGCCGCTGCTCGAACCCTCGGAGCGACCAGCCCATGACGTCCCGCCGCATCTCCTCGTGGCTGAGGTCGAAGTGGAGCGGGGTCACGGACACGAGCCCCTCCCGCAGCACCGCGTTGCAGTCGCTGCCCGGGATATCCTCGTGCTGGTACTCGTTCCCGCCGATCCAGTAGTACTTGCGGCCTCGGGGGTCCACCTTCTCGATCACGTCGAAGCCGTAGGAGTGCTTGCCCAGGCGGGTCACCGCGTAGCCGTGCAGCTCGGGGCCTGCGGGAATGTTCACGTTGAGCAGCGTGGCGGGGGGCAGGGGCTGGCCCAGGGCGGCCTCGACCAGGCTCGCCGCGAAGCGCGCCGCGGCCGTGAACTCGAAATCGTGCCGGGTCACCAGGGAGAAGGCGATGGCGGGGACGCCCAGCATCGACGCCTCCATGGCGGCGGCCACGGTGCCCGAGTAGGTCACGTCGTCGGCCAGGTTCGGGCCGTGGTTGATCCCCGAGACCAGCAGCCGCGGACGCCGGTCCTTGAGCACGTGGTTGATGCCCACGTAGGAGCAGTCCGTGGGCGTCCCGTCCACCGCGTACCAGCGCGGCCGCACCTCGCGGATGCGCAGGGGCCGGTGGATCGAGATCGCGTGGGAGGAGGCGCTCTGCTCCGCCTCCGGAGCGACCACCCACACCTCGCCGAGCTCGGTCATGGCCGCGGCCAGGGCCTGGATGCCCGCGGCCTGGTGGCCGTCGTCGTTCGAGACCAGGATCACGGGGCGCGCCGTCGGGTCGATCTCGGACAACGCCTAGCCTCCGGTCTGCCGCGGCCGGCGCCACTCGTCGATCAGGGACGCCACGAGCGCGGTCCAGCCCGCCTGGTGCGACGCCCCGAGGCCCTCGCCGGTGTCGGCGTGGAAGTACTCGTAGAACAGGATCAGGTCCCGCCAGTGCGGGTCCTCCTGGAACTTGCGGCGGTTCGCGTGGACGGGCCGCCGGCCCGAAGCGTCGCGGGTGAAGATGCGGATCAAGCGGTTCGCCATCTCCTCCGCCACCTCCCAGAGGCCGCGCCGGTCGTCGTCGTCGCCCCCCACCGGCACCTCCAGGTCGGGTCCGAGGGCGGTCCCCAGCTTGCGCAGGGACTCGATCATGAGGAACGAGGTCGGGAACCACACCGGCCCCCGCCAGTTCGAGTTGCCGCCCTTGATCTTCGACTCCGCCTCTCCCGGCTCGTAGCGCACCTCGGCCGTCCCCAGCCGGAAGGGATGCCGCTCGTGGCAGCGCGACAGGCTGCGCAGGCCGTAGGGAGAGAGGAACTCGTCGGGGTCCAGGATCCGGTCCACCAGCCGGCGCATCTGCGCCTCGTCCACGATGGCCAGGACGTGGACCCGCTGGCCGTCCCGCTCCACCGGGTAGCAGACGTTCTGCACGATGTGCTGCTTGTTGGTGAGGAACCAGTCCATGCTCTTGCGGAAGCTCTTGAAGGAGGCGATCCAGTGGTCCTCCAGGCGCTCGATCGCGTAGAGCGGGATGAGGCCCACCAGCGACCGGACCCGCACCTTCTCGTAGCGGCCGTCACGGTGGCGCAGGACGTCGTAGAAGAAGCCGTCCTCCTCGTCCCAGAGCTGGTAGTGGCGGCCCCCCATCTTCTTCATGGCCGCCCCCACGTAGATGTAGTGCTGGAAGAACTTGGTGGCGAGGCCTTCGTAGACGGGGTTTTCCTTCGCGAGCTCGAGGGCGATGCGCATGAGGTTCAGGCAGAACATGCCCATCCAGCCCGTGGCGTCGGACTGCTCGAGCACGGTCCCGTCGGGGAGGGGCTGGCTCCGGTCGAAGAGCGTGATGTTGTCGAGGCCGAGGAACCCTCCCTCGAAGACGTTGTTCCCCGCGCGGTCGACCTTGTTGATCCACCACGCGAAGTTGATGAGAAGCTTGTGGAAGCAGCCCTCGAGGAACATGCGGTCGGCCCGGCCGGTGCGGATGCGGTCCATGTTGTAGACGCGCCAGACCGCCCAGGCCTGCACGGGCGGGTTCAGGTCCGAGAACTCCCACTCGTAGGCCGGGATCTGCCCCGAGGGGTGCTGGAACTGCTCGAAGAGGAGGAGCCAGAGCTGCTCCTTGGCGAAGTCGGGGTCGACGACGGCGAAGGGCACGCAGTGGAAAGCCAGGTCCCAGGCGGCGAACCACGGATACTCCCACTTGTCCGGCATGGACAGGATCCGCATCGAGTTGAGGTGGCGCCAGTGGGAGTTGCGGATCTCCCGGCGCGAGGGCGGGGGCGGCCACTTCGGGTTGTCGCCCTCCAGCCAGAGGTTCACGTCGAAGATGTAGATCTGCTTGGTCCAGAGGAGGTTGGCGAAGGCCTGTCGCTGCACCAGCTTCTCGTCCTCGCTGGCATTCTCGGGCTGGATCGCCGCGTAGAACTCGTCGGCCTCCCCCTTCCGCTGGGCCAGGACCTTGTCCACGTCCGCGAGAGGCGCCTCCAGGCGGTCGGGGGTGAGCCTCATCCGCAGGCTCAAGGAGCCCCCGGGGGGGACCACGTACCGCAGGTGGCCGCAGGCCTTCGTCCCCACCTCGTCGGGATTCACGGCGTCCTCGCCGTGGATGACGTGGCGATGGAAGGCGTCCTTGACGTAGGGGCGCCGGCTCTTCGCCGGGGGCCCCCAGACCCGCGGCGCGTTCGTCTCGTTGTAGGTGAAGAGGAGGCGTCCGGCGCCCTCCAGGTAGAGATGACGGGCCCCGAGGCGATAGATGACGGGCAGGCCCTTCAGGGGATCCGCGGTGCGATCGTCGGCCACGATGGTCAGGAAGCCGGCGCCCGGGCTACCCGCCCGCACGATGGGCTCGGACGACGCCTCTCCGCTCCACGCCCACGTGTTGCGGAACCAGAGGTGGGGCAGCAGGTGCAGGGGCGCCGCCTCGGGCCCGCGGTTCCAGGCCGTCACCTTCACCACGATGTCGTCCAGGCTGGCCTTGCCGTATTCCACGAACACGTCGAAATAGCGGTCGTCGTCGAAGATCCCGGTGTCGAGCAGCTCGAACTCCGGCCCCTTCCCCGCCCGCCGGCGGTTCTCGTCGATGAGGGCCGCGTAGGGGAACTCCCGCTGCGGGTACTTGTAGAGCCACTTCATGTAGGAATGGCTGGGCGTGTTGTCGAGGTAGAAGTAGCACTCCTTGACGTCCTCGCCGTGGTTTCCCTGGCTGGGGACGAGGCCGAACAGCCGCTCCTTCAGGATGGGGTCGTGCTCGTTCCAGAGGGCCAGGGCGAAGACCAGCACCTGATAGCGGTCGCAGATCCCGGCCAGGCCGTCCTCGCCCCAACGGTAGGCCTTGCTCGCCGCCAGCTCGAACGGGAAGTAGCTCCAGGCGTCGCCGTTGGCGCTGTAGTCCTCGCGCACGGTGCCCCAGGCACGCTCGGCCACGTAGGGACCCCAGCGCCGCCAGCCCTCGGGATCCTGGCGCAGCTCCGCCATGCGCTCGTGCTCTCGGGTCTTCGGTGGCATGGCTCGAGGCGGCACTCTACGTCAGCGACCGGCCGGTGTCCACGAGGGCGCAGGTGTGTACACTCTCCTTCGGAGGTGAAGATGCGCCTCTTCCCTGTGCTGCCGGCGCTGGCGTTGTGCGTGGCCGTGGCCCGACCCGCCCGGGCCGACCAGCGCCTCGACGAAGCCGTGGCCAAGGCCGAGGCCCAGCTCGCCAAGGGGAAGGAGGACGAGGCGGTCAAGATCCTGCAAAGGGCGGCTTCGCAGGCCCCCCGCGACCCGGAAGTACCGCTCGCGCTGGCACGGATGCTGGCCAGGCTGGGCAAGCTGGACGAGGCCGGCAAAGCACTCGGCACGGCCGGCGAGCTGGCCTCGGCCGCTCCGCCGACCGTACGGGCGCGCGTCCTCTGCGCCCGGTCGGCCGTCGCGCTGCGCGCCGGCACCGCCCGCGAGGCGCTGACCTTCGCCCGGCAGGCCGCCCTTGCCGAGGCCGGGGCCGACAGCCTGGCCGCGCTGGCGCGCGCCCAGGCTCGCCTCGGCGATCCCGCCGCCCGCGAGACGGCCGAGCGGGCCGCGCGAGCGGCTCCGTCCTCCGCCCTCGCCCAGGTCGCGCGCGGCGACGCCCTGCTCGCGGCGCGCCTGGCCGGTGAGGCCGAGGCCGCCTTCCAGCGCGCCGTGCAGCTCGACCCCCGCTCGGCCGCCGGAACCGGGCTGGCCATCGCACTCGCCGCGCAGGGAAAGGCGGCCGCCGCCGTGGAGACGGCGCGCGCCGCCACCCAGGCGGACGCGCGCTCCGCCGAGGCGCAGGCCGCGCTGGCCCTGGCGGCGCTCGCGCAGGATCCGCTCGACAAGAACAGCGAGGCCATCGCCGCGGTCCAGCAGGGCTCTTTCCTCGAGCCGAAGAATCCGCTGGTCAAGGTCACGGTGGGACGCGTCTTCGAGAGCCGCGGACAGCTCGCGGAGGCTGCGGGAGCGTACGCCCAGGCCGCGGGCCTCGACCCTTCCTGGGCCACCCCGCGCGTCGCGGCCCTGGACCTTCTCCTCCGCCAGGGCGACGCGGCGTCCTCGCTGGCGGGGCTGCGCGCGCTGCCCGACGACCTCCAGGCTTCGGGAGAGGCGCAGTGGCTGCTCGGCCGGCTCCTCCTGCGCAAGGAGGATTGGGACGGCGCCAAGTCGGCGCTCGACGTTGCCAGCGCCGCCTTGCCGGGCCTGGCCGAGGCGCAAGCGGCGCACGGCACCGCCGCCTACAATGTCGGCGAGCTGAAGCTGGCCGCGGACGCCTACGGCCGCGCGGTCGCGATCGACCCCGAGAACCTCGCCTACCTGTCGAACTACGGGCTGTTCCTTGGCTACGACGATCGCCTCGAGGAGGGCCTGGCCGTCCTGCTCAAGCTCAGCGGCCGGCCGGAGGGCCAGGACGCGGGGGCGTTCATCAACCTCGGCTGGATCTACCGCCACTTCCGGCCACCCCGGGTGGCCGAAGCCGTGGCGGCCTATGAAAAGGCGCTGAAGCTCGATCCGAAGAACGCCAAGGCCGCCCTTGGGGTTGCCCTGAGCTACCGCGCGGGCGGGCAGTGGGCGCGCGCGGTGACCGCATACGAGCGCGTGTCCCAGGTGTACCCCAAGCTCTACGGCGAGGCCATGCTCGGCTCCGCCTGGTGCTATTTCCGGAGCGGCGACGACTACCGGGCCCGCTTCTTCGCGGGTCTGGCCGCGAAGGCCGGCGTGAGCGTGGGACCGCTGCGCGACGCGCTCCTGGGGCCGCCCAAGGCGGGGGCGGCGGCCCTGAAGACGGCGGACGAGCTCAACGAGCTCGCCCTCCAGCTCGACGAGAAGAGCGCCGGCGAGCAGGCGCTCGCCGTCCAGCGCTTTCTGGGGCTGGGGAGGCCCGCCGTCCCCTATCTGGCGGGAGCGCTCCGCGAGCCGGGAACCGCCATTGCCGTGCGCGAGGCCATCGTCGCCGGCCTCGCGCGGATGGGGCCGGCCGCCCGCGAGGCGCTGCCGCAGCTCGACCGATCGATCAAGGCCGGCCCGCGCGTGAGCGGCACGCAGGCTTCGCCCGCGGAGAGGGCGCGCGAGGCAAAGCTGATCGGGGCAATGCAGGAGGCGGCCGCGAAGATCCGCGGGAAGTGACCGCCGAAGAGCCAGGTGAGCTTCCGGAATCGCGGCTTCCTGGCCCTGCGCGCTTTTCCGCTAGATTCCCGGCCGTCGCCGGGGGCGAGGGCTACGGTAACAAACCCGGTGACGGCCGGGCGACCTGCGTGCTCACTGCCCCGCGGCCCAGAAGCGGATCTTCTCGCTCGGGAAGCAGTCCTGGTCCTGCTCGATCGGGCAACCCGAGGGTACGCCGGTCTGGAACAAACCAGTTTGACGCGTGTGCGCCTTGCCTGCAGTACCATCAGGGAAGCCCGAGGCAACCAGCAGCTCACCCTCGCACTGAATTGTCGTGGCGAGTTTTTCCAGGATGTAGGTGGCTCCGGGGTTGAACAACAGCGTGTTCCACGAGGGCAGCGGGGAGCCCGTGATCCGTAGAAACGTTGCGCTCGTGATGGCTTGCCCGAGGGCCGGCGGCGCGCCTCCCAGGACCTGACCTACCGTGTGGCCGAATGCCTGGCCGGCAGGCGTGAAGCCGTAGCAGAGTCCGTTCTTGGTGTGGACGATGACGGTCACCCGATCTGTCCCGTCACCGATAGTCGTGTTCGTGACCCGGCCCGTGATGGTGGTCCCGAGGTTCAGCCCGTTGGTGTCGTCGCGCTTGCCGAATGCGTCGAACACCATGAAGTTCCCGGTCGCAGGATCGCTCCAGGCGGTAGCCTGGTTCGGACCCTGAACGCTGATGAACGAGTCGATGGTCAGGTTTGAGGCGTAGGCGGAGACGGCCAGCAGCGTGAGTCCCGCAGACGCCCATGCCTTTTTCACGGATAGCCTCCTTGATCTGCGGTGGCTGGATGGCCAAAGCACGCGCATCCTACACGAAGGGGGCGGCCAAAAGGTAGACCTTTCGGACTGCGCCCGCGCGCGCTCAGTTCCAGCGAAACAGCCTCAAGCCGACCGCGAAGCTCAAGGCACCCCAGAGCACGAGCACGAGGAGCCGCCCCGACTGCGAGGCGAGGGTCGCCCCTTCGAGGATCACCGCCCGCAGGCCGTCGTTGAGGGCGGTCAGGGGCAGGGCCCGGATCAGGGGCTGGAGGGCGTCGGGGAAGCGGTCGGCGGAGAAGAAGATGCCCGAGCAGATGAACATCGGCATCATGACCACGTTCATGAGGCCGGTGACGGTCTCGATCCTCGTGGCCCGCGAGGCCACGAGCAGGCCCAGGCCGGAGAAGCAGAGCGCCCCCAGGGTGGCCACCAGGAGCACCGCGAGGAGGGAGCCGCGCAGCGGGAGCGCGAAGGCCCAGCGTCCGAAGGCGAGGAGGAAGCCGACCTCGATGGCCGTGAAGCCCACGCGCACCGCCATGTGGGAGCCCAGGAAATCGGCGCGCCGGAGCGGGGTGGCGAGCAGGCGCTTCAGCAGGCGCTTGATGCGCATGTCCACGAGGTTGAACCCCATGCCCCACATGCCCCCGCTCATCAGGTTCATCCCGATGATCCCCGGGATCAGGAAGTCGATGTAGCGGCCGCCCGGCTCGGAGACCGCGACCTCGCGGCTGGTCAGGGGGTCCTGCCGACCCGCCGCGCGCTGCAGCGCGTCGTCGACCCGGGACCGGGCCAGGATCGCTTCCGGGCGTGAGGGATCGAGCCGGTACTCGACGGTGGTGGCGGAAGGCGCGGCCCCCGGCACCACCACCACATCCACCCGGCCGAGGCGCAGGGCCTGGCCCGCCTCCGCCTCCGCGAGGGTGCGCACCTTCAGGAGGCTCGCGTGCTCGAGGGCCGCGACCACGGCGGGCGCGCCGGGGCCCTCGACCACCCCCACGGGCGAGCTGTCCGGCGGCCGGTTGCGGAAGGCGAGGCCGAGGCCCACCGAAAGCAGGATCGGGAAGACGAAGCTCCAGAAGACCACCTCCGGCTCACGGTAGACCTCGCGCAGGCGGGCCAGGCAGAGGGCGGCGAAGGCGCGGAGGCGCGCGCGGTCACTCATCGCGGAGATGCCGGCCGGTGAGGGCCACGAACACGTCCTCCAGGCTCGCGTGGCGCGTGGTCAGGCTCTTGAGGCTCCGCCCCTCGCGCTCCAGCCGTTCGAACAGCCCCCGGATGGCCAGGTGGGGCTCGGTCACCGTGAGGAGCAGGTGGCCGGCCTCGGCGTGGACGGAGCGCAGAGCGGGCAGGTCCTGGAGCACCTCCGGGCCGAGCGGGCCGCGTCCGTCCTCCCCCACCGCGATCTCGACCACGTGGTCCCCCCCCAGGGACCGCACCAGCTCCCGTGGCGTCCCCTCCGCGATGATGCGGCCGTGGTCGATGACCGCGATCCGATCGCAGAGCTTCTCCGCTTCGTCCATGTAATGGGTGGTGAGGAGCACGGTGCGGCCGCGGTCCTTGAAGCCGTTCACGATCTCCCAGACCTGCCGGCGGGATTGGGGATCCAGGCCGGTGGTGGGCTCGTCCAGGAAAAGCAGCTCGGGGTCGCCCACGAGCGCGCAGGCCACGGCCAGGCGCTGCTTCTGCCCCCCCGACAGCGTCCCCACGCGAGCCTGGCGCTTTTCCGTGAGCCCGACCTCCGCGATCACTTCGTCGGAGCGCCGCCCTTCACGGTACAGGCTCCGGAAGAGCGCGACCGTCTCCCCCACCTCCAGCTTCTCGGACAAGACGGTCTGCTGGAGGCAGACCCCGAGCCGCTCGCGGATCTCCCGGTCGTCCGTCCCCCACCGGCGCCCCAGCACCACGACTTCGCCCGCAGTGGGGGCGATCAGCCCCTCCAGGATCTCGATGGTGGTCGTCTTGCCCGCCCCGTTGGGCCCCAGGAGCCCGAAGCACTCGCCCGCCCGCATCTCGAACGCGATGCCCCGCACGGCTTCAACCGCGCCGTAGCTCTTGTGCAGATCGCGGACGGAGACCGTGGCCTCCCGGGAGATGGCCGTGGCCTCGCTCAAATGTAGGTCTCGATCCGGGCCCGGGCTCGCAGGTCGGTGAGGAGGCGCCCCAGGATGCCGGACCGTGCCTCCTCGCGCAACCGGGCCTTCACCTGTTCTTTCACCGAGGCGAAGCCGGCCGGCTGGCCCTCCGGCGGTGGGAACTCCTCCGGCGCGGCGTCGTAGCGCTGCCGTGCCTCGGCGTCCATCACCTTGAGCCCCTCCCCCGCGTCCTCCAGGAGGAGGTGAATCGTGGCCTGCGTCCGGATCTCGGCCTTGTACGCCTGGGGCTCGGAGCCGATCGAGGCCAGGAACCCGGCCCAGTCCTTGTCGTCGGGGTGATCGACCCGCGCCCGGTCGTAGGCGTACTGTACAGCGCGGTCGTCGGCATGCAGGCCTCGCGCCACCGCCTCCTGCAGGAGCAGCTCGCGGTCGATGTACTCGCGCAGGGCCTGACGGAGGATCCGCGGCTTGTCGCGCTCCCGCTCGCCGTCCTTTGGCCGCTCGAGCCGGTCGAACAGCCGCTTGGCGTAGGGAACCACCTGGCGGGCCAGGATCGGCTGGCCGTTCACGCGGGCGAGGACGTCGGGCAGCGGGCTCGGCAGCGGGGCCACGGAATCGGCCGCGGGGCTCGGGGAGCCCGCGGCGCTCCCCGAAGGCGACGGTCCGGGCGCGGGCGGGCCGCCGGCGCAGGCCAGGGCCGCGAGGACGGAGAGCAGCGGCGGGATGCGGCGGAGCAAGGAGCCTCCTGTCAGGACGCAACGCTCCCGACAATAACATCCCGCGGGTTGCGTTACGATGGGAGGGTGAACGCGTGGGCGAGGACGGGCGCGTGGCTCGGTTGGCTGTGGCGGGAATGGCTCCGGCCCCTGCTCGTGGTCGGAATCGTCCTGGGCTCGTTCCGCTCGGCGGTGGCCGACTGGAACGACGTCCCCTCGGGCTCCATGGAGCCCACGATCCTGCCCGGGGACCGGGTGTTCGTGAACAAGCTGGCCTACGACCTGAAGGTCCCCTTCACGACCTGGCAGGTGGCCCGCTGGGCCGACCCGCGGCGCGGCGACGTGGTGGTGCTCTGGTCGCCCCACGACGGCCAGCGGCTCGTCAAGCGGGTGGTGGGCGTCCCCGGCGACGTGATCGAGCTGCGGCGGTACCGGCTGACCGTCAACGGCCGGCGGGCGAGCTACGCCGCCCTTCCCGCTCCCCTCGCGGAGGCCCGGGACCTGCAGCGGCTCCCCCTCGAGCAGATGACGCTCGAAGGCGTGGATGGCCGGACCCACGCCGTGATGGCGGCGGGCGAGGCCGGCCCCGGCAGCGACCTGGGCCCGATCGTGGTCCCGCCGGGCGCCTATTTCCTCATGGGCGACCATCGCGACAACAGCTTCGACTCGCGGTTCTGGGGCTTCGCGGACCGCCGGGCCATCGTGGGGCGCGCCTCGGCGGTCGTCCTCTCCGTCGACCTGGGCGCGCGCTACTGGCCCCGCTGGCACCGCTTCTTCCTCCCCCTCTCCTGAGGCCCCGCCGGGGGGCCCCATGTTCTCCGCCCGGACCCGCTGGGACCTCTTGACCAACCGGCTCTCCGCAACCGTCGAGGCCAAGCGCCGCTCCGGCGCGCACGTCCTCGACCTGACCGAGTCGAACCCCACCCGCGCCGGCCTCGCCGCCCCGCCCGATCTCCTCGCGAGCCTGACCCGCCGGGCCTCGCTCCTCTACGAGCCCGCCCCTTTCGGACTGGCGGCCGCGCGCGCGGCCGTGGCGGCCGATTACGCCCGGCGCGGGTTCGCGGTCGGTCCCGACCGCATCCTGCTCACCGCCGGCACGAGCGAGGCCTACGCGTTCCTCTTCAAGCTGCTGTGCGACCCCGGAGACGAGGTGCTCGTCCCCCGGCCCGGCTACCCGCTCTTCGACTACCTGGCCCACCTGGAGTCGGTGCGGACCGTCCCCTACGCGTCCGGCCACGACGGCGAATGGCACCTCAGCCCTTCGACCCTCTCCGACGCGGCGGGGCCGCGCACGCGCGCGGTCGTGGTGGTGAGCCCGAACAACCCGACCGGGGCATTCCTGAAGCGGGACGAGCTTCTGGCCCTCGAAGCCTTCTGCGCCGAGCGCGGGCTCGCCCTCGTCGTGGACGAGGTGTTCGCCGACTACGCGTTCGGCGACGATCCGCGGCGGGTGCCCTGCGTGGCCCGCGACGGTCCCGCCCTGGCCTTCGCCCTGGGCGGCCTCTCGAAGAGCTGCGCGCTGCCCCAGCTCAAGCTGGCCTGGTGCGCGATCGCGGGGCCGGAGGCCCTGCGCCGCGAGGCCTGGGCGCGCCTCGAGGTGGTGGCCGACACCTACCTCTCGGTGTCGACCCCGGTGCAGCACGCCGCCCCGGACCTCCTCGCCCGGCGCGAGGAGCTGCAGTCCCCGGTCAGGGCACGCCTCGCGGGCAACCTGGCGGCCCTGCGCGCCCGCCTCGGCTCCCGCTCGCCGGCGAGCCTTCTCGAGCCCGAGGGCGGCTGGTATGCGGTGCTCCGCGTTCCCGCCACCGTGCCCGACGAGGAGAGGGTGGTCCGCCTCCTGGAAGAGCGCGACGTGCTCGTGCATCCCGGCTACTTCTTCGACTTCCCGCGCGACGCCCATCTGGTCCTGAGCCTGCTCCCCGAGCCGGCGGTCTTCGCGGAGGGGGTGGCCCGGGTCCTCGACGCCCTCGTGCTATAAGAGCCTTGGAGGTCCGTCCGATGAACGTGAAGCGCGTCTCGCCCGAGGAGGCCCTGTCGCTGGTCGAGAAGGAAGGGTACGCCTACGTGGACGTGCGCTCGGTGCCGGAGTTCGAGTCCGGCCACCCCAAGGGCGCCTACAACGTCCCCCTGGCCCACCTGGGTCCGCAGGGCATGAGCCCGAACCCCGACTTCCTCCCCGTGATGGAGAAAACGTTCCCCAAGGACAGCAAGCTCGTGGTCGGCTGCAAGACCGGTGGACGGTCCCTGCAGGCGGCGACCCTGCTGCTTTCCGCCGGCTGGCGGAGCATCGTCGACCAACGGGCCGGCTTCCAGGGAGCGATGGATCCCGCGGGCCGGCCGGAGCCCGGCTGGGGGCCCAAGGGACTCCCGGTAGGCCGGACCGCGGAGCCCGGCCATTCCTGGAACGAGCTCAAGGCCGCGAAGTGACCGGACTGCGCGGCGTCATCGTGGGCGGGGGGACGGGGGCCCTGGGGCGCGCGGTGGTGTCGGCGCTGCTCGCTCGGGGCGTCCGCGTGGCCGTACCCTACCGGTCGCGCGAGGAGTGGGACGCGCTTCGGGCCGCCCACGGGAAGGACGGGCCCCTCTTCGGGGCCACGGCCGACCTGGCCGACCCCGAGGCCACGCGCGTGTTCGTCGACCAGGCCGCGAGTTTCCTGGGCGTGCTCGACGGGGCCGCGATCGCGGCCGGGACCTGGAGCGGGGGAAAGACCCTCGAAGCCGCCCCCCCCGAGGAGTGGGACCGCATGATGCGCACGAACCTCGCGACCGTGTACGCGCTCTGCCGGGCGGTGCTCCCCCACCTGCTGAAGCAGGGCGGGAGCGTGGTGACGGTCGGGTCGAAAGCGGCCGAGTCGGGCGGGGCCGGAGCCGCGGCCTACGCGGTCTCCAAGGCCGCCGTGCACGCCCTGACCCGCGTCCTCGCCCTCGAGAACCGCGACCGCGGCGTGCGCTTCAACTGCGTGGTGCCCCTGACCATCGACACCCCGGCCAATCGGCGGGCCATGCCGGAGGCCGACCATTCGACTTGGACCTCACCGGCCGCCATCGCCGAGGTGATCGTCTTCCTGCTCTCGCCGGCCTCCGCTCCGGTCACGGGCGCACTGGTCCCCGTGGACGGCCGGAGCTAGGCGCCTTCGTTCGCGCGGGCCGCATGCACCTCGTGAGGATGCCGCAACTCGTCCCGGGACGAGTTGCTTCAAGTAGTACTTGAGGCCGCATCCTCGCTGTGACGCCTCTCAGGAAGGACCAAATGACCTTCATCGCGGTCTTTCCGCAGTTGCTAGGGCGGCGTCGCCAGGTAGCGCAGGGTCAGCAGCAAGCCGAGGACGGCGAGCACCGCGGCCGCCAGCGCGAAGAGCATGCGGCCGAGAGACGGCGCCTTGCGCTTCACGGCCGGCCGCTCCACGCCACCACCGAGCAGGCGCTGCTGGCACCGCCCGCAGGACGCGAGGTGGGCCGCCAGCTCCGGCGGCACCTGGCCCACCACCGCGGCGGACACGGCCGCGAAGCCGGCCTCGGTGAGGCAGCCGCGGGCATCGAGCCAGCCGCTCATCGCCGCGTCTTCGGGATGCGGCTCGCGGGGATCGCCTCCGCGCGCAGGAGCTCGCGATCGCCCGCGCTCCCGGAGCGTGGGATGACGACGCCGAACCGCGCCAGGGCGGTGAACAGCGCCTCCGGAGGATCCACGCGGCGGCGGAAGGGCCGGCTCGCGTCGTCGACGTAGAACGCGCAGCCGTCACGGTGGCAGCTCTCGTCGACGTAGGCCGGACGGTCGTCCAGGTCCTTGTGCCCGACGACGTCGGCGGCGGCGAGCCGCCCGCCCGACATCTCGAGCAGCGTCCGCACCAGCCAGGCCACGCTCCGCACCTGCGCCTCGGGGAAGGGATCGTCACTCCGGCCGGAGTGCGCCAGCTCGATCCCCACCGTCTCCGCGTTGGCCCCCGAAGCATGGGCGTACACGGGGGCAGCTTCGCGGGCCAGCCGCGCGCGCCAGGCGGGGTCGGCCGGGCCTTGGACCGGCGGCGGGACGGATGCCGGCTCGCCCCGGCCCGGGTGCCGGGGCCAGAGCGAGCCGTCGTTCCAGACGATCCAGTGGGCGCCGAACCCCGGCCGACGCCAGAGCGCGAACGTCTCTGCCGGGGAGTAGAAGACCCAGCGGCGCGCCGGGTCGCGGTAGAACGGACCGCCGAGCGTGTGGAGCACGATGCGTCTCACCCGGGCGGGAAGCGCAGCGGCCTCCCCCGGCGGAGCCGCCGGCGCCACCCCGACGGGAGACAGGCCGAAGGCTGCCATCGCGCCTATCGTCACGGCCCGCCCCGCGAGTGTCAAGAAAAGCCGCCGGCTTTGTGGTGAGATGGATGGCCATGCCCTTCCACCGGACCGCTCAGCGGCTCTGGAAATCCCTCAGTCCCGAAGAGCGGCTGGCCGCCGCCACCCACTTCTGGAAGGAGCCGCCGGCCGAGGTCGTGGGGGCCGCGCTGGGCGTGCTCGTGAAGGCCCGCCACATGCGTCCCCAGGCCGCGCGCTCCCTCGCCCCCGAGGCCCAGGCACGCATCCTCGCCACCGTCCTCGAGCCCGGCGAGACGCTGGCGGCGGCCCTGCTGGTCTCGCTCCACCTCGGCCACCGCCGGCTGCTCCTGGCCGCCTTCCTCGACGCGCTGGGCCTGCCGCACCAGGACGGCGTGTTGCAGGAGGAGACCGAGCCTCCGCCCCTGCGCGAAGAAAGCGCGCGGAAGGCGGCCTCGACCCTCGGCGGCTTCCCCCGCCCGCACGTGGCGACCTACTTCAACACCCTGTGGCTGCAAGACCCGGAGCGCTGGCGGGTGCTCGAGACCGTGGCCGAGACGAGCTGAGGCTCAACCCTGGCCGACCGCCAGGGGCAGCGGGACCCCGGGCGGGCCCTCGGCCGACGGAAGCAGCAGCCAGAAGCGCTCGGCGTAGCCCGTCCCTCCCAGCCGCCGCGCGTAGCTCGCGGTCAGCGCCTCGAACCGCCGGCGCCTGCGCTCGCGGCCCTTCCGGCCTCCGGGCAGGAACGTCGCCACCGCCTCCCGAACCGCCGTTCTCTGCTCGTCCTCGACCGGGTGGACCACGGGCTGGAACCGCGGGCCGAACGCGCGCTGCGGGTTCCAGGCCCGGGCCAGCCGCCACTCGCGGGCCGCGGAGCCGGTGGAGCGGAGCCGATCGGACCAGCCGCGCAGGTCTCCCCGCAGCGCCGGGGCCACGTGGAAGCTCAACACGTAGCGGGTGAAGCCCGCCCGGTCGGGGGCCTCGGCGGCGCCCGGAGGGAGCCGAGCGCCCATCAGGCCCAGCCGCACCCGGACCCCGCCGGGGATCAAGGCCTCGGGCCGCTCCTCGTAGAAGAAGACGTTGCGGCCCGCCTCGCTGGCAAACGCGCGCAGCGCGGCTTCGTGGGCCAGGCGGTGGTCGATGTGACCGCCCACCCCGAGCGGCGCGTACACGTGCCGCGGCTTGATGCGCGGCCCGACCTCGGCGAGGAGGCGCACCGCCTGGGCCAGCCAGTCTTCGTCCTCGTCCCGGCGGCCGAAGCCCACCTCACCGAACGGCGCGTCGGCGGCGAGCCGGCGGCGCGCGGGGGGGAGACCGGCCGCGAGATAGTCGACCCCGAGCCGGCGCAGCGCGGTGGCCACCTCCGAGGAAACGTCGGCCGATTCGAAGAGGGCGAGCACCAGGCAGCGCGACCCGCGGTCGCGTTCCCAGAGCAGGCGGCCCGGGCAGGATAGGGCCACGTCGTCGGCGTGGGGAGAGACGAACAGGCAGTCGTAACGGTCGTGCGGCGGCGCGAGACCAGGGACACCCATGGGGCTCAGACTTTTTATTGTAACCGGACGAGGCGGGTAACGGACGGCAGGCAACGCGTGGCATCGCAAGCCTGGTAGGTCAGCTCCACCGCGGGTGCGCCGCCGCCCGGATGTTCGATCTCCCCCTCGACCTTCACTTGGCCCCGGTAGGCCGGGATCCCATTCGCGGGTGAGCCGAAGGGCTCGCCCTCCGGATAGCGCACACCGCGCAGCTTGCCGAGCACGGGCCCGATCGACGTGGGGACGAGGTCCGCCCCTACGGGGTTCGCGTTCACGTGCCAGCCCTTGCGGATCTTCAGCTCGACCGTGAACGTGCGCCAGCTCTCGCCTCCGGGGCCGAGGCGCCCCACCACCTCCACCACCTCGCGTGCCTCGTCCTCGAGATCGGCCTCGCCAGGGATGGGCGCCTTCGCCACCGCAGCGCGCTTCGGCGCGGGCACCGCGGAGAGGCGCGGCACCGCCCGCAGCAGGGTCACGTGAGCCAGGGGCGCCCCTGCCATGCCTTCCCCGAACGCGGCCAGCGCCGCCTCCGCCCGCTCGCGGTACCCGGCCTCGCCCGTGAGACCAGCCAGCTCGAGCAGGTTCAGGGCGGCGACACCGTTGCCCGAGGCCACCGCCCCGTCGTAGGCGGGCTTGGGGCGGTAGAGGACGCTCGGGTCCTCGCCGGCCGCGAAGTAGCCGCCGGACTCGCGGTCGCCGAGCCGGCTCTCCTGCTCCGCCTGGAGCCGCGCCGCCTCGCCCTGCCAGCGCGCATCGCCGGTGGCTGCCCGCAGCCGCAGGAGGCCGCAGATGAGGAACGCATGGTCGTCCAGGAACGCGGCGATCTGGGCGCGCCCCGCGCGCCAGGCGTGGAGCAGGGTGCCGGAGACCGGATCGACGAGCTTCGCGAGGAGGAACTCGGCGGCCCGCCGCGAGGCGTCCACGTAGCGGCCTTCCCCCAGCACCTCGCCTGCGCGGGCCATGGCCCCGATCATGAGACCGTTCCAATCGGTCAGGACCTTGTCGTCGACGAGGGGCCGTGGGCGCTGCGCGCGCGCCGCCAGGAGGGCCCGCCGACCCGGCTCGAGCCGCCGCCGCAGCTCCTCCTCGGTCAGGCCGGAGGCCCGCGCCCGCTCGCGGAGCGGCTCGGGCAGGTGAAGCACGTAACGCTCGTCTTCGAAGTTGGGCGCGTCTTCGAAGCCGTAGACCGCGGCCAGCCGGGCATGGTCGGCGGGAGTCAGGGATTCCCTGAGCTCCTCGGCCGTCCAGGTGTAGTACGCCCCCTCGTGGCCGTCCGTCTCCGCGTCGATGGCGGACAGGAAGCCGCCTTCGGGGCCAGTCAGCTCGGCCAGGACGAAGTCCAGGGTCGCCCGAGCCACCGCTGCGAAACCCTGCTCGGGGGCCAGGCGGTCCGCTTCCGCGTAGAGCCAGGCCAGGGAGGCGTTGTCGTAGAGCATCTTCTCGAAATGGGGGACGAGCCAGGCGCCATCGGTGGAGTAGCGGTGGAAGCCGCCCGCGAGCTGGTCCTGCAGCCCGCCCCGGGCCATGCGGTCCAGGGTGACGACCAGCATCTTTCGGGCCTCCTCGTCCTCCGCACGGTCGAGGAGGAAGAAGAGGTTGGCGGGGGACGGGAACTTCGGGGCCTGGGTAAAGCCGCCCCAGGCCGGATCGAACCGGGCGGCCAGCGCGGCTTGCGCGGCATCCACCGCCGAGCGGTCCGGCACCGGACCGGCCGCCCCGGCCTCGAGGTGCTCCCGCATCGCCTCGGCGATCGCCTCGGCCTGCTGCAGGACCTCGGTCCGGCGGAGGGCCCAGGCCTCGCGCAAGGCCGCCAGCACGCGCGGGAAGCCCGGCCGGCCCATCGCGTCGCGGGGCGGGAAATACGTCCCCGCGAAGAAGGGCTTGAGGTCGGGGGTCAGGAAGACGGAGTTCGGCCAGCCCCCCGACCGGGTGAGGAGCTGGGTGGCCGCCATGTAGATCTCGTCCACGTCGGGGCGCTCCTCCCGATCCAGCTTGATCGAGACGAACCCCTCGTTCATCTGCTGCGCGATCTCGTTGTTGGAGAAGCACTCCCGCTCCATCACGTGGCACCAGTAGCAGGTGGAATACCCGACGGAGAGGAAGATCGGCTTGTCCTCGCGCCGGGCCCGCTCGAAGGCCTCCTCGCTCCAGGAGTGCCAGTCCACGGGGTTCTCGGCGTGCAGCAGAAGGTAAGGGCTCGATTCGCGGGACAGCCGGTTCGCCAAGTGACCTCCGGCCATGAGTCTACAACCTTGGCGGAGGAATTCCCGGGGAACCCAAGTCACCGGGAACCCAAATTGCGTATCTTATGAATCCGCGTTAGGCTCGTCAGCCGTGCCCTTGTCCCTCCGGTGGCGCTACGGCTTGGCCCTGCTCCTGGGCCTGGTCGGGTGGGGTCTCAACGCCCTGCCCGTCTACCTCCTCACCCGGGACACACCCCCGTTTGCCTTCGGGGGAGCCGCCGTGCTTCTGTCCTTCGTCAGTCTGGGTACGGGACCTGGGCTCCTGTCAGCGCTGGTCTCCCTCGCGCCTTCCCTGGCCACGGCCGACGCCTTGGGGCTCGCCTCGCTGATCGCGCTGCTCGAGGCCTGGGCCGCCACCCTCCTCTATCGGCAGTTCGGGAGCCTGGTCTTCACGGTCGCCGCCTTCTGGTTCACGGTCGGCTGGCTGATCGACCTTGCCCTGTACGGGGGAATCGCCGGCCTCCCTCTGGACCTCTTGACCCTGGTCTTCATCAAGCAGCTCTTCAGCGGGATCCTGAACGCGCTGGTCGCGGAAGGCTTGCTGCGCATCCCCGCCATTGCCTCCCGCCTCCCCGCGCGCGACTCGGTCCTCTCCGCCACCCTCAAGCAGTACGTGTTCAGCCGCGTGCTGTTGGTGGCGATGATCCCGGCCCTCGCCCTGGCCGTCCTCTACACCCGCACCGCCTATCAGGGGGAGATCCAGGCAACGCATTCCCGGGCCGAGCGCTCGGCCCTGGAGATCCGCGGGGCGATCCAGCAGGCCCTGGCCGAGCGCGAAGCCGCGCTCGAAGACCTCTCCCATGGCGTCCAGATCGCCTACGCCCTCGGAGCTCCCCCGGGCGGCCTGCTCGGGACCTTCCTGAAAGATCACCCGTCGTTCCTGGCCATCGCCCTGGCGGACGAGCAGGGAGCCGTGGCTCCGGGTCTCGCTTCCGGGCGAACGGACCTCATGCCCGCGAACGTCGCGGCCACGACCTGCTTCACGACCGCGCGGGGGCGGCGGCAGACCGCCTACGAAACCCCCCGGTCCGCGGCCTCCCCCTTGCGCGCCTATCCCGAGCTTCTGCTGTGCGAGCCCGTGGTGGGCACCGAGGGGCGCTTTCGGGGGGCTCTCGTCGGCCGCCTCGATCCCGTGGCGATCGCGTCGGTGTTGTCGCGGGAGGCGCGGCAGGGGCAGGAAGTAGCCACCCTCCTGGACCACGAGCAACGCGTCCTGGCCTCCCTCGATCCCCGGGTGGCGGTCGGCACCTCCTTCGCGGGGCTGCTCCCGGCGGGGGCGGTCTCCGGAAAGGACCTGCAGTTCTTCACCTACGTCCCCCCCTGGGAGGCGGGGCCCGAGGCCGCTCGCACCCTCCGGCAGCACTACTCGGCCTACCGCCGGCTCCCGGCCTCGGGCTGGGGAGTGCTGGTCGATCTGCCCGCGAGCAGCCTCTACGCCGCCCTGATGCCGTCCGCCTATCGGATCCTCCTCCTGCTCCTGGCGAACCTGCTCGCGCTCTACGCGGTGGTGACCCGCTTCGCCCGCGAGGTCTCGGAGCCGCTCCTGGCCGTGAACGAGGCGGCCAACGACATCGCGGGCGGGCACTTCCCGAGCGCGGCCTCCCTGCAGGAGCTGGCGCGGAACCCGATCGGCGAGATCCAGAGCGTGGCCCTGCACTTCATGAGCATGCGAGACGCCCTCGCCTACCGCGACGCCCTCACCGGGCTACCCAACCGGCGGCTCTTCCTCGACCGCCTGGGACTCGCGCTCGCCCAGGCACGGCGAACCCGGGAGGGGTTGGCCGTCCTCTTCGTGGACCTCGACCGCTTCCGGCTCGTGGACGACTCGCTGGGCCACGCGGTGGGAAACCTGCTGTTGCGCACGCTGTCGGAGCGGCTGCAGGCCTGCGTTCGGGAAGGCGACACCGTGGCGCGCCTGGGAGGGGACGAGTTCGTGGTGCTGGTGCGGCCGGTGGAGCAGGAAGAGGATGCCGCCCGGGTGGCCCGCAAGCTGCTGGAGGCCATGCGCGCTCCCTTCACGGTGGCGGATCGGGAGCTCTTCGTGACGGGCAGCATCGGGGTCAGCCTCTTCCCGAACGACGGGAGCGCGGCCGAGCCGCTCCTCAACAACGCCCATACCGCGATGCACCAGGCCAAGGGGGAAGGGCGCGACACCTACCGCCTCTACACCTCGGCCATGAACGACCGCGCCCTCGAGCAGCTCGCCCTGGAGGGCGCGCTCCGCAAGGCGCTGGGCCACGACGAGTTCGTCGTCTACTACCAGCCGCTGGTGGACGTCCGGAACGGGCGTGCCGTAGGGGCGGAGGCGCTGGTGCGCTGGCACCACCCCGAGCGGGGGCTCCTCGCCGCCTCCCAGTTCATCGCCCTGGCCGAGTCCTCGGGCCTGATCGAGGACATCGACTCCTGGGTGCTGCGCACGGCCTGCGCGCAGGCCCGCGAGTGGCACCGGCGCGGACGGAAGGACTTCAAGGTGGAGGTCAACCTCTCGGCGCGGCAGTTCCAGCAGCCCGACCTGGTGGGCGAGGTGACGCGCTGCCTGCGGGAGACCGGTATCCCGGCGGGCACCCTGGAGATCGAGATCACGGAGCGGATCGCCATGCTGGATCTGGATCGCGCGGTCGACATCCTGCGGGCCCTGCGGGCCCTGGGCGTCCACATCTCCCTCGACGATTTCGGGACTGGCTACTCGTCCCTCAGCTACCTGAACGCGCTGCCGGTCGACACGGTCAAGCTCGACCAGTCCTTCGTTCGACACGTGACCACGGACCCGGGCGACGCCGCGATCGCGACCGCGGTGATCGCCATGGCCCACAGCCTGGACCTGAGGGTCGTGGCCGAAGGGGTGGAGACGGCCGAGCAACTCGCCTTCCTTCGCGGGCGCGGCTGCGACCTCGTGCAGGGCCACCTTGTGGGCGTCCCGATGTCACCGGACCGCCTGGAGCTCTTCCTGGAGGAGAGCCTCGAGCCGCTGCTGCTGGTCCAGCCGGACCGCTAGCCCCCTCGGAGTTCCCCACAGGAGCGGTCAATGTTTGACTTCTCTCGCCGAATAATGTATTCTTAGTATACAGTTGCTATTTGGTCAGCGGTGGTCTGGAACCGGAGGCAGCCCGTATGAAGCGCACGCAGGTCTCTTGTGCGGTGACATCGTGCACGAGCGAGGCCGTCTTCCTGCAGTGGGCCTCGGAGACCGGTGCCCAAGGGATGGCCATCCCCCAGGAGCTCGAGAAGCTGGGCTGGCAACGGCTGAGCGAGCACCCGCTCTTCCACGGCACCTGGCTGATGGAAGCAGCGGAACCCCGACACGTCCTGCCCCCGCCGCCCCCGCGGGCGCGGCCGCGAGCGGACCGGGCGCGCTGACCATCTCAAGCTGGCTCGGAGCGCCCCGGAAACGACAAAGGGCCGCGACTCGCGGCCCTTCCGTCTCATGAAGTCTGGTAGCGGGGGCGGGATTTGAACCCGCGACCTTTGGGTTATGAGCCCAACGAGCTACCTGGCTGCTCTACCCCGCGTCAATAACCTGGGAAGAATAGCAGCGCGGTCGCGGCCTGTCAATCGTTTCGGGGCCCGACCTCGCCGCCTCGGACGCGTCACCCGCGCTCGAGCGAAACCTTCAGGTCGACCTCGCCGACGCCGATGGTGTCCCCGTCGGCGAGCCGCGCGAGCTTCGTGACTTCCTGCCCGTTGTGCCGGGTGCCGTTCGCCCCGCCCTGATCTTGCAGGAAGACGCTGCCGCGGTCGTCGCTCAGGATGAGCCGCGCGTGCTTGCGCGATACCGTCGGGTGCTCCACGCGGAGCGCCGCCTCGCGGCTGCGGCCCAGGTCGTACTCGCCGGGCTGGGTCACCAGCAGGTTCAAGCCCGGACCCGTGAGCCGGACGCCCGCGATCGGCCCCGACGCCATAGCGGCGGGCCCGGCGGGCTTGACGGCCGCCGGGGGCGCGGCTGCGGAAGGGGCGGCCGCAGGAGGGGCGACCACGGGAGCGGGCTTCGGAACCGAGGGTGGGGCGGGAGCGGCCGGCACCACCCGCGGCACCACGGCGGGCGTGGCAGCGGGGGCGGCCGAAGGAATGGGAGGCGCGGCGGGCTTGGGGGCGGAAGCCGCCGCCAGTGCCGCAGGCGTCGGTGCGGCGGCCGGGGTGGGAGCCGCCGGAGCAGGAGCGATCGCAGCGGCCGGCTTGGCGGGAGCGGCAGGAGCGGCCGCCTTGACCGGAGGAGCCGCCGGCCTGGCGGGAGGGGCGGGCTTCCCGGCCGGCGGCTTCTTCGATTTGTCCGACTCCTCCCGTCGGGCCTGGTTCTCGCTATCCCGCTCCTCGAGCCGCCGACGCAGCTCGGCCAGCTCGCTGCGCTCCTCGTCCGACCAGTCGAAGCGCGTTTTCCACTCGGCCGAGAAGCGCGGCTTGGCCGCCCCGGCCGCCCCCGCCGCGGAATGCCGGCCCGAAGCCGACGTCACCTCGCCCATCTCGACCACGACCTTGTAGGACTCCACCCCGGCCAGCGAGACCGTGTCGCCGTCCTTGAGGAAGGCTTCCGTGACCTTCGCGCCGTTCACGAAGGTCCCGTTGGCGGACCCCAGGTCCTGGAGGACGAGCTGCCCGCGGGTGCGCTCGATCCGGGCGTGCACCTTCGAGACCGCCCCCGTATCCGCGACGAGGTTGTTCGAAGGGGCGCGGCCGAGCGTGATCTCTCCCAGGGCGATCTCGTAGGGCGCAGCGTCCCCGCCTTCGCGGACGAGGGCAGCGCGCACGATCGCCGGGACCTTCTGTACCTCGACCGCGGCCCTCAGAACGAAGACCAGATCCAACGCCCTCCCGAGCGTGATGACATCGAGGTGGCGCAGCCGGTCGCGGGTCACGGCCAGGCCATTCAGGAAGGTGCCGTTCGTGCTCTTCAGGTCTTCGAGCCAATAGTCCTTGCCGTCGAAGCGTATCCGGGCGTGGTTGCGCGAGACTCCCTCCACCGGCACCGCCACCGCGTTGCCCTGGTCGCGCCCGATGAACGCGTCCGCCCCGAGCTTGAACGAGAGGGTCACCCCGGCGCGGACGCGGCAAAAGAGCTGGCCGTTCATGCCCTGGCCCGTCATGGCATGGCTCCCGGATGGTAATGGTGGCAGGACTGGCAGTCCTGGCGGACGCTGCGGGGACGATGGCACTCCTGGCAGCTCTCGACTCCCTTGAAGTTCAGCTCGGTCGCGCGCTTGCTCTTCTCCACCCCGGCGTGGCAGCGCGCGCAATCGGCCTGCAGCAGGTGCGGGGCGTGGACAAAGGTCGCGCGGACGAGCACGGGCCGGGCGGGACGCACGGCGAGCATCTCCGGCCCCTTCAGGACATGGCACTTCTGGCAGGCCGCAGCCAGGACGGCCAGGGCCGCCAGCCGGCCGGCCTTGGCCTCTCCCGAGAGGGCCGGGCTCCCGGGCGGGATCTCCCCGAGGTCCTTCAGTCTCCGCCGGGTCTCCGCGAGGGCGTCCCGGATCGCCCTCTGCTCGGCCACCAGCAGGGCGGCCGAGGGCGAGGTGACGCCCGCCTGCCGGAGCGCGCTCTCGTCTCGCACGCGCGCGCGCTCGGCCAGTCGCTGGTCGCGCACGCGGGTGAGCATCTCCAGCCCGGCCTCGCCGGCGGTGAGGGCGAGCAGCCGGCGGCGCAGGTCTTCCGCCCTCGGCTTGAGCGCGGGGTCGGCCCCTTCCACGGCGTCGAGCAGGGCGAGGATCTCCTTCTTCCGCGCCTCGACCTCCTCGGCCGGCAGCACGGCGGGCACCGCGGCCACGCCCTTCAGCGCCTCGACCTCGCTCCGCAGGCGGCCGGCGTCGGCCCGGGCGGTGGCGTCTCCCGACCGGCCGACCGCGCCCACCACCTCGTCGAGCCGCGCCAGCCCGGCCGGCGGGTCGGCCGCCCCCCCTTGGGCCGCGATGCGGGCCTCGGCGCCCTTGATCTCGCTGTCGAGGGCCGCCTCACGCACCTTGAGCCCCTCCGCATCGAGACCGGCCAGCGGCGCCGAAAGGGAGAGCTTGCGAAGGAGCTGGCTCTGCCGCGCGAGCAGAGCACCCCGTTCGGCCGCGTAGCCCTCGGGGTCGACCTCGCGCCGCATCTTGCGGAGGTTGGCCAGCACCCAATCGTCCTTGTGGCGGACGAAGGTCTTGTTGACGCGACCGCGGCTGGTCTCGAACTCGTCCAGCCGGAAGTTGACCTGGCCCTGGGCGGCGAGGACGTCGGGGGCGATCAGCTCGGCCTGCGCGATCGGCTCCACCATCCCCACGGAGCCCTCCTTCGCGTGGCAGGAAGCGCAGTGTTGCTCGAAGGAGATCGCCACCAGGTCGCGACCCCCACCCGAGGACTCGTGGCACTTGAGGCAGCTGTCCTTCTCGGCCACGCCCTGCTTGGCGAACTCCGCCACGTGCTTGTCGTGGGGGAACTCGATCCCCGGCGCCTCGGTGGAGTGGTTGCGCAGGACCGCGAACTGCGGGTGCGCGGAGAAGCTGCGGAAGTGGCACTGGCGGCAATGGCCCTCGTCCACGCGCGTGATGGGCGCGCGGCGGCCGCGGTGATCGATGTGGCAGCGCGCGCAGTCGACCCGGGGAGCGGCGGCGGCCTTCTTGGGGTCGCCGCTGCCGAAAAGGACGTGGGCCGCATTGTTGAGCCGGCCCGCGCCCCCGGGGTCGTGGCAGCGCTGGCAGCGCACGTCGGACACTCCCGCCCGCGAGGTATGGCACTCCTCGCAGCGAGCCTCGATGTTGGCGTGCTGGCCGATCACCGCCCCTGGGGCGACGGGCGTGCGGAAGCCGACCCCCCAGGACAGGAGGAGCAGGACGAGGGCCGCCCCCCCGAGGACAAGAGCAGGCCCGAGGAAGCCCCACTGCTTGCGGAGGGGCGGGTAGTGGTCGCTCTTCCCGGGGGTTCCCCAACGGACCTGTCGGGCCATCTAGTCGTCGACCCCCCACCCTATCCCTACGACACATCGGAACGCGTCGGAGTCGGCGCTGGCTGGACCGTCAGCGCTGCATTCCGATGTGTCGCCCCACATCGGGGGAGGGGAACGCCGCGGCGAGATCGGCGCCGCCATTAGTACCAAATCCACGTGAGAACGTGGATCACGAGCAGGCCCATGAGCAGCCCCGCCGCGGGGACGTGCAGCCAGAGCCACTGCCGCAGGATCCGCTGGAGGCTGTACTGGGCGTCGAGCTCCATCTTTTCGACGTAGATGCTCATCAGGTCCTCGACCTTGCCCTTCTCCTCGGCTTGCGAGAAGCCCACCATGCGCCGGAGGGGCTCGAGGGCCCGCTCGCGCCCGCCCCGCACGTCCAGGAGGAAGCCCCACGAGGGAGCCAGCCGGGCGAGCCGGTCCCGAACCTCCGTGCGGTAGAAGCGGTCCAGCACGTCGCTGGCTTCCGCCATCAACGCGTCGGCTTCGGCGACGAGCCGCTCCACCAGGCCCGGGATCCGTTCGTAGAGGGCCTCCACCTGGAGGCCCTCCGCGAGAGCCGCCGGGATCCACTTCTGGAGCCAGACCCCGAGGAGGCCGGTGAGGGTGGTCCAGACCGAGAGCAAGAACAGCCACCAGCCGAATCCGCCCCTCGGCCAGGACAGGCCGGCGTGGATCACGACCGCGAGCAGGGCTAAAAGCCCCAGGTAGACGTGGGCCTGGATCCAGTTCTGCGCCGTGAACAGGGGTCGGGCGGCGGGACGACGCGTCGGGTACGACATCTCGAAGACGAAGGCGAGGGCGGCGAAGATGCCGAAGGCGAGGCCGAGGCCCCGCTTGGGGCTCCAGGGGCCCAGGTAACCGGCCGCCGCGTACACGAGGAGGAGGGCGGCGCTCACCCCCAGGGTGGCGTGGAAGTTCCGGGGCTGCTTGGGCCGGAGGACCTGGCCGACCTTCACCGTCGGGCTGCCTTCATGTCAGCGGAGGGTGTGGATCACCTGGTCCATGTCCTTGAAAGACACGCGCACCGCGGAGCCGTGGGGGCACATCTGGACGCAAGCCGGACCCTCCGGCCGGCCGAAGCAGAGGTCGCACTTGGAGGCCAGCTCGACGGGTTTGCCGTCGGGACGCCGCTCGTCCATCTCGACCATCGTTATATTCCCCCACGGACAGCGGGTGGCGCAGTTGCCGCAGCCGATGCAGGTGGCGGGATTGATCTGCACCTCGAGGGTTCCCACCGCCCGGGTAATCGCCCCCGTCGGGCAGTCCATCATGCAGACGGGGTCGGTGCACTGGTAGCAGGCGGTGGGCACCAGCCAGTTGCGGTAACGCTCCCCTTCGCGGATGAAACGGGGCTGGCCCTCGTGGGCGTTCGCGCAGCCCCGCACGCATTCGTCGCAGCGCGTGCAGGTCGAGAGGTCGATCAGGAGGACGCTCTCGCCGTGGATGAGCCCGGTGTCCATGGCCATCTGGAGGTACTCGGAGGAGACGGGGTTGCGGGTGGCCACCCCGCGCAGCTTGAGCCGCGCCACCATCTCCCGCCACAGCTCCTCCTCGATGGTGGGGAAACCGGCCAGTATCTTCTTGAGGTCGTCCTTGGCCAGCTTCACGAGCTCGACGTGCTCGAGGGCCTGCAGGCTGAAGGGCCAGACCTCGTCCAGCACCAGGGCGGCTTCCCCCGCGAAGTCGCCGGTGCGCAGGTACGTCACCGCGAGGTCGACGGTTCCCGCCGCCACGCTGACCTTCACGTAGCCGCCGCGCACGAGGTAGAAGGCCTCGGCCGGGCTCCCCTCCTCGACGATGCGCTGGCCGGGCTCGAAAGAGACCAGCTCCGCCTTCTGCTTGATGGTGTCGATCACCCGCTCGTCGACGTCGGCGAAGAGGGCCACGCTGCGCAGGTGGCGGGCGAGGGTCCGCTCACGGTAGCGGGAGTCGAGGAACTTCTTGAATTCCTTGGAGGAGGCGGACAGCATCCGGAGGCCGGGGAGCCGGATCTGGAGCAGGCGGAGCGGCGTCTCGGCGCGGACCGTGGCCGAGACCGGGTAGCGGGAGAGCGCGCTGATCTCGCCGAAGATCTCGCCCGGCCCGAGGATCGTGCGTCCGCCGGGCACCATCTCCGCGGGAAACGCGGAGAGGACGACGGTGGACGACGTGCCCGCCCCGCGGCCGACCATGGTCTCCGACCCGGGCCGGGCGCCCGGCCGCTGGGCGGTGGGCACGTGGGCGCCTCCGCGCACCTTTGGCCGGGAGCCCGCCTCCGCGTCCGCCACCGCCTTCTTGAGCACCACCTCCGCCGAACCCTCCACGATGTAGTAGGCCGAATCGCCGTAGTCGCCCTCACGCAACACCTCGTCCTGGGGAGAATACGAGCAGAGGTGGATGTATTTCCGGACCTTCTCGATGACCTTGTCCCGGGCCTTCTCCGGGATGCCCGAGAACAGGGGCAGGCTGCGGAGCTGCTCGACCTCCGCCGGCACCATGAGCTGAAGCCGGCGCTCGTAGCGTTCGCGCAGCGCCGCCTTGTCCACCGCCACGCTCATTCCGGCCTCCGGAGCGCCTCGAGGGCGAGGGCGAGGGCTTCGTCCTGGAGGCGCAGCAGCTCGCCGTCCGGCCCCTTGAACTCGATCGGCCGGGAGGGCGCGGGAGCGTCCTTGGCGCGGGCGCCCGCCCGGAGCATCTTGTCCAGGAGCACCGCGCCCTTGCCCCGCGCCTCCGCGATCTCGGCCGCCTTCGTCCGGGTCGCGCTCCTGGCCGGCGCCGGAGCTCCCGCCACCACGGTGGGCGTCAGGTTCGCCGGCACCGGCCTCTCTTCGGCGATGGACGGCGGGACCGCGGGCTCGGGACGCGGGCGGCGAGGCGCCGGGCGCGCCGCGGGGCCCGGAGCGGCCGGCGGCTGCCCGGCCGCCGGTTCCGGGACGTAGTCCGCCGGCAACTCCCGGATCGGCTGGTCCCAGTCCCACGGAGCCGCCGGGCCGGCGGGGGCCGCCGCCTTGCCCGGCGCCGGAGCCTTCGCGGGTGGAGCCGCGGCCGGGGCTCCGCCGGCGACCGCGGGCGTGGACGCCGCGGGCTTCGTCGCCGCGGGGGCCGCCTTGCCCGCCCCGGCGGCCGCGCGGCCGCCGGCCGCGGCCTTGCCCGCGGCGGTGATCTGCGCGTAGTTGTAGGTCGTCTTCCAGTGGACGATCTTCTGGATCGAGGCCCCGGCGTCGAAAGCCTCGCCCGCCGGATGGCCCGCCGCCGCCAGACGCTGATCGGGGACCACGTGGCACTCGACGCACGTCTTCCCGATCGTGGGCGGCTTGTCCTTCATGTCCTTGAGCCCGGCCGCCACCGACTCCGCGTACTTGCCCTTCTGCTGGTGGAGGTCGTTGTACTTGCTGCTGGGGCCGTGGCAGCTCTCGCAGGACACCCCGGCGTTGGCATCGCCGCGGAATACCGTGCCGTGGCACTTCACGCAGGCGCCCTTGACGTCGTAGGGGTCGGCGAGGCCGATGGCCTTCGCCCACTGGGCGGACTTAGGTGCGTCGAGCTGCTTCAGGGTGTTGAAATGGGCCTTGCCCTTCATGGCCGCCGGCTCTTCCTTCTGCCACTTCTGGGCCTGGCGCTCGTGGTCGTGGCATTGCACGCACTTGCTCGGGCCGGTGAACTGGTACTGCGCCGCGAGGGGGGACGCCGCCAGCAGCCCACCGAGGATGCCGGCGGCGACGCTCCACGGGCCGGGACAGGCGCGGAAAGGAAGCCGGGATTCTCTCTTCACGTCTTGACTGAGCCTCTCATCTGACCGGAAACGGTGTATCGCTGTCAAGCGGGGAGAACCTACTGGATTGACACGGCCCGAAGCGGTGCGGTATAAGCGCCGGCACAGGAAACCAATGCGAAGGCAGCGAGGCCTTGCTCAGGGCTCGTCGACCGTCCTCGTGCAGGCCCGCCTCGTGGCGGCGGCGGCCGCGGTCCTCTCGGGCCTCGGGCCTCCCTTGCGGGCGCAGGCCGCGGGAGGAACCGCCCAGATCCTCACCGCCCCGGACGTCACCGCGGTGATCACGGCCGCCGCCCAGGCCTTGTCCGACGACACGATGGCGGTGGCGGTGGTAGATCGCGCGGGCACCATCCTCGGCGTCTACCGGCGTCCGGGAGCGGATGCACGCTCGCCCGACATCGCGGTCTCCCTCGCCCGGACCACCGCGTACTTCAGCAACGACCAGGCGCCCCTGTCGTCCCGCACCGTCCGGTTCATCTCGGGGATCCACTTCCCGCCGGGCATATCGAACCAGGCCAACGCCGCGCTCTATGGGGTCGAGAACATCAACCGTGGGTGCGACCTCAGCAGCCTCAAGGACGCGATCTTCAACTTCCCCATCGACCGCGCCCGCTCCATCGCCGGCACCGCGGGGCTGACGGGCAGCATCGTCCCCCTGCCGTGCAACCCCGCCGACACTCGCGGCTGCGCCGTGGCGGCACCCATCACGGGAGAGGACGGGCGGCCCATCTACTCCCTCGGCATCTCGACGGGGAAAGTGGACCTCCGGGACAGCCGCAACGGCTGGGAGGGCGCGGTCAACCCCGGCGGAGTGCCCCTGTTCCGCGGTAGCAAGCTCATCGGCGGCGTGGGGGTGACGGGGGTCTCGTTCGACCGCGCGGAGTATGCGGCCCTGCTGGCGGCGGTGACCAACGGCCGCGGGATCACCACCGCCATCAACTTCCCCCAGCCGCTCCCCACCCCGGGCGCAATCTTCATCGACGGGCTCCGGTTGCCCTTCGTCGTGGCGTCGGGGGACCAGCGGCCGGGGGGATCCACCCCGGGCCGCTTCTCCCAGGGAACGATGATCGTTGCCGCACGCGACGGACGGCAGGCCCCCGAGGGCTACCTCATCGGGCCCCGCGGCAGCGCGGCTCCCGGAGGTTTGACCGTCCAGGAAGTGCGGACCATCGTGGAGCAGGCGGTGGCCCAGGCGCAGCGCACGCGGGCGCAGGTCCGGCTCCCCTACGGCCAGACCGCGAGCTTCATCATCGCCATCACCGATCAGAACGGCGACATCCTGGCCGAGTTCCGCATGGTGGACTCCCTCTTCGACGCGGTGGACGTCGTCCCGGCGAAGGCGCGCAACGCCTACTACTTCAGCTCGCGCGAGGGGTACGAGGTCCTGCGCCGCTTCCTGGAGACGGCGCGGTACGAGAGTTATCGCTGGGAGCCCGATCCTCCGGCCGGACGCGGCTGGGCGCTGACGAGCCGCACCCTGAGCTTCGGCGGGCAGCCGCTCTTCCCTCCGGGGATCGACCTCGAGCGGCCCGCGACGCCCGGGCCCTGGTTCGACCTGTTCGTCTACGACACCCTGAACCCCTGCACGGAGGGGCCGGGGCCGCGCCGTGGGGGCAACCGACAGTTCGTCAACCAGAACGGGATCACCTGGTTTCCCGGAAGCGCCCCCCTCTTCAAGGGCGGCCAACTCGTGGGCGGCATCGGGGTCAGCGGCGATGGCGTCGAGCAGAACGACCTGATCACCGCCGCGGGAGGGAAAGGCTTCGAGCCCCCGCCCGAGCTGCGGGTGGACAACAGCGTCGTGCGCACCTCCAGCGGGGAGACCGTCCGGCTTCCCTACCTCAAGTTCCCGCGCAACCCCGAGCAGCCCTAGAGCCATGCGCCGGTTCCGCGGGGTCGTCGTGTTCCTGCTGCTCCTGGCGGTGCCCGCCCTGGCGGATGACGTACTCGTCCTCAAGGACGGCCGCAAGATCCCGGTCACCCGCCTCACGCGCCGCGACGGGCAAGTCGTCTTCCAGACCACGAAGGGCGAGGTCTTCTCGGTCCCCGAGGACCAGGTGGTGTCCCCTCCGCTCGCCTCGATTCCGCCTCCCAGCGCGGCGCCGGCCGCCCCCGAGGGACCGCAGGTGCTGGTCCTCAAGGACGGCCGCAAGATCCCGGTCACCCGCCTCGCGCGTCGCGGAGGACAGGTCCTCTTCCAGACCTCGAAGGGCGAGAGCTTCTCGGTCAGCGAGGATCAGGTGGTCTCACCGCCCCTCGAGAGCATCCCGAGCCTCGAGGCGCCTGGGCCGCCGGCCGCCCCGCCGGCCGCGCCTCCCTCGGCCCCGGCAGCTCCCGGCCCCCCGGCCACGACCCCGGCCCCCGCTCCGCCCGCGCCGGAGCCCGACTTCGTCCCGATGCCCGACCGTTGGTCCATTCCTTTCCCCCCGGACCCCCGCATCGTGCGGGGGCGGATCGTGGACCCCTACAACCAGAACGTCCTGAAGGGCGACCGCCCCGTGATCGGAAACTCGGTCTTCCTCGTCCTCACGGGGACGCTCGACGCGCCCTTCGAGGCCCGGAGGCTCCCCGTCCCCGGAGGCGTGAGCACCGCGGACCCCGGCGCCTTCGAGTTCTTCGGGCGCGGGGACCAGATCTTCACCACCCCGCGGGCGCTCGTCTCGGCGGAGCTGTTCCAGGGCCAGACGGCCTTCAAGCCCAAGACCTGGGCGGTCAAGGTCACGTCCGCCTTCGACCTCAACTACCTCCGGGTCAAGGAGAGGAACCTCGTCAACGTCGACGTGCGCGAGGACAAGTCGCGCCGCCGGCAGGACTTCTCCCTCGAGGAAGCTTTCGGCGAGGTGAAGCTGGCTACCCTCTCCCCCTACTACGACTTCGTCTCGGCCCGGGTGGGGATCCAGCCCTTCGTCTCGGACTTCCGCGGCCTCGTCTTCAGCGATTCGAACCTCGGGGCGCGCCTGTTCGGCAACCTCGCGAACAACCGCCTGCAGTACAACGCGGCCTACTTCGACCTCCTGGAGAAGGACACCAACAGCGAGCTGAACACCTTCGAGAAGCGCGAGCAGAAGGTCGCCATCGGCAACTTCTTTCTCCAGGACTTCCTGACCCGCGGGTACACGATCTCCGGCAGCTTCCACTGGAGCAGGGACGAGCCGAACGTGCACTACGACACGAACGGCTTCCTCACGCGGCCGGCGCCGCTGGGGCTGCCGGTCGGGCACGAGGTGACGTCCAGGTACGCCGGCTTCGCGGGAGACGGGCACATCGGCCGGCTCAACCTCTCGCACGCCTTCTACTGGGCCTTCGGTGAGGACGAGCTCAACGTGGTCGCGGGGCGGAAGGTGGAGATCCGGGCGCAGCTCGGAGCCCTCGAGGCGTCCGTCGACAAGGACTGGGTGCGCTTCAAGGCCTCCTTCCTCTGGGCCTCCGGGGACGACAGCCCCCTCGACGATCGCGCGACCGGCTTCGACAGCATCTACGACAACTCCAACTTCGCGGGCGGGCCGTTCAGCTTCTGGAGCCGCTCCGCCATCGCCCTCACCCAGACCAAGGTCCTCCTGAAGGGCCCGAACTCGCTGCTGCCGAGCCTGCGTTCCAACAAGTTCGAGGGCCAGGCCAACTTCGTGAACCCGGGCCTGCTGCTCCTGGGCGCCGGCGTCGACCTCGATCTGACCCCGAAGCTCAAGGGCGTGCTGAACGCGAACTACCTGCGCTTCGACAAGACGGAGACCCTGAAGGCGCTGCTCTTCCAGTCGGTGATCGAGAAGCCCATCGGCATCGACTGGGGAGCCGGGGTCCTCTACCGGCCGCTCCTGAACGAGAACGTCGTGATCACCGCGGGCATCACGGGCCTCCTCCCCGGGAAGGGCTTCGACGAGATCTACACGTCCTCGATCTGCGGGGTCGCGGGGTGCGGGGCGGGCAGCCGGAAGCTCTTCAGCGGGTTCGTGCAGGTGAAGCTGACGTACTGACGAATGGGATCCCAGTTGTCGGAGGGTGGTGCGATGCGCCGAGCGGTCCTGGTGGTGGCGTGCGCTCTCGCGGTGGGCGCCTTCGTCCTGGGCCGCTCTTCACGCGGCCTGGCCGAGGGCCCACAGACGCTCTCCACGCAGTCCCAGGAGGAGGCCGACCGCAAGAGCGCGGGCTGCCTCACCTGCCACAAGGACACCGACGCCAAGACCATGCATACCTCTCCCTCCGTGCGCCTGGGCTGCATCGACTGCCACGGCGGGAACGCGACCGCGAAGGGCGCGGGCAGCCCCGGCTCGAAGGAGTACGAGGACGCGCGGCGCCAGGCCCACGTCGCGCCCAGGGACCCGGAGGTCTGGAAGTCGGCCGCGAACCCGGAGCGGTCCTACACCGCGCTCCTCCAGGAGAGCCTCGAGTTCGTCCGCTTCGTGAACCCGGGCGACCTCCGCGCCGCGCCCACCGCCTGCCGGCCGTGCCACAAGGAGGAGGTCAAGAACGTCTCAAAGAGCATGATGACCCACGGCGGGATGCTCTACGCGGCGGCCCTCTACAACAACGGCGTCCTGCCCGGGAAAGACCCGATCGTGGGCGAGAGCTACGGCCCCGACGGCCTGCCCCGCATGGTCAAGACCCTCCCCGCCCCTTCGGCCGACGAGACCCGTGACAAGGGAGTGGTCCCCGCCCTCGTGCCCTTCCCCCGCTGGGAGCTGGGCCAGACGGGCAACCCGTTCCGGATCTTCGAGCGCGGCGGCCGCCGCAAGCTCGAGGTGGGCCTGCCCGACCCCTTCGAGGACCCCGGCAAGCCCGACAAGGGCCTCTCGCCCCGCGGCCCAGGGACCCTCAACCGGACCGATCCCGTGATCCTGGGCGCCCAGAAGACTCGGCTCCTCGACCCCATGATGTCGCTCCTGGGGACGAACGACCACCCGGGCGATTATCGATCGAGCGGCTGCTCGGCCTGCCACGTGGTCTACGCCAACGACCGCGCGAGGACCAACTCGGGCCCCTACGCCGAGTTCGGGAACCGGGGGACGACCCAGACCAAGGACCCGGTCATCGCCAAGGACCGCTCGGGGCACCCCTTGAAGCACGCCTTCACCCGCGCCATCCCCACCAGCCAGTGCATCACCTGCCACATGCACCCGGGGACCAACATGGTCACCACCTACCTCGGCTACACCTGGTGGGACAACGAGGTGGACGGCCAGGTCATGTACCCCAAGGAGCCCCGGAAGTTGACCGCGGCCCAAGCGGACGCGCTCGAGCGCGACAACCCCGAGGGCTCGGCCCTCCGCGGCCTCTGGTCCGACCGGAGCTTCCTGTCCGACCTCTCGACCCTCAATCCCCAGCTCAAGAACACGCAGTTCGCCGACTTCCACGGCCACGGCTGGGTCTACCGGGCCGTCTTCAGCAAGGACCGGAAGGGCAACCTGATCGACCGTGAGGGCAAGGTAGTGCCGCCCGAGGACCCCCAGAAGTTCGGCAAGGCGGTCCACCTGAAGGACATCCACCTCGAGAAGGGGATGCACTGCGTCGATTGCCACTTCAAGCAGGACAGCCACGGCAACGGCAAGCTCTACGGCGAGCCGCGCGCCGCCATCGAGATCGACTGCATCGACTGCCACGGCACGATCACCGCCCCCGCTACCCTCGTCACCACCGGCCCCGCGTCCCCGGGCACGGACCTTTCGGCCCTCTCGACGCCCTTCGGCCAGCCGCGCTTCACGAGCCGCCGGGGCAAGATCACGCAGCGGAGCATGGTCACCGACGGCGTCGAGTGGGAGGTCAAGCAGGTCGTGGATTCCATCACCCCGGGCAACCCGAGCTACAACGAGAAATCGCGCCTGGCCAAGACCATGCAGCGTGACGGGAAGACCTGGGGCAGCGCCTCGGTGGACCCGAAGGCCCTGGCTCACGCCAACTCCGGGATGACCTGCTACGCCTGCCACTCCGCCTGGACCACGAGCTGCTTCGGGTGCCATCTCTCGCAGAAGGCCAACCAGAAGAAGCCCATGCTCCACAGCGAGGGCGGGGACAGCCGGAACTCCATCAGCTACAACTTCCAGACCCTGCGGGACGACATCTACTTCCTGGCCCGGGACGGCACGGTCACCAAGAGCCGCATCGCTCCCGCCCGCTCGGCCTGCGCCATCCTCGTCTCCTCCCAGAACCAGAACCGGGAGTGGATCTACTCGCAGCAGCAGACCACCTCCTCCGGGGGCTTCGCGGGGACCGCGTTCTCGACCTACGTGCCCCACACGGTGCGCGCGAAGGAGACCAAGACCTGCACCGACTGCCACGTCGCGGAGGGCGGCGACAACAACGCCTGGATCGCCCAGCTCCTGATGCAGGGCACCGGCCTCGTGAACTTCATCGGACGCTACGCCTACGTCGGGGAGGGGCACCACGGGTTCGAGGCGGTGGTGGTGACCGAGCGCGACGAGCCCCAGGCCGTGATCGGCAGCCGTCTCCACGAGATGGCCTACCCGGCCGAGTACAAGGCCCACAAGGCCCGGGGGGAGAAGCTCGCGGAAAGCTACCACCACGGCGGGGACGTCCTCTCCCTGCAGCTCCGGGGCGAGTACCTGTTCGCCGCCCAGGGCCACCAGGGCCTCCGGGTCTACGACGTGGCCCAGGTGGACCACAAGGGCTTCTCCGAGCGCCTGGTCTCGGCCCCCGTGTCTCCCCTCGGCCAGAAGCTCTACGTGAGCACCAGGGACGCGAGCTCGGTGGCGCTCCCGACCACCATGACCATGGACCCCGAGCGGAAGGTGGCGCCCGCCAACCAGGAGCAGCCCGTCCACCCTCTCTACGACTACGCGTACGTGACCGACCGCGAGGAGGGGCTCGTCATCGTCGGCCCCCTGCACACGCTCCTCGACGGCGACCCGCGCAACAACTTCATCCGCCGGGCGGGCAGCTTCAACGAGGGCGGAGTCCTCTCCGGCGCGACCTCCATGACGATCGCGGGGACGATCGGCTACGTGACCACGCCCAAGAGCCTCGTGGTCCTCAGCCTGGACGACCCCGTGAAGCCGCGGATGGTGGCGCAGGTCGGGGCGCCCCTCCGGAATCCACGGGCGGTGGCCGTCCAGTTCCGCTACGCCTTCGTCCTCGATTCCGAGGGTCTCAAGGTCCTCGACGTGACCTTGCCGTCCTCGCCGCGGGCGGTGGCGGGCGCTATGGTGCCGCTGCGGGACGCCCGCGCGATCTACCTCGCCCGCACCTACGCTTACGTGGCGGCGGGGAGCGAGGGTCTGGCCATCGTGGACATCGAGAAGGCCGAGAAGCCGCGGGCGGAGCAGGTCTTTAACGCCGGGGGAGCCATCAACGACGCCAACGACGTGAAGATCGGGATGACCAACGGCAGCGCGTTCGCCTACGTGGCCGACGGGAAGAACGGGCTGCGCGTGGTGCAGATCATCTCCGCCAACGACACGCCGGGGGCCTACGGCTTCAGCCCGCGCCCGACCCCGCTGCTGGTGGCGACCCATCCCACGCACGGGCCTGCGCTCGCGCTCTCGCGCGGCCTCGACCGCGACCGGGCGGTGGACGAGACGGGCAACCAGCTGGGGGTCTTCGGTCGCAGGGGCGCGCGCCCCTTCAACCGGGAAGAACAGCAGCGCATGTACCTCCTCGACGGCAAGCTGTTCACCGTCCGCGATCAACCACCGGGGCCGGCCCGGGACCGGCAGGCCGCCGCCGAGGCAACCGCCTCTCCCCGTTCGCGATAGAAAACAATAGACTTAGCCAGGCGTTGAGTGAGCGCCCTCACTCCCCCCTGAACCTTTGCCGGCCCCTGCACGTCCAATCGGGTAGACCGGCCGGACCATCGTCCGACCGCTCGGAGCCGGAGTGAAGGGAGGGGACGATGGGCACCAGCCTCGTGGCCGTAACCGCGTGCTGCCCGCTCTGTGGTTCCTCCGTCCTGTCGGTGAGCCATGCGGGACGCGTCCTGTCGGAGGACGGACATCCCATTCCCCTCAACGGCGACGGGGCCCGCGGCTACATGCTCTGCGACGATTGCGGCATGCTGGCCGACCTCCCCACGGACCTCACGCTGAACTAGCGCGAGCGCTTGACGGAGAGGGTCGACCGGGAGCACACTCTCGCAACCGTGGACCCTTTCCGTTAGCGAGAGTCGCGGCTACGGCTCCTGGGAGAGCCGGCACCGCATCCCTGTCCTGGAGGTAGACGACATGGAGGACGAAACGCCCGCGGGTTACCCGGGGCCGATGGGTTCTTCAGTGCCCGGTCCGCCGGTGATGACCCCTGCTCCGGCCCCCCAGCCTTCCACGGCCCCCAAACCGAGGGCCGCCGCCAAGAAGAAGGCCAAGAAGAAGAAGGCTGCCAAGAAGGCCGCGAAGAAGAGGAAGCCGGCCAAGAAGGCCAAGGCCGCCCGCAAGGCGGCGAAGAAGGCCAGGAAGACGAAGAAGAGGAAGAGCGCCAAGAAGGCCGGGAAGAGGAGAGGCGCTCGGAAGAGCAAGAAGCGGTAGCACCGCTTCGGCTCATCTCCGTTTCCGGATCGGGGGCGCGGACGTCGCGCCCCCTCTTTCTATTCGCTTCCCCAGGGAAGGATCGCGGTCTTGAGGCCGTCCCCGCCCCGTGCCAGGCGCTCCAGCACCTCGGGCAGGTGCTCGAGGGGGGCCTCCGAGGTGATGAAGGCGTTCGGGTCGACGTGTCCGTCGGCGATCAGGCGGAAAGCCTTGCGGATGCTGTCCGGGGTGTGGTGGAAGGTCGACTTGATCGTGAGCTCCTGGTAGTGGAGCCGCTGGGAGTCGATCCCGATCCGCGTCTCGGCGGGGCATCCCCCGAAGAGGTTCACCACCCCGCCCTTGCGCACCGCCCGCACCGCGGCCTCGCAGGTCTCGGGCAGACCCACCGCCTCGATCACCACGTCGGCGCCCTGCCCCGAAGGGCTCCGCTCGAGGAGCTTCTTCGCGAGGTCCACGTCGGCCAGGGCCTGGACCGTGGCCTCCGCCCCCAGCTCGCGGGCCTTCTCGAGGCGCCGCGGGTTGCGGCCGGCCACCACCACGTGCGCCCCTCGCATGCGGGCGAGCACCAGGAACATGAGCCCGATGGGCCCCGCCCCGATCACCGCCACGGACTGGCCGCGGCCGATCCAGCTCTCCTCGATCCCCCGGACCACGCAGGCGAGGGGCTCCACCATCGCCGCCTCGCGGAAGCCGACCCCGTCCTCCAGGGGGATCAGGTTGTGGTCGACCACCCGGGCCGGGATCTTCGTGAACTCGGCGTACGCCCCGTTCCAGAAGAGCAGGTCGTCGCAGAGGCTCGGCATGTCGTGGCGGCAGAAGTAGCACTGGCCGCAGGGCGCCGAGTTGGCCACCACCACGCGGGTGCCGGGCTCCACCCCTTGGACCTCGGGACCGACCGCTTCCACCACTCCTGCCACCTCGTGGCCGAAGAGCGCCGGGGGAACGATCATCCGCGCGTGATAGCCGCGCCGGAACACCTTCACGTCGGTCCCGCAGGTGAGGGCGACCCTGGAACGGAGGAGGATGTCCCCGCGCCCGATCGGGGGGACGTCGACCCGCTCGACGCGCACGTCCTCCCTTCCGTGGAGCACGGCGGCCTTCATGGTGGAGGGAAGGGCAGCCATCCCGTTCCTCAGGAGGCGCGGACCTGGAGCACGACTTTCAAGACTCCCGGGGCGGGCCGGGATGCCACCGCGAAGGCTTCGAGGGCATGATCGAGGGGGAAGCGGTGGGTGACCAGCTCCCGGACCCGGACCTCCCGGCCAAAGACCAACCGGGCGGCAAGGTCCTGCACGTCGATCGAGGCGCTGTAGGACGTCAAGATCTCCTTCTCCGAGGCGGTGAGCGCCCCCAGATCGATTTGTGCGGTCTCGCCAGGGGAGGTCGCGGCGAACACCATGATACGCCCGGCCGGGCGCACGGCGTCAACGGCCTGGGCGAAGGGGGCGGGCCCGACCGCGGCGACGAAGGCGCAGTCCACGCCGCGGCCCCCGGTCAGTCCCCGCACCTCGCGGGGGACGTCTTCCCGGGCGTCCAGGGCTCGAGCGGCGCCCAGACGGCGGCCCATCTCCAGGCGGTCCACCAGGGTGTCCGACACCAGGACGTCGGCCCCCGCCCAACGGCAGAGCTGGAGCAGGATGAGGCCGATCGGCCCCTGGCCGACGACCAGGACGGTCTGGCCCTTCTCGACCCCCGCCCGCCGGACGGCCTTCAAGCAGGTGTTCACGGGCTCCACGAACACCGCCTCCTCGGAAAGCACGCCATCCGGGACCGGGATCGCCCCCCGAGCCACGATCCAGTCCATGGCCCTCACGTACTCGGCGTAGCCGCCGCCCGAGGGCTCGAAGCCGGCGGTCGTCCCGTTGCGCCGGTAGCTCTCGCACTGCGCGTAGGCCCGGCGGTGGCAGTAGAAGCAGGCGCCGCAGGGAACGTGGTGGTGCAGGACCACGCGCTGGCCTTCCCGGAAGCGGCCCGCCCCGGCCCCGAGCGCCACCACCCTCCCCGCGATCTCGTGGCCGAAGATGCGGGGCGGGGCCAGGAGGCCCTTCTGGATCTTCTTGAGGTCGGTACCGCAGATGCCGCTGGCCTCGACCCGGACGAGCATCTCGCCGGGGCCCGGCTCGGGGCGCGGGACCTCCTCCACCCGGAGGTCGTTCGGCCCCCGATACACGACCGCCTTCAACCTAGACAGTCTGGGGGGTGCTGCGTCGCACCCCCCAGACCCCCCGCGCGCTACGGCGGAGTGAATCCGCCTTCGCGCGCCGTCCGTTGCTCTCACCCACCGATGAGACTCTTGACCACGAAGAGCACGTTTTCCTTGCGCTCGCGCAGGCGACGGTAGAAGTAGGGGAACCAGTGGGAGCCGAAGGGGACGTAGATGCGGACGTTCTGGCCGGCGGCCACGAGCTGCTCCCAGCGCCTCGGGCGCAGGCCGTAGAGCATCTGGAACTCGTAGCGGGAGGCCGGGATCTTGCCGTCCCGGGCGCAGGCGAGGGTCCCCTGGACCAGCTCCTCGTCGTGGGTCGCGATGGCGGAGTAGTTGCCCTTCTCGAGCAGGAGCCGGGCGGACTCCATGAAGCTCTTGCGGATGTCCGCCATGGCGGTCCAGGCGATGCTCGCCGGCTCCTTGTACGCCCCCTTGCAGAGCCGCACCCGGTCGCGCCGGGCCACCGCCTCCTTCACGTCCTCCCCGGTCCGGTGGAGGTAGGCCTGGAGCACGATCCCCACGTTGTCGTAAGTCTTCCGGAGCTCGTGGAAGATCTCGATCGTGTCCTGGGTGAGGCTCGAGCCCTCCATGTCGAGCCGGACGAAGCCCCCCACCTCCCGGGCCACCTCGAGGATCCCCGAGGCCATCTCCAGGCAGAACTCCCGGGAGATCGCCTGGCCAATCGAGGACAGCTTGATCGAGATGTTGCGCTCGAGGTGCGGGGGGATGAGCCGGAGCAGCTGCTTGGAGGACTGGGCCGCCCGGCGGGCGGCCTCGCGGTCGAGAACGTCCTCCCCCAGCTCGTCGAAGGTGGCCTTGATCCCCTTCTGGTGGAGGCGCTCCCCCGCCCGGACCGCGGCCCGGGCATCCTCCCCGGCCACGAACCGCCGCGCCAGGAACGCGAGGGCTTTCAGGGCTTCCCCCGGCGGGGGGCTTCGTAGCTCGCCGCCACCACCGTGGAGATCCCGCCCCGCACGTGGAAGTCCCCTTCGACGGTCATGCGCCGCGGCTTCACCGCCGCCACCAGGTCGTCCAGGATGAGGTTCGTCACGTGCTCGTAGAAGATCCCGCGGTTGCGGAAGCCCTGGAGGTACAGCTTGAGGCTCTTCAGCTCCACGCACCGCCGGTCGGGCACGTAGGTGACGCGGATGGTCCCGAAGTCGGGCTGCCCCGTCTTGGGGCAGACGGCGGTGAACTCGGGACAGGTGTGCTGGATCGTGTAGTCGCGGCCGGGATGGCGATTCGGGAAGGTCTCGAGTCCGGCCATGCGCAAGCGCATTCTACCCGAGTCTCGTTGACGCCCGGTGCCTCACCGCTTGTCGCGCGCCGGAGCGAACGCTCCCCGCGCGGCGTCCAACTCCCGGGCGATCTCGTCGCGCAGCGAAGCCGGCTTCGTGACCCGCACGTGGGGCAGGAAGCCCTTGATCCACGACTTGAGCTCCCAGCCGGGGGCAACCTGCAGGGAGAGCGCCACCGAGCCGTCGCTCCGGTCCTCCATGCTCTGGCTCTCGTGCCAGACCCGCTCCCGGATGTAGCCCGCCATCTCGGCGGCGAAGACCAGCTCGACCGCCTCCGGCTTCCCCCCCGCGATCCCGAAGGCCCCCCGCGCGTACTCGCCGACGCTGAAGTCGGCCGGGATCTCGAACTCCTGGTCGAGGACCTCGATGCTCTGTACGCGCTCCACCGCAAACGTCCGCACCTCGCCGTACTCGTGGGCGCGGGCGTAGAGGTAGAGCCCGCCCCGGTAGTAGACGACCCGGTAGGGGTCGATCGTGTACTCTTTGGTCTTCTTGCTGTTGAACGAGAAGTACGCGATCTTGGCCGGGCGCTGGTGCAGGATCGCGTCGATGAGCCCCGAGATCACGTCCTGCTTCTTCGAGTAGTCCTTCGCGGGGTCGGGCCGCGCGGAGAAGAGCTCCTGGATCCGCGCGAGGTAGGGAAGGCTGCGCGCGGGCAGCGCTTCCTTGATCTTGTCGAAAGCCGACTCCAGGTCCTGGGCAAAGGGGGCGCCGCCCAGGAAGGACAGCATGTTCTTCCCGAAGAAGAGCGCGGCCAGCTCGGCCAGGGTGAAGCTCTGGGTCAGGCGCTGCTTGTGGCCCTCCACCAGACGCCAGACCTTGCGCCCGTCCACCCGGTCGTCGTAGAGGGGGAAGCCGGCCTCCTGCAACGCCTCGATGTCGCGGCGGATCGTCCGCTCGGTGACCCGGTGCTCCTCCGCCAGGTCGGCCGCGGTCGTGTAGCGCCCCGCCTCGATCGTCTTGAGGATCTTCCACTGCCGGATGACCTCGGCGTTGCGCATGCCGCCTCCTGCCGCGGATTCTAGCCCAGGACCCCGAGGGGCTTGCTTTCGGCGGGACCTTCTGGAGCTATACTCCCGCCATCCAAGGCCTCGGAGCGCCCGGAGGACCCATGACGGATCGTCCCCCCCGGCTCGGCGACGTCATCGACGACTACTGTCCGCGCTGCCGGCTCCTCATGAACCACGACGTGGCGAGCCTGTTCGACGGGGCGGTGGCCAAGGTGACCTGCCGGACCTGCCACAACACCCACGACTACCGTCACGCCCAGGTCCCGCCGAAGCGCAAGACCAAGAACGAAAAGGTCAACCTCATCGAGCAGGTGCTCGCGGGGATGCCGCGCCCGCCCGAGCCGCCTCCCCCGCCTCCCGCCCCCCTCAAGAAGAAGCGCGACCTCTGGGCCGAGGTGGAGCGCCTCAAGAAGAAGTAGTGCGCGCGGTCGACGTCATCCAGCGCAAGCGGGACGGCCTCGAGCTCACCCGGGAGGAGATCGACTTCTTCATCCGGGGGTACGCCACGGGCCAGATCCCCGACTATCAGGCCTCGGCCTTCACCATGGCCGTCTTCTTCCGGGGGATGACCGCGGGAGAGACGGTCGCCCTCACCGAGGCCATGATGCGCACCGGAGAGGTGCTCGACTTCTCGGACCTGCCGGGCCCCAAGGTGGACAAGCACTCGACGGGCGGGGTGGGGGACAAGACCAGCCTCGTCCTCGCCCCCCTGGCCGCGGCCTGCGGCGTCTACGTGCCGATGATCTCGGGCCGCGGCCTCGGCCACACGGGAGGCACCCTCGACAAGCTGGAGTCGATCCCCGGCTTCCGGGTGCGGCTCTCCCTGGCCGAGTTCAGGGACGCGCTCCGCCGCTCGAAGATCGGCCTCATCGGCCAGACCCCCGAGGTCGCCCCCGCCGACCGCAAGCTCTACGCCCTGCGCGACGTCACCGCCACCGTGGAGAGCCGGCCCCTCATCTCCGCCTCGATCATGAGCAAGAAGATGGCGGAGGGGATCGACGCCCTGGTTCTCGACGTGAAGACCGGGGACGGCGCGTTCATGAAATCCTTCGAGGACGCGAAGGCGCTGGCCGAGACCATGGTCGAGATCGGCCGCGGGATGGGCAAGAAGGTGGCCGCCCTCATCACCGACATGGATCAGCCCCTGGGGCACGCCGTGGGCAACGCCCTCGAGGTCGTGGAATGCGTGGATACCCTGAAGGGACGGGGACCGAGCGACCTCGAGTCGCTCTCCCTCGAGCTGGCCGCCTGGATGCTGCACCTGGGAGGGGTGACGAACCACCTGGAGGCGGCCCGGGCCCGGGTGCGCGACGCCCTGGCCAGCGGGGCGGGCCTGCGGAAGCTCCGGGAGGTCGTGGAGCTGCAGGGGGGCGATCCCCGGGTGGTCGACGATCCCGGCCTGCTCCCCCGGGCCCGCGAGGCCCTTCCCCTGCGCGCGGATCGCGACGGCCGCGTGACCCGCATCGCTTGCGGCGCCGTGGGCCACGCCGCCATGCTGCTCGGCGCGGGACGGGAGACCGTCGAAAGCGCGATCGACCCCGCGGTCGGCCTGGTCCTGCACAAGAAGGTGGGTGAGCTGGTCATCCAGGGCGAGCCACTCCTGACCCTGCACGTGAACGACCGGACCCATCTCGAGGAGGTCACGAGCCTCCTCCGTGACGCGATCCGGGTGGGGCCGGAGGCCCCGGCCCGTACCGCGCTCATCCGCGCCGTCCTTGACTGAGGGGCAAATGGAACGTCTGCTTTCCCTGTTCGGCATCGTGGTGTTCCTGGGCATCGCCTACGCTTTCTCCACCGACCGCAAGGCGATCTCCCTCCGCACCCTCCTGTGGGGGCTGGGCCTCCAGCTCGCCCTCGGCCTCTTCGTCCTGCGGACGCAAGTGGGCCAGGACCTCTTCGCCTGGATCGGGGCCGTGGTCACCCGCGTCCTCGCCCTCTCCTTCAAGGGCTCCGAGTTCGTCTTCGGCCAGCTCGGGGCCAAGCAGGGCGGGGGTGGCCCGGTGGGCTTCGTGTTCGCCTTCCAGGTGCTGCCGACGATCGTCTTCGCGGCCGCCACCTTCGCGGTCCTCTACCACCTGGGCGTCATGCAGCTGGTGGTGAAGGCCTTCGCCCTGGTCATGACCCGGCTCATGGGAGCGAGCGGGGCGGAGAGCGTGAGCGTCGCCGCTTCCATCTTCATGGGCCAGACCGAGGCCCCCTTGACGGTGCGGCCTTTCTTGAACGGGATGACGCAGTCCGAGCTCCTCTGCGTGATGACCTCGGGCATGGCCCACATCAGCGCCGGGATCATGGGAGCCTACATCGCCCTCGGGGTCGAGACCCGTCACCTGCTGGCCGCAGTGCTCATGACCGCGCCGGGCACGATCCTCCTGGCCAAGATCTTCATCCCCGAGACGGGGACCCCGGCCACCGCGGGGACCGTGCGCGTCGAGACCCAGCGCACGGACAGCAACGTCATCGGGGCCGCGGCCCGCGGGACCAGCGAGGGCCTTCACCTCGCCCTCAACGTGGCCGCCATGCTCATCTCGTTCCTGGCCCTGGTGGCCCTGATCAACCTCCTGCTGGGCAAGCTCGGGGGTCTCGTGGGGGTCGAGCTGAGCCTGGAGCGGATCCTGGGTGTGGTCTGCGCTCCCCTGGCCCTGGTGATGGGCGTCCCCTGGAAGGAATGCTTCGCGGTGGGCGACCTGCTGGGGACGCGCATGGTCCTGAACGAGCTGATCGCCTACTCGCGCCTGGGGCCCCTGAAGGAGACCCTCGACCCCCGGACCTTCACCATCGCCACCTACGCCCTGTGCGGCTTCGCCAACTTCGGCTCCATCGGGATCCAGATCGGGGGCATCGGGGTGCTGATCCCCGAGCGGCGCAACGAGCTGGCTCGCCTGGGACTGCGCGCCCTCCTCGCGGGCACCCTCGCGAACTTCGTGAGCGCCTGCATCGCGGGGCTGCTCCTGTGATCGGGTTCCCGGAGGCGGAGGAGGCGGCCGCGTTCGTCCGCGCGCGGACGCCCTTGCGTCCCGTGGTCGGCGTGGTCCTGGGCTCGGGGCTGGGAGCCTTCGCCGCTTCCCTCGAGCGGCCCGTCCGCCTTCCCTACGCCCAGCTCCCCCACTTCCCCACCGCCACCGCCCCGGGCCACCGGGGCGAGCTCGTGCTCGGCCACGTGGGCGGGGTCCCGGTCGCGGTGATGTCCGGCCGCGTCCACCACTACGAGGGCTACCGGCTGGACCAGGTCGTCTTCCCCGTGCGGGTGCTGGGGCGGATGGGGGTCCAGGCCGTGATCCTCACGAACGCGGCCGGCTCGGTGAACGTCAATTACAAGCCCGGCGAGCTGATGGTCATCGAGGACCACGTCAACCTCCTCGGCAATCCCCTGGTGGGCCCCAACGACGACCGGCTGGGACAGCGCTTCTTCGACATGAGCGACGCCTACGACCCGAGGCTCCGGGAGATCGCGGAGCGGGCCTGCTGGAAAGCCGGGGTCCCGGTGCGGAAGGGGGTCTACATCGCGATGACGGGGCCCTCCTATGAAACGCCCGCCGAAATCCGCATGGCCCGGACGCTGGGGGCCGACGCGGTGGGCATGTCGACCGTCCCCGAGGTCATCGCGGCCCGTCACATGGGCATCCGCGTGCTCGGTCTCTCCTGCATCACGAACATGGCGGCCGGGGTCACGAAACAGAAGCTCGACCACCGGGAGGTGCTGGAGATCGGGGAGAAGGCGAAGGTCGGGCTCCTGGAGGTGCTGGGCCGGATCATCACCGAGGCGGCGAAGCAGGCATGAAGCCGGCGGATCCCCAGGGCCTGGACGGCCTGGCGCGCCTGGCCCGCCAGGCCCGCCGACGCGCCTTCGCCCCGTTCTCGCGGTTCAAGGTGGGGGCGGCCCTGCGGACCCGCACGGGCGAAGTGGTGACCGGCTGCAACGTGGAGAACGCCTCCTACGGCCTGACCCTCTGCGCCGAGCGGGTAGCCGTCTTCAAGGCGGTCTCCGAGGGGATCCGGGGCTTCGAAGCGATCGCGGTGGTGGCGGACTCCCGGCGCCTCACCCCCCCTTGCGGCCCCTGCCGGCAGATCCTCTGGGAGTTCTGCGGCGACATCACGGTGCACATGGCCGACCTCCACGGGCGCACGCGCACCATGCGCCTCTCGGAGCTGCTGCCGTTCCCGTTCGACCGGAGTAATTTGTGAGCCGTTGGGCGCGCCTGCTGACCGAAAGCCGCAACCCGCGCAGCCGCCGTCTGGACACGCTGCCCACCGAGAAGGTCGTGGCCCTGCTCCTCGACGAGGACCGCCGGGCCGTGGCGGCCGCGGCCAAGGTGCGCGGAGCGATCGCCCGCGCGGCGCGCCTGACGGCAGACGCCCTGGGCCGGGGCGGGAACGTCGTGCTCGTGGGGGCGGGGACGAGCGGGCGGCTGGGCGTCCTGGAGGCGGCCGAGTGCCCGCCCACGTTCGGCCTGGACTCGAGGCGCATCCGCGCGGTGATGGCGGGCGGGCGAGACGCGGTCTTCCTGAGCCAGGAGGGGGCCGAGGACCGCGCCGACCGCGGCCGGGCCGAGGGCCGCCGGGTGCGGGCGCGCGACCTGCTCGTGGGAGTCTCGGCGAGCTCGGTCACGCCGTTCGTGCGCGGCGCCCTGGCCGCGGCGCGGGCCCGGGGAGCCCCCACCGTCCTCGTCACCTGCGCTCCCGGCCGGGGCCTCCGGAGAATCGCCGACGTGGTGGTCGCGATCCGGACGGGGCCGGAGGTGCTGACCGGCTCGACGCGGCTCAAGGCCGGCTCCGCCACCAAGGCGGTCCTGAACGCGATCACCACCGCGGCCATGGTCCGCCTGGGCAAGGCCTACGAGAACCTGATGGTCGACCTGAAGCCGACCTCCGCGAAGCTGCGCGACCGCAGCCAGCGGATCGTGGCCGCGGCCGGGCGCGTGTCCGACCGCGAGGCGGCGCGTCTCCTGGGCGCGGCGGGGGGCGAGGTCAAGACCGCGATCGTGATGGCCCGGCTGGGGGTCGCCTCTCACGTGGCGCGACGGCGCCTCGCGGCCGCCCGGGGCCACGTGCGGAAGGCGCTGGGCGGCTGAGTCCCGTCAGGCGTTCGGCGGATCGAACCCCAGAGCGAACACCAGAGCCCACCGAACCTCGCGCTTCACTCGTCCCCCCACGCCTGCTCCGCTTCCCAGGCCTTGAACTCGTCCTTCTCGACCGGCTTGCGACGATAACCGTCACGATGCTCGCGCTCCAGCGCCTGGACGCGCAGTCGCCGGAGGGCGTCGCGAAGGGCCTCCCGGGTGAAGGCGGAGCGGGTCGTCCCCAGGCGCCGGGCCACCCGGTCCACCTCGGTAACGAGCCGCTCTTCGAGCGTCATATGGACGGTGCGCATGGAGTCCCTTTGCGGATGTCCTACTCGTAGACCACGATGTCTCTCAGGTTGCGATGTCGCTCGTTGTAGTCCAGGCCGTATCCGACCACGAAGTGGTCGTCGATGGTGAAGCCGGTGTAGTCGGCCTCTACGCTCACCAGCCGGCGGGAAGGCTTCGAGAGCAGGGCCGCGACCTTCAGGCTCCGGGGGCCCCGCGCGCGCAGCAGGTTCATCAGGTAGTTCAGGGTGAGGCCGGTGTCCACGATGTCCTCGACCACGAGCAGGTCCCGGCCTTCCAGTCCCTGGTCGAGGTCCTTGACCAGCTTCACCTCGCCGGTGGACTTCGTGGCCTTGCCGTAGGAGGAGACCGCGATGTAGTCGAGGGTGAGGGGGAGCTCGATCGCCTGCGCGAGGTCGGTCATGAACGGGCAGGCCCCCTTCAGCACCCCCACGAGGTGGGGCTCCCGCCCCGCGTAATCGGCGCTGATCTGCCGGCCCATCTCCAGGACCCGGGCCTGGATCTGGTCGTGGGAAAGTAGCACCTTCATCACGCGGCCTCCTCGGGGGACCCGGATTATAGGGTGCCGCCGCGGTCGCGCCAAGAGACCCTCCTCGGCGGCCCGTTGACTTCAAAACCGCGACCGGACTACGATCCGGGCGTCCCAAGGTCCAACGCAAAGCCTCATACCCGGAGGTAACGAGAATGGCGCGGTCCCCTGCGTTCCTAGCCTTCGCCAGCGTGTGCGCGCTCGGCGTCGTTCTAGCACCGGTGCACGTCCGGGCCCAGTCCCAGGCGACGACGGCTGAAATCAACGGCCGCGTCACCGACGCACAAGGCGGGGTCCTGCCCGGGGTCACGGTGTCGCTGACCAACCCTGCCACGGGGTATACGCGCAGCGTCAACACCGGCCCCGAGGGCTACTACGACGTGCCGCTCGTGCCGCCCGGGAGCTACGAGATCACCTACGAATTGAGCGGCCTCCAGGCCGCGAAACGGAAAGCCTCGGTCACCGTCGGCTCCACGGTCACCCTCAACGTGACCCTGCAGGTGAGTGGGGTCCGGGAGGATGTGACGGTGGTGAGCGAGGCGCCCCTCGTCGAGACGAGCAGCAGCATTCGCACCTCCACCCTCGACCAGAATGCCATCGCGAACCTGCCCATCAATGGGCGGCGGTTCCAGGACTTCATCACCCTCACGCCCACCGTGCAAGTGGATCCCCAGCGCGGTCAGCTCTCCTTCTCCGGCCAGCGCGGGATCAACGCCAACATCAGCGTGGACGGCGCGGACTACAACCAGCCGTTCTTCGGCGGCATCCGCGGCGGCGAGCGCTCGAACAATGCCTTCACCATCCCCCAGGAAGCCATCCAGGAGTTCCAGGTGGTCGCGGCCGGCTACACCGCGGAGTTCGGGCGCTCCACGGGCGGCCTCGTGAACGCCATCACCAAGTCGGGAGCCAACGACATCCACGGCTCGGCCTTCTACCTGAACCGCAACAAGAGCTGGGCGGAGAGCAACGCCTTCGGCCAGAACGCGGCCCCCACCCAGCAGCAGTTCGGCGGCTCGCTGGGCGGCCCCCTCAAGAAGGACAAGGCCTTCTTCTTTGCGGCCTTCGAGCGGCAGCTCTTCAAGAACACGCGCCAGGTGCTGTTCGATCGCCTGGTTGGCTTCACGCCCACTCCGGCCACTCAGGAGGCCTATGAATACCTCAAGTCGCTCGAGGGCTCCTTCGAGGCCACGAACGACGCCTGGACCGGGCTCGGGCGCATCGATTACCAGCTCAACAACAGCAACCGGCTGAGCGTCCGCTATAGCCACAGCGACAACCGCGCCCTCAACTCCAACAGCCGGGGCAACGCGCTCGACCCCAACACGACCAGCGCGCTATCGAACAACGGCACGGAGAAGGACAGCACCAACATCGTGGTCGGCCAGTTCACGAGCACCCTCCGGCCGAATCTCCTGCTGGAGGCGCGCGCGCAGTGGGCGCGGGAGGAGCGGCCGCGCCTGGCGAACCAGGAGTCGCCCACGGTCGAGAACAGCGCGTTGGCCGCCTTCGGCACCGTGAGCTTCCTGCCCACGACCCAATACGACAAGCGATACCAGGGCGCCGTGAACCTGACCTGGATCAAGAACCAGCACACGGTCAAGGTGGGAACCGAGTACAACCACGTCTACGTGAACCAGCTCTTCGGCTTCAACCAGTTCGGCCGCTTCATCATCGCGGGCTCCAACACCAGCACCATCCTGGACATCCTGGGCGCGGGGGGGACGATCGCGAACCGCTTCGACTCCGCGGACGTCACCTACCTGCGGCAGCTTGGCAACCTCCAGGCCGACTTCTCCACGGACGAGGTGGCACTGTTCGCGCAGGACAACTGGAAGGTCCGGCCGAACTTCACGGTGAACCTGGGGGTGCGCTGGGAAGGGGCCTTCAACCCGACGCCGGACGCGAGCAACACGTCGATGGCCAGCCGGGTGCAAGGATTTCAGTTCCCGATCGGACGCTCCACGGACCCGTCGGCTCCGATCCCGAACCAGCTCGACCAGGTCGGTCCGCGCCTGGGCTTCTCCTGGGACCCGGGCAAGGACGGCAAGACCGCGGTGCGTGGCTACTCGGGGATCTACTACGCGCGCTCGCCTGCCCTGCTGTTCGCGGGACCGATGAACAACTACCGGCTGCCCCCGGGCGACCTGTCGCTGCAGCTCCCCCTGCGCCCACCCGCCGGCAACCCGAACACCACGGTCTACAAGCAGCTCCTGCTCATCGGGATCGACCTCAACAAGACCCCCCTCAACCAGCTCCCCATCCTCACCCAGCAGCAGATCACGCAGATCGCGGGAGCCCTGGGGCTCTCCGTAGACCCCTTCTTCGGGGCGCAGCCCCTCTCGATCGACAACGAATTCAAGAACCCGCGGGCCTACCAGGTGGGTCTCGGCCTCGAGCGCCAGGTCGCCCGGGGCGTCACCCTCGGTGTCGAGGGCACTTACGTCAAGACCACCCGTCTCCAGCGCAACCGCGAGCTGAACCTGCCCGCGCCGGTCGTCCGCGCGACCGACCCCGCGCAGCGGCCGTTCTTTGGCCTCACGACCGGCACCGCGCGGCCGCTCGCCTCGCTCGGCTCCGTACAGGTGCGCGAGTCCACGGCCAGCTCGAAGTTCCAGGGCCTGACCGTGAGCGCGAAGCTCACCCGGAAGCGGATCAACGCCAACGTCTACTACGTGCTGAGCAAGTCCGAATCGGACGACGACAACGAGCGCGACGCGGGCGGCGCGCAGTACGAGAACGCCTTCAACCTCACCCCCGAGTGGGGCCCGGCGCGGTTGGACCGCCGCCATCAGTTCAACGGCTACGTGGTGCTCTTCTTGCCCGCGGGGTTCGATCTCTCGAGCGGTTTCCGATTCCTGTCCGGCCGTCCCATCGACGCCTCGATGGGCCTCGACGCGAACGGCGACCGTGGCGGCCCGGACCGACCCTACAGCGCGCCGGGCGTGCCCTTCGCGCGCAACGGCTTCCGCAACGAATCCTTGAAGTTCCTCAACCTGCGGCTGCAGTGGAGCTTCAACCTCAAGGGCAACCGCAAGCTCGTCCTGTCCGCCGAGGCCTTCAACATCTTCAACTGGGACAACATCGAGCTGGCCGGCGCCACGGTCACGAACTACTGTGGGAGCCCGGCGCCGCTCAACTGCGGCTTCGGCTCTCCGACCAACCCGAACTTCCTGCAGCTTCTTGACCAGAACCCGACGTCGACGCGGGCCGGGCAGCTGCTGCTGAACAACACCCCCGGAGACCCGCGTCAGGTCCAGCTCGGCGTTCGCTTCCAGTTCTGATCGGACGCCGGGCGTCATCTGTATCCACCGGGCTGGATACCGGCGGAAGCCCTGTCCCGACCGGCGAATGAACGGATCTTTTCCTGCGGGAGAGCGTTTCTAAGGAGTGATGCCGGTCACGCGGCGCCGGCCTTGGGTATAATCGCGCTTCCGGCTGCCGGCGTCTGAATCGACAGCCCAAGCGGAGGTCACATCAGAATGAGACGAACGACTCGTGCCCTGGGGGCTCTGCTCCTTTGTTCTTCCCTCGCCCCGGGGGCCCCCGTGCTGGCCCAGGAGCGGCCGACCCTGGAGCTGACCCTCGATGACGCGGTCAAGCGCGCCCTCGAGAACAACGCGGACATCGCGGTGGAGCGGTACAACCCCGAGTCCAGCCGCGAGGGCGTCCGCCTCACCGAGGGGTACTACGACCCATTCCTGTCGTCGAGCCTGAACAAGAACAAGAGCACCAGTCCCCAGAGCAACGCTTTCGCAGGCGGGACCAAGGTGACCAACACCACCGACACCTGGAACTTTGGCCTCAACCAGGCCATCCCCACGGGCGGTGCCTTCAGCCTGACCTTCAACAACAACAAGCAGGACACGAACAGCATCTTCTCGACCTTCAACCCGACCTACAACTCCTTCCTCTCCTTGGCCCTCTCCCAGCCCCTGCTCAAGAACTTCAAGATCGACGCCGCCCGCGAGCAGATCCGGCTGGCCAAGAAGAGCGCCGAGATCTCCGATCTCCAGTTCCGGCAGACCGTGATCTCCACGGTGGCGAGCGTCAAGCAGTCCTACTACGACCTGCTCTACGCCATCGACAACCTGGAGGCGGCCCGCAAGAGCCTGGCCCTGGCGCAGAAGCTGCTCAACGAGAACCAGATCCGGGTCAAGGTGGGGACCATGGCCCCCCTCGACGTAGTCAGCGCCCAGTCCGAGGTGGCGAGCCGCGAGGCGGACGTGATCACGGCCGAGAACCAGCTCGTGGACGCCGAGGACGCGCTGAAGAGGGCCGTCTTCCCGGCCAACGACGCCGCCACCTGGGCCCTTCGCATCGTTCCCAAGGACCGGCCGACCGCGGAGCCCTATCCGGTGGACCTCGACCGGGCGATCCGGACCGCGCTGGAGCAGCGCACCGACGTGGTCGCGGCACGGAAGGGGCTCGAGCGGAACGACATCTCCCTCCAGTTCGCCCGTAACCAGATCCTGCCTCAGCTCGACCTGGTGGCCAGCTACGGCGGGACGGGCATCGGGGGCACCGGCCTCGTGCGCAACCCACCCTTGGGCGGGCCCGTCGTGTCAACGACGCCCGGCGGCTATGGCGACTCCTTGAGCAGCGTCTTCGCGAACGACTTCCCCACCTGGCGCGTCGGCTTCAGTATCAGCTACCCGATCCTGAACCGCCAGGCCAGGGCGACTGCGGCCCAGGCCCGGCTCGCCAAGGAACAAGCCGAGGCCTCGTTCCGGCGTCTGGAGCTGCAGGTCGCGGCCGAGGTCCGCGCCGCGGGCCGCGCGGTGGAGACGAACTTCAAGCTCGTGGCCGCCACCGGGGCCGCGCGGGAGCTGGCCGCCCAGCGCCTGGACGCCGAGGAAAAGAAGTTCGCGGCGGGCATGTCCACGAACTTCTTCGTGACCCAGGCCCAGCGCGACCTCGCCCTGGCCGAGGTCAACGAGATCCGGTCCATCGCCAACTACCGCAAGAGCGTGATCAACTTCGAGCGGGCCCAGGAAGCAGGCATCTCAGGCAGCGGGGGCACGATCCAGGTGGCCAGCTCCCGGTAGCCGCGGATCCGGCGCCCCCGGGGTTGACATCCTTTGACCCCCGGGGGTCAACACTCTCGCCCGATTCCGGTCTAAGCTCTGGATGATGAAGACCCGGTCGAGGATCGGGATCCTGGCGGTCGCCGGCCTGGCCCTGGCGGCCGGCCTGGCCCTGGCCTACCGCGGCCGGGGAAACGGCCCTCGCTTCTCGACGGCCACGGTCGACCGCGGGGACATCGCCGACGTGGTCGGGGCCACCGGCCTCTTGCAGGCCGTCACCACCGTGCAGGTCGGCTCCCAGGTCTCGGGGACGATCAAGGAGCTCTACGCCGACTTCAACTCGAACGTGAAGAAGGGCCAGGTCATCGCGCGGCTCGACCCGTCCCTTTTCGAAGCGCGGGTGGCCCAGGCCAAGGCCAACCTCGCTTCCGCCCGGGCCGACGTGGACCGCGCCCAGGCTGCGATCACCGACGCGAAGCAGAAGTTCGAGCGCGCCCGGCAGCTGGCCGCCCAGAACCTGCTCCCCCCGAGCGATCTCGAGTCGGCGCAGGCGGCCTACGACAGCGCTTTGGCCCAGTACGCGGCCAGCAAGGCCGCGGTCAGCCAGTCCGAGGCCGCCCTGAATCAGGCCCAGGTGGACCTCGCTCACACCGTGATCGAGGCCCCGATCGACGGGGTGGTGCTCGCCCGCAACGTGGACGTGGGGCAGACCGTGGCCGCCTCCTTCACGGCGCCGGTCCTCTTCATCATCGCGAACGACCTGACCCAGATGCAGGTCAACGCCTCCATCGACGAGGCCGACATCGGACGGGTGCGGCCCGGCCAGCAGGTGAAGTTCGGGGTGGACGCCTATCCCGAGGCGACGTTCGCGGGCAAGATCGAGCAGGTCCGCCTCCAGCCCGTCACCAACCAGAACGTCGTCACCTACAACACGATCATCTCGGTGGACAACAAGGACCTGCGGCTGATGCCGGGCATGACCGCCACCGTCACCGTGATCATCCAGAACCGGGAGAACGCGCTGCGCCTGCCCGCGCCCGCCCTGCGCTTCCGCCCCGAGGGGTTCGAGGACCGGCGGGCGGGTCGTGGCCCCGGCGGGCCGGCTGCGGGCGCCGCGGGAGGGGGAACGCCCGCTCCTGCCGCAGGGGCGGGGGGCGATGGCCGGCGTCGAACGGGCGAAGGCCGCCGGCCCGACGGCGCGGGCGTCGCTCGGGGCGCAGGGCAGGCGGGCGGCGAATCGTCCGACCGCCCTGGCCGCCCCGGCCTCGTCTTCGTGCCGGGCCCCGACGGCAAGCCCGCTCCGGCCCGGGTGCGTCTCGGCATCTCCGACGGCCGGTTCGTCGAAGTGGTGGAGGGGCTCGAGGAAGGGGCGCCCGTGATCGTCGCGGCGGCGGACGACGCCGCCCGGCCACGGGCGGGCGGGGCCTCGCCCGCTCCATCGACCAACCCGTTCACCCCCGGCCGCCCGCAGTTCCGAAGCCGCTAGGGCGATGGCCGACGCGCCCCTCATCCGCGTCGAGGATCTCCGCAAGTCCTACGTCGTGGGGGACGTGACCGTGCACGCCCTGCGCGGCGTCAACCTCGCCCTCGCGCGCGGCACGTTCCTGGCGGTGGTCGGGGCCTCCGGCAGCGGCAAGTCGACGTTCATGAACATCCTGGGCCTGCTGGACCAGCCGACCTCCGGGCATTACTGGCTGGCCGGCGAGGACGTGTCGGGCTTCGACCGCGACCGGCGCGCCATCCTGCGCAACCGCACGATCGGCTTCGTCTTCCAGAGCTTCAACCTGCTGCCCCGCACCTCCGCCCTGGAGAACGTCGAGCTCCCCCTGCTCTACAACGGCAAGCACTGGCCCCTGCCCGAGCGCCACCGCCGGTCGCGGGCCCTCCTGGAAATGGTGGGCCTGGGGGAACGCCTCGACCACACCCCGAGCCAGCTCTCGGGCGGCCAGCAGCAGCGCGTCGCGATCGCCCGCGCCCTCGTGAACGAGCCCGAGCTGGTCCTGGCCGACGAGCCCACCGGCAACCTGGACAGCCGGACCAGCGTCGAGATCATGGAGATCCTGCAGCGGCTGAACCGCGAGACCGGGGTCACGGTCGTGCTCATCACCCACGAGCCGGACATCGCTCAGTACGCGGAACGGATGGTCGCCTTCCGCGACGGGAAGGTCGTGAAGGACGTCCGGGTGGAGAACCGGCGCGACGCGGCGGCGGAGTTCCAGTCCCTGCCCCCCCTCGAGGTGGAGGTCTGACCATGGAGGTCCTGAACACTCTGCGCATCGCGCTCCTCGCCCTGCGGCGGAACAAGGTGCGCTCGGCGCTCACCACCCTGGGGGTGATCATCGGGGTGGCCTCCGTGATCGCGATGATCGCCCTCAGCTCCGGGGCCCGGGCGTCCATCGACGAGCAGATCCAGAGCACGGGGACCAACGTGGTCTACGTGTCCGCGGGGAGCTGGGGGCGCCCGGGAGGGGTCCGGGGGGGATCGGGCTCGGTGCAGACCTTGACCCTGGAGGACGCGAAGGCCCTTCAGGACCAGATCCCCACGGTGGCCCACCTGACGCCGGTCGTCCGCGGCCGGGCCCAGGTGGTCGCGGGCAACATCAACTGGAACACGTCGATCGAAGGGGGCAACGAGGACTACGTGGTGGTGCGCAACTGGCCCATCGTGAGCGGGGTCAATTTCACCGCCCGCGACGTGACGGTGGCGGACAAGGTCTGCCTGCTGGGCGACACCGTGGCCAAGACGCTCTTCCCCGGGGAGGACCCGGTCGGCCAGATCATCCGGGTCAAGAACCTTCCCTTCCGGGTGCTGGGGGTGCTCGCTCCCAAGGGGCAGGGACAATGGGGAGACGACCAGGACGACATCATCATCGCCCCCTACACCACGGTCCAGAAGAAGCTGCTCGGGGTTACCTACCTGCGGCAGGTGATGATCTCCGCCACCCGCGCCGACGCCGTGGAACAGACCGCGGTGGAGGCCACGCGCCTCATGCGCCAGCGCCACCGCATCCAGAACCCCGAGGAGGACGACTTCTCGGTCCGCACCGTGGAGGAGATGGCCCAGACCCGCATCCAGCTCGCCCAGACCATGACCGGATTGCTCATGAGCGTGGCCTCCGTGAGCCTGCTCGTGGGGGGGATCGGGATCATGAACATCATGCTGGTCTCGGTCACCGAAAGGACCCGCGAGATCGGCCTGCGCATGGCGGTGGGAGCGCGCACCCGCGACATCCTCCGCCAGTTCCTGCTGGAGGCGGTGAGCCTCTCCGCCCTGGGGGGCCTGGTGGGGATCGCCTTCGGGGTCGGGATCTCCCGCGCCCTCGCCACCGTCATGGGCTGGCCAACCCTGATCACGCCCTCTTCCATCGTCCTCGCCTTTGCCTTCGCGGCGGCGGTGGGGATCTTCTTCGGCTTCTACCCGGCCCAGAAGGCCGCGACTCTCGACCCCATCGACGCCCTGCGCTACGAGTAGCCGCCCCGCGCGCGACTTCTCGGGTAAGATCCCGACTTCGCGAGGTGGAACATGACACGACGCTTCGCCCTGGCCGTAGCCGGACTCGTCCTGCTGGCCCTGCCCGCCGCCGCCCAGGACAAGCCGGTCCGCGTCGCCTACTACTACAAGGTGCGCTGGGGCTTCCAGCAGGAGTTCGAGCGGCTGTTCCTCAAGAACCACTACCCGCTGCTGCTGGCCCAGAAGAAGGACGGGCGGATCAAGGCGGTCAGCCTCTATCGGCCGACCTTCCACGGCGAGGGGCGGGCCGACTGGACCTTCATGGTCGTGATCGACTTCGCGAGCTTCTCGGCCCTCGGCTCGCCCTCGAACGAAGAGGCGCTGGCCCGGCGCCTCTTCCCCGACCAGGACACGTTCAAGAAGGAGGAGCAGCGCCGCTTCGAGATCCTGGATGCCCACTGGGACGTGCCGCTCACCGAGGTGGAGGCGCCTGGGTCGTAGACGCGGAGCGAAACGCGGAGCGGCGGTTCCCTCCCCCTACGTGGGGAGGGACAGGGTGGGGGGTCGATGAATGAAACGTCCCTGGTTGACCCGCGCGTCCTTCCTGACTGAAGATTCGGGGCGATGTCGAGCCTGCTCCTCTTGTTGACCCTGGCGGCGGCGGCCGCCCGCCGGCCCGAGGCGGTGGTGGTGCGCACCGTCGAGAACATGTACTCCGCGCCCAGCGCCGACAAGGACGTGGTCAGCCAGGCCACCCTCGGGCAGGTGGTGACCGCCCTCGAGAGGAAAGCCGGCTTCGTCAAGATAGAGACCCCCGACACCTACCAGGGCTGGCTCCCCGCGGCCGCCCTCCTCGAGTACCCGGGTCCCCGGGCCCTCCGCTACGCCGCGAAGGGCGAGGTCCTGGAGGTCGTGAGCCTCATGGCCCACATCTATCGGGACCCGAGCGCTACCAGCGCGCGGCCCAAAGCCCGAGCCCCGATGGGGGCGCGCCTGGAGATCGCGGGGGCCCCGGTGAGCGAGCGCTGGCTACGCGTCAGGCTGCCGAACGGCGACTCGGGCTTCATCCAGGCGGGAGACGTGAAGCGGGTGGACGCGGCCGCCTCCCGACCGCGCGGCTCCGAGGCCGACCTGGTATCGACCGCCCGCCGGTTCCTGGGCGTGCCGTACCTCTGGGGCGGCATGACCGCCCAGGGCCTCGACTGCTCGGGCCTGACCAGCCTGGTCTACCGCGTGAACGGCATCGAGGTGCTGCGGGATGCGGACATGCAGTTCGCGGACCCGCGCCTGGAGCCGGTCGAGAAGGGGGACCTCCGGCCCGGGGACCTGGTCTTCTTCGGCAAGAAGGGGGACGAGATCACCCACGTCGGGATGTTCGTGGGCACCGGACGATTCATCAGCGCCACCGTCCACGGGGCGCCCGTGGTCCAGGAGAGCGGCCTCGACGAGCCCTACTGGGCCGAGCTCTACAAGGGAGCCCGGCGGCCGCGTTGACGCCGCTCCTCCTCGTCACGCTCCTGGCCGTCCCCGCCGACACCCTGGTGGTGGGCATCCTCTCCGACCCCGTGACCCTCGAGCCTCACCGGGCCACCGACCTCGTGTCCACCGCGGTGGTCGCGAACGTGTGCGAGACCCTGGTGCATTTCCGGCCCGGCGGTACCCGTCCCGAGGGAGTCCTCGCCACCACCTGGGCCACCGTGGACCGCCGGGTCTGGACCTTCACCCTGCGCGAGGGGGTCCGCTTCCACGACGGCGCCTCCCTCGACGCCGAGGCGGTGGTGGCGAACCTGGAGAGCCTGCGGCGCACCCGCGCGTTCCCGGGGAGGGCGGCGCGGATCGGGCCGCACGTGGTCTCGATCACCCTCGACAAGCCGAGCGCCGCCCTGCTGGCCACGCTCTCCCAGCCCTTCTTCGCCCTGCAGAGCCCGCGCCGGCTGGCCGCGCCCGACGGCCGCCCCGTGGGCACGGGCCCCTTCCGGCTCGTCGAGGCGAAGCCCGGACTGGTTCATCTGTTGGCCAACCCCGACTACTGGGGCGGGGCGCCCCGGCTCCGCGCGATCTCGTTCCGCCGCTTTGCGAGCGAGGAGAAGCTCGTCCAGTCCCTGCTGGCGGGCGAGCTGGACGTGACCTCGGCGGTGGGCCAGGACCGTCTCCTCGAGCTGCACGCACGGCCGGAGATCACCCTCGACTCCCAGACCGGCCTCAACCTCGCTTTCCTCTCGATCAACAACGACCGGCCGCCCTTCGGCGACCGCCGGGTGCGGCAAGCGCTGGCCCGCGCGATCGACCGCGACCGTCTCGTGCATCACCTCCTGGGCGGCCACGGGAAGCCCGCCCAGAACCCGCTGCCGCCCGCCCTCTGGGGCTACGATGCCCGCACCCGCGACCTGGTCCTGGACCGATCCGCGGCCCGGCGCCTCCTGGCGGAGGCGGGCTTCCCTGAAGGGTTCGAGACCACCCTCCTGGCGGTGGACGCCCCGCGCCCGTACATGCCGCACCCCGTGCGCCTGGCCACCGAGATCCGGGACGACCTCCGCGAGGTCGGCGTCCGGGCCCTTCTGCGGGAGGTGCCCACCTGGGCCGAATACCTCGAGCGGGCCACCGGAGGCGACTACGACCTCGCGGTGCTCGGATGGCAGGCCGACACCCTGGACCCCAACGACTTCCTCTCCGTGCTGCTCGACTCGGAGTCGATCGGGACCACGAACCGCAGCCGCTACCGGAACCCCGCCATGGATGCCCTCCTCAAGCGGGCCCGCATGGGCAGCGACCTGGAGACCCGCCTCGCCGCCTACCGGGAGGTGCAGGGCCTCTTCCAGAAGGACATGCCCTGGGTGCCCCTCTACCATGGCTCCGTCTTCACCGCATACCGCCGAGCGGTGCGTGGCCTCTCGATCGGACCCACCGGGGTCCTGAGGTACGACAAGACATGGAAGCTCCCCTGATCCGCCCCGTCCTTCTCCTCGCCCTCGCCCTCGCCGTCCCCGCCACCGCCGAGGAGATGACGGGCAAGGAGCGCGTCCTCTGGGACAGGCTGCGCGAGCGAATCGAGGCCATCGACCGCACGCTGGACGGCGTGTTCGGGGTTGCGGTGCGAGACCATCGCACGGGCGCCACGATCGAGCTGCGGGCCGATGAGCTCTTCCCCGCCGCCTCCACGATCAAGCTCGCGATCCTGTACGAGCTGTTCCGCCAGGCCGAGGAGCGGCGAGTGGACCTGGCCGAGGTCACGCGCCCGCCCCTGCCCCGGGTCGGCGGGGGCGGGATACTGCAGCGCCTGGGCGGGAACGTGGCCCTCACCTGGCGCGATCTCTCCGTGCTGATGATCGGCTGGTCCGACAACGAGGCCGCGAACCTCCTGGCGGGCAAGGTCGGGATGGAGGCGGTGAACAGACGCCTGGACGCCCTCGGCCTCACGAGAACCCGGCTGCGACGGCGCATGATGGACCTCGCGGCGGCCCGGGAAGGCCGCGAGAACGTGTCCACCCCCGCCGAGCTCGCCCGCCTGGCCGAGGCGGTGGCGCGGGGCACCGGCCTCCCGGCCGAGCTCGCTCGCGACCTGAAGGCGGTGGCCGCCACTTCCGAGAGCCACTCCGCGTTCCGGGCGGCCCTGCCCGAGCCGCTCGTCGCCTACACGAAATCGGGCGAGCTGGAAGCCGTCCGCTGCGAGGTCGGGTACGTCGACCTGCCGGGCCGGCCCTACACCGCCGCCGTCATGACGACCTACCTGCGTCGCGACGCCGACGGCGAGGCCGCCATCCGCGATGTCTCCGCGGCCGTCTACGACACGTTCTCTCGGCTGGCCCGCTCGAGCGACCTGGGACGCGTGATAAGCGAGAAGTAACGCGGATCACGTCTGGGTCCGGACAAGATCCTCCAGGGTCTCCCGGCGACGGATCAGGCGGACCCCTCCGTGCTCGACCAGGACCTCGGCCGGCCGTGGCCGCTGGTTGTAGTTCGAGGCCATCACGTAGCCGTAGGCCCCCGCGTCGCGGATGGCCAGCAGGTCGCCCGGCTCCACGGCTTCCAGATCCCGGTCGCGGGCCAGGAAATCCCCCGTCTCGCAGACCGGGCCGACGATGTCTGCACGGACCACGGCCCGGCCCCGCGCGACCACCGGCTCGATCCGATGAAAGGCCTCGTAGAGCGAGGGCCGCAGCAGGTCGTTCATGCCGGCGTCCACGATCACGAAGCGCCGGCCGCGGTTCTCCTTGAGGTAGAGCACCCGGGTGAGGAGGGTACCCGCCGGCGCCAGGAGGGAGCGCCCCGGCTCCAGGAACAGCGTGAGGGGGAGGCCCTCGAGGGCCGGGAGGATCACCTCGGCCAGGCGCGCCGGATCGGGAGGCCGCCCGCCCTCGTAGTCGACCCCGAGGCCGCCTCCCAGGTCGATCATCTCGAGCGGGAAGCCCTCTTCGAGGAGCCGCCGGGAGAGGCGCGCCACCTCCCGCGCAGCCTCGCCGAGGGGTGCTAAGTCCGTGATCTGGGATCCGATGTGGCACTGCACCCCCACGACCGCGATTCCCGGCAGGCCGCGGGCCCGGCCCAGGATCTCGGGGGCCAGGGCGATGTCGACGCCGAACTTGTTCTCGCGAAGGCCGGTGGAGACGTAGGGATGCGAGCGGGGATCGATGTCGGGGTTCACCCGGAGGGAGACCCGCGCGGAGCGGCCGCGGCGCGCGGCGGCGGCGCTGATGCGGAGGAGCTCGGCCTCGCTCTCCGCGTTGAAGTCGCCGATGCCGCGCTCGATCCCGAGGTCGATCTCGGCCCCGGTCTTCCCCACCCCCGCGAAGACGATCCGGTCCGGGGGGAAGCCGGCCCGGAGGGCCAGCTCGAGCTCGAAGCCCGAGACGATGTCGGCTCCCGCCCCCAGGCCGGCCAGCAGCCGCAGCAGGTGGCCGTTGCCGTTGGCCTTCAAGGCATAGCAGATCCGGTGCGGCACCGTGGCGAAGGCCCGCTCGTAAGCGCGGTAGGCCTCGACGAGGGCAGCGCGGCTGTAGACGTAGAGCGGGGTGCCGAAGCGGTCGGCCGCCTCGGAAAGGGCGACCCCGTCGCAGAGCAGCACGCCGTCATGCCGCTCCAGGCCCGCCATGCTCAAGCCCCCGCTCGGGCGCGGCCCTTGCTGTCCGGGCCGCGCAGCATGGCTGCGGCCACCCCCGAAAGCCCGATCAACCCCACCAGGTTGGGGAAGACCTGAAGGCCGTTCATGAGGTCGCCCCAGGCCCAGATCGTATCCACCTTCCCCAGGGCCCCGAAGACCACCAGGCCGCAGTAGATCCAGCGGTACGGCACCGTGACCCTGGGCCCGAAGACGTGCTCGAGAAACTGCTCGCCGTAGTACGACCAGCCGATGAGGGTCGTATAGCCGAAGAGCACGACGCAGAAGGCCACGACGTAGCCGCCTCCCGGGATGGCGGTGCCGAAAGCGCGGGCCACCAGGGCCGCCCCGGTTTCCCCAGAGCGCCAGGCGCCGCTCACCAGGACGGTGAGGGCGCTGATGGAGGACGTGACGAACGAGACGATGAAGACCTCCATCACTGCGTTCAGGCCCTGCTGCACGGGCCGCTCGCTGCGCGCCGTTCCGTAGACGACCGCGGCCGTCCCATAACCGGCCTCGTTGGCGTAGATCCCCCGGGCCAGGCCGTAGCGCATGGCCACCATCATGCCCACGCCGGCCGTGCCTCCGAGCGCGCCCTCAACCGTGAAAGCCTCGCGCAGGATGAGGGCCAGGACCTCGAGCAGGTGGCCGCGGTGGACCACGATGGTCGCGAGGCCGCCCCCCAGGTAGAGGAAGACCTTCAGCGGAGAGAGCTTCTCGGCCACCCTCCCGATGGACTGGACGCCGCCGATGATCACCAGCCAGGCGAGAAGGGCTATGGCCAGACCCGAGAGCCAGGTGGGGATGCCGAGCTGGCTCCTCAGGACGTCCGCCATGGAATTGGGCTGGGTGAAGGGCGTGGTGGTGAGGGCGGCCACCCCCGCCACCAGAGCGTAGGCCCAGCCCAGGCGGGGCAGGCCCATCCCATCCCGCAGATAGTGCATGGGCCCCGCGGACAGGCGCTCCTTCGACAGGCTCCGGTAGCGAATACCCAGCACGGCCTCCGTGAATTTGATGGCGGTGGCGAAGAACCCGTAGCACCAGATCCAGAAGACCGCGCCCGGCCCGCCCGAGACCACTGCGGTGGCCACCCCCGCGATGTTGCCGGTGCCGATGGTGGCGGCAAGGGCGGTCATGAACGCCTGGAAGGGGGACAGGGCGCCCCGGGCGCCCACCTCGGCCGCGGGCACCATCGTGCGGAGCGCCTCGCGGAAGCGCACCACCTGCACGAAGCGCAGCCGAAGGGTCAGGAAGAGCCCGGTGCCGAACAGCAGTCCCATGGTCCACGGGCCCCAGACGGCGTCGCTCGCCCACAGGATCGCGCGGCGCACCGACTCGGGAAGCATGACGGGCCGGAATCATAGACCGAAACCGACGGCTTTCCTCGACGCAGGGGGCGTAACCGGCGATCCCGCACCTCGTGCTACGCTGGACTCGGATGCAAGCGGCAACATGAACCCTTCGCGCACACGGGCCCTGAGCACTCCAACCGACCCGGAAGACGCCGTCGGCGCTCCTGATCTCGTCCGGGCCGAGGCTCGTCTCGCCCGCTTCCGGCCGACCTTTGCCGTCGTCGACCTCGGGCGGCTGGCTCACAACTTTCGCACCCTGGCCGCACGAGTAGGGGGCGACGTGGCCCAGATCCCCGTGGTGAAGGCCGACGGCTACGGCCATGGGAGCATACCGGTGGCCCAACGGCTCGCCGCCGAAGGCGCGCATGCCTTCGGGGTGGCGCTGGTCGAAGAAGGTGTGGAGCTGCGCCGGGCGGGCCTCCGGGGCCCCATCCTGCTCCTGGGGATCCTGACCCCCGGTCAGATCCCGTCGGCCCTGGACCACGACCTGATCCCGGCCGTTTTCGAGCCGTCGCTGCTGGCGCGTCTCGAGGAGGAGGGCCGGGCCCGGGGCCGTCGCCTGGTCGTGAACGTCAAGATCGACACCGGCATGGGCCGGCTTGGCTTCCCCCTCGAGGAGCAGGACGCGCTCGTGCGTCGCCTGGCCGCCTCGCGCGGACTGGAGCTGGCGGGCGTCTTCACCACCTTCTCCACCGCCGACGACCCCCACCGCCCCGAGACGGCGCGGCAGATCGATCGTCTCGATGCCTTCGTCTCCCGGCTGTCCGCCGCCGGCCTCGGTCCGGGCCTCGTCCATGCCGCCAACAGCGCGGCGATCCTCTCCCACCCGCGCGGCTGGAAGAGCGCCGTCCGCCCCGGCCTCGCCCTCTACGGCCTCCATCCCGGCCAGAAGGTGGACCGCGCGGACCTCCGGCCGGTGCTCGCTTTCGAGACTGAGGTCATCCAGGTTCGACACGTCCCCGAAGGGGGCACGGTCGGCTATGGAGGCGCCTGGCGCGCCGCCCGCGCCTCGCGGGTGGCCATCCTCCCCGTCGGCTACGCCGACGGCTGGCCGCGCGCGCTCTCCAACCGTGGTCCGGTCCTCTTCGACGGAGGCGCCGGGATCGTGGCCGGTCGGGTCAGCATGGACCTGACCGCGGTGGACGTGACCGGCCTCCAAGGCGTGGAGACGGGCGCCCCGGCAACCCTGATCGGAGAGCGGGGGGGCGCGGCCCTCACCGCGACCGACCTGGCCGAGGCGACGGGGACGATCGCCTACGAGGTGCTGTGCGGGATCGGTCGCCGCGTGCCGAGGGTCTACGTCGAGGCGGGCCGGGTGGTGGAGTTCAGTGACCCCTTCGCGCATTCGGAGAGGTAACGAGAGGCGCGGAGCCCGGCCAGTATGCGCATTCCCTCCCCCCTACGTGGGGGAGGATAGGAGGGGGGGTCGATGAATGAACCGACGCGAGTTGCTGGCGGCGACGGGGGCGGTGGCCGCCACCGGATGGGCGCGGTCAGGGGGCGCCGCCTTTAGCCCCTCCAAGCTGCGCACCGAGGTCGTGCGCCTCAAGCTTCGCCACACCTGGACCACGACCATGTCCTCGAGTGACTACCGCGACACGCTTTTCGTCCGCTACGGCCGCGACGGCCTGACCGGGGTGGGAGAGGGCGCGCCCATCGTGCGGTACGGGGAGAGCGCGGTGGACGGCGAGAAAGCGCTCCAGCCCCTTCACGATCTGGTCGAGGCCGCCGAGCCGATGGCCTGGGCCGCCCTGGAGGCCGCGGCCGCTGCGCGCCTCCCCGGCCAGTACGCGGCCCGGGCCGCTCTCAACATCGCGGTCCTCGACTGGGTCGGCCAGAAGCTCGGCCTGCCGGTCTACCGCCTCTTCGGCCTGGACGCCAAGGACGCTCCCGCCACCACGTTCTCCATCGGGATCGACACCCCCGAGGCCACACGGCAGAAGGTCCGGGAGGCCGAGCCCTACCCCATCCTCAAGATCAAGGTCGGCCTCGACACCGACGAGGCGACGATCGACGCGGTTCGCGGCGTCACGAAGAAGCCGCTGCGCGTGGACGCGAACGAGGGTTGGAAGAGCAAGGAGGAGGCCGCGCGGAAGATCGCGTGGCTGGAGTCGCAGGGGGTGGAGTTCATCGAGCAGCCGATGCCGGCGGCCATGCTGGAGGAGCAGCGCTGGCTCCGTTCCCGGGTGCACATGCCGATCTTCGCGGACGAGGCGTGCCTGCGGTCCCGGGACATCCCGAAGGTGGCCGATGCCTACGACGGCATCGTGGTGAAGGTCGACAAGGCGGGCGGTCTCCTGGAGGCCCTGCGCTCGATCCACACCGCCCGCTCCTTCGGCCTCAAGGTCATGCTGGGCTGCATGGTCTCGAGCTCGGTGGCCATCACCGCCGCCGCCCACCTCTCCCCGCTGGCGGACTACGCCGACCTGGACGGCAACCTGCTGATCGCCAACGACCCTTATCGGGGGGTCCTCGTGCGGGACGGCAGGCTCGTCCTTCCGGAACGACCCGGCCTGGGCCTCACCCCCGTGGTCTGACGCGGGGCGGCTTCGGGTGCTACCATCCCTCCCCCGGGGGGCCCTGAGGTGAAGGACGTCGTCACCGCGGAAGACGTGCTCGCCACTCCGCCGGGGGGCGAGGTCCACGCTTCGGCGGGCGCCGTCGTCACCCCCTGGGCGCGGGAAGTCGCGGCGAGTCGAGGGGTGCGGATCGTCCTCGGGGCGGCCGCACCTGGAGTCATCGCAGTGGCGGTGGGAGCCGACCACGGCGGCTTCGCCCTGAAGGAGGAGGTCAAGGTTCACCTGACCCGCCTCGGGTATCGCTTCCGGGACCTGGGGACGTTCTCCACCGACCCCGTCGACTATCCCGACGTGGCCCTCGCGGTGGCGCGGGCGATCAGGGGCGGCGAGGCACGGCTGGGCATCCTGGTCGACGGGGCCGGGCTCGGCTCCGCCATGGCCGCCAACAAGGTGCGGGGAATCCGGGCCGCCCCCTGCACCGATCCCGCCGCGGCCAAGAACGCCCGCGAGCACAACGACGCGAACGTGCTCACCCTGGGCGCGCGCTTCGTGGACGTCCCCCGGATGCGGGAGATCGTGGAGGTCTTCCTGGCCACCCAGTGCACCGAGGAGCGGCACCGCCGCCGCGTCCAGAAGATCGAGGCCATCGAGGAGAGCGGAGGCAAGTGAGCGACGCGCGGCTGGTGGACGCGATCGTGCGCGCGGTGGTCGAGAGGCTGCGGCCGGAAGAGCCGCCCTGCGCCTGCCATTCCGCCAGCGCGGGTTGCTGCCCCGACCGCCTCGGCGACATGCTCGGCCAGGGGGCCGAGCGCTTCGGCCTCCTGGCGGGGACCGCCTATCCGCGGGAGATCGCCCGCCTCATCGACCACACCCTGCTCAAGCCCGAGGCCACGCGCGCCCAGATCGAGGTCCTCTGCCGCGAGGCCCGCGAGCACGGCTTCGCCACCGTCTGCGTGAACCCCGCCTGGGTGCGCCTCTCGGCGGACCTCCTGCGGGGCTCCGAGTCGCGGGTCTGCACGGTGGCCGGCTTTCCCCTGGGGGCGACCGTGCCGGAGGTCAAGGCCTTCGAGGCCGCGCGCTGCGTCGCGGACGGGGCATGCGAGGTCGACATGGTCATGAACGTGGGCGCGCTCAAGTCGGGGGACCACCGGCTGGTCGAGCGCGACGTGCGGGCGGTGGTCGAGGCCTGCCGTGCGGGGGGCGCGGTGGTGAAGGTCATCATCGAGGCCGCGCTCCTGACCGATGACGAGAAGGTGAGGGCTTGCGTGATCGCGAAGGTGGCGGGGGCCGACTTCGTGAAGACCTCGACCGGCTTCGGCCCCGGCGGCGCCACCGCGGCCGACGTGGCCCTCATGCGCCGCGTGGTGGGGCCGGCCATGGGGGTCAAGGCCGCGGGCGGCGTGCGCGACCTGAAGTCCGCTCAGGCCATGATCGCGGCGGGGGCCGACCGCATCGGAGCCAGCGTTGGCGTGAAGATCGTCCAGGAAAGCCGCGGCCAGGCCCCCGCGAGCTCAGCGGCCTCGGGCTACTGATCTCTCAGGCCCTGCGGCCCATCTGCGAGAGGTAGGACTCCGTCACCCGTCGCGGGTCGAGTCCCACCATCCGCGCGTACTCCTGCAGGAAGCCGCGCAGGTAGACCGGCGCGGGCAGGTACGAGAAGCGGTCCTGCTCGATGTATTCGAGGTAGCGCACGCCGACCTTGCTCGCGTTGGCGATCTGGCGGAGCGAGATTCCCCGGGTCTCGCGGATCCGCCTCAGCACGGCCCCCGTGACGACCTCGGGCAGCGCGATCGGCTCGGGGCCCCGGTCGACCGGCTCCGGCAGGTACCAGGCCGGATCGGGACCGACCCCGACGCCGAGGGCCTCGTCGTACGAGCGCCGCTGCCCCGCGTCGGCGAGCACGTGGTAGGCCTCGTCGATGCGGGCCCGGCTCGCCTCCACCTCCTGGGGCTCGAGCAGCGAGTAGGTGGCCAGAGACCCCGGCCCGTACATGTCCCGGCAGAATTGGTAGGCACGCTCGATCTGCTCGCGGGAGGCCCGGGGCGCGAGGCCGAGCACGCGATAGTGGTCTTCCGTCGTGGTCGCGGCCTCGGCGGCGACGGGCGCCGGGGTCGCGGCGTCCGAGGGAGCGGCCTGCGGCTGGGCTTGGGGATTCGAGTCCGTGCTGGCTTCGGCGGCCGTCGTCATCTCGGCGAGATCCGTCATGGGATCGGCGGCTTCGGTTGCGGCTTCGACAGGAGCGTCGGCGGGAGGTCCGGAGCCGGCGCCCGCTTCGGGGGCGTCCGTCGAGGCGTCGGCAACGTCGACCGTGCGCTCGTGGGCAACAAGACCCGCCGCCTCTTCGGCGCGCGCGGCGCCCGCGACGGCTTCGACGGGCGGCGCTTCCGTGGGGCCCGCCTCGGTGCGGACCGGCTCCCCGCAATCCACCAGGATCCGGCCGACTCCGCCGCTCGCCATGGCCTCGTCCCTCCCCTCGCTCAGACCCACGGCAGGGAGAGGCTCTCGCCCTGCAGGAGCCCGCGGGCGAGCTGCCGTACCTCCTCCGCGGCCCGGCACATCGGGGCATCGACCATGAACAGCCGTCGGCGCCGCACGCTCTGCCAGATCGAGTCGTCGTAGTGGACGTACCCGGCGTAGGTGGTCCGGATGCCGAGGTGGCGGGCGCAGGCGGCCACGAGCTGGTGGCCGATCGGGATGTCCGCGGTGTCGCGCACCTGGTTGACGATGAAGCGCGGCTGGAACGACGCCATCTCGCGCCTCAGGACCGTCACCGCCTCGGGGTCCGCGCGCTCGACGTGGGCCAGGAGGTCGAGGGGCGTGCGGATGCCCCGCGGGCTCCGGGGATCCAGGGCGTCGTCGATGACCTGCCGGACCCCCTCGTGGGGCGCGGCCGCGCGCAGCCGGCGGTAGAGCGCGCTCTTGATGAAACGGTAGCCGTTCTCGATCGACGTGGGCTCGGGGACGACGGTCAGCACCGAGAGGTCGGAGATCAGGAAGAAGTCGATGATGTTGAACGAGGTCCCGGCCCCGAGGTCGAGCAGCACCATGTCCACGTCCAGGGCCTTGATCCGGTTCAGGACCCGCACCTTCTGGGCGTGCTTGATGTTGGCCGCGCTGAGAAAGTCGGAGGCTCCGCTAATGAGCCGCAGCCCCGGCGTCCCCGTGTCGACCAGAACCTCTTCGATGGTGTCGCGCCGGCGCTGGATGAAGTCGCCCAGGGTGTGCTCGGGGTTCGGCAGGCCCAGGCACGTGTGCAGGTTGGCCCCGCCGAGGTCGGCGTCCACCAGCACCACCCGCTTGCCCATCCGTGCGAGCTGCCACCCCAGGGAGGCGGTGAGAATGGACTTGCCGATGCCCCCCTTGCCGCCACCCACGGACCAGATCTGCCGGCGGGCCCTGGCCAGAGGCGTCGGCACCACCCCGCTGACGCTCAGTGCCACGGTCCCAGCTCCACGCTCCGGACGACGCGCTCGAGAAGATCACGCGTCTCCGCGGACTTCTTCCAGAGGCTCACCGGGCAATACGTGACCACGCAGAGGGACTGTCCGTCCCCCACCACCGTCAGGTTGCGCTGACGCCACTGCCGGTGGCCCAGCACGGGCTGGTCGTAGTTCACCGCGAAGGCCGAGTCGAGGGCACGGAGGGGACCGTTCGCCCAGGAGAGGAAGTCGTACTCGTACTTGACCTGGGGGGCCATGTCCATCGCGCCCGCCAACCGCTCGAGCATGCAATCCGCGTGAAGGCTGTCGTAACCCGCCTCCTGCCCGCGGTGGAGGAAGCGCACCAGCACGCCGTCGCCGCGGGCTTCCAGGACCTCGGGGGTTTCCCGTATCTTATCGACGATCCACGAAGAAGGCGTACGGAAACGGAAGGACTCGGCGGCGCTGCGGTGCTCGCTGGCCAGGGCGATGGGCACGGAACTCCCCCTCGTCCCGGCGCGCAAAGGCGCGGGGACCAGCAGGAGAGAGACGAAAATAGCCTGCGCAAGGTCCTCCATCAGGGCCCTTGGGAAGTTAGGTTACAACAGTTAACGCTTTACATCAAGCGGAAGCACACCGCTCGGGGATGTAATGCCAAGCCTTCCAGGGAGTTGCATGCTGCGGCTCGTCGCCTTTGACGGATCGATCCCCCTGCGAACCGCGACCATCTCGGCCAGGATGCTCACCGCGATCTCCTCGGGCGTCTGGGCGCCGATCTCGAGACCGAGCGGGGCATGCACCTTGGCGAGCTCCTCGGTGCTGACTCCCTTCTCCCGAAGGGCCGAGAAGATGTGGACGACCTTGGGCTTGCTCCCCAGCAGTCCCACGAAGCGCAGGCCCTTCCCAACCGTGGCCGCCAGGGCATCGCCATCGCTCCTGTGTCCGCGAGTCACGATAATCGCATACGAATTGGGACCCAACGTCATCCGCCGAGCCGCCGACGGGAAGTCCTCGACGACGATCAGATCGGCCTCGGGGAAGCGCTCGCGGTTGGCGAACTTCACCCGATCGTCGGCCACCTCGACCCGGAACCCGACCGCCTTCGCCATCCTCGCCAGGGGTTGGGCCACGTGCCCGGCCCCGAAGAGGCAGAGCGTGGGCGTACCCTCGATCGGCTCAATGAAGATCTGCATCCTCCCTCCGCAGACCAGGCCGTCCTCGCCCGCCTGCTCCGGGGTCAGGTCATAGGACACGAGCTGGACCCGGCGGCTCTCGATGGCCTCGCGCGCCCGCCAGGTCATCTCCGCCTCGAGGCAGCCGCCCCCGATCGTCCCCACGATGCGGCCGTCCGCATAGACGAGCATCTTGGCCCCGGCCTTCTGAGGAGTCGACCCTTCGGTTGCGACCACCGTCACGAGAGCGGCCCGCTCGCCCGATGCCTCGGCGCGGAGCGCTGCTTCCAGGACGTCGCGCATGGTCAGGGAACCGGTGCCCTCAGCCCCTCCAGCGCGGCGGCCAGGGTCCGGCGGTCGAGGGGCTTGGGGACGCAGGCGCGGAAGAGGCCCGCCTGCGCCCCCAGGTCCTCGCGGTTCGCCAGGGCGAACAGGGGCAGCGACGCCGTGGCCTCGTTGTCCCGGAGGCGCTCCGCCACCTCCTCGGCGCGCAGGCGCGGCAGCACCCGGTCGAGCACGATCGCGGTCGGCCGGAGCCGGGTGGCCGCCTCCACCGCCTCGACACCGTCGGTCACCTCGTGGATGCCGAAGCCGAGGTCCTCGGCCACTCGCCGCACCTCGCGGCGGGTGCCGGGGTCGCGAGCGGCCACGAGCACGAGGGGAGCCCGCGTCTGGGCGGCCGCACCGAACAGCGGAAGCGAGAACGAGAACGTGGAGCCCACGCCCGGCGTGCTGTCCACGGTGAGCCGGCCGCCGTGGGCGTTCACGATGCGGTCGCAGATGTGGAGCCCCAGACCGAAGCCCTCGATCCCGGTGCGCTTCCGATCGTGGAGGCGGGAGAAGGGCCGGAAGAGCTTCTCCTTGTCGTCGGGGGCGATCCCGATCCCGCGGTCGTGAACCCTCACCACCGCGGTGTCCCGCTCCCGCCTCAGCTCGATCCGGACCTCTCCCCCGTCCGGCGAGTACTTGATCGCGTTCGAGAGCAGGTTGTCCAGGACCTCGGCCAGGCGTTCTCCGTCGGCCCAGCAGGGCAGCGGGTGGTCGGGCACGTCCAGCACGACCGGGTGGAGCCGATCCTCGGGCAGGCGCCCCGTCACCTCCCGCACCTTGGCCGCGAGATCGAGGAGGCCGAAGTCGAAGGCGAAGTGCCCGGTCTCCAGACGGGTGGTCTCCAGGGTCTTGTCCATGAGGCCGGCCATGCGGGTGGCGGCCTTGACGATGGCGCGCGTCCGCTCCCGGCGCTCCTCGGCGGGAGAATCCGGCTTCAGCTCCAGGACCTCCGCCCAGCCGAGGATCGCGGAGAGGGGGGCCCGGAAGTCGTGGGCGACGATGTTGACGAGCTCGCTCTTCATCCGGTCCAGCTCGACCAGGCGCGCGTTGGTCCCTTCCAGGGTCTGGTACAGCTCGGCGTTGCGCAGGATGATCCCGATCCCGTCCGCGATGGTTTCCAGGGTGATGACCTGGCCGCGGTCGAAGGCCTGGGGGACGTCGCTCTCCACGTCGAGCACGGCCACCACTTCGTCCCCCGACAGGATGGGCACGCTCACCCCCGCCCGGGCCGAGGCCATCCAGGGGTTGTAGTCGGGCTCCCGGGCGGCGTCGTTCACCAGGACGGTGCGCTTCTCGCGCAGGGCCCGGCCGGCCATGCCCTCGGACAGGGGGAAGCCCGCCCAGCCCTCGGGCCGTGGATCACGGCTCGCCACCGCGGTCACCTTGAAGAGACCCGACTCCTGGTCGGGGACCATGATCGAGACCACCGGGTAGTGGAAGCCCTCGTGGATGCGCTTGACCGCGGTCTCGAGGACCCGTTCCCGCGAGAGGTTCCCCGCGATCTCCCGCAGGAGCGCGTTCACCAGGGCGAGCTGCTCGCTGCGCTCGCGCTCGGCGGCGAAGGCCACCGAGTTCGCCACCGCGATCGAGAGCTGGCCGGCGAAGCGCGTCAGGTAGTCCAGGTCGTCGTTGGTGAAAGGCGGGGAGCCCGGAAGGCGGGTGGCGTTCAGCACCCCGAAGATCACGGGGGCGCCGCGCTCGCGGTCGTAGTGCGTCAGGGGGACGCAGAGGATGCGGGCCATCTCCTTGCCGCGGCGGACGTAGCTTTCGTGCCCCTCGGCGTCGTTGATCAGGACCGGGATCAGGTCCTGGGCCACCCGGCCCGCGATCCCTTCGCCCAGGCGGAACGTGGGCTTGGGCTCGGTGGCCGGCACGGGCTCCCGGGCCCAGGCCGCGAACAGCCGGAGCAACCCCTCCTTCTCGTCGAAGCGGAAGACCGACGTGTGCTCGGCCCGGATGAGCCGGCCCGCCTCCTCGGTCGCCTTGATGAAGAGCGCCCGCAGGTCCCGCAGGGCCGCGGTCTCCAGGCCGAGGTCGTAAAGGGTGGCCATCTGCCGGGCCATGTGCTCGGTGGCGGCCTCGCTCTCCGCCCGCCGGAGGGCCAGGGCGAGGTGGCCCGCCAGGGTCGAGAGCAGGTTCGTCTCCTCCTGCTCGAACGGGATCGGGGGGTGGCGCCGCACCGCGAGCACCCCCAGCGCGTGGTCCCCTGCGCGCACGGGCACCGCCAGCTCCGAGGCCGCCTCGGTGCAGGAGGCCTCCAGGGGCGCGGAGAGCCGGAGGGCCCAGCGCAGGGCCTCCGAGTCGGGAGCGGCGGGGCCAGGGCTCGCGCCGGCCTCGCACTGCAGCTCCAGCCCTTCGCCGTCCTTCGGGGCATGGAAGGAGACGCGCTCGTAGCCCAGGTCCTTCTGGATGCGCCGTACCGTCAGGTCGAGGAGGCGGGGGCGGCCCGAGACCGACGCCATGTCTCCCACCAGGGCGGCCAGGCGCACCAGGCGCGAGGCATGGCGGCGCTCGCGGGTGAAGATCTGACGGCTCCGGAGGAACGTGGCCACGGGCCCCGCGAAGATGGAGAGGAGCTGGACATCGCTGTCCGTGAAGCCGCCCGGCTTGTCCGCCGCACCCAGGAGGCCCAGCAGGTCCCCTTCCGAGAACATCGGCACCATCACCACCGACTTGGCCTCGGCGAGGAGGGCGATCTCCTGGGCGAGCCGCGTGTCGGACGCCGGCTCGTTGCTCACGTAGGGCCGCCCGGTGCGGGGGCTCCAGAGGCTGCGATACTCCGGCCGGGGGGCGTAGCGGAAGCGACGGGCGGCCTGGTCGGTGAGGCCGTGGATGGGCAAGGCCGGCTCCATCATGCGGGTCTGCGGGTCGTAGAGCGCGATCCCGCAGATCGGCGCGCCGATGAGGTTGGCCAGGCGGGCGGTCACCATCCGGTTGAAGTCCTCGGGCTCCGCGATCAGCGACCAGTCGCGGCCGATCTCGTGCAGGCGGGCCAGGTCCCGGGCCCGGGCCTGAGCCTCCTCCCGGCTGGTCGCCAGCTCGTCGTGGAGCGACTTGAGGCGCAGGAACGCCCGCACCTTGAGGATGAGGGCCGGGGTGTCGACCGGCTTGGGCAGGAAGTCGTCGGCCCCCGCCTCGTAGCCCCGGCGGACCGCCGTCGGGTCGCCGAAGGCGGTCAGCATGATGACGGGCAGGTAGGGCCCGTGGGCTTCCCGGATGCGCTGGCAGGCTTCGTACCCACTCATGCCGGGCAGCCGGATGTCGAGGAGGACCAGGTCGAAGCTCTCCCGGCCGAGGCGCTCCAGGCCCTGCTCCCCCGAATCCGCGGAGGCGGCGACGTACCCGTGGAGGTTCAGCAGGTCGATGAGGGTCTTTCCGACCAGCGCATCGTCTTCGATGACCAGGATCTCGGCCATGGGAGGGAGAAGGCCGGGGTCCCGGTTATCCGCGTCCGGCGGTCTGCGACACCGGATTCGGCGCCACGTTCCCCTCGTTCAGGACCACTTGGCCGTACCGGCTGTAGAACGACAGCGTCCGGCGGTAGCAGATTCGCTTCTCGAGATCGAAGGCCACGCACGACTCGATGGGTCGGCTGTAGACGTGCAGGGAGACCACCTTTTCCTTCCCCTGCACCACCACCTGGTGGATGGTCTGGACCTTGTCCACGGTGTTGACCGGCCCGTCCGGGTAGCACTCCTGGACCTCACGCCGGTCCAGGTCCAGCTCGGTGGCCCCCGCCAGGCAGTCGAGGCCCACCACGTTCTGGTTGTCGGCGGCGTTGCAGCCCATCCACTTGTAGTTGACGACCGCGAGCGCCCCGCTCTCCACGCTCATCCAGCCCAGCTGGCCGTTGTGGGTGTGGATGACCGTCCGCTGTCCGGGCGACCAACAGACCGCCATCAGCTCGAAGAGGTCGTCCCGGTAGATGAGGTTGCGGGTGTAGGCGTCGGGGCGGAAGTGCACGAAGGGGTCGAGGGAAGCGCGGTCCACGGCCGTCTCCCGGAGATAGTGGAGGATCCGGTCGCGGGTGATGGGCTCCTTCTCGAAGCCGCGGAGGGCCTCGACGAGATCCCCGACCGCGACCCTCTTCCTCGCCATGACGCCCCCGTGAACGAGCCAGTGTGCGACCCGTGGCGCCCCGAAGTCAACAAGGGGCCCGCCCCCACGTGATCCCCGACACTCTTCTCCTTGTCAGCCCTCCCGAAATCCCGTACTCTCGACCAGGGAGCGTCACCGCTCTCACGGATCGGGGTGCTGCGCCCTGACCGCCCGGCGCCCCGAGGGGGAGGCACGATGGGGTTCGCCGGGCCGGAAGCGCTCCTCGAGATCATCCGCAAGAAGCAGGACCTGCAGGGGTACCGCGAGCGCCATTGGACGGGCGGCTTCGCGGACTACGTGGAGATCGTGCTCCAGAACCCGAAGGTGGCCCGCAACGGCTACCAACGGCTCTACGACATGATCCTGTCCCACGGGGTCGCGGAGTACACGCGCCACCACGAGAAATACGCCCACTACCACATCTTCGACGATCCCGTGGACGGGGGGCGGGACGCGGTGTTCGGCCTCGACCCGCCCCTGATGCGCCTCGTCAACAACGTGAAGTCCGCGGCCTTCGGCTACGGCACCGAGAAGCGCATCCTGCTCCTCCACGGGCCCGTCGGGTCCTCGAAGTCCACCATCGCCCGCATCCTCAAGAAGGGGACCGAGGTGTATTCGACCACGAAGGAGGGGGCGCTCTACACCTACGGCTGGCGCCCCGACTTCACCGGCACCGGCCAGGACGGGGTCCAGTGGTGCCCCATGCACGAAGAGCCCCTGCACCTGGTCCCCCTCGAGGCCCAGGAGACCATCTACGCGGAGATCAACCGGCGGACCGACCCCCGGGGCTACCGGATCGTCCCCACGGGGAACCTCTGCCCGTTCTGCCGGAAGATCTACCAGGACCTGATGACCCAGTACGACGGGAACTGGGAGCGCCTGACCCGGCACATCGTGGTCCGGCGCCTCATCCTCTCCGAGAAGGACCGGGTGGGGATCGGGACCTTCCAGCCCAAGGACGAGAAGAACCAGGACTCCACCGAGCTGACCGGCGACCTCAACTACCGCAAGATCGCCGAGTACGGCACCGACTCCGACCCCCGCGCCTTCAATTTCGACGGCGAGCTCAACATCGCCAACCGGGGGATCATCGAGTTCATCGAGATCCTGAAGCTGGACGTGGCCTTCCTCTACGACCTCCTGGGGGCGTCCCAGGAGCACAAGATCAAGCCCAAGAAGTTCCCGCAGACCGACATCGACGAGGTCATCGTCGGGCACACGAACGAGCCCGAATACAAGAAGCTGCAGAACAACGAGCTGATGGAGGCCTTCCGCGACCGCACGGTCAAGATCGACATCCCCTACAACACGGTCTGGAAGGAGGAGGTCAAGATCTACGGCCGCGACTTCAACGACCGGCAGATCACGGGCAAGCACATCGCCCCCCACACCATCGAGATGTCCGCCATGTGGGCGGTCCTGACCCGCCTGGAGGAGCCCAAGAAGGCCCAGATCACCCTCGTCCAGAAGATGAAGCTCTACGCGGGCAAGACCCTCCCCGGCTTCACGGAGGACAACGTGAAGGAGCTGCGGGAGGAGGCCCCCCGCGAGGGCATGGAGGGGATCAGCCCCCGCTACATCCAGGACAAGATCAGCAACGCCCTCGTGCGCGACGACACCGGCTCCTGCGTGAACCCCTTCATGGTCCTGAACGAGCTGGAGGCCGGCCTCTCCCACCACAGCCTCATCACCCGGGAGGAGATCCGGAAGCGCTACCGCGAGCTCCTCACCATGGTGAAGCAGGAGTACGAGGACGTGGTCAAGAACGAGGTCCAGAAGGCGATCTCCGCCGACGAGGAGGCGATCGCCCGGCTCTGCGGCAACTACGTGGACAACATCAAGGCCTACACCTTCCACGAGAAGGTGCGGAACAAGTTCACCGGGCAGGAGGACGACCCCGACGAGCGCCTGATGCGCTCCATCGAGGAGAAGATCGACATCTCGGAGAGCCGGAAGGACGACTTCCGGCGCGAGGTCATGAACTACATCGCCGCCCTCGCCCTGGAAGGGAAGCAGTTCGACTACAAGACCAACGAGCGCCTGCAGAAGGCCCTGGAGCTGAAGCTCTTCGAGGACCAGAAGGACTCCATCAAGCTCACCAGCCTGGTCAGTAGCGTGGTGGACAAGGACACCCAGGAGAAGATCGACATCGTCAAGGGCAGGCTGATCAAGAACTACGCCTACTGCGACGTCTGCGCCACCGACATCCTCAACTACGTCGCTTCCATCTTCGCGCGCGGGGACAGCAAGCAGCGGTGACGGCCCCGCCCCCATGCCGATGCTCGGGAAGATCGACCGGGACGTGAAGAGGTTCAAGCAGATCGTCCGCGGAGTCATCAAGAAGGAGTTCCGGAAGTACCTCACGGAAGGCGAGCTGATCGGCCGGCAGGGCAGACACGTCGTTTCCATCCCCCTTCCCCAGATCGAGATCCCGCGGTTCCGCTTCGGCTGGAAGGAGGCGGGGGGGGTGGGGCAGGGCGAGGGCGACGCGGGCGACCCCCTCGAGGGCTCTCCCGGCACCGCCCCCGGCCAGCATCTCCTCGAGGTCGAGGTCAACCTCGAGGAGCTGGCCGAGATCCTGGGCGAGGAGCTGGAGCTGCCGCGGATCCTGCCCCGCGGGAGGCGGACCCTGCCCGTCGAGAAGTCCAAGTACTCGAACGTCCGTCGGGTGGGCCCCGAGAGCCTCCGCCACTTCAAGCGCACCTTCCGCGAGGCCCTGAAGCGCCAGATCGCCATGGGCCTCTACGACCCAAAGAACCCGGTGATCATCCCCATCCGGGAGGACCGTCGGTACCGCTCCTGGCACCTCCGGGAGGTCCCCGAGTCCAACGCGGTCATCATCTTCTGCATGGACGTGAGCGGCAGCATGGGGGACCAGCAGAAGGAGATCGTGCGGATCGCCTCTTTCTGGATCGACACCTGGCTGCGCAGCCAGTACCGGAGCCTCGAGAACGTTTACGTGGTGCACGAGGCCTTCGCGAAGGAGGTGGACCAGCACACGTTCTACCACCTCCGGGAGAGCGGGGGGACCAAGATCTCGACCGCCTACAAGCTGGTGCACCAGATCGTGAACAGCCGGTTCCCTCCCGAGGGCTGGAACGTGTACCTGTTCCACTTCTCGGACGGCGAGAACAGCGACAGCCGGGATACCGACGACTGCGTCGAGCTCCTCAAGAAGGAGCTGCTCGCCAAGCTGAACCTCTTCTGCTTCGGCCAGGTCCGGTCGTCCTACGGGGGGGGCCGCTTCAAGGCGGACCTCGAGGAAGCCTTCCCCGGCGAGGAGAAGATCGTCACCAGCGACATTCGCGACCGCGACGAGATCTACGACGCCATAAAGAGATTCCTGGGCAAGGGGCTCTGAGGGCGCGTGGCCAACCTCCCTCCCGACCTCGAGCGGTGGCGGCGGCAGATCGAGGGCTACGCCCGCGAGTACGGCCTCGACTTCTTCGACGTGGTCTTCGAGGTGGTCGACTACGACCAGCTCAACGAGGTCGCGGCCTACGGCGGCTTCCCCACCCGCTACCCCCATTGGCGCTTCGGGATGGAGTTCGAGGAGCTGGCCAAGAGCTATTCCTACGGCCTCTCCAAGATCTACGAGCTGGTCATCAACAACAACCCGGTCTACGCCTACCTGATGAAGGCCAACTCGGCCCTGGAGCAGAAGCTGGTGATGGCCCACGTGTTCGGCCACGCCGACTTCTTCAAGAACAACCTCTGGTTCAGCGAGACCAACCGCCGGATGATCGACGAGATGGCCAACCACGCCACCCGGGTGCGCCAGTACATCGACCGGCACGGAGTGGAGGTGGTGGAGGACTTCATCGACGCCTGCCTGAGCCTGGAGAACCTGATCGATTACCACGGCGACTTCATCGAGCGGCGGGAGAAATGGAGTCAGCCGGTCGCCCCCGAGGACGAGCACCCGCCGCCCGTCCCCCGCCTCCCCAGCAAGGGCTACATGGACCGCTACATCAACCCGCCCTCCTTCCTCCGGGAGCAGAAGGCGCGCCAGGTGGAGAGAGCCCAGAAGAAGAAGCACGTCCCCGACGAGCCCCGCCGCGACGTGCTCCAGTTCCTCCTCGAGCACGCACCCCTGGAGAACTGGGAGCGGGACGTGCTGGCCATCGTCCGCGAGGAGGCCTACCACTTCGCCCCCCAGGGGATGACCAAGGTATTGAACGAAGGGTGGGCCGCCTTCTGGCATGCGACCCTCATGACCCAGCGAGCGATGAACGACTCCGAGGTGGTGGACTTCGCTGACCACCACGCGGGGACCCTGGCCATAACCCCGGGGCGCCTGAACCCCTACAAGATCGGGATCGAGCTCTTCCGGGAGATCGAGGACCGCTGGAACAAGGGGAAGTTCGGCAAGGAGTACGACGAGTGCGATGACCTGGAGGTCCGCCGCCGCTGGGACCGGAAGCTGGGTCGGGGCCGGCAGAAGATCTTCGAGGTCCGGAAGATCTACAACGACGTCACCTTCATCGACGCCTTCCTGAACGAGGAGTTCTGCGAGCGGCTCAAGCTCTACGTCTACGGCTTCGACTCGCGCTCGGGGCAGCACGTGATCGTGAGCCGGGACTGGCGCAAGGTGAAGGAGAAGCTGCTCTTCTCCCTGACCAACCTCGGTCAGCCCCTCATCGCGGTGCAGGATGCGAACTACGCCAACCGGGGCGAGCTCTACCTGAAGCACCGGTTCGAGGGAGTCCCTCTCGACGTCGAGAAGGCCAAGGACACCTTGAAGAACCTGCACCGGCTCTGGCGGAGGCCCGTGCATCTGGAAACCGTCGAGGACGGCCGGGACCGGCTGCTTTCCTACGACGGCACGGAGCACAAGGCGACGAGGCTCTGATGAGCTTCCGCCGCGCCGTCTTCGCCGCCGCCTTCGCCGCCATCGCTACCCTCGTGGGGGGGCTCCTGCTCGCCTTCGGCCCCCTCCGGGCGGTCTGGCTGAACGCGGGCCTCCGCATCGACTACCCTTGGCCGCGCGGGGCCTCGGCGCTCGTCGCGGCCGGGGGCGCGGCCGGGCTCGCGGCCCTGACGCGCCCGCGGGCCTTGCGCTTCCTGGCCGCGGCCCTCTCCATCGTGCTCGGCCTCGTGGGGGCAGGCCTGCTGCTCTACCGCCTCGAGGCCCTCGACGAAGGCCTCGTCGAGCGCCGGCTCCTGGGCACGGTCCGCCTCGCCTGGTCGGACGTGACCGCCGTACAGACGGAGCCCGAGGCGTTGCTGGTGGCGGGAGCCGCGACCCGTGTACGGATCGACACCACCCAACTCTCCCCCGACCAGCGGGCCAGCCTCGAGCGCACGATCGCGCGGCGCGTACGCGAGGCCAGCGCGTCTAGATGAACAAGTGCTCGTCGTCTTCCGTGGGACGCCGGGGGGGGCGGCCCCGGCCCTGGGTCTCCAGGCCGCGCAGCTTCGAGTAGACGTCCAGCCCGCGCCGGATGCCCTTGAGGAAGGCGGCGATGTCCACGAGCGGCCCCAGGGGCTTGAGGATGATCCGGCGGACGGTGTCGGTCGTGTCCTCGATCTTCTCGATGGTGTCGGCCAGCAGGTCGTCGACCCGGCGGGCCTGGAGGGTCACGAGGTCCGTCACTTCGGCCACGTTGCGGGTGATGCGGCCCAGGTTGTCGAGGGCGGGCCGGATCTCCCGATCGATCCGATCGTTCAGGGCGTCGAGACGGCGGGCGAGCCGCTTCCCTCCCATGGCCAGGCCGATCAGGAAGCCGGCCTGGACCAGGGAGGCCAAGGCGATCACGCCCAGGAAGACCACGCCCCAGGTTTCCAAGGCCTACATCTTCTCCTTTTCTTCCCGGTAGGCCTGCCGCCCCGCCTCCACCGCCGCCGCCAGCCGGTCGCGGCGCTTCTCGAGGGAGTCGCGCTGCTTGTCGAGGTAGTCCGTGGCGTCCTCGAGGACCTCGCGCCCCTTCTCTACCGCGCGCTCGCGCAGCCGCTTCCCGCGCTCCGTGCTCTCCTTGAGCTTGTCCTCGAGCAGCTCCCGCGTCTCCTCCCCCGAGCGGGGGGCGAAGAGCACGGCCAGGGCCGCCCCCGAGAGGGCACCCAGGATGAAGGAAAGCATGATTCCGGAAGCTCCCGCACCGCGATCATCACTCATGACGTCCTCCTTCCGCTTCAGGACCGCCTCACCAGGATGCTGAGACGCCCAGATTAGAACAGACTGAGCTTGACCCGCAAGTACTTGCGGGGGTCGCTCTTGATCTCGGCCAGGAGGCTGCGCAGCTCCTTGGAGGCCGCGTTCAGGTTCTCGTGGAGCTCGTCGTCGTGCAACAGCTTCCCCGCCGTGCCTTCCCCCCGCTCCAGGCGCGCCAGAACCGTGTCCAGGTGCGAGAACGTGCTGTCGAGCCGGCGGGAGAACGCCTCGTCCTGGAGCAGCTTCCCCGCCGCGCCCTCCCCCCGCTGGAGGCGCCCCGTGACTTCGTTCAGCCGGGAGGTCAGGCTCTTCAGGTCCCGCGCGACCTCCTCGTCGCGGGTGAGGGCGCCCAGGGCCCCCTGGCCGGACTCGAGCCGGCTGGTCACGCTCTCCACGGCCTTGACGGACGCGGCGAGGCCCCGGGACATCTCCGGATCGTTGACCAGCCGTCCCAGGGGCCCTTTGTCGGACTCGAGCTTGGCGAGCACGCCCTGGAGGCGCAGGCTCACGTCGGTCATCCGTTCGTAGAGCTCCTCGTCGCGCAGGGCCTTGCCGATCAGGCCCTCTCCGGCGTCCATGCGCGAGAGGATCCTCCGCAGGTGGGCGGTGGAGGAAGAGGCGTCGGTGAGGAGGCCCTTGAATGGGTCCTCGGCGGCGGCCGCCAGGTAGCCCCCGTCCTCCACGGGCGGGCCGAGGGTGGCGCTCGTGATGTCGACCGCCTTCTCCCCGAGCAGGCCCAGCGAGCCGAGGGTGGCCTCGCTCTCGGTGGTGACGCGGTCCTTCACCCGGCGGTCGAGCCGCATCGTGACCTCCACCATCCCGGAGCCGCCACCCGCGAAGTCCACTCGGGTCACCGTGCCCACCTCGACCCCGCCCACCCGCACCGGCGAGCCGGACTTCAGGCCGTTCACGTCGTTCATGAGCGCCTTGACCTGGTAGTGGCTGCCGAAGGCACGGCCGCCTCCCCCGCCGATGGAGAGGATGGCGAAGGCCAGGATGAACAGACTCACCAGCACGACCACGCCCACCCGCAGCTCGGTCCAGGTGAGGACCTTGGACTTGTTCATGGGGGCTCCTTGCTAGGACAGGAACTCGCGTACGTAGGGGTCGCGGGAAGACTCCAGCTCGCGGGCCGAGCCCTGGAAGTGGACCTGGCCCTCCCGCAGCATCAGGAACTCGGTGCCGGCCAGGAGGCTCGTGTCCTCGAGCCGGCGGTAGACGAACTCGCCACCCTCGCGGAAGACGAAGGTCCGCGCCACGTTGAAGGCGTCGCGGAGCTGGTGGGTCACGAGGATCGAGGTCACGCCGTCGAGGTCGCGCACCTTGACGATCAGGTCGGTGATGGTGGTGGCGATGATGGGGTCGAGGCCGGTGGTGGGCTCGTCGTAGAGCATGAGGCGCGGCTCCCCGAGCAGGGCCCGGGCCACCGCCACCCGCCGCCGCTGGCCGCCCGACAGCTCCGACGGCATGCGCTCGTAGAAGGGAGAGAGGCCGACGAACCCGAGCATCTCGCACACCTGCTCTTCCCTCCCCTCCTCGGGAAGCTCCCCCTCCTCGTTGAGGCGGTAGCCCACGTTCTCGCCCACGGTGAGCGAGTCGAAGAGGGCCCCCTCCTGGAAGACCATGCCGATCTTGAGCCGCACCGCGCGGAGCTCGTCTTCGGAGAGCTTCCCCACGTCGACCCCGTCCACGAGGATCTCCCCGGAGTCCGGCTCCAGCAGCCCCAGGATCAGCCGCAGGATCGTGGTCTTGCCCGAGCCCGAGCCACCCAGGATGATCTTGGTCGAGCCCGGGAGCAGGTCGAAGCTCACCCCCTTCAGGATAGGCCGGTCGAAGGAGAGGTGCACGTCCCGAAAGGACACGAGGGGCTGGTCGAAGGGGCGCGGCGCGGGCGCCGCGGGCACCTCCTCGTCCCGCCCCAGCAGCTCGGAGACGCTCTCGGAGACGCTCTCCCCGACCTCCTTGAGCCGGCTGAGGAAGTCCCCCAAGCTACACCACCGGGAAGATCAGCAGCAGGAACTTGGTCATGAAGAAGTCGCTGGCCAGGATGAGCACCGAGCCCACCACCACCGACCGCGTGGTGGCCGTCCCCACCCCCTGGGTCCCCCCCCGGGTGCGGAGGCCCATGTAGCAGCCGACCGAACTCAGGATGAAGCCGAAGACCACGGGCTTGGTGAGGCCCATGGTCAGGTCGTTCACGCCGAGGGCGCCCGTGACCGAGCGCCAGTAGAACGCCCACTGGAGCTTGAGGCTGAACACGCTCAGGATCCCCGCCCCCAGGATGCCGAGGGCGTTCGAGATCACGGTCAGGATCGGCACCATGATCACCCCGGCGGCGATCCGGGGGGCCACCAGCTTCCGGATGGGGTCGGAGCCGAGCACGCGCAAGGCGTCGATCTGCTGGGTCACCACCATCGATCCCAGCTCGGCCGCCATCCCCGAGCCGACCCGGCCCGTCACCATGAGCGCGGTCAGCACCGGGCCCAGCTCGCGCACCATGGAGACGCAGACCAGGCGGCCCACGTAGGCCCGCGCCCCGAACACGTCCAGGGTGGCGGAGGACTGGAGGGCCAGCACCATGCCCGTGAACATCCCGGTCATGACCACGATCCCGAGGGAGCCCACCCCCAGGCTGTCCATCTGGGCCAGGATCTCGTTGGGGTAGCGCGGCCGCGTGAAGATGGCCCGCACCCCGGCGAAGGAGAGCTGGGAGTAGTCCTGGACGGCGAGCACCGAGCCCTTGACCGCCTGGCCGACGCGCCGCCCCAGGCCGCCCAGGATGATGCGCCACTTGGACACGGCTGATTATACCGGCCGCCGCCTCAGAGCCCGATCGCGGCGGGGTCTCCGGGGGACCCGCGCGATTCGAGGATGTCGAGCGTGGCCTGGGCCATGACCTGGAGGTACTGCATGGCCATCTCGGAGTTGTCCTCGAAGACGTCGATGAGCGCCTCGACGTTGCCCTGCAAGGCCACCAGCCGGGTCTCGGTCACTGCGTCGTACCAGCGCGGGACCTCGCCCACCGCCTCCACCGCCCCCAGGGGGAACCCGGGCCCGGGCTGGAACCGGAGGCCCCGCGCCTCCGAGGACGCGGAAACCGTCCCGCTCAGGATCAGGAAGATGCCGGGACCGGCATCCCCTTCCCGCCAGAGGGTCAGCCCGGGCTCGAAGCGGACCTGGGCCATGGCCCGGGAGACCTCGGCCAGGGCGTTGATGCTGGCCCGCTGGAAGACCTGCATCTTCCGCAGGAAGAAGATGCGCTCCACGAGATCCAGCTCGCGCGTCGGGTCGACGGGCAGCTCATAGGCGGGGATCCCCCTCGTGGGATCGAGGCGGAACCGCACCACGAGCTCGATGAGCTGCCGCGAGAAATCCCGCAGGATGTGGTGCAGGATCGGGAACCGGTCCTCCAGCACTTCCAGCAGGGTATCTGCGTCCAGCTCGAGGGCGAGGGTGTCCGTTTCGGCGGCCACCTCCGCTCCCGCCGCGTCACGGGCAAAGAGGCCGAGCCCTCCGACTCCGCCCCCTGGCCCCACCCGGCCCAGGAGCGCGCCCCGCCGCTGGACGGAGAGGGATCCCTCGACCACGAGGTAGACGGCGGTCACCGGCTGGCCCTCCCGCAGCAGCACGCTGCCCGGGGGAAAGAACCGCTCCTGTGCGTGCTCGGCGATCGCCGCGAGCTCGGCCGCCGGGAGGGTGGCCAGGGCCGGCAGGCGCCTGAAGTAGAGGATGCGCTGGAGGGGAGCGACCAGGCGGGGGCCCTCAGGCATGGGCGAGGGCGCCCCCTTCGGGGCGCGCGAGGAGCGCGAGCGTGCGCTCGATGACCCGGGCCAGGAAGAACCCGGTTTCGGCGGGGCGGAAGCTCTCCAGGCGCGGGCGCAGCTCCGTGAGCCCCAGCTCCCCCACGTGGTAGGCGGCGATGCAGCGCACCGATTCGCTGGGCTGCTCCAGGATCAGGTCCAGCAGCTCCTCGTATCGGAGTCGTCGTGTCTGGTAGTAGGGGGCGGCGCGGACCAGGCGATCGGCGTCCGGGGCGTCATCCACCAGGGCGAGCAGGGGATCGCGCAGCGGCGGGGCGACCAGGTTCTCCAGCAGCTCGCGGCTGCTCGCCTTCACCTTCGGGCTCGGGTTGTACAGCCCCCGGTAGATCCCCTTGAAGTCCTCCCCCCGGTACTGCAGGGCGAGCAGGCGGAAGATCCGCTCCACCGCGTGGGCCTCCTTGTCGCGCAGCAGGCGCACGAGCAGGTCGTGGCCCGGGGTGGCTCGCCGCGGCTCCGCCGAGGCGCCCCACCCGAGGACGAAGCGCCAGTGCACGAGGCGGAAGGCCGCCCCCAGCGTGGCCTCCGTCGCCTGGCGGAGGATGTCCCCGTCCAGCTCTACCTCCGGGTGGGCGGCCAGCCGGTTGAGCCCCCGGACGATCTTGAAGCGCACCATCCCGTCGGTCTCGGTGATCAGGTGGCGTTGCAGCACGGACGCCGCCGGCCGGGGGGCGAAGAGGCTGATGGTGCGCGGCAAGTGCCGCCTCACCTCGTGGGGCAGGGCCTGGTCGGAGAGCGCCTGGTCGAGAAAGGCCAGGGCGTCGTCGCCGATGCCGAGAAAGGCCGCGCGGGCGGCCTGCCGTCCGTCCCGCTGGGCGAGCAGGGGCAGGAGGGCGGGCAGGAAGCGCGCGCTCTTCAGCTCTGCCATGGCCAGGGCCGCCTGGATCTGGACCTCCTCCTCCGGGCCGTCGGCCAGCCGGAGCAGCGTGTCCTCGAACACCGGAGCGGGCTGCTCGCGGATGGCCCGGGCCAGGGCGGCGCGAGCCTCGCGCGATCCGCTCTTCGGCAGATCGTCCAAGGTCTTCTGCGGGTCGTCGATCACCCAACCCCCCGACACGAGGCCCACCAGCGCGGTGGCGCGGACCAGGGGGCTCGGGTCACCTTCGGCCGCGCGCAGGAGGCCCTCCTCGGATCTCACCCGCGTGCGCGCGCGCAAGGCCCCCGCCCGCACCTCGGGGTCGGCGTGGGCGAGCAGCCGGTCGGCCACCGGAAGGAAATCGGTGCGGCCATCCCGAGCGAAGAGCTCGAGCGCCCGCAGGACCACGGCCCGCGAGGGATGGTGGAGTATCAGGGCCGGGATCAACCGGACGCGGTCCTCGTCGGCCAGGAGGTCGATCGCCCCCAGGACCTCGGCGTCCTCGGCGCTGTTCAGGGCCGAGAAGAGCGCCTCCAGCGAGCCGAGGTCGAGGGGCGGCAGGTCGGCCGCGGGCTGGAGTGAACCCTCCCGCAGCGCCACCCGGAAGAGGTCCAGGTAGTGGCCCTTCAGGTCGGCCGCCCAGACGATCCAGACCAGGCAGAGCGCGGCGGAAGCGGCAGCCAGGACGGTGTCCCCGCGGTTGAGCACCACTTCCGACAGGATCAGCAGCGAGGCCAGGGCCTGGCCGCCGCGCTGGCCCACGAGGTCGATCAGCGGCTTGGCCCGGGAGCGCAGGGCATCGGGGAGCGGCACGAACAGCAGCTCGCTTCCCGTCCGGTGGACCGAGTTGCGCAGGGTCCCGTCGGCGCCCTTGAGGAGGAGCGCCGCCCCCAGGCCGCCGCCGAGGGCCACCCCGGCCGCGCCCATGAAGATCAGGATGGGCAGCGCCCAGAGCGAGCGGTGGAGGCCGAGCACCCGGAACAGCCACTCCGTCAGCAGGAGCTGGGCGAGCAGGGCCAGCAGGTTCAGGACCACGTAGACGGTGGCAAAGAACTCCCCCAGATCGGCGGGGGCCACCTGCCTCGAGACCGCGCTCTTGAACACGTAGTCGCCCAGGGTGAGGGCGACGGTGGAGATGAGCACGAGGCCGGCGAGCCCGCGCACGTACGGCTGTCCCTGCAGCAGACGGGCGGCCTGGATGAGCGACGTGGCCCCGCGGGCGGCGGGCGCGGGGCCGGCCGCGCTGGCCCCGCGCAGGGCCAGGGCGGGGCCGAGCGCAGTCGCGGCCATCGTGACCGCCGCCGCCAGGACGAGCACGGAGGCCGCGGAGCTCGCGGCCAGGAAGCGGGCGAGCCCCGCCCCCGCCACGGCCCCCAGCAGGCTGCCCGTGCCGATGAGGCCGTAGATCCGCTTGGCCTGGGTCACCGTGTAGAGGTCACCGAGGACCAGCCAGAACTGGAGCACGGCCAGGCTGCCCACGAGGCCGGTCCATACGTACAGCGCGTAGAGGGCCGCCGGGCTGCGCCAGGAGCGGGTGAGCCAGAAGAGGAACGTGACCGCGGCGAAGGTCAGGAGGAGCGCGGGCAGGCCGAGGCTGCCCGCGCGGCGGCGCGACCACGGGACCTGGGAAATGGCGACCGCCACCCCCGCGATGATCAGGTAGACCCAGGGCAGGCGGGAGGCGGGCAGGCGCGCCAGGAAGAGCGCGTCGCGCGCCGTCTCCAGCAGCGTGTGCGCGGCCAGGATGCCGAAGATCGTGAGGAAGGCGGCGACCGCCCCCCGGCGCTCCTCGGGGCGGATGCTCGTGAGGCCTCGAAGCATGCTTCGAGACTCACTATACCCGCTTTGCTCGAGGCCGCCGAAAAGCGAAGGGGCGCGATGCAGCGCCCCCGGTGAGCCACCGACGGCGAGCGGAGCCGAATTCACTTCGGCGTAGCGAGCGGGGGGTCTGGGGGGCGCGACGCAGCGCCCCCCGGCTCGATCATGACGAAAGGTCTCTCAGCAGCTCGGACCGTAGCGCCGGAGGGACCTCGCTCTCGGCCTTGTAGTGCGGGTGGTCGACCACGAGGCGGACGGCCTGCCCGGGATCGGCCAGGGCGGCCCTGGCCTCCGCCGAGACCGGGAAACGCAGGTAGTGCACCGCGGCCATCTTCTCTTCCTTGCTGTGGCCCCCTTCGAAGCGGGCGGGGATGCGCAGCCCGTCCCCGGTCACCAGGAACACCCCGTCCCGGTCGAGGCCCTGGAACCGGTTCACGGTGCGCCGGACCTCCTCCTGGCTCATGCGCACCAGGTCGGGGATCTCGATGAACAGGGTGGCGGACAGCTCGCCGGGGCCGGGGAGGAGGACCCGGTAGGCCTCGATCTCGTCCTGGACCCTCGGTTCCTCGACGATCCGCTCGGTGCGGACCATCTCCTGGATCTGGAAGAGCACGGTGTCCCGGTTCTCGAACAGGAACGTGAGGTTCTCCCCCACAAAGACCCGTCGGTTCTTCTTCAGCTCGATGATTCGGGCGCGATAGGCCTCGCGGACCTTCTCATACTCGTAGAGGTTCTGGATGTCGGGGAGGGTGATCTTCTGCATGTCGACCTCGGATGACGCTATCGTGCCTGGGGGAGGCCGTAGGCCTCCCGCAGAAGCGTGATGGGATGAGCCGGCCGCTCTCCCCGAACCGCTTCGATCTGCAGGGCGGAGAGCGTGCAGTCGGTCATGTAGGTCTCGGGCTGTGCGGCCTCCATCTCCTTGACCGCCTTCTTCGCGTACTCCAGGCTGATCGGGTAGTACTCCTTCTTCATCCCCCAGGTGCCGTCCATGGCCGTGCACTTCTCCACCACGGTCACCTTCGTCCCCGGGACGAGCTGGAGCACGTCGCGCGTCTTGAAGCCCATGTTCTGGGCCCGCAGATGGCACGGCATCTGGTAGGCCACCCGGCCCGGGCTTCGGCCCGGGAAATCCGTGTCGAGGGTCCCCTCCTGCTTTCGCGCGGCCAGGTACTCGAAGAGGTCCTGGGTGGCGGCGGCCACCGCCTCGGCGGCTTCCCCCGGGACCAGCATGGGGTACTCCTTCTTGAGCACGTACGAGCAGGTGGGCTGGGGGACGACGACCTTCGCCCCCTGCTTCACGAGCGGACCCAGGCGGGCCAGGTTCTTGCGGGCGTTCTCCGCGGCGGACCCCAGGTCGCCGCCATCCAGATAGGGCATGCCGCAGCAGGACTGCTCCGGACAGGTGAGCGTGCAGCCGTTCTTCTCCAGGACGCTCACCGCGTCCCTCCCGACCTGCGGCTCGTTGTAGTTGACCGAGCAGGAGTAGAAGAGGGCCACCGGGTGGCCGTCGCGCACGCGCGCCCCTCCCCGCTCGCGGAACCAGCGGGCGAAGGTCTTGTGGTGGAACCTCGGCAGGTTGCGCTTGCGGTCGATCCCCACCACCGCCTCCAGGAGCGCGCGGTGGGGCGCGAAGGAGTTGGCCCAGTTGCTGAGGGGCGCGCTCGCGCAGCCCAGGGTCCCCACCGCGTCGACGTTGCCCAGCCAGGCGTCCTGCCGGCTCACCCCCTCCGCCCGGACCCGGGCCGCCTTGGCCCGCAGCATGAGCCGCGGGAAGTCGATGTCCCACTTGTGGGGAGGCGTGTAGGGGCAGTGGTTGAAGCAGAGCTTGCACTGCCAGCAGAGGTCGACGATCTTCCGGTAGTCGGCGCTCGTGATCTTGTCGACGTCGCCGTCGTTCCCGTCCACCGCTTCGTCGAGCATGTAGTCGAAAGAAGGGCAGAGCCGATAGCACCGCCGGCACCCGTTGCAGAGCTCGGTGACGCGGGCCATCTCCTTCTCGGCGGCCTTCGGATCGAAGTAGTCGGGGTCGCGGGGATCGTAGGGCATGGGCCTCCGCCGGCGCGCGGTCGATCCTGGGGGGTGCGGCGCCGCACCCCCAACTCGATCAGAGCTCCTTCAGACCTTCCAGGCCCTTCGTGAACCGGCCGGCGTGGCTGCGCTCTGCCTTGGCGAGGGTCTCGAACCACTCCGCGATCTCGGCGAAGCCTTCGGCGCGGGCGGTCTTGGCCATCCCCGGGTACATCTGCGTGTACTCGTAGGTCTCCCCCTCGATCGCCGACTGGAGGTTCTGGCGGGTGTTGCCGAAGGCCACGTCGGTGGCCGGATCCCCCACCGGCTTCATGAAGTCCATGTGCCCGAAGGCATGGCCGGTCTCGGCCTCGGAGGTGTCGCGGAAGAGGCCGCCGATCTCGGGGTAGCCCTCGATGTCCGCCACCCGCGCGAAGTACAGATAACGCCGGTTGGCCTGGCTCTCCCCCGCGAACGCGTGCTTCAGGTTCTCGTGCGTCTTCGTTCCCTTCAGGTTGCTCATGGTTGAGCTGTCTCCTTCAATCCAATTGGTCCTTTGCGAGAATCATTCCTGTCTTGTCTTCCGCCCTGGCAGAGCGGACACAAGCCCAGCACCTCGACCTGGTGGCCGAGGATCCGGTAGTTCATGGCCCGTCCGGCCTCCTCCTCGAGGCTTGTGTCGATGGAGATCGGGAGGTCGTTGACGCGGCCGCAGCCCAGGCAGCGGATGTGGTAATGGCGCCCCGTGTTGCCGTCGAAGCGGGCCGCGTGCCCGCCCGTGTGGATCTCGCGGATCACCCCCTCGGCGGCCAGCTTCTTGAGGTTGCGATAGACGGTGCCCAGGCTGATCCGGGAGAGGCTGCGGCGGGCCTGACGGTGCACCCATTCGGCGGTGGGATGGTCCATGGTGGACCGGACGACCGCCAGGACCACGTCGCGCTGCCGGGACTGCCGGGCCTTCATAAGTAGGAATTATTCTCGTTTTTCTTGCCGCGTCAAGGGCCTCTTGTTCATCGACCCCCGCCCTGATTGTTCATCGACCCCCCCTCCTATCCTCCCCCACGTAGGGGGGAGGGAAGGCTGCTGCACGTCCGGTTCCGCCTCTTCTATACTCCTGCCGTGGCCTCGGTGATCGCCCTCGTCGACGACCTGATGTTCTTGAGCCGCGTGCGCGAAGCCGCGCGGAGCGCGGCCCTCGAGGTCAGGACCGTCCGCACGACCGCCGACCTCCTCGAGGCCGCCCGTGCCGGCGCGGCACTCCTCGTGGTGGACCTCGATAGCCGACGCCTGCCCTGGGCGGAGGCCTTGGCGTCGCTCCGAGCCGATCCGGCCCTCGCCACGCTCCCCGTGATCGGCTTCCTCAGCCACGTGAACGCCGACGCGGCCCGGAAGGCCCGCGATGTGGGCGGCTGCCAAATCCTCGCCCGCAGCGCCTTCGTGCGAGACCTGCCGCAACTCCTGGCCGCCGCGGCCCCACCCGCCCCTCTGGAGTTGAAGTGAGCCGCCGCCGCCTCATGCCGGGCCGAGGGCGGCTGGCCGTTGCCCTTCTCGCCGTCTTCGGGTCGGTGGACTGCAAACGTTCCCCCGCTCCGCCTCCCCCTCCGACTCCCGCCCCGCCCGCGACCGAAGATGGCCTCCGGCCCCTGACGTCGCGCGACGGGGGCCCGGGTGCCGGCGGCGCCCCGGCGGCGCCGGGCGCGGCCCAGACGCTCCCCCCGGGTCACCCGCCCCTCTCGGGCCGGCTCTCGGCCCCACCCCTGCCCGCGGACGAAGGTACGAGCCTGACCGGCACCGTGACCCTCGCGGCCAGCCTGCGGTCTCGGGTGGCCGCGACCGACGTCCTCTACCTGATCGCCCGGAATGCCAGGACCAACGCGGTGGTCGCGGTCAGGCGCGAGCAGGACGTCCGGTTCCCCCACTCCTTCCAGATCTCGGCCGCGGACCAGATGATGGAAGGAACGGCGTTCACGGGCCCATTCGACGTTACGGCCCGCATCTCCCGGACGGGCGACGCCATCCCCGGCAAGGGCGACCTCGAGGGGACGGTCAAGGGCGTCGCCGCCGGCGCGCGCGGCGTCTCGATCACGATCGACAGCGTCCGGCAGTGAGCGCGGCCCGGGCCCGCTTCCTGGCCATCGCTGCTTCCGCCGCGTTCGTCTCCCTGGCCTACCTGACCCCTCCCTCGATCTTCGAGTCCGAAGACTACGTGAAGCTGCACTCGCTGAACCGCGAGTACCTCGTCCAGGCCCTTTGGGCCGGGCATCTCCCGCTCTGGAACCCCTACGTCGGCCTGGGCCGGCCGTTTCTCGCCGACATCGAGACCGCGGCCTTCTACCCTCCCAACCTCCTCTACTGCGTCCTCGAGCCCCACCTGTGCCTGGCCCTCCTGCTCACCGCCCACGTGGCTCTCTGCCTGCTCTCCTCGGCGGCCCTGGCGAGGCACCTCGGGCTCCTCCCCATCGCGGGCTGGCTGATCGGAATCGGCTTCGTGGGCAGCGGCGTGGTGTTCGCCATCCTGCACAGCGGCCAGGTCCCCTACGGCCAGGCGGCCCTGTGGCTGCCCCTCCTCTTCCTGCTGGCGGCGCGGCTGCAGGACGGTTTCGGGGCCCGTCGCCTGGCCGCCCTCGCCCTGGCTCTCGCCTTGCAGCTTCTCTGCGGGCACCCCCAGATGGCCTGGCTGAGCTGGTTCGGGCTCGCCGTCTTCCTGTTCGGACGGGGCTGGGGGGGCGGGGTGACCACCAGCCTCCGGCGGGTCGGCATCGGCCTCGGAGCCCTGGCCCTGGCCCTGGCCTGGGGCCTCGCCGTGGCGGCCGTGCAGCTCCTGCCCTTCCTCGAGCTGGCCGCAAACGGCAACCGCTCCCATCCCACCCTCGCCTCCGCGATCGTCGGCTCGATCCCCTGGGAGCAGTGGGGCTCGCTCTTCCTGCCGGCCCTGCCCGACACCCGGCTGCCCCTGGGGACCGATTCCTACCTCGGCCCATTGCTGACTCTCGCCGGCCTGGCCGGCCTCGCGCGCTTCGACGACCGCAACCTGCGCGGTCTGGCCTTGCTGGCGATCGTGGCTGGCCTGCTGACGCTAGGAGAGCGCACGCCCCTTTTCGGCCTCGGCTTCGCCGTGGTGCCGGGCTTTGCCGCCTTCCGCTTTCCCGGCCGCTTCGCGGTGCTGGTGGTCCTGGCCCTGCTCGTGGGCGCCGGGTGGTTCCTGAGCAGAGCCCCCGGGCGGACCGCGCGCGTGATCCTGCCCCTCGCGGTCCTCCTGCTCCTCATCGGCACCTTCTGGTGGCACGCCACCCTGCCCGGGCCCCTCAGGACCACCCCCCTGCTGGTCTCCGTGCTCGCCCTCGCGGGGGCATCCGCAGCGATCCTCCTGAGTTGGCACCCGCGGTCCGGGCCGGAGCGGTTGTTCCCTTCCTGGTCGCTGCCCACGCTCCTCCTGATCGTGGTGGTCGGCGACCTCGCGATCGCATCCATGCGCCATCTCCCCTTCCGGGGCGGCCTGCCCTCCTTCCCCGCGGAGAAGGCGGTGGCGGAGACCCTCCGCGGCGCCGGCCTCTTGACGCCGGACGCTCCCCCGCCACGCATCTCCGTGCCCTTCCCGCTCATCCGGGACAACAGCGGCATGCGCTACGGCTTCGGCAACTTCTCGGGCTACGTGGCCCTCACCCTGGGCACCGTGTGGAGCTACCTGCACGAGTCCCTGGGCCTCACTCCCTCCCTCGAAGCGAACACGTTCCCCTCGCCGGACATCTTCGGCTTCGGCCCCTTCCCCTACCACACGATGAACATCGTCCTCGGTTTCGTTCCCGCCACCGGCCGGCTGGTCCTGAATCCCGATCCGGACCCCCGCGCCTACCTCGTCCACGCCGTCGAGGTGGTGGCCGACACGGAGGCCGCGATCGCCCGGCTGAGGGCCCTCGACGAGGCCCACCGCACGGCGATCCTCACGGCGGATCCCGGCGCCTCGCTCCACCCCCTGCCTCCCGGCAGCGCCGAAAGGGCCACGATCGTCCGCTTCGGGCCGAGCCGCGTCGAGATCGGGACCCACGCCTCGAACGCGGCGCTGCTGGTGGTGGCGGAGGCCTGGTACCCCGGGTGGCACGCCTTCGTGAACGGCCGCGAGGTCTCGTGCCTGCGCGCCAACGCCTGGATGCGGGCGGTGGTGGTTCCCCCCGGTCCTGCCGAGGTCGTCCTCGTGTTCCGCTCGACCTACCTCGCCCTGGGCGCTTGGATCTCCTCCGCGAGCGTCCTGCTTGCCGTGGCGGCCCTCGCTCGTCCCCTGCGCTCAGCGCGAGCGACCGAGCGAGCGTAGGGCGATCAGGGCAACGAGGTAGGATACGGCCCCGAGCAGAAGGGTAAGGTCGAATCCCGCCTCGAGCGCCACCACCACGGCGGCCACCGAGCCGAGCACCGAGGCCGCTCCGTTCACCCCCCACGCCCAGGGAACGGCCCGGGGAGCCGCCCGGCCGAGGAGACGGACCACGCTCGGCATGGGGGTCCCCAGGGCCGCTCCCAGGGGAACCAGGACCGCAGCCGCGACCGCGAGACGTGCGGGCCGGGGCAGGCCCCCGAGCGCCCGGAACAGCGGCGAGATAAAGGTCGCTCCCGCGATCAGGAGCAGCGCGACCGCCGCGAGGGCCCGCGGGAGAAAGACGGGGAGCCGCTCCTCCGCCACCCGGCCGGTGGCCAGGCTGCCGACGGCGCTCCAGGCGAGGAGCGAGAACAAGACCACGCTGAGCGCGTAGACCGGGTGGCCGAGGAACAGGATGCACTTCTGGACGAGGATCACCTCGGCGATCACGTAGCCCAGCCCGAGCCCCGCAAACCCGACGAGCCAGGAGGGCCGCGCCCCGGACGGCCCCGCGTGGCGTTCCACGAGGGCCAACGGAACGAGGATGAAGGCGGCGGTGACGAAGAGCGTCAGCGCCGCCAACGCGACCAGGACGAGGACCCCGAGGTTGGTCTTCTGCCACTCGTCGCTGCGGTCCAGCCGGAGGCCCTGAAGCCCCGACAGGCGGACGGTCTGGAAGAAGAACGGACGGTCGTCGTGGGTGGGCGACACGTCCCGGCCGAGCGAGCGCCAGACGGAGGCCGGATCCTCGGCCTCGATGAGGCGGAGCAGCTCGCCGGGAGGCCGGGTCTGCGGCGTGAAGAGCAGCGAGAAGCCCCGGCGGGCGGCGAGCCCCTCGACCAGGCGGACCTCGTCGTCCGAGAAGGGGCTCGCCTTCAGGAGGACGGTCGCGGGGGCGCGCAGGCTCTCCGGCTGCTCGGGCGCGCCCCGCACGACCATCAGATGCCGGGCGGGATCGCGGGCCCCCCGTTCCCCGAGGACGGCGCGGGCAATCGCGACCAGGCGCAGGAGCTGGTCGGGCGGCTCGACGTACCAGCGGGTGAAGCTGACGATGCCGTCCGGGCCCAGCCGATCGAGATAGTCGGAGAAGGCCTCGACCGTGTACAGGTTGTTCTCCGTGAGGGCGAAGGCCCCGGCGGCGGTGGCTGCCCACGTGTCGACCATCGTGGCCTGGATCACGTCGTAGCGCTCGCGCGAGCTGCGGATGAAGCTCCGGGCCTCGTCCACCACGAGCCGCACCCCCGGCTGCTCGTAGACCGCCCCCGACCAGCTCCGGAACGGCTCCCGGGAGACCACCTCCTCCGCGATGATGGGGTTCACCTCGACCGCGGTGACCTCCCGGACGCCGAGGGTCCGCGCCATTACCACGTCCGCACCGCCGCCGGACCCGATCACGAGCGCCCGCCCGCCGGGCCGCAGGTGATAGGCCAGGGCTTCCACACGGCCGGTCAGCCATGCCCTCGGGTCGAAGACGCGGGGGTCGCGCAGGAGCAGGGTCCCCGCGTCCGCGTCGATCATGATGAGGACCATCGACTCCGCCAGGCTCCCCCAGACGGTGACCCGCGAGAAGGAGTTCCATTTCTCGAAGAGGACGTGCCGGGCTTCGTCGAGGCCCTTGGCCTGCCGGATGACCAGGCGCTCGGTCCACCGGTTGAAGGCCAGGAGCCCGACCGCTCCCAGGCCCACCACCCCGAGCAGCGCCCACTTTCCACGGCGATGACTCCCGCCGGGCGCGCTCGAGTCGCGCTCGCCCGCGAACACGAGGGCCGCGGTCCAGGCGAGGACCGCGCTCAGCAGCACCGTATCGACGGCCCCGAGGCGGTCGAGCAGGGGGATGACGAGCAGGCAGCCGCCGGCCGCGCCTCCGAGGTCGAACACGTACAGCCGGCTCATCCAGCGCGCGAAGCGCGCCACCGCGAGGCTGATGGCGGTCCCCGCGAAGAGGAACGGCAACGCGGTCGTCCCGTAGACCAGGGTCAGGCGGCGCAGGGTGACGGCCGGCGGGTCCACGGGCGAGAAGGGGTTGCGCAGGATCACCAGCAGCGCCACGACGACCGTCACCGCGAACACCAGGGCGGCCGTCAGGAGAGCCCTCGACGTTGCGACTCCCTGGAGCCGCCGTGCCAGCGCATAGACCAGCACCCCCCCCGCCCCCGAGCCGAACAGGGCGAGGGCGATGGCCAGGAACGCGAAATGGTAGTACATGGTGGCCGAGAAGAGCCGGGTGAGGGTGAGCTGTAGCAGGAGGACGGCGAGGCTCACCAGGGCGATCCCGGCCAGCAGCCGCCGGGATGGCGCGGAGGGGCGTGCTAGACTGCCGGCGTCCCGCTCGTCCAAGGAGGTCATCATGACAGGGCTCTCGTCTCTGTGGCTCCCCATCCTGGTGTCGTCGGTGATCGTCTTCGTCGCGAGCTCGATCATCCACATGGCGTCGCCCTGGCACAAGAGCGACTACCCCAAGGTGCCGAACGAAGACAAGGTGATGGACACCCTCCGCCCGCTCGCCATCCCGCCGGGCGACTACATGATCCCCCGCCCCTCGAGCCGGCAGGACATGCAGTCGCCCGAGTTCGCGGAAAAGCTGAAGAAGGGCCCGGTCATGATCGTGACCGTGCTTCCGAACGGCCCGAGGGGAATGGGGAAATACCTCGTCCAGTGGTTCCTTTATTCCATCGTGGTCGGTTTCCTGGCCGCCTACGTCGCGGGGCGCGCGCTGCCACTGGGCGCGGAATACCTGCGCGTGTTCCGGTTCGTCGGGGCCACCGCGTTCATCGCATACTCGGTCGCGCTCTGGCAGATGTCGATCTGGTACCACCGCTCCTGGCTCACCACGTTCAAGGGCACGGTGGACGGGTTGATCTACGGGCTTCTCACCGCGGGTACGTTCGGATGGCTGTGGCCGCGATAGGTCGGCGACAAGGCATGAAGCGCCCCATGAATTGGAGTGTGCGATGAGACAGTTGCTCCTCTTGGTCCTCTTGATGGCCGTCTCCGACCCCGGGAGCGCGGCCGATCCGGCGGTGAAACTCGTGTCAGCGGGCGACGTGGCCAAGGCGATCCGCGAGGCCCCGGCGGGTCCGATCGCCGCCGTCCCCCTGGCCACCGCCGCGGAATACCGCGTGCTCGGCATCCGGAGGGGCGCCTCCGGCGAGGCCGAGCTCCACGAGAAGGAGATCGACGTCTGGTACGTGCTCGAGGGAGGGGGCACCCTGATGACGGGCGGGACCCTGGCCGACCCCAAGACCACCGCCCCGGGCGAGGTGCGCGGGTCGGGGATCAAGGGCGGGGAGACGCGGGCCGTCGGCAAGGGAGACGTGGTGACGATCGCGGCGGGAGTCCCCCACTGGATGAGCAAGCTGGACGCCCCGATGCAGTACCTCGTCATCAAGGTGACGGCGAAGCCCTAGCGGACGATCCCCTCCCCTTCCACCACCCGCAGGTACCGGTCGATGGGGACCTCCTTGAGGGTGTCCACGCGGGCGCTGGGGGCCGGCCAGCGGATCTCCAGCGAGTCGAGGGCGGTGGCGGTGCCGAGGCCGATCACCTCCCGTGGGTCGTGAGACGAGAGGTAGCTGCCGCCCGCGGTCTTGAGGCGGGTCCTCTTCACCCCGGCCACCGACCATGTCAGGCGCGCCCCCACCGCGTCGCGGTTGCAGGTGCGGCCCTCCAGCTTGAGCCCCACCCAGTGGTTCCCCTCCCCGGCACGGTTGCGCAGCAGGATCGGGGCCTCGCCGTTGTTGCCCACGAGCACGTCGATCCGCCCGTCGTTGTCGTAGTCGCCGAGGGCCAGCCCCCGGGCCGGCCACCGGCGCTCGAAGACGGGGCCCGCTTCCTTGCTGACGTTCTTGAGCTGCCCTCCCTGGTTGTGGAAGAGGAGCAGCGGCTCGCGGTAGGTGACCTGGCCGCCGTAGCTGTCGATCATGTCGTCGGGGTGGCCGTTGGCCAGGAACAGGTCCACCCGCCCGTCGTTGTCGTAGTCGAAGAACTTCAGCCCCCAGCCGGAGAGGAGACGGGTGGCGGCGGCGATCCCCTGGCCGTGGGCGATGTCGCTGAAGGACTCGTCGCGGTTGTTCCGGTAGAACGAGAACATCTCCTGGTCCACGTTGGACACGAACAGGTCCTGCCAGCCGTCCCCCTCGAAGTCCACGGAGTCCACTCCCATGCCCGAGCGGGGCTGGCCGTTCGCGCTGAAGCCCACCTCGGAGGCGAGGCCGATCTCGTCCCATTTCCCCTTGCCCCGGTTCATGAACAGGAAGTTCTGGACGGTGTCGTTGGCCACGAAGAGGTCCAGGCGGCCGTCGTTGTTGACGTCGGCGGCCACCACCCCCAGGCCCTTGCCGAGGGACTTCTCGATGTCGGTCCCCTTCGAGACCTCGGTGAAGGTGCCGTCCCCGTTGTTGTGGAAGAGGAGGTTCGGGGTGGGCTTGAAGACCCGGGGGATGCAGTAGTAACGGCGCCCCAGCTTGTTGTCGCCGCAGATGATGTTCTTGCCCAGGCCGAACTCCACGAAGCTGCAGAGGAAGAGGTCGAGCTTCCCGTCGTTGTCGTAGTCGAACCAGAGAGCACTCGTGGTCCAGCCCGGGGCCGCTACCCCCGCCTTGTCCGTCACGTCGGTGAAGGTCCCGTCGCGGTTGTTGTGGTAGAGGATGCAGCGGCCGTAGGAGGTGACCAGGATGTCCGGGTACCCGTCGTTGTCGTAGTCCCCGACCGCCACCCCCATCCCGAAGGTGCCCCCGCCCACCCCCGCCTTCTCGGTCACGTCCGTGAAGGTCCCGTCGCGGTTGTTCCGGTAGAGGGCGTTCCGGAGCGGCGTCTTCGGCTTGAAGAAGTCGCAGGATCCGCTGTTGACCATGTAGATGTCCATCCAGCCGTCGTTGTCGTAGTCGAGGAAGGCGACTCCCGGCCCCATGGTCTCGGGCAGATAGCGATCGGGAGACATCGCGTTCGTGTGTATCCAATGCAGGCCGCTCGTCGACGGGGGGACCTCCTCGAAGATCGGGCTGGCGGCGCGGAGGCCGCGGCCCCTCGGCAAGGCGAGGCCGGCCCCCGCGGCGGAGAGCAGGGCCAGGAAAAGGCGGCGCGACAGGGGCATTCTCTCTCGCGCTAGTATACGGGATGGTCCAGCCGGCCATGTCCTGATGCCCGGTCAAGGTTCGAGAAAGCGACGAAGCCGGGGAGGCGTTCCGGGGTCCGTCACCATCCGCGACATCGCCCAGCGCGCCGGCGTCTCGCCGAGCACGGTCTCCCGGGTCCTGAACGACACCACGCCGGTGGCCGCCGGCAAGCGCGCCGCGGTCATGGCCGCGGTCAAGGCCCTCGGCTTCCGCCCCAACGTCCTCGCCCAGGAGCTCGCGCGCGGCCACTCGCGCGCCATCGGGGTCCTCCCCCAGGCGATCTCCAGCCCGTTCTACGGCCAGCTCATCAAGGGGGTCGAGCAGGGGCTGCGCGGGACCGACTACTACCCGCTCTTCGCGAGCGGCGAGCAGCCGGGAGAGGCGGCGCAGGCCCTCGACCTGCTCCTCGCGCACCGCGTGGACGGCCTCATCATCGTGGGCGGCCACATCCCCGACCAGGACCTCGCCGACCTCGCCCACCGGATCCCCGTGCTGGCCATCGGCCGGACGATCCTGGGGCTCGAGCACCGTTGCCTGCACGTGGAGAACCGCGACGGCGCCTTCAAGGCCACGCGCCACCTCCTCGACCTCGGCCACACCCGGATCGTCCACATCACGGGCTTCTCCTGGCACCGCGACTCGGTGGACCGGCGCGAGGGCTACGAGCGGGCGCTCCGGGAGGCGGGGGTTTCCGTGGACCCCGCCCTCATCCTGGAGGGGAACTTCGAGGAGCAGTCGGGGCTGATCGCGACCGAGGCCCTGCTCGCCGCGGGAACCCCGTTCACCGCGATCTTCGCGAGCAACGACCAGATGGCCTACGGCGCCGGGCTCGCCCTCTTCCGCCGGGGGATCCGCGTGCCGGGAGACGTGTCGATCGTGGGCTTCGACGACCAGCCGAGCGCGGCCTACGCCTGGCCTCCGCTCACCACGGTGCGCCAGCCGGCCCTCGAGATGGGCCAGGCCGCGGCTCAGACGCTCCTCAGCCAGCTCCGGGGCGATGGGTTCGCCTTGCCCACCTTCACCACCGAGCTCGTCCTACGCGAGTCGACGGCGCCCCCCCGCGCGGGGGGCTGAGGAGGCCTAGGCCGCGTCTCCCGGAAGGACCCGGAAGCCCATCTGCTCCGCGGAACGCCGAACGCGCGCGTCGAGCGCGAGGAGAGCCAGGTCCGGCACCAGGGAGCGCGCGAGCACGGCGATCAGGGTCAGGTCGGAGGCCAGCACCAGCTCCGCGGCGCCGAGGGGCGCTCGGACCTCAGGCGCCCGGCTCTCATCCAGGAGCCAGCACAGTATGGCGCTCGACTCCGCGTAGAGGTTCAGCGCTCGACCCGCTCCGCATCGAGCAGCTTCGCGGCCGCGCCGGGCGGCATCACGGGACCAACGGCTGGATACAGATCGGGCCGGTTGGCGAGTCCCACCCTGGCCCTTCCTTGGCGAACCACCTCGAGCAACGCTGGATAGGGCAGGGCGACGCGTGGGCTGGGCTGACGCAACTCCGCGACCACCTCACCTCGGTCGGTTACCAGGATCTCCTCTCCGTTCCGCACGAGGCGCAGATACTCGCTGAGGCGGTTCTTCAGCTCGCGAACACCCACCGCCTTCATCATCTGAATGTAGCTACGTGAGGCTACATTTGTCAAGAGCGGGGCGGCCCCGCTAGGCTCCCCCCCTCGCATCAACCGCGGGCAGCCGGATCCGGACCGTCGTCCCCTGGCCGATCCGGCTCTCCACCGTGATCCGCCCGCGGTGCTCCTCGACGATCTGCCGGGCGATGGCGAGGCCGAGCCCCGTCCCCTTCACCTTGGTCGTGTAGTGGGGCTCGAAGATCCGCTCCACGTCTTCCACCCCCGGACCCTGGTCCACCACCGTGATCAGGACTTCCCGCTCCTCGGCGGCGGTGGCCACCCGCAGCTCGCCCGCCCGTCCCTCCATCGCCTCGAGCGCGTTGTTGACCACGTTCAGGAGCACCCGCCGCAATTGGTCGGGGTCGGCCTCGACGTCCGGCAGGTCCGCGGCCAGGTCCAGCCGCACCGAGAGCCCGTCGGGGCCCCCCTGCGCGTAGGGAGCGAGGGCGGAGCGGACGAGCTCGTTCGGGTGGCACCTCTCCAGGCGCACCTCGGGCAGCCGGCTGAAGCGGCTGAACTGGGCGATGAGCTCTTTCAGGTCCCGGACCGAGGAGAGCACCATGTCGATCGCCGAGGGGAAGAGGGCGTCGAAACGGCCGGGATCGTTCGCGTGGGCGGACTTCAAGGTTTCCGCGGCCAGGCCCACGGGGGTGAGCGGGTTCTTGATCTCGTGGATGACGCGCTCCACCGCCTCCTTCCAGGCCTCCAGGCGCTGGGTGGCGAGGATCTGGGTGAGGTCCTCGCACACCACCACCGTTCCCTGGCCTCCTCCGTCTCCGGGCAGCGCGGAGGCGACCACGGACAGCGTGCGCCGTCCCCGCGGGAGCTGGCACGCGAGCTGGGCCTCCTGGCGGGAAGCCCTCCCCCCCCGCACCGCTTCCACGAGGTCCACGATCCGCCGGGTGTCGCCCTCGAGCACCTCGTCCAGCCGGCGGCCCCGCACGTCGCTCGACACCGCCAGGATCTCGGCCGCGCGCTCGTTGAAGGTCTCGATGCGTCCCTGCTCGTCGAGGGAGATCACGCCCGTGGCCACGTTCGCGATCACGGTGGCCAGCCGGTTCTTGACGTCCCGCAGCGCGGCCTCCGACTGCTGAAGGGCCTGGGTCCGGGCCGCCACCATGGCCTCCAGGTTCCGGCTGTAGTCCTCCACCTTTCGCTTGGAGGCGAAGAGCTCGCCCACCATGCGGTTGAAGGCGTCGGCCATCGCTCCCAGCTCGTCCCGGGAGTGCAGGGGCAGACGCACCTCGAGGTCGCCGGTGGCCGCCCGCGACATGGCCTGCTGCACGTTCCTCACGGGAGCGATCACGATCCGCGCGATCAGCAGGTTCAGGAGGAGCAGGAGCAGCACGAAGGAGGTGCCGGCCAGGCCGTAGAACAGCGTGTGGGTGAGGGCCTGGCTCCGTTGCAGCTCGGCCAGGGAATAGAGCAGGTATAGCCGGCCGAAGGGCTCGCCGGCCGCCGCCAGCTCGGCCGCCAGGGACAGCGCGGTCCGGCCGTTCCAGCGCACCTCCTCGAAGGGCTGCTCGCGGCGAGGAAGCGCGCCCTTCCCGCCGGGAAGGGCTTCCCGGCGGACCGCCCGCGTCGAGAGCAGCGGCCGGCCGCCCGTGCTCACGAGGTCCGCCCGTCCGTCCCCGCGGAGCAGCAGGACCAGGCCTGGCTCGCCCTCGAAGCGCGTGGCCTCTTCCCCCAGCAGCTCGCGGATGGTCGGGCCGTCGGCGGTGGCGGCGAGGTCGATCCCGTCCGCCTCCACCCGGGCCCAGAGGAGGCCGCGCTGCCCCGCGAGGTCGGCCAGGTGCGCCGCCAGCGAGTCCTCGTTCTCGCTGAGCAGGTCGTAGATCAAGTCCCGCGCGTAGTTGTCGCGCAGGGTGGACAGGAGCCGCTGGTCCTTGTCGAGCAGGGTCGCGCGCTGCTCGCCCAGGAAAGGGACGAGGAAGACGAGGAACGCCCCCACGCTGACGGCGAAGACCGCGGTCAGGGTGAGGGTGACCTTGGCGTTGAGCTTCACTCCCCCACCCAGGATTGGAGGCGCGTCCGAGGGCCGTCCGGCCCCGCCTCGACGACCAGGACCGGCATCCCCGTCCGGCGGTCGCCCACGCGGTCGAAGCGCACCCGACCGGTGAGACCCGTGAAGTCGGTCTTCGCCAGCGCGTCGCGCAGCCGCCGCCGGCTGACGGAGAGGGCGGACTCGAGGTCCTGGTTCCCCAGGGGTCCCAGCGCCTGGAGGCCCACCACCACCGCCCGCACCGCGTCGTAAGCCAGGGCCGCGCGACAGCCGTGGGTGGGTTGGCCGAAGGCCTCGCGGTAGCGCTCGCCAAACCCCGCGGGCGGCCAGCAGAGGTCGAGGAAGTACGCGGGCCCGGCCGGCCCGCCACGCTTGAAGAGCAAGGGGCTCGACCAGGCGTCCCCTCCGAGCAGGGTGGCGCCCAGCCCGAGGGCCCGCCCCTGCCGCGCGATCAGGGTGGCGTCGGTGAAGGAGCCGGGAAGGAAGAGCACGTCCGGCATGAACGCCTGCACCTGCCGAAGCTGGCTCCGGAAGTCGGTCTCGAGGGCGAGGTAGAAGAACTCCGCGACCACCCGAGAGGCGGCGGGGTCGCGGAAGCGCTCCACGAAGCTGTGGGCGAGGCGGGCGCTGTAGGTGCGGCCCACCTCGTACAGGACAGCCGCCCGGCGGGCGCCCAGGGTATCCCGGGCGAAGGTCGCGAGGCGGGCCCCCATGACCACGTCCGAGCTGCAGACCCGGAAGACGAAGGCGCGGTCACGGCCTGTCACGGCGTCCCACGTGAGGTCCTGGGCCGTGGAGACGTTCGAAACCTGAACCAGGCCGCGGGCTTCCGCCTGCTCCGCGATGGCCATGGAGAGGTCGCTGGAGTTCGAGCCCACGATGGCGAGCGCCCCCGCCTCCGCAGCCAGCGCCGCCGCCCGGCGCGCGTCCAGGAAATAGCTGCCGGTCGGGTATTCGAGCAGCGCGACCCGCCGCCCATGGACCCCCCCCGCCCGGTTCACGTCCTCGACCGCCAGCCAGGCTCCGTTCTGCGATTGCACGCCCGAGAGCGCGTGGCGCCCCACGGCGGGGAAGATCGTGGCCAGGGGCAGGCGGCCGTCCTTGGGCGGCTCCGGCCGCGCGAGCACGAGCGCCTCCACCCGCGACTCCGCGCGGGGGAGCCGGGGGGCGGCGGGAGGCGCGCAAGCCGCGAAGAGCAGCGCCGCCCCCAGGGCGGCCCCGAGGCCTCGCCGGCCGTCCGCCGGGAGGAAGAGCATGGTCCGGAAGGGAGCCTAGCACGGGCGAGCGGCGGACCACGCTCGCCCGTTGCGGGCGCCCCCGATTGGAGAGCCGGCGCCGGCCCAGGCTTGCCCTACGAGGTCGGTTGGGTGCCCAGCTTGACCGCCTTGTACCCGCCGGTCGCCCGGTAGTAGAGGAAGAGCGAGCCGAACACCACGGTCAGGACCACCGGAAGCACCGCCACGTGGCGGAAGGCCGCCGCCGCGCCTTCCTTGTCGTACCAGGCGCCCATGAGGGGCAGGATCAGCCCCACCGAGAGCATCCCCGCCCCGCCCACGACCGACATCAGCACCGGACCGCCCTTGGGGAAGCGCTCCGAGGTCACGCCCAGCATGGTGGGCCAGAAGTAGGTCTTGCCCACTCCGAAGACGGTGGCCGCCGCGAAGGCCATGGCCGGAGTGGAGACGGTGCTCAGCCAGTAGAGTCCGATCGCGGAGAGGATCGCGGACAGGGTGAGCAGGCCGAGGGGAGAGAACCGGTGGGCGAGCGGCCCCGCGAAGAAGCGCAGGACGAACATGATCCCCGCGGTGTACACGAGCAGGAGCACGCCCTGCATCCCCACCAGGTTCGAGATCACGGACCCCACCCACTGGTCGGGGCCGAGCTCGGTGGCCGCGGTGAGCCACATGCAGGCGAACCAGAGCAGGAACATCGGCCGCAGCCCCTCCTTCAGCATCTCGCCCGTCTTGACCCCCGCCGCCACCCGCTCGGTGGCCGGGAACCTCTGGCCCAGGACCATGACCCCGAAGAGGGCCGCGGGCAGGAGCACGGTCCCGAGCTTGATCTGCCACCCCTGGGTGGCCACGGCGGCCGACACGCCGGCCGCGTCGAGGCCGAGGACCTTGGTCCAGGCCACCGCGATGAGCCCGCCGATGACGAGCCCCCCCGGCCACCAGGCGTGAAGGGCGTTCAGCTTGCTCGTCTTGTCGTCCGAGTGGATGGTCGCCACCAGGGGGTTGATCACCGCCTCCACGAGCCCCTGGGAGAGGCCGATCAGGAGCATGCCCGCGTAGAGGATCGTGGTCCCGGTCTCCCCGAAGATCGAGTCCACCGGCCCGGCCGGCCTCGGGGAGAACAGGATCATCAGGATGGCCACGATGTAGCCCAGGCTGGAGGTGAGGAGGAGGTTCCGCATCCCCAGCCAGTCCACGAGGGATCCCCCGATGATGATCGAGAGGGTGAAGCCCCAGAAGGCGGGGCTGAGGATCGCCCCCATCTGCTCCTTGGTGATGTGGAAGTCCACGCACGAGGCGTCGACGATGTCCCCGCGGATCGAGAACACCATCGACGTGGTGAGAAGGGCCAGACAGCTGGCCACGAACAGGCGTCTCGTGTTCATGCCAAGACCTCCGGCGGCGAGCCTCCCCGTCGAGGCTCAGGGTTAGAGATGGGTCCGCTGGGGGCGGAGGATACCGGCCGGCCGTTTGGCGGTCAACTGCTCACGTCCTGGTCTTTCCCGCCGCCGGCTCCTGCACGACCAGTACCTGGTCGGCGGCCACATCCCGCAGCACCTGGGTGGCGCCCCCCGGCCACTTGATCTCGAGATCGACGCGCCTCTCCGGCCCCAGGCCGAAGTGCAGGCGCCGGTCGCTCACGGAGTAGAAGCCCGACTGGCTCACGACTTCCTGGGCTTGCCGCCGCCCGCCATAGCTCGCGGTCACGCGCGCGCCCAGCGCGCTGCGATTGCAGGTCGTCCCCACCAGCTTGACCTTCAGCCAGTGGTTCGTCCCCGGGAGGTCGTTGCGGAGCAGGGACGGGGGTTCGTTGAGGTTCACGATCAGGACATCGATGTCGCCGTCGTTGTCGAAATCGCCGAACGCGCAGCCCCGGCTCGCGTGAGGGGCGGCCACCGCGGGCCCCGCTTCCTCGATCAACTCCTCGAAGCGCCCTTGGCCAAGATTGCGGAAGACCAGACGCGGCGTCCGCATGGGATACGCCGGCAGCTGCCGTTCGACCTCGGGATACACGTGGCCGGTGACCATGAAGATGTCAGGCCACCCGTCGTTGTCGAGATCGACGATGCCCGCGCCCCAGCCCACGAATCGGGTCTCGACCCCCAAGCCGGCCGCGCGGGTCACGTCCGAAAAGTCTCCCTGCCCATCATTCCGGTACAGCACGTTGGTGTCATCGGCGAAGTGCGTCTTGACGATGTCGAGATCCCCGTCGAGGTCGTAGTCCCCGACGGCGACCCCCATTCCCGCCTGCTCCAGGCCGTCCTCGCTCAACGCGACTCCGCGCACCAGCGCCTCCTCGCGAAACGTGCCGTCGCGGTTGTTCACGAACAGGAAGCTCGGGGTGGAATCGCAAGCCAGGTAGATGTCGGGCCACCCGTCGTTGTTGAAATCCGCCGCCACCACGCTCATGCCGTAGCTGCCCCGAGCGCCGGCGAAGCCGGCCCGCGCGCTCACGTCGGTAAACGTCCCGTCGCCGTTGTTGCGATAGAGGGAATGCACGCCGGGCGGCAGCCCGCGCGGGCCGCAATTCACGGGCACGCCTTTCCAGGTGCAGTTGGCGTTCTGCCCGGGCTTGGGGGCGCGCTCGAAACCGAACTCCAGGTAGTTCGAGACGAACAGGTCCAGGCGGCCATCGAGGTCGTAGTCGAGGAACGTACAGCCGGCGCCCCACCGATGGCCGGCCTCGAGAAGGCCGGCCTCGCCGGTCACGTCCGTGAACGTGCCGTCGCCGTTGTTGCGATACAGGACGTTTTGTCCCCAGTAAGTGATGAACAGGTCCTCGTGGCCGTCGTTGTTGTAGTCGCCCACCGTCACCGCCGAGGCCCACCCGGTCCGCGCGAGGCCCGCTTGCTCGGTCACGTCCGTGAACGTGCCGTCCCGGTTGTTCTTGTACAACCGGTTGGTCGCGCCCTCCGTCACGCCCTGCACCCGGGTTCCGTTCAGCAGGAAGACGTCGAGCCAGCCGTCGTTGTCGTAGTCGAAGAAGGCGCAGCCGCACCCGATCGTCTCGAGGATGTAGTCCTTCCGGTCCGTGCCGCCGTAGATGGTGGGCGCCCGCAACCCCGCCTGGGCCGCGACATCGGTGAACCGGGCCTTGAAAGGGATCCCCGAGGGCTTGCCTCGTGGCTGCGGGGTGACGTGGCGCGACGCCACTCCCTGGGCCGCCGTCGAGCGGGCCAGGCCCAGGTGGACGCCCGAGGCGGCCAGCGCCTGCAGGAAATCGCGGCGGCTGATCACGGCCGGGGCGGGGTCTCCCCGCCTGCGCCCTTGACGAGCCGCACTCGATTGCGCGAGGTCTCCTCGACGCGCTCCTGCTCCAGCAAGGTCTTGAGCTGGGCCGCCACGGCTTCCGCGTCTGCCTGACGGCCCAGCCGCCGGTAGGCCATCACGAGCTGATTGAGGGCCAGGCGATCCCTCGAATCCAGCTCGACCGCGGCCCGCAGATCCTGCACCGCGCCCCCCGGGTCTCCGCCCGCCAGGCGCAGCCTGCCGAGCGCCGCATGGGCCTTCGCGAGGTCGGGCCGGACGCGCAGCGCGCGCTGCAAGGCCGCCCGCGCATCGGCAAACTCGGGCGATCCGGGCGTCGGGTCGCTGCGCATCAGAACGTCGGCCAGCAGGTAGTTGAGGGTGGCGTCTTCCGGCTGCCGGGCCAGCTTCTGACGCAGCAGCGCGGCCGCCTCGGCGACGCGATCCGTCTGGCGGAGGACCAGGCTCAACCCCACGGATCCATAGAGCTCCTCGGGACTGAGCGCACTCGCCTGTTCGAAGTCGCGCATGGCCTCTTCGAAGTCGGAGCGCTCCGCTCGAATGCCGCCGCGCAACGTGAGAAGCCTCGCCGACCCCGGGACCTTCGCCAGACCGGCGTTCGCCACTTCCAGGGCGAGGTCGAGAGCGTCGTGGTCGAGGCAGAGACCAGCCAGCTCCAGGTAGTGACGCTCCTCAGTGGGGGCGATCTCGATGGCCTTGCGCAACGCGGTGATCGCGCCCTCGAGCCGTCCCGAGGCCGCGCTGGCCGAGGCAAACAGGTTCAACACTTCGGCGTCCCCGGGACTCATGGCCAGGGCGGCGCTTGCGCTGGCCAGGGCCTCCTTGCCCTGGCCCGCCTGCAGCTGACACACCGCCAGGTTGTAGCGCGCGGCCGGGCCGTCGGGAGCGGCCTCCACCAGCCGCTCGAAGACCTGGGCGGCCTCGCGCGGCCGCTTCAGCTCCAGCAGGCAGCCCGCGTACTGGGCAGAGGCCGGCGGGTTCTGCCGGAGGACGGACGCGCTGCGGGCGAAATGGTCCACCGCGGCCGCGCACTGATTCGTCTCCACGGCCAGCGCGCCCGCCATCGCGTGCGCCGTCTCGCTGCCCGGGTCGCGGAGGAGGACGCGCGCCACCAGCGCGGCCGCCTTGGGGCTTCGGGTGCGGTAGGCCACTTCGGCCGCGCCCTGCAGGGCGGCCAGCGAGCCCGGCTCGAGGGTGAGCGCCTGCTCGAAGCTGGCCAGGCTCTCGGGGAGGCGCTCGAGCTTCTCCAGGGCGATCCCGCGGATGGCCCAGAGCCGGGCGTCCGCGGCCGCGGACTTCAGCCGGGCGTCCGCAAGACGCAGCGACTCCTCGAACCGCCCCCCGGCCAGGGCGTCCGTCAGCTCATCGGGGTGCGCCGCGCCGGCGCTCGCCACGAGCACCGCCGCGGCCCGCAGCACCCCCCAGCTCAATTGGAGTCTATGACGCGCGGAAAGGCCGTCACCCGCAGCTTCGCCGAGCCGTAGGGGATCAGGGTCACCGTCTCGTCGGGCTCGCGGCTCGGGACCGGGCTCGCGGGGAGCGGCCCTGCCGACCCGTCGACCAGCGTCCACTCCGGCACGCGCCGGCCTTTCACCGAGAGCTCCACGGGCGCGCCCTGAGGGCTGAACGGGTAGTCGCCGAGCGGCTTCTCACGCACGTCCACGGCCTTGGCCACGCTCTCCGGGCTCACCAGGAGTCCGTAGTTCCAGGGAGTCGTGGGGTGCACCTCCCAGTCCGCCGCGGGGGGCGGCGCCGGCTTGCTCATCCCACTCTGGACCTTCCTCCAGTCCTCCCCGATGCGGAGCGAGAATACGAGCGGCCCCCGCTCCAGGGCGACGGAATCGCGATACCAAGTCGAGACGCGCGGGGCCATGGGCAAGGTGAGGGCGACCTCGTCACCGCGCTTCCAGAGCCGATGGACACGAACCAACTCCCCCGCCCGAGTGCCCTCGATGGCTTGGCCGTTCACCTTGATGGATGCCTGCTTCGCCCAGGCGGGGACGCGGAGAACGAGGGGGAAGGCGGTCGGGGTGTCCGGCGCAATCCTGAGCCGCACCTCGCCTCGGAAGGGATACTCGGTGTCCTCCGTGATCGAGAGTAGGGTGCCGCCGGCCACGATGGTCCGGATCTCGCTCGGCGCATACACCAGCGCCGCCAGGCCGCGGTCGGGGGTGGCCATCCAGAGACTCTGCACGAGCTTCGGCCAGCCCTGGTGCAGGTTGGCGGTGCAGCAGCCGAAGTTGGGCTCCAGGGCGAACAGGTTCGACTCCGGGCCATTGCTGACCCATCCTCGCGGCCGAAGGCTGCAGAGCACCTGGTTCGGCTGCTGGTCGTACTGGTGGGCCCACATGTCGGCCGAGAAGGTCGCGGGCAGGGCGTTGAACGCGATCCGTTCGAGGCGATCCGCGAGCGCGGGGTCGCCGACCACCGTGAGGACTTGCTGGAGCGAAAAGAGCGCTTCCACCACCGCGCACAGCTCGATGCCCTGGGACGGGTCGGGGCCCGCGTAGTGCTCGTCGGCGCTGAACAGTCCGTTGGGCAGGCCGTGATGGCGATCGAGCACTTCCAGGGTCCGGTGGATCGCCTCGCGATCGGAGCGGTCGCCCGAGACGAGCGACCACAGGGCGCTGGTCTTGAAGGCCATCGCGTTGTTCACCCCGTGGGCGCGCATGGCCCGGTCGGGGTTGTTCACGCCGATCTTCAGCCCGAGCTGTTCAGGGCTGGTCTTGGCCGGAAAGGCGAACTCCGCGAAGTGTCGCTTCCAGTCGGTGCCCTGGGACTGGAGCAAGCGCGCGAGGTCGAGAAGCTCTCGGTCCCCGGTGCGGTTGAACAGCCAGAGCACGCTCACGAGCTCGTCGGCCCAGCGGTACGACGCCCATTCATGCAGGGGACGTGTGCGACCCTGCGCCAGGTGATGTCGGAAGTAGCGCTGCATCAGGGGAACCACCCGGGGGTCTCCCGTGGCCTCCTGATACTGGGTGAGCGCCTTCAGCATCACCATGTTGGGCCACCAGTCGGCGTTCTTCGGCGGCCCGATCCAGCCTTCGGGTGACTGATGGGTGAGCGTCCAGTCGACCCACTTTTGCGCCTTGGCCTTGAGGAGCGGGTCGTCGAGCAGGTAGGCGAGCGGGATCAACCCATCGAGAAAATAGGGGCCCCGCTCCCAGGCCTCGCCCGTCCCGCCCAGCCAGCCGCTGTTCGGGCCCACGTCGGGCCAGAACTCGTCGAGGTGGCCGGTCAAGCCACGGGCCTGGACCTCCAGCTGCCGGCGCAGCCAGCCCGTCGGCTTGACCGACCCCACCGGCAAGCGGGCAAAGGCTCCAACCTGCAGGGGCTCGCGGTTTGAGACGGGCGCCTGGGGGTCGGCCACGGCCGGCCCCGCAGAAAGCGCCAGGAGGACGGAGAGAAGCGGAATGGCCCGCCGCATCTTCAGAACACTACGCGGACGCCCAGTTGCATGATCCGCGGATCGTAGGTCGAGGTCGCGCGCCCAAAGGTGCTGCTCGCCAGATCGCCGTTGACGCCGCCGAGGTTCACCCGGTTGAGCACGTTGAACACCTCGAGGCGGAGCTGGACGTTCACGCGGTCGCCGAAGCGGTTGTTCTTCACCAGGCTCATGTCGATGTTGATGAACCCGGGGTTGCGGAAGGCGCTGCGCTTCAGGGTGCCTTCCTGGCCCGGCGCCGGCAGCGAAAACGCCGAGGCCGGGAACACGCCGTCCACGAACTGCTGTCGCGTGAAGGAGCCGGGGACCTGCCCATTGGGGGCGTTGGGGAAGTCGAAGTTCACGCCGTCCGCATTGTAATCCCCGCTGTTCGGCTGCAGCCCGATCACCTTCCCGTTCGCATCGAGGACCGGCCGGAAGGGCGCGCTGCTGAACACGGAGAAGGGGGTGCCGGTCTGCAGGATCCCGGTTCCATTGATCTGCCAGCCCCCCAGCAGCCGCGTCAGGAAGCCCGACCCGCTCTTCGGCTCGGGAAGCGAGTAGCTCTCCGCGAACGCCAGGCGGTGACGCACGTCCCAGTCCGCGGCGGCCCGATATTGCGACAGGTCGTACTGGGTCGGAGTGGCGTATCCGGGATCGCGGTTCACGCGCGTGCCCGCCTGACCGTAGTCCTCCACCTTCGACAGGGTGTAGGCGACCTGGAAGCTGCTGCGGCGTGTGACCTGTCGCAGCGAGAGCAGCAGACCGTTGTAGTAGATCTTGTTCGCGTTGAGCTCGTAGTAGATCGTGCCGAAGCTCGGGTTGAGGCGATCCAGGCGGCCGTCCAGCAGGTCGCCCGGGAGGCGGTTGAAGTCGGAGCCGAACAGGCCGTTCCACGTGTAGGAGCCGCTGTAGGCCAGGCCCGCCACGATGCCCTTCGGCAACTGCCGCTCGACCCCGAGGTTGTAGATCAGCGTGCTGTCCGCCTTGATGTCCCGGTCGATGCCGCCCGCGCCGGGCCGCGCACCCACGATGCCCCCGCGCGCGTCGAGCTGTCCCGCGGGGATCTTCGGGTAATTGAACCCGAAGGGTGGCCGATCGCTGGTGCCGATCGAGAGGATCGGCTCGATGGGATCGCCGATGCGGAAGGTGGGCGTGACCAGACCGGGAGGGTTCTGGCGGACGCGGTTCGCTTCGCCGAGGGGGATCCAGTTGTGATAGAGCCCGACGCCGCCGCGCACCAGCCACCGTGCGCCGTCGCCGGGCGCCCACGCTACCCCGGCCCGGGGGCTGAAGTTCTTGTTCAGCCGGCCGGCATAGACCGCGTCCACCTGCCGCACGACCGCGCTCGCGAACTGCTCGTTCAGGGTGCTTCCCGTCCCCCGGAACACGTTCCCCATCCTCGTGTTCTGGTCGGGGTGGGGATTCCCATAGTCGTCCCAGCGCAATCCCAGGGTCAGGGTCAGGTTCGGGCGCACCTTCCACTCGTCCTGCACGAAGGCCCCGAGGGTATTGAGCAGGTGGCGATAGGCTCCGTTGGCAACCTGGCCGGTGATCGGGTCGTAGTTGACGCCGCTCTGCTGATAGGGCCGGTCGCGCACCAGGTCGAGCAGGTTGTTGAACTGGAGGCTCGGCCGCTCATAGGGCGCGCGGAACCGCGCGTCGTCGTCGCCCTTCCAGAACTCGGCTCCGATCTTCAGCGAATGCGAGCCCCGGACCCAGGTCACCACGTCGCGCCAGTTGTAGTTGTGCTGGATGAACGTGGCGGGCCCCCAGCCGGCGTTCACCCCCGTGTTCTGGTAGGCGATGTTGATGTCGGGAATCCGGAAGGGAATCCCCGGCGAGTCGCCCACGCTGCCCTGGACCCGGATCTGCCCGTAGCTGAGCTCGTTGAGCAGGGTCGGCGTGAAGATGTGGGTCCAGCTTCCCTGGTAGGCGGAGGTGTTGTTGTTGTTCACGCCGTAGAAGCCCTTCCGCCGGCCGATCTGCTCGGTGTCGAGGTCCACCTTGTAGAAGTTGAAATAGAGCCGATCCTTGCCGTCCCGCATGTAATGGTCCACTCGGAAGCTGTACTGGATGGCGTTGCGGAAGGGACTGGGCTTGAATCGGCCTTCCGCCACCATGGGGAGGGCGCAGGGGATGTTGCCCGCGGCCGGAGTGCCGCAGTCGGCGCCGAAGATCTGCTGCGCGGTCTGGGCGACGCCCGTCGTCTCCACGTTGGCCAGGGGGTAGTCGGTCAGGATCTTGGTCCCCAGCGAGTTCGGGTAGCTGCGCCGGGCGAAGTCGACGAACTCCGGCGTTTCGAAGGTGATGACCGAGGTGGCCTGCGACACGCGCGAGCGGAGGGGCTGCACCGACCCGAAGAAGAAGGTGCGGTTCTTGATGATCGGCCCCCCGAAGGTGGCGGAGATGTCGTGCCGGCTGAACGGCTCGTAGCTCTTGGTGAAGAACGTTTTCGCGCGGAGGCCCTGGTTGGTGAAGAAATAGCTCGCGGTGCCCCGATACTCGTTCGTGCCCGACTTGGTGGTGATGGCCACCTGCACGGAGCTGCCCCGCCCGTTCTCGACGCTGAAGGTGTTGGTCTGGACCGAGATCTCCTGCACGGAGTCCGGATTCGGCGACAGGTTGGCGACCCCCTGCAGGATGTTGCTCGTGACGTTAAGACCGTCGAGGGTGAACTGGTTGCCGCTGTAGTTGCGGCCGTTCCCGCTGGCCTCTACCGTCTTCTCGGTCGAGAAGTTGTCCGGAGCGTCCGCGGGGGCCCCGCCTCCGACCGCGCCGTGGCCCGTGATGCCCGGACCGAGGGCGACGAGGCCCAGGAAGTTGCGCCCCTGCAGCGGCAGCTCCTGGAGGGTTTCCGTGCGAATGGTGGTCTGGATCCGGGTCTCCGCCGGGTTGAAGACTTCCGCCTGGCCGGTGACCGCCACTTCTTCCTGGGTTCCCGCCAGGGGCAGGGTCAGGTTGACGCCGGCGTTCTGCGCCGTCTCCAAGCGGATTTCGGACTTGACCTGCTTGAAGCCGGCGGCCTCGGCGGCGATCTCATAGCGGCCAGGAGCGAGGCTGCTGAACCGGTAAACGCCGGCCGCGTTGGTCTGCACGGTCGCCGTGACCTGAGTGTCCAGGTTCCGTACCGTGACCGAAGCGGCGGGCACGACCGCGCCGCTCTGGTCGTGAACCACACCCTGTACGCTGCTGCTGAATTGAGCCCGCGCAGGGGTCGCTGCGACCAACCCCAGCGCCATGGAGAGCAACGCGACCGCCGATGATCGCCGCATCTTCCCACTTCTCCATTCCGCCGCTCCGACCCACCACGGGCGGCCAATCCTCGCCCTCACGACCCTTTCGGGTCCTCGCGTCCAGAGCCTAGCCGGCGCCGTGCAGACGGGTCGCTCCGAGCCAAGAGGGCTCGAGCTCACTCGTGGGAGCGTGTACGGTACCGTCTTGACCGTGTACGTTAACGGCAACATAATCACGCGACCGTCGGACTGTCAAGAACTTTTTGCAGGGATGCATGCCTCGCCAAGTCCTCGGAGAGCAGATTCAACTGCGCGAGTCCGACATCGTGTCAGCTCACGGGGAAGCAGCAGGAGCAGGCCTCACCGCCTCGATGAGCTTCCTCACCGCCGGCCGGATCGCGGCGTCGAGCGCGGAGGCCGGCTTCCGGGGTCGCTCGAGCAGCCGGGCGCGGTCCTCCCACCACGAAGCGGGGGCGGGCGTCGCCTGCTCGAGGAAGGCGAGGGCTTCCAGGCCCGCACCCGCCAGGGCCTGGATCTCGGCCGCCTGCGGTAGGGCGTCCCGCAACAGGCTCGAGCGCTGGAGCACGGGAAGGAGTCGCGGGTACAGGGCCTGCCACTCGGCGAGGCGGGCCCGCAGGGCTTCGCGCCCTGCCTGCCGCGGCGGATCGGCCAGCAGCCGATCGACGGCCCGCGCGAACTCCCGCGCGGCGTCGCTCTCCGGCCGCGCCGCGTCCACCAGGCCGGTCAGGGGCGTCTGCTGGGTGTAAGGCGCCGTCTGCCCGCGCTCGTACCCCTTGACGGGCTCCACGAGGTCGGTGAGGGCCTTCACCGCCCCGGCGTCCGGGCCGGCCAAGCGGCCGAGCATGCGCGGATACCCGGAGCGGTGCTCGAGCCCCAGCCACTCCAGCCAACGGCTCAAGCCCTCGAGCCGGCCGTACATGTCGTCGGGGTCGCGCACTTCCCGGGGTGACCAGAGCCGCTCCGCCACCGCCCCCGCGCGCGGCCAGATCCGCGAGTCGACGGTCTCCGGGCTGACGTACTCGGCCCACATGCAGGCCTCTCCGCCCAGGATGCGGGCCCGCTGGGCGTCGTCCAGGTTCGCCGCGTCCTTGTCGAGAGGCTCCGTCGCGTAGTGCGACGCGGCCGGCTGCATGAGGTCGAGGTAGTAGCCGAAGCTCAGGATGCCGCGGAAGCCCTGGCGAGCCGCCTTGGCCAGGGAGTCCTGCCCCCGCCAGGACTGTACGACCGTGTCCCGCGGGAGGTCGGGGTGGAGCGCCTCGTCCCAGCCCATCATCTGCTTGCCATGGCGGGTCAGGATCCTGGACAGGCGCTGGTTGAAGTACGCCTGCAGGTCGTGGTTGTCCTTGAAGCCCTTTTCCTTCTTGAAGGCCTGGATCTGCGCGCTCGCTTCCCAGGGCTTCCCTTCCACCTCGTCGCCTCCGATGTGGAGGAACGGGTCGGGAAAGAGCCCGGCCATCTCGCCCAGGAACCCGTCGAGGAGCCGGTAGACCTCCTCGCGCGTCGGATCCATGACCGGCTCGAAGATCCCCCACTTCCGCTCGATCGTGTAGGGGCCGGGAGCGCTGGCCAGCTCCGGATGGCCCACGAACCAGGCCGTGGTGTGCCCGGGCATGTCGAACTCGGGGACGACGCGGATCCCGCGGTCCGCCGCGTAGGCGATCACGCCCCTGATCTGCTCCTGGGTGTAGTAGAGGCCGTCCGAGCCCTGGCCGTGGAGCTTGGGGAATCGGCGGCTCTCCACCCGGAAGCCCTGGTCCTCGGTTAGATGCCAGTGCAGGACGTTCAGCTTGACGGCCGCCATGCCGTCGAGGTTGCGCTCGAGGACCTGGAGGGGCATGAAGTGCCGGCCGCAGTCGATGAGGAGCCCGCGCCACGGAAAACGCGGGCGGTCGTGGATCACCACCGCGGGGACCCGGAGGCCCTCGCTGCCCGGGCCCACGAGCTGAAGGAACGTCTCCAGCCCGCGCAGGATCCCCCACGGCTCGGCGGCCGTGAGGGTGGCTTTCGCGGGGGTGACCTCGAGGGCGTAGCTCTCGTCCATGCCGAGGGCGGGGAGGGCGGTGCGCGCCGGGCCGTCGCAGCGGACCTCGAGCCTGGTCTGGCCGGGGCCGAGCGGGGGGAGCAGGCCCGCCTGCCGGGCCAGCCGCGCTTCGAACCGACGGGCGGCGCGCTGGACTCGGGGGTCGGCCTGGCCGGCGATGGTGAGCCGGAAGTCCGGGCCGATGGCCATCTCCCCGGTGCCGAGCGCGATCTCGGCCGGCCAGGGGACGAGGCCGGGCCGGCGCTCCGCGGCCGCGGCGGGTGCGGCCACGGCGAGGACGGCGAGGGCTAGGCAGACGCGCATGATGCTTCCTCCAAGGGGCGACCGGTCCGAGAAGAGCGCGCGTATCCTACCGGTTCGGCGGGCACCTTGGCGAGCCGTCTCCGTTACCCTCTACACAGTTGCGGCGACAGCCCTGCGAACCGGACGCGAGGCTTCTCGGACGGACCGCCGCTTGTCCGGCAGCAGCGTCGAAACGCCGTCGGAGGGCACGGACCTGCTCCCCGCCGACGGTCGTCACCTCGAACCGCCGGTTTCTCCGCGTTTCATGCCGGATAGGCGCCTGGGCTCAGCAAAGCTGAATACTCACACTGCTATTCAGACTTCAATGGCTAGGTCTAAACAAGCGCGCCGGATCATGAAGCCCTCCCGGAGTCGGCGGGGGTCGAGCGAGTCTCCGGCGAAGCCGCCGGAGGGATGCCCGCCATCAGCCGGAGCAGCGCGTCCTGCTCGAGGCCCTCGCGGGCGACCTCGCCCGCGACGCGGCCCTCGCGGATGACGAGGACGCGGGTGGACAGCCGGATCACCTCCGGCAGCTCGCTCGAGATGAGGAGCACCGCGTTGCCCCCGGCGGCCAGCCGGTCGATCAGGGCGTGGATCTCGGCCTTGGCCCCCACGTCCACCCCCCGCGTCGGCTCGTCGAGGATCAGCACCCGGCAGCGCGCGGCCAGCCACCGCGCGAGGACGATCTTCTGCTGGTTGCCGCCGGAGAGCCCGGCCACCACGGCGTCGAGCCCCGGCATCCGCACCCGCAGCCGGGTCGTGTGCTCCTCGGCCAGGCCCCGCTCCGCGTCGCGACGTATCCAGGAGAAGCGGGCCAGGCGGGCCAGGATGGGGAGGGTGGTGTTGGCGAGCACGCTCATGCCGAGGACGAGGCCCTGCCGCTTGCGGTCCTCGGGGACGAGCCCGAGGCCGCAGGCCATGGCGTCCACGGGGCGGCGGATCGTCACCGGCTTCCCCCCCACGGAGATCCGGCCGCGGGAGCGCGGGTCGAGGCCGAAGACCGCTCCCGCGATCTCGCTCCGGCCCGAGCCCACGAGGCCCGCTAGGCCCAGGATCTCGCCGGCGCGGATCGAGAGCGAGACCCCGTGGAGCTTGCCCGGGCTCCGCAGGTCCTCGACCCGCAGCAGCTCGTCGCCCGCCGGCCGCTCCAGGTGGGCCGGGAAGTACTCCTCCAGGCTCCGGCCGATCATCCGCTTCACGAGCCCCGCCTCGTCGAGGGCCTCGGTGGGCAGCGTTTCCACGTGGCGCCCGTCCCGCAGCACGGTGACGGTGTCGCAGAGGTGGAAGATCTCCTCCATCCGGTGGGATACGTACAGGCAGGTCACGCCCTCCGCCCTGAGGCGCCGGATGAGGGCGTAAAGGCGCTCGGCCTCGTGGCGGGTGAGGCTGCTCGTGGGCTCGTCGAAGACGATGACGCGGGCGCCCCGCCCCACCGCCTCCGCGATCTGGAGGAGCTGCTGCTGGCTCACCGGCAGGTCCCCCACCGTCCGGCTGACGTCGATGTCGGCCCCGATCGCGGCCAGCTTGTTCCGCGCCTTCTCGGCCATGCGCCGGCGGGAGACGAAGCCGCCCTTCCGCGGCAGGTCGCCGAGGCAGAGGTTCTCGGCCACGGTCATGTTCTCGCAGAAGGCCAGCTCCTGATGGACCATGCCGATGCCGGCGGCCAGCGCGTCGCCCGGATGGCGGAAGCGCACCGGTCGCCCGTCCAGGAGCACCCGACCCTCGTCGGATGCGTGCACCCCGGCCAGGATCTTTCCGAGCGTGCTCTTGCCCGCCCCGTTCTCCCCGCAGAGCGCATGGCAGGAGCCGGCCCCCACCTCGAAGCGGACGTCGGAGAGCGCCAGGACGCCTGGGAACCGCTTGGTGATCCCCTCGAAATGGAGGATGGGGCTCACTTCTCGAGCTTCAGGTATTCCTCGGGCACGTCCGTGAATCCCCAGGCCTGGAGCTGGCGCGCCCAGGCGCCCAGGTTGTCCTTCGAGACCCGGACCAGCTCCATGGGCACGATGGCAGGCACGTCCCGCTTCAAGTGCACCTTGTCCACGATTCTCGAGACGCCCTCGTAGCCCCACTTGTACGTGGGCTGGGCCAGGAGCACGGGCGCGAGGCCCGCCGCCACGTAGGGAAGCTGGGGGGGCAGCCCATCCACCGAGACGATCTTCAGCCGTGCCGGGTCGAGGTCGGTGAGGAGCGTCTTCGTGAAGAGGGCCCAGCCGCCCACCATGGCCCAGCCCTGGATGTCCCGATAGGCGTTCCCCACCCGCACGACCTCGGCCGCCGCATCCTGCGGGGTCTCGATGTGGTTGAAGACCCCGACGATCTGGATGCCGGGGTGTTTCGCGGCCTCCTCCTTGACGCCGTCCACGCGCCTCCTCAGGTTCGGCGCGTTCTGGTTCCCGGCCAGGATGCCGATCCTGCCCTTGTCGTCCATCAGCTTGGCCAGCTCGGCCATGGTCCGGGCGCCGGTGTCGCGGTCGTCTACGCCGTAGTAGGCGAAGCGCTTGCTCTCCGGGGCGTCGCTGTCGAACGTCATCACCGGCACCCCGCGGGCCACCGCGTCGTTGATCGCGCCGTTCAGCTTCCCCGCGTCCGAGCACGAGAGCAGGATCGCGTTCGCCCCCTCGTTCACCGCTTGGGCGATCCGCTGGGCCTGCAGCTGGCCGTCCTCCTGGGGCGGGGTGAGCCAGGCCACCTCGATCGCGATCCCGTGCCGGGTCCCCAGCTCCCTGGCCGCCGCCTCCGCGCCCGTCCGCGCGGACAGGAAGACGGGGTTGGTCGAGCTCTTCGCGATCAGCGCGATCTTGAGCGCCTTCGGTGCCGCACCTCCGCCCGACGCCCCCGGTTCCGTCTTCTGTCCGCAGCCCGCGGCCACGAGCGCGACCCCCACGGCGATCCCCGCCACCCGCAATGCCTGTCTCATGTCTCCGACGCCTCCCCTAAGAGCCCGCCACACGGGCCAGACGCCGCGCGGCCAGTCGGCTGCTCGCCTGGTCGAGCACGACCGCCATGATGGTGGCGGTGCCGATGATGATCCACTCGTAATTCTGGTCGAGGTGGAGCGTACGGATGGACTGGCGGATGAGGACGATCAGGATCGCTCCCAGCAGCGCGTTGATCGCACTCCCCTTCCCGCCCGCCAGGCTCGCCCCCCCCACCACCGCGGAGGCGATCACGTACAGCTCGTAGCCGGTGGCGTCCACGCAGGAGGCCGAGCCGTAGTAGCCCGCCCCCAGGAACGCGGCCATCCCGGCCGTGAGCCCCGACGCCACGTAGACCCCCACCTTGATGCGGCCCAGGCTCAGGCCCGCGAACCGGCTCGCCTCCGGGTTCCCGCCGATCGCGAAGACGTGGCGCCCCATCACCGTGCGGGTCAGGTACACGGCGCCCACCGCGGTCACCGCCAGCATGGCCAGGGTCGGCACCGGATAGAGCGCGGGCCCCACCGAGGCCTTGGCCACCGCGGTCAGCGCGTCGGGGATCAGGATCGATTCCGCCTTGCTGGAGACGAAGGCGATTCCCCGCAGGATCCACATCGTGCCCAGGGTGATGATGAACGGGTGGACGCCCAGGCCCACCACCATGAGCCCGTTCAGCAGGCCGCTCGCGAGGCCGATGCCGAGGCAGATCGCGATCCCGAGCGACACCGTCGCCAGGGCGGGCCGGGGCCCCAGGCTGCGCAGGACGAGGGCCATGGCCACTCCCGCCAGCGCGTAGACCGAGCCCACCGAGAGGTCGATCCCCCCCGAGATGATCACCATGGTCGCGCCCACCGCCATGATCGCGAAGAAGCTCGCGTCGGTGGCCGTCTGCATGAGGGTGTAGGAGTTGAGGAAGTTGCTGACCGCCCCTCCGGTCGCGGGGTCGGGGTGCGACCCTCCCAGGAAGGTGAGGGCCGCGCCCAGGAGCAGGATCACCATGAGGAGCCCCGCCTGGGGGCTCCCGAGGAACCGCTGGAGGAGCCCCTCCCTCACGAGGAGGCGGCGGTCCGGGCGCGGGCGGCCGCGCCGCGCTCGTTGAAGAGCGCCGCGAACAGGATCACGACCCCGAGGGCCATGGCCGCCGGGAACAGCCAGATCGCCTGCCAATGGTGGCCCGCGATCGCGCCCGCCTTCATCACCTGCCGGGCCTCCACCACGCGGCCCGAGATCTCGGCCCCGATCAGCATCCCCACCCCGTAGGTGATGAGGGTGATGAAGCCCTGGGCGCTGGCCTGGATCTTCTTGGGGGCCGTGTTGTCCACGTAGATCTGCCCGGTCACGAAGAAGAAGTCGAAGCAGACGCCGTGCAGGAGGATGCCCAGGTAGTACATGGAGACGAGGATGAGGCCGTTGATCAGCCGGTCCGCGGTCAGGGCGCCGAGGCTGAAGGAGGCGTTCTCCCCGAACGCGAAGAGCAGATAGCGGGCGGCCCAGGCCAGCATGCCCACGAGCATCATCTTCTTCACGCCGAGCCGGACGAAGAAGAACGGCATCACGAGCATGAAGAAGACCTCGGACATCTGGCCCATGGTCATCTTGCCGGCGGCGTTGACCACGCCCATCTCGTTCAGGAAGAGGTTCGTGAAGCTGTAGTAGAAGGAGAGGGGGATGCAGATGAGCAGCGACCCGATCACGAACACGGCGAACGACCGGTTGCGCATGAGGGTGAGCGCGTCCAGGCCCAGCACGTCCCGCACGGTGACCTTGTGGCCCAGGGCCTTGGGGGGCGTGTGGGGCAGCACGAAGGAGAAGATTCCCAGCAGGGCCGAGCACGAGGCGGCGATCCGCAGGGGGGTCGCGGTGGCCTCGAGCCCGAGCGAGCCCACGATCAGCCCGGCCACGATCCAGCCGATGGTGCCGAAGACCCGCACGGCCGGGAACTGCTTCTCCGGGCTCTTCATCTGGTTGAAGGAGACCGCGTTGACCAGGGCGAGGGTCGGGTTGTAGCAGAGCGCGTAGCCGAGGAGCACCCAGAACAGGGCCCGCGGGCTCGTGACGTTCGCGGACTGCCAGAGGAGCACCGCCCCCACCAGGTGCAGGACGCCGAGCACCTTCTCCGCTGCGAAGAAGCGGTCGGCGATCATGCCCACCAGGAACGGGGCCACGATCGCCCCCCAGGGCATGGTCGTGTAGGCCCGGCCGATGTCGGTGCCCGCGAAGTTGAGCCCCTGCCCGAGGTAGGTGGAGAGGGTCACGAACCAGGCCCCCCAGACGAAGAACTGGAGGAACATCATCGCCGACAAGCGCACGCGAACCGACGAGGGGAGGGAGAGTTCCGCCAAGGGGTCCTCCGTTCGTGGAGCGGCCGGGGTGGGGCCGGCTAGGGGTCGCCAGAAGTTACCACAAGCCGCCGCGACTTTCAGGCCGGCGCCCATCCAGGACTTTCCTGGCGGGCTCGAGACGCGTACCATCGGCAAGCCGTTCTCTCGGAGGAAACCCACGATGCGAAAGAACCCGGCCTGCCTGGCCCCCCGCCTCGGCCTCCTGGCCGCCAGCCTGATGGGAGCCGCCATGGCCAGCCCCGCCGCCGACCTCGAACGACGCCCCTTCGGCAAGACTCCCGACGGCGCGGCGGTGGAGATGTTCACCCTGAAGAACGCGCACAGGCTCGAGGCCCGGGTGATCACCTACGGGGCCATCGTCCAGTCGCTGCTCGTCCCCGACGGGAAGGGCGGCAAGGTCGACGTGGTCCTCGGCTTCGACACCCTCGACGAGTACGTCAAGGGCAACCCGTTCTTCGGCTGCGTGGTGGGCCGCTACGCGAACCGCATCGCCAAGGGCCGGTTCACCCTCGACGGCAAGCAATACGCGCTGGCCACCAACAACGGGCCGAACCACCTGCACGGCGGGCGAAAGGGCTTCGACAAGGTCGTGTGGAAGGCCACTCCGCGCACGACCCCGGAAGGCGACTCCCTCGAGCTGACCTACCTGAGCAAGGACGGCGAGGAGGGCTATCCGGGCGCCCTCACCACGACCGTCACCTACACCCTCACCAAGGACGACGCGCTGCGGATCGAGTACAAGGCCGCGACGGACAAGCCCACGATCGTCAACCTGAGCCAGCACTCCTACTTCAACCTGCGGGGGGCGGGCCGGGGCGATGTCCTGGGCCACGAGGTCGAGATCGCCGCCCGGCGCTTCACTCCGGTGGACGAGACCCTCATCCCGCTCGGCGATCTCCGGCCGGTCGAGGGGAGCCCGCTCGACTTCACGAAGCCGCATACGATCGGCGAGCGCATCGGGGCCAAGGACGAGCAGATCGCCCGCGGCGGCGGCTACGACCACAACTTCGTCCTCGACGCGGGCGGGGGAAAGCTGGCCCTGGCGGCCCGGGTGAAGGACCCGGACTCCGGGCGCACCCTGGAGGTCCACACCGACCAGCCGGGGCTGCAGTTCTACACGGGCAACTTCCTCACCGACAAGGTGGTCGGAAAGGGGGGTCAGCGCTACGGCTACCGCCAGGGCTTCTGCCTGGAAACCCAGCGCTTCCCCGACTCCCCCAACCGGCCCTCCTTCCCGTCCCCCCGCCTCGACCCCGGCCAGGTGTACCGCCAGACGACGGTCTGGCGTTTCATTTGGTGAGCCGGGGGGTGCTGCGTCGCACCCCCCGAACCCCCCGCGCTCGCGTCGGGAATGAATCCCGCCGCTCGCGCAGCCGGCCGCCCCCCGCCGGTTCAGGGGCAGGCCTGGGCGACCCGGTCCACCTGGCTCTTGAGCGCGCCCAGGGTGGCGCGCGTCGCGGGGGCGGAGACCTGCTTGTCCGCCTCCTCGATGCGCTTATAGGCTTCCGCGATGAGGGGCTTCGCGGTCTCGCAGTCAGCCGCGTTGCGAAGCACGTCGTTGACGACCGCGCCCGCCTTCTTGATCGTCTCCTCGTCTTCCTTGATCTTCGCGATCGCCTTCTCCCGGCCGTTCTCGCAGGCGGCGAGCAGGAGCGGAGCGAGGACGGCGGCAACGAGGGCCCGTTTCTTCAAGGTCGGCCTCCTTGTCGACCCCCCACCCTGTTGTTCATCGACCCCCCCTCCTATCCTCCCCCACGTAGGGGGGAGGGAAGGCTCCTGCACATCTGCTCCGCGCTTTGGGGCCGGGGATTCACCCTATGATAGCCGCGGCCGGTCCTCCCGCGACCGTATAATTTCCGGGCGGGACCAATGCCAGGCAGGGTGACCTTGCTCGTCACGGCGGGGCCGATCCAGGGAAGGCGCTTCGAGTTCACCGAGCACGACACCTTCCTCTTCGGGCGCTCCCCCGACTGCCACGCCCAGCTCAGCCCCCGAGACACCTCCGCCTCGCGCCACCACTTCCTCCTCGAGGTCAACCCGCCCTCCGCCCGCTTGCGCGACCTGGGCAGCCTGAACGGGACCCACGTGAACGGCACGCGGCACGGGGGTCGGGCCCGGCACGAGACGCCCGGGCAGGCCGCCCGGCGGGCGCAACCCCAGGTGGACCTGAAAGACGGAGACCGCATCCGGGTGGGGGCCACGATCCTGACCCTCGCCGTCGAGGCCCCCGCGACCGGGCCCCCTCGTTCGGTCCCGTCGGTCGAGGGCCGCACGGGCCGCGTCGTCGGCGACTACGAGGTGGGCCCGCTCCTCGGCAAGGGCGGGATGGGCGCGGTCTTCCGCGCGCGGCGACGGAGGGACGGCGTGGACGTCGCCCTCAAGATCCTGCTGCCCCGGACCGGGGCGGACCCGGAGGCCCGGTCGCACCTGCTGCGCGAGGCGGAGGTCATGCGCCGGCTCCGTCACCCGAACATCGTCGAGCTTCTCGACTCCGGTGAAGACGGCGGGGGCTTCTTCTGGGCGATGGAGTACTGCCCGAGGGGCAGCGTGCTTGCCCGGATCCGGCTCGAGGGCGCGCTCCCCCTCGAGGTGGCGGGGCCGCTCGCCCTCCAGGCCCTCGAAGGGCTCGCCTTCGCCCACGCGGCCGGCTTCGTCCACCGCGACATCAAGCCGGACAACCTCCTCCTGGGGCCCGACGGGGTGGTCAAGCTGACCGACTTCGGCCTCGCCAAGAGCTTCGAGCAGGCGGGGCTTTCCGGCATGACCGCCACCGGAGCGTCCGCAGGGACGCTCTCCTTCATGCCCCGGGAGCAGATCACGAGCTTCCGCCAGCTCCGGCCCGCGAGCGACGTCTGGAGCATGGGCGCCACCCTGTACTACATGCTCACCCGGCAGTACACGCGCGACTTCGCGGGGCGGAAGGACCCCCTGGCCGTCGTCCTCTCGGGCAGGATAGTTCCCCTGCGCCGACGCGCGCCCCACCTGCCGGCCGCGGTGGCCACGGTCGTCGACCGGGCCATCGCCGACGACCCCGACCGGCGCTACCCCACCGCGGCCGAGCTCAGGGACGCCCTGCGCGAGGCCATCGACTGATGCCGGGGCAGGCCATCAGCATCGTCTGCCCGAGCTGTGGCGCGCGCTCGGACAACGCGCCCGCGGCCCTCGTGGGCCGGAACGTCCGCTGCCCGGGCTGCTCGAGCACCTTCAGGGTGGAGGCGGGGGCACCGGGACCGACGGCCCCCGAGGCCGCGGAGCCCCTGCCCACGAGCCTGGACATGCCGGGGGTCGCCCCCCTCGCCCCCTCGGGCCCCAGCGCGAGCGGGCGATTCACCACCCAGCGGCTCACCGAATGGCAGGTGGGCGAGGTCCTCCTCGACCTGTACGAGGTCCTGGGCCTGCTCGGGGAGGGCGGGATGGGTCGCGTCTACAAGGTGCGCCACCGCGGCTGGAACCTCGACCTCGCGGCCAAGGTGCCGCGCCCCGTCCTCCTCGAAGCGGAGGGAGGAGCCGACCTGTTCGAGCGCGAGGCGGAGACCTGGGTGAACCTCGGCCTGCACCCGCACACGGTGACCTGCTTCTACGTGCGCCGCCTGCAGGGCCTGCCCGTGGTCTTCGCGGAGTTCGTGGACGGCGGCAGCATGCACGACCGGATCCGGGCCCGGCAGCTCGCCGCCCTCGACGACATGCTGGACGTGGCCATCCAGTTCGCCTGGGGGCTGCACTACGCCCACGAGCAGGGGCTCGTCCACCTCGACGTGAAGCCGGCCAACGTCATGATCACGAGCGACGGGGTGGCCAAGGTCACGGACTTCGGCCTCGCCCGCGCGCGCCGTCTGCGGCAACTGTCCGTGGCCATGCCGATGGGCGCGGCCCGGAGCGGGGAGACCCTGAGCGTGGAGGGGGCGGGCGGCGGCACCCCGGCCTACATGTCCCCCGAGCAAGCGGGCGGGCACACCCTGACCCGCCGCTCCGACCTCTGGAGCTGGGCCCTGTCGGTCCTCGAGATGTTCGCCGGCCAGCGCACCTGGGAGTGGGGGGTGACCGGCCCCGATGCCCTCGAGGAACACCTGCTGACGCCCGCCCCCGCGCTGCCCGAGATGCCAGGCCGCGTAGCGGACCTGCTCCGGCGCTGCTTCCGCGAGGACCCCGAGGAGCGCCCGCGGAGCCTCCTCGACGCCGCGGCCGCGCTGCGCGAGGCCTACGAGGCGGCCACGGGGAGGCCCTACGCCCGCCGGGAGCCGCGGGTGGGCCAGCGCACGCCTGACACCCTCAACAATCGCGCGGTGTCGCTGCTCGACCTCGGGCGGGAGGCCGAGGCGGCCACGCTCTGGAAGCGTGCCCTCGAGGCCCAGCCCCATCACGTGGAGGCCACGTACAACCAGTCCCTGACCGGCTGGACCGCGGGCCGGCTCGACGACGAGGAGATCCTGAGGCGCATGGGCGAGGCGCGCACCACCCACGCCGCGGTGCCCCGCGTCCACCACCTCCTGGGCCGCCTGCACCTCGCGCTCGGCGACCCCGGCCGCGCGGTCCCCCCTCTCGACGAGGCCGCGCGGCGAGGCCTCACCTCGCCCGACCTCGACCGCGACCTCGGCCTCGCCCTGGTGTCGCTGTCGGGGGCGAGCGATCCCAGGCGCGCCCTGGCCTCGTTCGATCGCCTCCTCCAGGCCGGCTCACCGGAGGCAGTGGACGTGGTCGGCTACGTGTTCGCCCTCCAGCGCCTCGGCCAGAAGGACAAAGCCCGGCGCTTCTACGAGCAGGCCGCCCAGGAGAACCCCGACCTGCCTCCGGAGATCGGCTCCGCGCTCGCGGCGTTCCTGCCCGGCCACGAGGCGAGGGCGTCCCTGAAGGGCCTCGCGGGGCCCGCGGCCGCCCTCGCGGTCTCGCCCGACGGCTCCCGCGTTCTGGGGGGACACGGCCTCGAGGTGCGCGTGTGGGACGCCGCCACCGCCGCCCTCGCGCGCGCCCCCCTCAAGGGCGAGGCCCCGGTGCGCGCGCTGGCCGTCACCCCGGACGGCCGCTTCCTGCTCTGGGGTGGCGAGAACGCGGCCCTCTCGGTCTGGGACCTGGAAGCCGGACGCGCGGTGCGCACGTGGCAACGCCACACCGGCTTCACCACCGCGATCGCCCTCGCCCCCGACGGCCGCCACGCCGTGACCGCCGGCTCGGACCGCATCGTGCGTTTCTGGGACCTCGTCAGCGGCCAGTGCCTGCGCCAGATGGAGGGGCACGAGGACGCGGTCACGTCGGTGGCAATGGGACCCACGCGCGCGGTGTCGGGGAGCCGTGATGGGACGGTGCGGGTCTGGGACCTCGAGGGCGGCCGTTGCCTGGGCGCGCTCACGGGCCACAAGGGACGCGTGAGCGCGGTCGCCCTCAACGAGGACCAGGCTCGGGTGATCTCCGGGGGCGAGGACCGCACCGTGCGCGACTGGGGGCTCCACTCCCTGGAGCTGGTGCGGGTCTTCTCCGGTCACACCCAGCCCGTGACCGCCCTCGCCCTCACCCCCCCGGGGACGCTCGTCTGGTCGGGGGCGCTCGACAGCACGGTGCGGGCCTGGGACCTCGACCGCGAGCGGATCCACTCGCTCGTTCGCCTGGACACCGCGGTACATACGGTCGTCCTCGGCCAGGGTGGAGTGGTGTGGGCCGGCCACGGCACCGCGATCACCGCCCTGCGGCCGTTCGAGCGCCGGTTCCCACCCCTGGCCCTCGCCCGCCCCGCGTCCGCGCTCGAGGTGGAGCGCCACGCCGAGTCGTTCGAGGGGCGGATCGACGAGGCGCGCCGCTGTCTGGAGATGGGCCAGCTCGCCCCGGCGGTGGAGCTCGTGCGCACGGCGCGGGCCATCCCCGGGCACGAGCGCGCCGAGGCCGCGCTCCAGGTGTGGGACGAGCTCTGCGCGCGCCTCCCCCGCAAGGGCCTCTCCTCGGCCTGGGAGGAAGGCCGGCTCGAGGGCCACACCGACCAGGTGCTCGCCCTCACCGTGGGCGCGGATGGCGCGCGCGCGGTGTCCGGGAGCATGGACCAGTCCCTCCGGGTGTGGGACCTGACGCGGCGGCAGGGGATCGCGGTCCTGACCGGTCACCAGGGCCCGGTCACGGGGGTCGCGGTCACGCGCGACGGCCGCTTCGCCGCCTCGGGGAGCTGGGACCGCACGGTACGCGTCTGGGACCTCGCGTCGGGCCGCGCCCGCCGCACCTTCGAGGGGCACGAGGAGTACGTGACGGGAGTGGACCTCGCACCCGACGGGTCCCGGGTGGTCAGCGGGAGCTGGGACCAGACGGTGCGGGTCTGGAGACTGGGCACGGGCGCCCCCACCGTCCTCTCCGGCCACGGCTCGAACGTGGGGGCGGTCGCGTTCGGGCCCGACGGCCGCTTCGTGGCGAGCGCGGGCTGGGACGCGACCGTGCGCGCCTGGGACGTGGAGAGCGGCCAGGCGGTCTGCCTGTTCGAGGGTCACGAGGGGAACGTCATCGCGGTGGCGGTGAGCCCGAGCGGCCGGCAGATCGCCTCGGGGGGACAGGACATGACCGTGCGCCTCTGGGAGCCCCGGAGCCGCCAGTGCATCGAGGTCCTCTCCGGCCACACGGGGGAGGTGACGGCCCTCGCCTTCACTCCCGACGGGCGCTACCTCGTGTCCGCGTCGCGCGACCAGTCGGTGCGGGTGTGGGACCTCGAGAAGGGCGCGTCCTCCCGGACCCTGCCCCATCCCTCTCCCGTCCTGGCCCTGGCCTTGAGCCCGACCGGCAACGTGCTCCTCTCGGGCGGGGCGGACCGGATCATCCGCGCCTGGCACCTCGACTGGGACCCCGCCGCGGTCAAGGGCGCGGCCTGGGACGAAGCCGCGCGCCCGTTCCTGGAGGCGTTCGTGAGCGTGCGCCTGAAGCCGGAGGCGACGCGGGCCGCGACCACGGTCACCGACGCCGAGGTGGACGCCCTGGTGGCGGACCTGCGCCACCGCGGCTTCGGCGGGCTGCGCCGGGAGACAGTGGCGGGCAAGCTCGACACCATGGCGGCCGAGCCTCCTTCCTCCTACTGGGAGGAGGTGCGCAAGAACGCGCCGCGCGCATCCGCGGTCCGCCCGACCCCCGCGGCCGGGAAGGTCGTGCAAGGGATCCCGTGGGGGCGAATCGCCCTCGGCCTCTTCGCCCTGGCCGGGATCGCGGTCGGCGTGTCCTCCTGGATCAAGCCGAAGATCCCGCTGCGGGTCGTCCCCTACATGGCAAAGACGGTCCTCGGAGAGGTCGACCCCATCGACCTGGGCGCATTCACCGAGCCCTGCGACGAGCCCCGTGAGACCTACCGCGAGCGCGCGCGGGCGCCCGAGGTCAGCGCGCCCACCCTGAGCTGCCTGGCCCGCGCCAAGGAGCCGGCCGTCGTGACCGAGTACCTGGCCGAGGCGCCGCTCACCGACCCGAACGACGCCCTGCGCGAGCAGCGGCTCGTCCGCAACGCGGTCTCCCTGATGCTCGCCCTGGGGGAAACCGCGGTGGAGCCGCTCTGCGGCCTGCTCGGCGACACAAGGGAGCCGGTGCGGCGGATCGCCGCGGTCGCGCTCGCGGCTCAGGCGGCCCCCGCCGCGACCGCCTGTCTCCGGACCGCGCTCGCCCAGGGCGACGCGGTCTCGCGCGTCACCGCGGCTTCCCGGCTCAGGACGCTCCTGGCCAACGGCCAGATCCGGGCCCCCGACGGTTTCGCGCTGCTCCAGGGCCTCCTCCGCGACCCCGATCCCGCGATCCGCAGCGCGGCCGTCCGCGGCCTCCTCATGTTCAACGCTGAGTTCGCGGCCCCCCTCGCGTCCGCGGCCGCTTCCGACCCCGACCCGGACGTGGCCCAGGCGGCCAGGGGAACCCTGGCCGACATCGAGGCGATCCGGAAAGTCGACGCGCTGCGCAACGGGCGTTGAGGCTCGTCAGCCCCCTGATGGAGGATGCGCGATGAATCGAACCCCACGGCCCTCGTCCGGACTCCTGCCCGCCCTCGCCCTGCTTCCGGCCCTGCTCGCGGCCGGCGATGGGCCGCGCGGCGCGCAGCTTCCCGGGAAGCAGTCGCGCGAAGTGACCCTGCTGCCCAACGGCTGGCGGATCTCGCCGGCGGGACGCCACTTGACGGTCGGGGACCTTCCCCTCGCGATGCTGGAGTCCGCGGACGGTCGCCACGTCGTGGTCGGCAGCAACGGCTGGATGAAGCCGACCCTCACGGTCATCGACGTCCGCAACTTCTACGTGAAGTCGAAGCTCACCGTGGACCACGCCTGGCTGGGGCTCGCCTGGAGCCCGGACGGCCGCCGCGTCTATTCCTCGGGCGGCGGCGACAACAGCGTCCGCGAGTACCGGTTCGAGGCCGCGACCCTGCTGCCGGACCGCACGTTCGTCCTCACCCGCCCGGCCAAGGAGAGCTTCCTGGGCGGCCTGTCCCTGACCCCGGACGGCACCCGGCTCTTCGCGGTGCACGTGCTGGGGGAGCTCCTTTCGGCCGTGGACCTGCGCAGCGGCCGGGTGGTCAAGACCGTGCCCCTGCCGGCCGAAGCCTACACCTCGGTCGTCTCCCCCGACGGCAAGACGCTCTACGTGTCGCTCTGGGGGGGCGCGCGGGTGCTGCTGTTCGACCCCGCGACCCTGGAGCCACAGGGGGAGGTCCCGGTGGGCGAGCACCCGAACGCGATGGCCCTCTCCCCGGACGGGGCAAGGCTGTTCGTGGCCTGCGCCAACACCAACGCGGTGTGGGTCGTGGACCTCGGGACGCGCACCGCGAAGGAGCAGATCGGGATCGCCCTCTACCCCGGGGCGCCGCCGGGCAGCACTCCGAACGCGCTCCACCTCGCGGCCGACACTCAGACCCTGCTGGTGGCCAACGCCGACAACAACGCGGTGGCGGTGGTCGACGTGTCGCAGCCCGGACGCAGCCAGGTACTCGGCTTCATCCCCACCGGCTGGTATCCGACGGCGGTGCAGGCGAGCCGCGACGGGAAGTCCCTGTACGTCCTGAATGGGAAGGGCCTCGCGCCCATGCCCAACCCCCGCGGGCCCCAGCCCGGGGTGGTGGCGGGGGACGGACAGTACACGGGCTCCATGCTCCGGGGTGCGTTCTCCGTGATCCCCGTCCCCGACCGGGCGGCCCTGACCGCCTACACGGACACCGTGTACAAGCTCACGCCCTACGCGGACGCCACCCGGCTGGCCCCCGCGCAGGGGCCCGCGCGCTCGCCGGTGCCGCGCCGCGTGGGCGATCCCTCGCCCATCAAGCACGTCTTCTACGTGATCCGGGAGAACCGTACCTACGACCAGATCCTGGGCGACCTCGAGAAGGGCAACGGCGACCCCGGCCTCTGCCTCTTCGGCGACGAGGTCACCCCCAACGCCCACGCGCTCGCCCGGGAATTCGTCCTGCTCGACAACTTCTACGTGGACGCGGAGGTCAGCTACGACGGCCACGCCTTCTCGACCGCGGCCTACGCCACCGACTTCGTGGAGAAGGTCTGGCCGATGAACTACGGGCAGCGCGGGGGCCGCTACCTGAGCGAGGGCGGCGGGGCCATGCGCAACCCCTACGGCAACGTCACCGCCCCCGCCCAGGGCTACATCTGGGACGCCTGCGCCCGCGCCGGGGTGAGCGTGCGGAGCTACGGCGAGTTCGCGGGACGCGGCGAGGAGGACGAGCACGAGGTCGGGGAAGGCGTCGTGCGGGCCCTCGTCCCCGGCCTCGAGGGCAGGATCCACCCCGCCTACCCGCCCTACAACCTGCGCGTACCGGACAACCGGCGGGTGGACGTCTGGCTCGAGGAGTTCCGGGAGTTCGAGAAGAACGGCCAGTTGCCCCGGCTCTCCATCATCCGCCTCGGGAACGACCACACGGCGGGGACCCGTCCCGGCTACCCCACTCCGCGCGCGATGATCGCCGAGAACGACCTCGCCCTCGGCCGGGTGGTCGAGGCCATCTCGAAGAGCCGCTACTGGAAGGAGTCGGCGGTCTTCGTGCTGGAGGACGACGCGCAGAACGGCCCCGACCACGTGGACTCGCACCGCTCGGTGGCCCTCGTGATCAGCCCCTACGTGCGCCGGGGCGCCGTGGACAGCACGCTCTACACGACCTCCGGGATGCTGCGGACGATCGAGCTGATCCTGGGCCTTCCCCCGATGAGCCAGTACGACGCCGCGGCCTCGCCGATGTACGGTGCGTTCCAGGCGGAGCCGGTCCTCACCCCCTACGCGCGACGCGAGGCCCGCGTCCCCCTCGAGGAGAAGAACGACGCCCTGGCCTGGGGAGCGGCGGCGTCCGTGGCCATGGACCTCGAGGAAGCGGACCTCGCTCCCGAGGGGGAGCTGAACGAGATCCTGTGGAAGTCGGTGCGGGGTGCCCACTCCCCCATGCCGCCCCCCGTCCGCGGGGCGTTCGTCCGGCCGCGTTGATCTGAGCCCTCCCTCAGAAGAGCAGCTTGAAGCCGAGCTGGATGAAGCGCGGGAAATTCGACTGCGAGGTCGTGTTCTTGTTGATGGCGCCGAACTCGTTGCTGTTCTGGTCGGTGACGTACTGCCGCTCGTCGTACATCGGGGAGTTGAGCACGTTGAAGGCCTCGAGCCGGACCTGCAGCCTGACCCGGTCGGTGATCCGCGTGGTCTTGGCCAGGTTCATGGTCAGGTCGCGGTAGGACGGCCGCCTGAGCCGTCCGTCCCGGAACATCGTCGTGCGGGTCTGGAAGGGCTCACGCACCAGGAAGTACGGCTCCGTGCAGCCGGCCACCACCGAGTACGGGAGGAGCTGGTACTGCCCGTCCCGGAGCTGGGCCACGCAGGGCCGGACCCCCTGGATGAACTGCCCGCCCCTGGTGTTCACGGGGACGTAGGGGTCCTTCACGATCTCGAGCGAGCCGGGCAGGTCCCAGGGGCGGCCGGACTGATAGATCCACATTCCCGCCAGCTCCCAGCCGCCGATGATCCGGTCGAGAACTCCGCCCGCCCCGCTCCCGAACCTCCGACCGCGCCCGAACGGCAGGTCCCACACCCCCGAAAGGGTGACCCGATGCGGCCGGTGCGAGACGTAGGGCCCGCGGTTCCTGATCCGGGCCACGTCGTCCACGAAGGCGGGCCGATTGAGCTCGGTCAGGCTAGTGGTCGCCCCGGTGCCTTCCTCGAGGAAGCGCGGCACGTAGGTGTAGGTCCCGTTCACGGTGAGGCCGTGCGACATGCGCTTGTTGAGCACGACCTGCACGGAGTCGTACCGGATCGTGCCGTCGTTGCGCTCGTTCTCGCTGATGCCGCCGAACTGCGGGAACGGCCGGTTGAGGTCGTAGCGCGGGATGGTGGGGCTCGTGAACCGCGACGTCCCCTCGAAGCCGGGGACGCCGAAGAACGGGTTGGGGAGGCGCTCGTCGCAGAAGACGCGGCTGCCCCCCCGGGTGACGTCGCACCGCTCCCTGAACGAGAGGGGCGGCTCGTTGACCCCGCCGATCCTCGTCTGCAGCTTGTGCGAGCGGCTGCCCACGTAGGCGACTTCGAGGACGGTGTTCCAGGGAAGCTGGCGCTCGAAGCCGACTGAGAACTGGTCGACGTAGGGCGTCTCGAAGGCCGGGTTCGAGTAATTGAGCCCCCGACCGAGGAAGGTCTCCAGGCCGAGGTCCGCCCCCGGCGGAGTGGCCACCACGGGGAACGGGTCGCCCAGGTTGTAGGTCGGCGTCCGGCCGCCGTCCACCGAGCTCACGAGCGGGGTCTGGATGCTGAAGCCCTGGTTGAAGCCGAACGTGGCCGGGCTCATGAAGTACCTGCCGTAGCCGCCGCGGAGCACGGTCTTCGGGTTCAGATCGTAGATCGCCCCCAGGCGGACCTGGAGATTGTCCTTGTCGAGCCGCCAGGGCTCGCGCGGGCGGCCGTCCACGGCGGCGAAGCTCAGGCCGCCGCGCACCGTGTAACCGGGGAAGCGCCTCTGGTCGATGCGGCTCGACACGGGGTTCACCGGGTCCGGCTCGAAGACGTCGTTCATGCGGTCGAAGCGCTCCCGGGGGGCCGTGGCGAGGTCCCAGCGGAGGCCCAGGTTCAGGGTGAGCTTTCGGGTCACCCTCCAGTCGTCCTGGATCCAGGAAGCGAGGTACTTCGTCATGTAGATCGGGAAGACGTTGTCGTCCACCACCCCGCCCGACGGGGCCCCCAGGAGCAGGGACGCGATCGCGTTCCCCGAGAGGGGGTCGCCGCGGTTGAAGTCCTTCTGGGTGAACCCACGGTCGAAGTTCAGGCGCATGCCCCCGGCTCCGCTCGCCTGGCGGGAGTACTGCGTGATCCGCAGCTCCACTCCGGAGCGAAGGTTGTGGGAGCCGCGTTGGAGGGTGACGTTGGGCTGCAGCGAGAAGACGTTGGTGGGCTCCTTGCTGAACCCGTCGCGGCCGAGGTTGACGAACTCGGAGGCCTCGATGCGCGGAAACATCCGGATGGGGAGCTGGTCCGCGAGGCTCTTCGGGAAGCCGAGCTGCGCGACGTCGAAGCCCATGCCCGGATCGGCCCGGGCCAGCTCCACGTAGCGGTTGGCCGAGGTGCGCAGGTTGAACACGGCCCGGGACCCGAAGATGTGCACCCAGTCCACCACCCCCGTGTAGTTGATCCGCTCCAGGGGGAGCTGGCCGTCCTGGGCGGGGCCCGAGGCGATGGCGTTGAAGTTGCGGATCTCGTTCCGCTTGTTCTGCCCGTAGCGCACGAACATGCGGTCGTTGGTCCCGAAGTTGTGGTCGACCTTGGCCACCCAGTTGTAGAACTTGTCCCGGTTGATGTGGGCCAGGTTCGCGAGGTTGCTCTGCCAGGGGGGGACGCCCGCGGTGGTCGTGTTGGGGAGCGGGTAGAAGGCCAGGATCTGCGCGGCCAGGGGGTCGATGCGGTCCGGCGGGATGATGTTCCCGGGGAAGGGGTCGCGCACCCACGTCCCGTTCACGTCGCGGCCCGTGGCCGGGTCGTAGATCGTGATCAACCGGCCGGTGGAGTCGCGGAGCTGGCTGAAATCGCCCCGGCGGAAGGCCGCGGTGGGGACGGTGCTGAACTGCGGGCTGGGCGTGCCCTCGCGGTAGCCCTCGTAGCTGAAGAGGAAGAACGTCTGGTTGCGGCCGTCGTAGACCCCGGGGATGCGCACGGGCCCGTCGAGCTGGAACCCGTACTGGTCGAGGAAGTGCTCCGACTTGGGAGCCCCGCGGGCGTTCAGGATCAGGGAATTCGCGTCCAGGGCCTTGCGGCGCATGAACTCGTACACGCTGCCGTGCAGGGTGTTGGTCCCCGACTTGAGCGACACGTTGACCACCCCTCCCGCGGTGCGCCCGTACTGGGCGTCGTAGGAGTTGGTGACGATCTTGAACTCCTGGACCGCGTCCACCGGCGGCACGTAGGCCAGGTTGTTCCCCCCCTGGATCGAGTTGTTGGGAGCGCCGTCGAGCAGGAACTCGTTGTTGCGGTTCTGGCCGCCGTTGATGGACCAGTCCGCGATGGCCCCGTTGTCGAAGGGGCGGTGGTAGATGGCGGGGCCGTTGTAGTTCACCCCCGCCACCAGCATGGAGAGCATGAACGGGTTGCGGGCGTTCAAGGGCAGCTCGGTCACGCGGCGGTTGTCGATCACCGTCCCCCGATCGGCCTTGCCCAGGTCGAGGAGCGGGGTCTCCGCCGCGACCGTCAGCTCCTCGTTGAGGTCGCCCACCGACAGCTCCACGTTGACGGTCGCGGTCTGGCTCACCTCCAGCCGGACGCGGCGCGTGTACTTCTTGAAGCCCGGCATCTCCACCGCGAGCGCGTAGGCACCCGGCCTGAGGAACGGGATCGCATAGCTCCCGTCCGTGCTCGTGGTGACCGCGGCCAACTCGCCCGTCTCCACGTTCTGGACTCTCACCGCGGCCCCGGCGACGGCCGCCCGGGTGGTGTCGGTGACGCGTCCGTTGACGGTGGCCCGGAAATCCTGGGCGGCGGCGGTCAGGGCCAGCCCCGTCGTGAGCGCCCAGCCGGCCAGAAGCCTTCTTCTCATGTGTGCCCCCTCCTCACCTGAGTGACGGCGCCCCTCCAACCTCCTTCACGTCGCAAGAAGCCTTCTGATGGATGAGAACGCGATCGAAGAGCGGGGCCGCGCCCGAGGCGAGAAGGACCGTCCTCCCCTGAACGACCGGCAGGCCGACCGCCTGGGCCGCGGACACGAGCGAGGACTGCGGCTCGTTGTGGACCAGGTAGCCGCCCGGCCGCAGCATGGACCCGAGGTTGCTCACGGCGAGCGCCTGCGCGGCGGGGTCGAAGTAGGAGAAGACGTTCGTGACCACCACCAGGTCGTACCGGGGCGGCGGGTCATAGCGCTCGGTCACCACGTCGAACCGGTCGGCGGTGATCCTTCGCGTGATCTCCGCCCGGACCACCAGGGCCTTGTGGAGGCGCGGGCCGAAGGCCGCGGGCAGGCTCAGCGGCCTCACCTCCCCGACGCTCCTGCCGAGCCGCTCGAAGTACTCCCGGTAGTCAGCAGTGAACGGCCGCTCCGGACGCTCGGGAACGCCCGCGACCAGGGGCAGGCGGGTCGGACGCTCGCGCGACAGGCCCTGGAGGTAGGCGTTGACCCGCGGGTTGATGTCCACGCAGTGGACGCGCAGCCTCTCCGGCGTCGACAGGCCGAGGGAGAGCATGGCGTCGGCCACCGCGAAGGGCTGGTAGCTCGCGGGCTCGAAGAGGTCCTGGAGGTCCGTGCGCGGCGCGAAATCGAGACCGGGCCCCACGACGAGCACGTGGTCGAGCGGGCCGGGCTCCCTCAGGGCCCGGATCACCGCCAGCGCCGTGTGGACGCCGAAGTTCGCCTCCACCTGGGTGTCCGTGCTGTGGCCCCGCTCGCGATAGAGCCCGGCCAGGAATGCCTCGAGGGCCGGGGGCTCCTGGAGGTTCCGCGAGAGAAACTCCTTGCGGTAGAGGAACCGCATCACCCGGGTGTATTCGCGGACGAGCCGCTCGGTGAGAGAGGGCCAAGACGCCCCGTCCCCCTCGAGGAGCTCCCGGAAGTAGGCAAGACGGGAGTCGCGAGGGCCCTTCGCCAATGCCCGCTCGAAGTCCACGATCCGGCGGCCGACCGCGCGCATCACGCGTGGGCCGTAGTCGTCCGAGCCTTCTCCCGACAGGTAGCGCCGCCGCTCGTCCGCGTCCATCGCTTCCAGGAACTCGTGGGCAGAGCGCGCGGGCTCGATGCTCGGCTCGTTCGTGAAGCGCCGCGACTGGAGGAGGAAGAAGATCAGGTGGTCGTACTCGCCGTCCCGCTCCCGCTCGGCCGTCTGGCGGTTCAGGGCCGCGACGTCACGTTCGAAAGCCGCCGCGCTCCGGCCCTTGCCCGGAAGGCACGCGCGCAGGGGAGCCGGGACGTCGTCGAGCCGAACGGCTCTCTTGGCCGGTGCCTCGGTGGCCGGGATCGCCCCGCCCGGCGCGGGCGCCAGGGCGAGCAGGCAGGCCAAGGCGACGGCCGACGAGGCGGCACCGACGCAGTCGGGTCGGAGGGTTGGCGAAGCGGCCACCGGAGCACGTCCAGCCTGCCGGAGCTGGTCGTTCCTTTGCTGCCGTAGTCTAGTAAGAAAGGGACGCGAAAGACAATCCGGTTGACCCTGAAAAGCGGCTCAGGGTTCCCCTGAATCTCGGGCCCTCACAGATCGAATGACCGACTAACGGGTGGCCAGGCGGATCACCGAATACGAGCGCGCAGGGAGGGACAAGGTCATGCGCGGACCGAGGCGCGACGCGTCGAGCGGCTGCGGGGCAACGCGCGTCGGGGCCGCGAAGGTGTTGGTGGCTTTCAGGTCGGGGCCGGTCAGGGTCTGGCTGGCCAGCACTCGCGTGGGCGCTCCCTCCCGCCACACGACCTCCAGGTCGCGGGCCTTCTCCAGGTCGCGGTTCAGGACGAACAGGCTGGAGGTGCCGCCCTCGGGGTCCACCGTCCCCGCCACGTCCAGGTACGGCACGCGACCCACGGACGCCGCCTCGTAGGCGTCCGACTCGGGCACGACGTCGAGCACGTGTCCCCGGGCGTGCTGCAGGGCCCACGCGTAGGGGTAGTAGATCGTCTGTCGCAGCAGCCCGTCGGGGCTCGTGACCAGGGGAGCGATCACGTTGACGAGCTGGGCGAGGCAAGCGAGGTGGACCCGGTCGGCGTGGCGCAGCAGGGTGTTGACGGTCCCCCCCACGAGGAGCGCGTCCTGGAGGTCGTAGACCTCTTCGAGCAGCCGTGGTGCCTCCTTCCTCCCCCCGCGCCCGCCCCGCTCCCGGTACCAGACGTTCCACTCGTCGAAGGACAAGAAGAGGCGCTTCTCGGACTTCTTGCGGGCCCGCACGTAGTCGCAGACCGCCGCCACCTCCTCGATCTGCCGGTCCATCTGGAGGTTCAGGCCGAGGAACCTCGGGGAGTCCGAGGCGGACTGCTCACCCAGGCCGTAGTAGCGGTGGAGCGAGATCGCGTCCACCTCCCCGTAGCACTCCTCGAGGACCTGCCGGTCCCATTCGAGGTAGGTCGCCATGCCGGGGCCGCTCGAGCCGCAGGCCACGAGTTGCAAGTCCCGATCCACCACGCGCATCTGCCGGGCCGCGTCCGCCGCCTTACGTCCGTACTCCGGGGCCGTCATGTGCCCGATCTGCCAGGGGCCGTCCATCTCGTTGCCCAGGCACCAGCGCTTCACGCCGTGGGGCGCCTCCACCCCGTGCCGGCGGCGCAGGTCGCTCCATCGTGTCCCCCGCTCGACGTTGCAGTACTCCACGAGGGCGGCCGCCATCTCGGGGGTGCCCGTCCCCAGGTTGACCGCCAGAAGGGCTTCCGTCCCCGCCGCGCGGCACCAGGCCATGAACTCGTTGGTCCCGAACTGGTTGGTCTCGAGGCTCTCCCAGGCGAGCTCCAGCACCCGCGGCCGCTCCTCCTTGGGGCCCACGCCGTCGAGCCAGTGGTAGCCGGAGACGAAGTTGCCGCCGGGATAGCGGACGATGGGCACGCCGAGCTTCCGCACCTCCTCCAGCACGTCCTTGCGGAAGCCGTCCCGGTCGGCCAGCTTCGAGCCGGGCTCGTAGACGCCGCCGTAGATGGCGCGGCCCAGGTGCTCCAGGAACGAGCCCAGGAGCCGCCGGTCGAGGGCGGCGACCCGGCGGGCGGGGTCGAGGATCACGCGCGCCGTCTTCGACGTCTGCGCGGCGGCCATTCGCGCGAGCCAGGAGTCGGCACCGAGGGCGAGAGCGGCGGTCCCGGCCTGGCCAAGGAAGTGGCGGCGGGAGGAGGGCATGGGATCTCCTTCTTCGAGGTGGTCGGAATCTTATCGCGCTCCATAAACGATCGCACGCTGGATCTCGACCTTGCGGCCGGCCGACCGCGAGTCTTGGTCGCCGCGGACCACGATCCGCACCGTGTGCCTCCCCGGAGCGAGGCCGGTGACGTGCCAATAGTCGTTGTCGTGGGTGCGCTCGGGGATCCAGGCGTCGATCTCGCCGGCCCGGGTGCCGTCCAGGTACACCTCGGCCCGGCCGCCCTCCTGGGAGCAGCGGCCGACCATGGCCACCCCTGTCCCGTCGAAAGTGAGGGTGGCCTCGTCACCTGGGCCTACCGCCTGCCTGACCTTCCCCGACGATCCGCCGCCCTTCAGGGTCTCCACCCCCCAGCCGCCCGTCCAGCTCCAATCGGGGTCTTCGACTTCCACCCGCTTCCTGGGAACCCCCGCGTCCCACTGTTCGAGGGGCGGGGCCTTCGGGGCCTGCGCCGGCACCTCGACCTCGGTGGCCGAGACCCGGCCGCCGGCGCCTTCGACGACCTGCAGGGCCCGCGTCAGGGTGGACCGGACGATCTCGTTGAAGGAATAGCTCGTGAACTCGAACCTCGTGTCCGCCAGCTTCGGGATCCCCGACTTCCAGACGTCAGGGATGCGGTCGTAGCCGAGGATCACCCCTAGGATCCCGGCCGCGCTCGAGGGGTTGCAGTCGGAGTCCTGACCGGAGCGGGTCGAGACCTCGATCGTCTTCGCGAAGTCGCCCTTGCCGTAGAGAAGGCCCAGGGCGACGTAGGCGCCGTTGAGCCGGGCGTCGATGTTGAAGGCCGTGCGCGCGCCGTCGGGGCAGGCGTCGTCCTTGTCCCAGCGGTCCTCGAGGAGCTGCCAGGTCCTCCTCCAGTCGTCGGGGTGCTGGGCGGACCAGGCGAGAACGTCCCGGATGATCCGCGCGTAGCCGCTGTCGGGCGGAATCGAGAGCAGGCCCTGCTCCACCACCTTCCGGGGATCGCTCTCGAAGAAGGCCGCGGCGTACATCCCCCCGAAGAACATCCCTCCGTAGAGGCCGTCCCCGTAGTTCATCACCCGGCCCACGCGGTCCGCGTACCGGTTCGCCTCCTGGGGGAGCCCGGGGGTCATGAGTCCGATGAAGTCGGACTCGATCTGGAAGTCGATGTCGTTCGCGTGGATGTTGTAGTCGGGGTGGCCGGACCAGGGAGCCTTGATCCCGCGGTTCAGGTTCCGTCGCGCCCCCGCGTTGGCGTGCCACAGGCTGTACTTCGAGTCCTTGAACATCTCGCCGTACTGCTCGGTGGTCGCCCCCAGGCCGAGCCGGTCCATGACCTCCGCGAAGGTCATCTCCACGTAGAGGTCGTCCTGGTGGATCGCGTTCTCGACCCTCTCGGGCGACCACGCGATCTCGCTCTCGATGATCCGGCCGTTGGACTTGAACTCGGTGGGGGCGCCGTAGCTGACCCCGATCATCTGGCCGGCCCATCCCCCCCGGATCTTGTCCAGGAGCGCGGCCTGGCTGATGCGGCGCAGGCCCGCCGGCTCTGCCCCCGCCCCCGCGGCGAGGAGCGCCATCAGGACCAGGCTAGTCGCGAACGACGCTCGTCCGGTCATTCATCGACCCCCCCTCCTGTCCTCCCCCACGTAGGGGGGAGGGAATGCAGATCCTCGATCAGCCCCGCGCGTTTCTCATCGACCCCCCACCCTGCGACCCGTGCGCGACTCCACCTCCGACCGGGTCGGCATGCTCGGCTGCGCGCCCTGACGGGTCACCGAGACGGCGGCGGCGGCATTCGCGAACGCTCCGGCTGCATCCTCGGTCGCGCCCTCGGCGAGCGCGGTGGCGAAACCGGCGTTCCACACGTCCCCCGCCCCCGTCGTGTCCACCGCCTGGACCGCCACCCCCGGCCAGCGGCTCGTCCGCTCCTCACTGACGAGGAGCGCTCCCAGCGGGCCCAGCTTGGCGATCACGCGGCGCGCCCCCCGCGCGATCAGGCGGCGCGCGAGTCCCGCCGCCTCGTCCGGCCCCATGCCCTGCGGCCGCTCGCCGCAGAGCGTCAGGAGCTCCGACTCGTTCGGCGTCACGTAGTCGGCGAGGGCGAGCAGGCCGAGGGCCTCGGGCCGTGCGGGGGCGGGGTCGAGGATCACGGTCACCCCGGCCGCGCGGGCCGCCCGGGCGGCCGCCTCCACCGCGGGGAGAGGCACCTCGAGCTGCAGCAGGAGGAAGGCCGCTCCCTGGATCAAGCCGCGGCTGCGCTCCACGTCCGCGGGCGAGACGCGCCCGTTGGCCCCGGCCACGATCACGATCTCGTTCTGGCCCGAGGCATCGATCGTGATGAGGGCGGTCCCGGTCGGCGCGGCCTCGTCGGCCACCACCGCCGCCGTGTCCACCCCGGCCGCGTCCAGGCTCGCTCTCAGCAGAGCGCCGTTCCCGTCCGCTCCCACCCGGCCGACCATGTGCACCCGCGTGCCCAGGCGCCCGACCGCGCAGGCCTGGTTCGCCCCCTTGCCCCCCGCGAAGACGGCCAGGTCCGTCCCCGTCACGGTCTCGCCCGGCGATGGGAACCGCGGGACGCGGACCACCAGGTCCGCGTTCAGGCTGCCCAGCACGACGATCGAGTGCGTCATTCATCGACCCCCCACCCTGGACCGATCGTTCATCGACCCCCCCTCCTATCCTCCCCCACGTAGGGGGGAGGGAATGCTGCCGTACGTCCGGCTCCGCCGTTCAGCGAACCCCCCAACCTTACGATTTCCGTCGTACGGCGTCCGCGACCGCGGCGGCCACGATCACCGCCCCCGTCACCAGGCGCTTGGTCGGCTCCTGGGCACCGGCCTGGGCCAGGCCGCTCGCGAGCACGGCGATGACGAGCACGCCCAGGAACGAGCCCACCACCGATCCCCGGCCGCCCATCAAGCTCGTGCCGCCCACCACGACCGCCGCGATGGCCTGCAGCTCGAAGCCGATGCCGGCGTTCGGGTCGGCCGCTCCCAGGCGGGCGGTGTTGACGATTCCGGCGAGCCCGGCGAGGGCGCCCGCGAGCATGAAGACCGCGACCTTGACCGGACGCGGGTCGATCCCGGCCAGTCGGACCGCTTCCTCGTTCGTGCCGATGGCGGCCGCGTAGCGCCCGAAGACCGTCCGGGACAGGACGAACTGGCCCAGGGCCACCAGGCCGACCGCGGCCAGGAAGGGAAGGGAGAGACCGAGCACCGCGCCTTCGGCCAGGGTCTCGACCCGCGCCCCCACGTACTGCGTCTGGGAGCGCGTGATCAGGTAGGTGGCCCCCCGCGCGACCTCGAGCATCCCGAGGGTCACGATGAACGAGGGGATCGCGAAGCGCACGGTCAGGAGGCCGTTCAGGGCGCCGCACGCGAGGCCCGTCAGCACGGCCAGGAGCCCGCCCAGCAGGACCCCCACTCCGAGGCGCAGCATGGCGAGGCCGAGGACCGCGCTCGTGAGGCCCAGCACGGATCCCACCGAGAGGTCGATGCCCGCGATCACGAGGACGAAGGTCAGGCCCACGGCAACGATCACTCCCTCGGGCACCTGGTTCGCGATCGTGCGGAACGTGGCGAGGCTGAAGAAGCGCTCGGTGGCCACGGAGAAGGCGGCCACCAGGCCCACGAGGACGCCGAGCAGGGCCAGCATCTCCCCGCGGCCGCTCACGCCGGCCTCCGCCGTTCCAGGCCCGAGACCGCCGCCGCCATCAACGCATCCGCGCTCCCCTCCCCGCGCCGGAACGTAGCCGCCACGCGGCCGGCCGAGAGGACGAGGATGCGGTCGGCGATCGCAAAGAGCTCGTCCAGCTCGGACGAGGCGGCCACGATCGCCTTGCCGCGGTCGGCCAGGCCACGCAGCAGCGCGTGGACGTCGGCCCGGGCCGCCACGTCGATGCCGCGCGTCGGCTCGTCGACGAGAAGCACCTCCGCGTCACGGCAGAGCCAGCGGGCGAGCAGGACCTTCTGCTGGTTGCCGCCCGAGAGCTGGCCCACCGGCTGCTCGGGGGAGCGCGCCGTCACCCCCACGGCGGCCATCGAGGGCCCGGCCAGCGCTTCCTCCCGCACCGGCCGGAGGCGGCCCAGGGCGTCGGCGGCGTCCCGGAGACGGCTCAAGGTCACGTTGGCCCGGACCGAGAACGGGAGCAGCAGGCCCTGGGTCTTGCGGTCCTCGGGAACGAGGGCCAGGCCCAGCCGCACCGCGTCGCGCGGCGAGCGGATCGCCACCCGCGACCGGCCGAGGCAAACAGAGCCCGCCGTGCTCCGGTCCGCGCCGTAGAGGGCCCGCAGCAGCTCGGTCCGGCCCGAGCCCATGAGGCCGGCCAGGCCCAGCACCTCGCCCCGGCGCACGTCGAAGGCCACGTCGCGGAACCCCCGACCCGTCAGCCCCTCGACCCGCAGGGCCACCTCGCCCGGCTCGCGCAGTGGGCGCTCCGATGCCACCCTCACGGCTCGGCCGACCATGAGCCGGACCACCTCGTCACGGGAGACCTCCCGGGCCGGCCGCGTGGCCACGAGACGGCCGTCCCGGAGGATGCTGATCCGATCGGCCACGCGCTCGACCTCGGCCAGGCGGTGCGAGATGAAGAAGACGCCGGTCCCGGTGCGGCGCAGGGCCTCGATCTGCGCGAAGAGCGCTTCGGCCTCCGTGGGGCTGAGCGCGGCCGTGGGCTCGTCGAGGATCAGCAGGTCGCAGCGCCGGGTCAAGGCGGCGGCGATCTCGACGAGCTGCTGCACGCCGAGGCCAAGGGAAGCCACGGCGCGCCGGGAGTCGAGACCGGCGAGGCCGACCCGGGCGAGGGCCGCCCGAGCCTCTGCGCCGAGCCGGGGGCGGTCGATCACCCCGAAGCCCCGGATGGGCAGGCGGTCGAGGAACAGGCTCTCGGCCACGGTCAGGGTGCCCACCAGGTTGAGCTCCTGCATGACGAAGGCCACACCCGCGGCCCGCCCGGCGGCCCGGTCCCGGGGCGCGTAGGGCGCGCCCCGCAGGCGCATGGTCCCCGCGTTCGGCTGCGCCACCCCGGCCACGATCCGGGCGAACGTACTCTTGCCCGCGCCGTTCTCCCCCACCACCGCGTGCACCTCGCCTGGCTGCAGGTCGAGGCTGAGGTCCGCCAGGACCGGCTCCGCGTACGTCTTCCCGAGGCCGATCGCCTGGAAGAGCGGCCCCGACACCGGCCTACTCCAGCTTCTCGGCGGTGATCAGGTCCACCGGCGTCTCACGGTCTCCCGGCCGGCCGCCCGTCTTCAGCATCTCCAGGGCGTACTCGATCCCGTAGACGGCCAGCCGGTCCGCGTGCTGGTCGGCCGTGGCCAGGATGCGTCCGTCCTTCACCAGCTCGCGCACGGCGCTGATGTTGTCGAACCCCGCCACCAGCACGTTGCTGCGACCGGCCGCCTTCCGGGCCGCCACCGCCCCCAGGGCCATGCTGTCGTTGGCGCACAGGAAAGCCTTCAGGTCGGGGATCTCGGTCAGGAGCGCCGCCGCCAACTGGTTGGCCTTGCCGGTCTCCCATCCCGCGGACTGCGAGGCCGCCACCACGATCCCCCCCGCCTCCAGGGCCTCCTCGAAGCCCCGCTTGCGCTCGACGCCGTTGAAGGCGTTCGGGAGGCCTTCCAGGATCGCGACTCTGTCGCCCTTCTTCAGCCGCCGGGCGACGCATTCTCCGACCCGGCGCGCGCCCTTGCGGTTGTCCGGGCCGACGAACGGGACCTGCGCCTTCCTCTCCGCCAGCACGCCTGCGTCGAGCTTGTTGTCGATGTTGACCACGATGATGCCGGCTTCCTGTGCCTTCTGGCAGGCGGAGACCAGGGCCTTGCTGTCGGCGGGGGCGATCACGATCGCGCTCATCCCCTGCGCGATCATCTGCTCGACCAAGCGCACCTGCCCGGACACGTCCTGCTCGTCCTTGATGCCGGTGGCGAGGAGCTCGTAGTCCGCGGGGTGGGCCCGCTGGTGCGCGCGGGCCCCGTCCTCCATGGTCTTGAAGAACTCGTTGGCGAGCGACTTCATGACGAGGGCGACCCGGGGCTTCTCGGGGGCGCGGGCGGTCCCGCAGGCCAGGAGCAGGAGCCCGAGGGGGAGGGAAATGCAGTGGCATGTTCGGGTCCACGTCTTGCTCATCGGTCCCCACCCTATCCCTCCCTACTTAGGGGGTCAATCCTCCTGGACTCGCTGCGGGCCTATACTCGTATCGACTGCAGACGCGGTCCTCCATGCGTGATTTCCGCTCGCGGGCCCCTTCGTTCGCCGCCGCCGTCCTCACCGCGGCCGCCGGGCTCTCCCTCGGGGCGCCGGCCTCGGCCCAGCCCGTGAGGCCCCCGCAACGGGAGCGGACGGGCGTCAGCACCACCAACGCCGACATCAGTCGATACGAGGCCCTCTATGGGACCCCCGAGGACATCCCCCTCGAGGAAGTGATCCGGATGCTCCAGCGGGGGGAGCGTTTCGCTCACGCGGTCCGGACCCGTGGGCGCTTCGAGGACCCCGGCTCCGGTGCGACGCCCAGATCGCGGCCCACCTACGCGCTCTGCGAGGGCCCGCGGTGCCTGAGCCCGATCCGCCCCGCGGAGGAGATCGCACACGTGTTCGAGGTGGAGTCGGCGAGCTTCCGGGCGCGCGAGCTGGAGATCGTCGGCGCTTTCGAGAGCGGCGACTTCCTCTTCTGGTCCTACACGCTCCCCGACCCGAGCGAGGCGCCCCCGCGGGGGCCCGGAGGCGGCCTCACCCTGGAGGCGCTCGTCACGCAGAAGGCGCCGCTCGGGAACCGGGATGTCACCGTGCGCGGCCAGTTCCGCGGCCGGAACCTCTTCGGCGACCTGCCCGCGGGGAGCGGGGCCACGCCCACCGACTGGGTGATCAGCGATGGGCCCTTCCACGCCTGGGTCACGGGCAAGCCTCCCAAGGGCTCGGGCTTCTCCCTCGACCCCGCGAGCCGCGCGGATTGCGCCTTCTGGCTAGAGGTCGAGGGCCGTCCGGAGAGACACGGCGAGGTGGTCGTCCTCCGTGCCCGGCGCATCCAGTTCCTTGGCCGCTCCTCCGGCCGCCCCAGCGCTCCCCCATGAGGACGGCCCTCGTCGCCGTCGCCGCCCTCGGCGTCACCCAGGACCCGTTTCCCCAGCAGCAGGGCTACACGGTCTCTTCTGACGCCAGGAGCCGGTACGAAGCGATGTACGGGAAGCCCGAGTTCTACTCCCTCGAGCTCCTGGTCGGGCAGCTCCCCGGTGAGGGGAACGCGCCCGCGAACAAGTCGATCCGAACCGTCGGCATCCTCTATGTCATCGAGAGACCCGGGGCTCCGCCCTCGTGCAGCCTCTGCAAGGAGGAGTGGTGCCTGAGCCTGGACAACCCCGCGCTGGAGATTCGAGACGCGTTCTTTCACCAGGCGGCCTTCCGGCGGGGCGACGAGGCCGAGGTGGTCGGCGCCTTCGCCAACCCCGAAGGTCAAGGCTCCGCCCCTCCCGCCAGGGACGCTCAGTCGGTGACGAGGACCCCGGCCCAGGCGTTGATGCCGGCGCTACCCGGCTTCTTCTTCTGGTCCTTCCACTCCGGCCCCCCGCGCGAGAAGGCGGCGGGCACCGGCTGGGTGTCGCTGGAAAGCCTCGTGCGGCGGCCGGACCGGTACCAGAAGAGGACGATCGCGGTTCGCGGCCTCTTCCGCGGCCGGAACCTCTTCGGGGACATGCCGGCCCACAGCCAGAAGAGCGGGTCCGACTGGGTGCTCCGGGACGGCCCGTTCTTCATCTGGGTCACGGGCAAGGCCCCGAAGGGGAAGGGCTTCGCTCTCGACCTGGCCCGCCAGAGCGACTCGGCCTATCGCCTCGAGGTGGAAGGCCAGACCGAGGTCCGAGGGGGCCTGGTCTACCTTCGCGCGCGCGAGGTGCGCCTCCTCGGCCACGTCAACGACTCCGCCCACTGAGCCGGCCCCGTCCCTGGTTGGGGCAACCGACGCTATTCAGGGCAGGATCTTGAAGCGGCGGCGTCCCTCCGGCCGATAAACCCGGAAATCCGATCGGTCCGTGGTGAACACCGTGAAGATCCGCTCGCGTTCGGCGGCGCGAACGAGGGCCGCATCCGCCAGGTCCATCGGAAGGTCCCGGTACTTGCGCATCAGCTGGCGCATGCGCGGACAATCCGCTTCACCGAGGGGCAGGATACGGATCGCTCCCCCGATGACCTTCTGCCAGAGCACGTCCTGCGCATCTGGCCAGGGCGCGAGCAAGTACATCGCTTCCGCGAGAGCCGGCCAGACCGTCGCCAGGGGCTGACGGATCCCGGTCAGGGTCCCGACGCAGCGGTCATGATGCTGATCGCGCGCGCTGAGCAGGGCCACCATTGGCCCCGCATCCACCAGGATCACCGCCGGCCCTTCCGTCGGGACACCAGGAGACGTCGGAACCGGCTTCCCGTGCGCACCGAGAGATCGGCCGGAGCCTCCTTGATCATCGCGATCCCGTCCTTCCAGGCTTCGTAGGGGCGGTCCTCGAGGCGCGCCTTCTCCGTGAGAGCGCCAATCGCCTCGCGGATCACCGCCGACTGCGTGCTGCCACGGACACGCGCGAGGCGGGCGATCCTCCGCTGCGTATCGTCGTCCAAGCGTAGGCTGACGAGCTTGGGCATTTCTGTAGGACGATTCTGTCATACAGAGGAGCCGCCGTCAAGGGCGGGGCTCAGCTCGCGGTCACCGTGTAGGTCTTGCACTGGAACGGGTGCGCGGGCTCGCGGTCGGGGCCGAGGTCGGTCACGCAGATCCGCGGCCGGTAGGTCCCGGCCGCGTACGTGAAGTCGCGCCGGCAGGCCCCGCCGGTCGTTCCGTCGACCTCGTTGGTCCCATCGCCCTGGAAATCCATGGTCCAGCGCAGCACGTCGTGGTCCACGTCGGAGGAGCCGCACATGTTGAAGCGAATGGCGAGGGGCGCCGGACCCACGATCTGGTCGCCCGGGCCGGCCGGAGGGGTGGTCTGGAAGACCGCCCGGGGCGGCGTGTTCTCGATGGGGACGGGCACGAGGGGAAGCGGGCTCACGCTGACCGTCGTCGAGCAGCGCGCGCTCTGGCGGGCCGTGCTGACCGTGAACGCCACCGTGTAGACCCCCGCGGCCACGAACGTGTGGGGCCGATCGGGGTCGGCGCCCGCGATGCCGTCGCCGTAGTTGACCCCCACGGTGAACGGTCCCTCGGCCCCGGCGACGCTCAGGTTGAAGGTCACGAGCAGGGGGGCGACGCCGGAAGCCGGGTTGGCCGCACAGGTCGCCTCGAGCTTCGGGGCGACCAGGGTGTCCCCTCGACAGCCGCCGAGGAGGGTGGCCAGGGCCGCCCCCGCTGCGATCCGCACGCCCGGGCCGATCCACATCCCGCTGGCCTCGAGAGCCATGATACCGCCCCTTGACGGGGCCCCACGGGGCGGCTATCGTCCCTCGGTTATCTAACCCACGAGGGTACGAACGTGAACCTGCGTCGATTCCCCATCCTTCCGATCCTCGCGATGGCCGCCCTGCTCCCGGCGGCCGCGGCCGCCCAGGAGAAGCCCGCGGAGGCCACCCTGGAGCTCTACAAAACAAAGTGCCTGGCCTGCCACCTGGCCGACGGCAACTCTCCGGTCCCCGACATGAACTTCGTGAACGGCAACTGGAAGCACGGGACCAAGGTGGCGGACATGGTGAAGGTCATCAACGAGGGCGTCCCCGCCACGGCCATGGTCTCCTTCAAGGAACAGCTCTCCCCGGAGGAGATCGAGGCCCTGGCCCGCTACGTCCGCTCCTTCGACAAGAAGCTCAAGCCCGAGAAGCCCACGAAGGGCGGCAAGTAGCCGTGCCGGAGGTCAACGTCGCCCTCATCGGCTACGCGTTCATGGGGCGCGCCCACAGCAACGCCTACCGCCAGGTGAGCCGCTTCTTCTCTCCGAAGCTCACCCCGCGCCTCAAGGTGGTCTGCGGGCGCGACCCCAAGAAGGTGGCGCGGGCGGCCGCCCAGCTCGGCTGGGAGGAGTGGGCCACCGACTGGCGCGAGGTGGTGGGGCGCGAGGACATCCAGGTCGTGGACGTGGTCACCCCCGGGGACAGCCACGCCGAGATCGCGATCGCGGCCGCCAAGGCGGGCAAGGCCGTCCTGTGCGAAAAGCCCCTGGCCAACACGGTGAAGGAGGCCAAGGCCATGGTGGCCGCCGTGCAGAAGGCCGGGGTGGCCAACATGGTCTGCCACAACTACCGCCGGGCCCCCGCGGTCGTGCTGGCCCGGCAGCTCGTCGCCTCCGGCAAGCTCGGCCGCATCTACCACTACCGCGGGACCTACCTCCAGGACTGGATCGTGGACCCGGACCTCCCGCTCCTCTGGCGCTTCCAGAAGGACAAGGCGGGCTCGGGAGCGCTCGGCGACATCCTCTCCCACTCCCTCGACCTGGGCCGTTACGTGCTGGGCGCCGAGGTCACCGAGGTGGCAGGGGCCCTCGAGACCTACATCAAGCACCGGCCTCTCCTCGACGACCCGAAGAAGAAGGGCCGGGTGACGGTGGACGATGCCGCCCTCTGCCTCGTGCGCTTCGCCAACGGGGCCCTGGGCTCGATCGAGGGGACGCGCCTCGCCCCCGGTCGGAAGAACTACAACCGGTTCGAGGTGAACGGGAGCAAGGGCAGCGTGGCCTTCAACCTCGAGCGGCTGAACGAGCTCGAGTACTACTCCGCCGAGGACGAGGGCAGCGTCCAGGGCTTCCGCCAGATCCTGGTGACGGATCCCGGCCACCACCCGTACATCAAGGGCTGGTGGCCTCCCGGGCACATCATCGGCTACGAGCACACCTTCGTGCACACGGTCTACGATTTCCTGGAGGCGGTAGCCTCGGGCAAGCGCGTGCGCCCGGACTTCGAGGACGGCCTGCGCAACCAGGCGGTGCTGGAGGCGATCGAGCGGGCCGCCCGCACGCGCCGCTGGGTCAAGGTCCAGTAGCTACTCCGCTAACATGGGCGGCGTGGAGCTTCCCGGGCAGGACTTGGTGGATGCCGGCCTGCGGGACCTGGCGGCGGGCCTCGAATCCATCCCTGGCCTGCTCGTCGCCACCTTCTCGCAGCGGCTCCGGGAGCTGGGCTATCCCGTCCCCGAGCTTCGCGTCCCCGATCCCGAGATCCGGCTGTATCGGTTGATCGAGCGGGAGCAGGGGAACCCGCACGTCTACTACAACGGGCTCATCGCGAGGATGGTCAGCTTCGCGCAGGCGGCCGAGTGCGCGCGGTAGCGGATGCCGACCGCCTGCGGCTCTTCATGCGCGCGCTGGGTGCGGAGCCGGACGCGGAAGGCGCCGTCTTCTTCACGGGGGGCGCGACCGCGGTCCTGATCGGCTGGCGGCCCACCACGATCGACGCCGACATCCTCGTCGTCCCCGATCGCGACCCCGTCTTGCGCCTGCTCCCGCGCCTGAAGGAAGCCCTCGACCTGAACCTCGAGCTGGCCTCGCCGGCCCAGTTCCTGCCCGAGGTGCCCGGTTGGCGCGAGCGCAGCCGGTTCATCGAGCGGGAAGGCCGGGTCGACTTCTTCCACTACGACTTCTACGCCCAGGCCCTTTCCAAGATCCTGCGCGGGCAGGATCGGGACCGGGCCGACGTCCAGGCCATGATTGAGCGCGGTCTCGTCGAGCGGGCGGCCCTCCTTCGCCATTTCGAGGCGATCGAGGACCGGCTCTTCCGGTTCCCCAACATCAACCCGCCCCACTTTCGGGCGGCCGTCGAGAAGGTCGCGCGGGGCGGGGCCGAAACCCCACCCCGCCACTCGTGATCTAGGGCCGCTCCTTCAGCTCCCGGACCCAGACGTTGCGGAAGCGGACCGGGTGGGAGTGGTCCTGAAGGCCGATGGGCAGCTTGTCCGCGTGGGCCGCGTACGGGGGCCGGGCCTTGTGGGCAGTCGGCCCGGTCAGCACGGTGGCGTGCTGGACGACCACGCCGTTGTGGAGGACGGTGGCTCGCGCCGGGCGCGTGAGCTTGCCATCCTTGTCGAAGCGCGGCGCCTCCCAGACGATGTCGTATGTCTGCCACTGGCCCGGCGGCCGCGAGGCGTTGACGAGAGGCGGGCTCTGGCCGTAGAGTGCGCCCGCCTGCCCGTCGGCATAGGTCACGCTGTTGTACGAGTCGAGGACCTGCACCTCGTACCGGCCCATCAGGAAGACCCCGCTGTTGCCGCGGTCCTGGTCCTCGCCCACGGCCGGCGAGGGCGACATGAACTCGATGTGGAGCTGGCAGTCGCCGAAGCCCTGCCTGGTCTCGATCCCCCCGGTGCCCTTCGCGACCTCGAAGTAGCCCTTCTCGACCTTCCAGGGCGCGGGCCCGCCGTCCTTCTGGGACTTCCAGCCCGAGAGGTCCTTGCCGTCGAAGAGCACGACCGCATCCGAGGGGGGCTTGCCGGGTTGATCCGGGGTGCTGGCGGTGCCGGGATCCACCACCGGCGGAAGCGGCCGCGTGCGGTCGTGGATCGGCCATTCCTTCGCAGCCTGGGCGCGAGCGCCGGACGCGGCCAGGACGAAGGCCGCGGCCGCGGCCAGTGCGAATCGAAGATCTGCGCGCATAAGGTCCATGCCTCCTTGAAGTGGCTGCTTATATCACCGCGGCGGTTCGCTGGCGAGAGCCTGCCTTTCGGGGACGCGGTTACACGACGATTCAACGGGCCGAACCGAAGGACTCCGCTAATATGAAGATAGCCGCAAGAGGTCCCAAAGACGGGGCGCAAATGCCTTGCTTCCCGTATCTAGCTGATTCTTCGGGCCCTTCAGCTCCATTGGATCGACCCCATTCGTTTCCTTGGATTTTGTTCTTGACAATGGATTACGGAAGCCGTATTAAGTGGCTCAATACTCTGCATCGACGTGGCTTGCGGTTCCGCGCCGGGAGCCGCAAGCTCCTGCTCACCCCAAGGGGGTGCGGGCGATGATCTCCGGGGTCGCCCGCACCCCCGTCTTGTTCCCCGCCGCCCCCAGGCCCGGAAAGTGTGGAAGCGCAGGGACTTGGGTCTATAATCCGAGCACCATGCGCGCACTTCCCCTCCCGATCCTGCTCGGTGTCGTCCTCGTCGCCGCCTCTCCTCCGATCGTCCACGCCCAGGTCGCGACCGTTCGCGGCAAGGTGGTGGACGAGGCTGGCAGCCCCGTCGCCGAGGTCAAGATCGAGATGGAGTTCAAGGGCGAGAGCCGGCAGAAGATCGTGAAGACCGTGGTCACGGACAAGAAGGGCGGCTTCGTGCGCGCGGGGCTGCCCGGGGGTCCCTACCAGTTCACGTTCACCAAGGACGGTTACAAGACCTACGTGATGGAGATGGGGATCTCCCTCGGGGGCTTCAGCGAGATTCCCGACGTCGTGATACACCCGGGGGCTATCGCGGCCGCGCCCCCCGCGGGTGCCACCACGGAAGCGGTGCTGCCGCCCGAGCCGGAGTCCGCCAAGGTCGGCCAGGCCTACACGGCCGGGGTCGAGGCCGTGAAGGCGGGTCGCATGGACGAGGCCGAGGCCCTCTTCAAGGAGGTGCTCGCGAAGTTCCCCGACCTCGGGGGCGCCCACTACAATCTCGGCTACGTCTACCAGGTCCGGAAGGATTGGAAGTCCGCCGAGGCCGAGTACCTGCGGGTCACCGAGCTGCAACCCACCCGGAGCGACGCCTTCGTCGCCCTGGCGGCGATCCGTGAGTTGGACGGCCGCTCCCCGGAGGCGGTGGCCGGGCTGATGCAGGCTGCCCCTTCTTTCCCGGAGGACGCGAAGTTCCTGTTCGCGCTCGGCATCACCTGCCTCAACGCCGGCCGCTCTGCGGAGGCCGCGGACGCGTTCCGGAAGCTGCAGACCGTGGACCCCGCCAACCCCGAGCCGTACTTCCACCTCGGCACGATCGCGGTGGGCGAGAACCGGGTGCCGGACGCCGTCGCCCAGCTCGAGAAGTACGTTTCGATGACGGGCCAGGACCCCCGGAACCTCGAGACCGCCAAGCGGCTGCTGGCGGCCCTCAAGAAGAAGTGAGGCTCAGTCGAGTCGGAACGGCTCGACGACCTCGCAGCTCCGGCCGGCAAGCGTGTCCTCGACGCTGAGGACCAGCTCGTAGTCTCCCGGGCCCGCCCGTTCGAGGGGAATCTGGAGCATGCGAGCCACGGCGCCGAGCGACGTGGGCTCGATCCACGTCGGCTGGCTGCGGCTGATGACGGTGCCGTCCATCCGCCGGAGAAGATGGCCGGATCGGACCCGCGGCATGCCCCGGTCCTTGTCCTTCGCCATGCCGAACACGTCGAACCGGCAATAGAGGGTGCCTCCGGCGGCGAAGGTACGTCGGGCCAGCAGCACCGGCGACGGAACGGCCTGACCCGGGGGCTGCTGGACGGTGTCCGTCAGGATCGGGGTCGATACCCGCAGCTGGTCGAGCGGCGGCACGTCGAACTCGAAGGCCAGGCTCCCGATCCGCTGGCTGGCCGGATCGCGCACCACGAGCCGGGCCTGGTACCCGCCTGGGGCGAGGTCGAACTCGCGGACCATCGTGTACCAGGAGGGCCCCCGGGGGGCCGACCCGGGGCGGCGCTGCAGGCTGACCTGCTGGTCGCTCCGCTGGAACTCGCCGCTGTCCCGGTGGGCCACCACCATCAGCGTGTCCAGGGTGGCCACGCTCTTCCCCTGCACTTCCTCGAAGGCCAGCCGGGCGACGTCCGCGTCGGCCGCCGCCAGCACGCGGGCCTTGCCGAGGCTCGTCTCCTCCAGCACGTAGGCCGTCATCCGCAGCGGGATCCCGTCCAGGAACCCGGGGGCGTCCAGGGCCCTCTGCAGGTCCGAGTCGCCCGTCCCCGGCTTGGCCGACGGCGCCTTGGCGCCCTCCGCGGGCGCGTAATAGCCCCGCCGGGCGCGGACCGTGAGGCCCTTCCCCTGGACCCGGACCGCGATCTTCCGGAACCGCCCGTCGTGGGGGATGTCGCCCGGGTTGAAGCCGATCAGGTAGTAGCCGCTGGACTCGCGTCCGATGCGCACTACTCCCGCGGCGAAGTCGTTCGTGTTGCGGACCGAGAAGCCGCCGGTGTCCAGGGCGAGGGCGGCCGACCCCTCTCCTTCCTGGCTCACGTCGGCCACGGCGGCCATCAGGTCCCGCTCCTCGAGCGGCGCCCCGAACTGCGCGCTGTAGCCGGCGAGTCCCGCCTCCAGGCCGCGGGTGTCCACGAAGTACAGGCTGGCGTTCGCCCGCCGCGCCGCCTCCGTGACCTGCTTGAACCCCTCCTGCGACACGTCGTTCACGAAGCCCTCCGAGACCAGGATCACCGCCTTCCGGTCGCGGCTCCGGGCGAGCGGCAGGAGGGCGCGCTCCAGGGCGGCCAGGGTGACCCCCATGCGGGACTTGAGCTTCAGGTAGGCCTCGGAGGCGCGGCTCTCCACGTACAGGTCGATCGCGCCGGGGACGGCGCTCCCCTGCTGGCGCAGGCGAGTGTCCTGCATGCCCTGCCGCGTCGTCGATCCGTAGCGCTGCCAGCGGTCCATCACCCGGTTTGCCACCAGGGTGTCCTGGTAGACAGAGATGCGGACCGCCTCGTAATCGGTCATGCGATCGGTGGCGCTCTCGGGGAAGCGCCGGCCGTCCAGGTTCCTCAGGATGGCCAGAAGGTCGGAGCGGCCCTCCGGCATGCGGGTCGTCCACCAGGCGCCTCCCCCGGTGGCGATGAGGCTGACCCGGTCTCCCTCCCGCACCCCCTTGTCCAGGAAGGCGGCGACCGCCGCCTTGGCCCGCTGGGCGTTCAATGGCGAAAGGTGGAGGTTGTCGAAGACCAGGGCGAACAGGCGGCCTTGCTCGGCGGCGCCCGACGCGTTCGTCACGAGGCGCGGGCGCGACCCGGGAGCGGCGTCCAGAGGGCCACGCTCCAGCCCGGGCCGCTGAATGACGTCGAAGCTCACGATCGTCTGGGCCTGGCCCTCGTCCGTCACCGAGAAGTCTTCCTTGCGCAGACCGGGCACGGGATTGCCCTGCTTGTCCACGACCACGACGTCGACCGTGACCTGCTCGACCTCGCGGGCGAAGACCGGGGGCGCCTTCTCCTGGGCCGGCTCCTGGGCGGGAACGGGAATGCCCAGAGACGCAAGGAGCGCCGCCCCCAGGCGCCGGGCGCCCGGGATCATCGCTCCTTCCCCCGGTTCTCCCAGACCTCGACCATGGTCGGGCCCTCCGAGCGGAAGTTGCCGACCACGATGTCGGGGTGCCCATCGCCGTTGTAGTCGCCCACGTCGAGGCTCACGTGATGCCCCGCCATCTCCAGGGTGTGACGCACGAACTTCCCGGGGGCCGTCTGCTCGAGCCAGACGAGGGAGGGCTGGTTGGCGAAGGCCGAGGGCGGGCTCCCTTCCGCGCTGAACTGCACGTAGGCGCAGGCCACGATGTCGAGATCGCCGTCCGCGTCGAGGTCGACCGCGCGCGCCCGGTGCACGCCGGGCAGGGTCGCGAGATCGTGGGGGACGAAGGGGTAGCGGCCGCGGTTCTCCAGCCAGCGGATCGAATGGTACGGCTTGAGCAGGAAGTCGTCGAGCATGTCGCCGTTCGTCACCAGCACGTCCAGATCGCCGTCACCGTCGAGGTCCACGAGCGAGATTCCCGAGGAGCCCCAGGCCGGGTGGGGGGCCTGGTCGATGGTCTCGGCCCGGAAGCCCCCTTTGCCGTCGTTCAGGAACGCGACCACGGTCTCGTAGTGCTGGGCAAAGAGGGCTACGAAGTCGGGCCGGCCGTCGCCGTTCAGGTCGGCCACCGGCACGTGGATGGCCCCCTGCCTTGTGTCCAGCTCGCGCTTCACGAAGACCGGATGGTCCCAGTCCGTGGTCCGGTTCTCGAGCAGGTAGACTCCCCCGACCTCGCGCCAGCCGAAAGCGGCCACCACGAGGTCCAGCCGCCCATCGCCGTCGAAGTCGGCCGCCTCCACGTCGGCCACCCGCGGAAGGCCCGACGCGAGGGTGAAGGGCTTGTAAGTGCCGTCCGCCAATCGCCGCAGCCAGACGACGCTCCCCTTGAGGTGGTCGCCCGGCGGGACGTCGCCGAGGTCGGCCACCAAGAGATCGATGCGCCCGTCCTTGTCGAGATCGACGGCCTGGGTGTGGCAGGGGTTCGGAACCCCGGTCGACAGGCGGCGCAGACCCGCCTCCGGCCGGGCGGGATCCCCTTCGAGCACGAGCCCGGCCACCATGTCCGCGGCTACGATGCGCAGGGGGCCCTTGGGCTCGAGGGACCAGAACGCCACGTTGGCGACGGTCGGCGCGGCCGGGCCCTGAACCAGACGGAACGCATGACGCGCGAAGCGGACGGGGCCGGGCGCGGGCGCCGGCCACGGCTCGGGCGTGGGCAGTACGCGGGGGGCGTGCGTCTCGTAGTAGTGGATGACCCGGTCCACGTCGAAGTCCACGGTGGGCGGCGGCGCGCCCTTGGGTACGCCGATCCCGCCGATGGCGAGGCCCGCCATCTCGTAGGCGATCGATCCCCAGGACTTCCGGGGCAGCACGTCGGGGGGAGGGAACGCGTGGCACTGCGAGCACACGCGACGGGCGAGCGCTTCGTCGGCGGGCATGGCCCCCTGGGCAGCGGCGACCGGGCGCGATGCTTCCTGGGGACGGCCCGGCCGGAGGCCCGCCGCGAACAGGGTGAGGACACCGAGGGCGGTGGCGACTCGCGCGTGCCGGCGGGTCATTCCTCGACGGTGAAGGGCGCCGAGGACGAGGCGACGCTCTTGCCGTCCAGCAACGTCACCTTGAGCTCGTAGGAGCCCGGCGCGAAGCCCGAGAGGGGCAGGGCCCCCGCCGTCTGGATGCGTCCCTGCGCGTCCGGGGCGGGAAGCGGAGTGGCGACCTCGCCCACCGCCTGGGCCCCTCGCCACACCTCGACCGTGGCCTGGCCGGGAGCGGGGCCGTCCTTGGAGGCGAGAGCCGAGAAGTAGAAGCCGAGGGCCTTGGCGGTCGACTTCTTGTAGGGCTCGCCCATGTTCGGGTAGAGGAGGGTGTTGCCGTAGTAGAGGGGCCCGTCCTTCTGCTCCGAGGCCCCCACCTGCTCGGCTCGTCGGACGAGCATCAGGCTGCTCAGGCGCACGTGGTGCTCGTCGGCCGCTGGCACTTCGAAGGGACGCGTGCGCACGCTGGCCTTGTCCGCGACCGCGTCGTAGGCCACCACCTCCAGGGTGTACTTCCCGGGCGGCAGGTCGGCCTCGCGATAGAAGAGCACGTCCCCCCTCCGCGCCGCCTCCAGGCTCGAGTCGGAGGCGCTCAGCGGGTAGTGCTGGCTCAGCCGGTCCACGACCCGCCGCGCCTGGTCCCGCACCTGGACCACGATCGAGAGGTCGGCGTGGTGCATCTTCTTGTCCTTGTCCTTGTCCGGGGCATAGACGAAGGCGCCCCCCGGAACCTCCACCAGCACCGGCGCCAGCCCCGGGCGCTTCGCATCGGGGAAGGCGAGGCCGATCATCCGCACCGGGAACGCGTCCGGCCGCGGGGAGCGGTCGAACTGGGCGATGGCGGGCGCTTCGTAGCCCAGGATCGGGGTCACGGTGGCCTCGGGCCGGACCGCGAAGTAGCCCTCGCGCGCCTGGACCTCCATCCCCGACCGCGCGAGCTTCACCGAGATCTTCCGGAACCGGCCATCGTAGTTCTCGTTGAGGGGCGCGTACGCGATGAGGTAGTGGAAGCGCATGTCCTCCTGGATGCGGCGGAACGCGGAGGCGGCGTCGTTCGTGTCGTGGATGAGGAAGCCGCCCGTCTGGGCCGCGAGCTGGCCGAGGCCGCTCTCGGGGTTGAGGCGCAGGAGGTCCTCGTTGCGCTCGAGGGCGCGGCTCATGCTCCCGCCCCCCGCGTCGGCCCCCGACTCGACCTGGCGCAGGCGCCGGTTCATGGCCTGCAGCATCTCGTCGCGCGTCTCCTTGTTCATGCTGGTGGCGCGAAGGCCGCCCGCGTCCATGGTGTAGACGCTCACCCGGGACCGGTTGGCGGCGTTGATCACGGATCGGAACTGGGCCTCGACGTTGGGCGTGATGGCCAGGCCCTCGGAGAAGAAGACCACGGTCTTGCGCCCCGGGAGGTCCTTGAGGCCGTTCACGATCGCGAGGAGGCTGTTGGTCGAGGCGAAGCCCTGCTGGTCGCGCTCCAGCGCCTCGAAGGAGCGAAGCATCTGCACCTGCACGTTGGAAACGGCCTGGGTGAGGGCGGCCGCGCCCGCCACCGCGCCAAGCGAGCTGGAAGAAGCCGTGGTCGGCCCCGAGAAGGAGGTGTTCGAGATCGCGTCGGTGGTCTGCTCCGCGGTGGAGATCGCGTCTACGAGGGAGCGGGTCTGCTGGCGGTTGGAGGCGAAGTCCGTGTTCGCCTGCGAGGCGGCCCGCTCGAGGCCGGCCCGGATCAGCCCGGTCTCCCGGGTGAAGGGCTGGAGGGTGCGCAGGGCCAGGTCGATCGAGAACACCCCGACCAGGTCGCCCTCGACGTGTCCCTTTTCGAGATACGTGAGGGCCGCCTTCTGAGCCATGGTGCGGGCGGTGGCCGTCAGGCGGTCGAAGACGAAAGCGATGATCTGGGGACGGTCCTCGGGCTCGATCGCCGGCAGGGGGGCGGGGGCGGGCGCGGGACCCGGAGCGGGCGCCGCGGCGGGTCGGGGCGCCGCCGGCGCCGGATCCTCCAGGGGCCGCCCGAAGACCCGGAAGGAGTCGATGGTCTGCTTCACTCCGTCCTCGAACACCTCGAAATCGGTGGCCTTGAGGTCCCGCACGGCGCGCCCCTTCTTGTCACGGACGACGACGTCGAGGGTCACCGCCGCGGTCCCCACCCCGAAGGTCGGCACCTCTTCCGGCTTCTGGGGCACCGCGGGGACGTCCTGGGGACCGGTGGCGACGACGGGAACCGCCGGCAGGACGAGCACGTGGACGAGCACGGCGACGGCGAGCGGACTCCGCCTCATGGCAACCTCTCAGTTCTGCTCGGGGCGTGGGCTCCCCTCTTCCGGCTTGCCCCCCACGGACTGCGGCCCGGAACGGGCTGCGCGCGTGGCCCGGTCCAGCTTCACGAACTCCGCCCGCTCGCGCGCCGCGTCCTCGTTGCGGCCCGCGCGCTGATAGGCGCGGGCGAGGGCGAAGCGCAGCTCCGGGTTGTCCGGCGCCAGCTTTACGCCGGCCTGCAGCTCCTCGATGGCACGCTCCACCTTCCCGTCTTCGATGAGGGCGCGCCCGAGGGCGTTGCGAGCCGCGAAGAGGTTCGGGGCCAGCTCCACCGCCTTCTCGGCGAGGGGCAGGGCCTCCTGGTAGTTTCCGCGCTTGAGCAGCTCGTAGGCGATCTGCAACATGGCATGGTAGTGGTTCGGGGACGCCCGCAGCTCCCGCCGGAACTGCTCCAGGGCCGTGTCCGGGTCCTCGGGCACGAGAAAGGTCCCGTAGGCGTAATGCACGTTGGGCACCGTCGGGTAGCGCGCCACCAGCTCCTCGAAGGCCATGCGGCCGACCGCCGACCGGCGTCCCTTCGCCATCTGGAAGCCCGCCCGTCCGGCCATGAGGATCATCTCCCGCTTCTCGGGGGGGGCTTCTGAAGGCAGGTACGGCAGCCGCAGGACGCTGAGGCCGAAGGCCTCGATGACGCCCGGGCTGTCCTTCTCCTGGAGGGAGAACTCACGCAGGATCTCGAAGGCGGCCTCGTAGCGCTCGAACCGGATCAGGAGGGTGGCCGCCTGGTAGCTGGCCACCGAGAGGACCTCAGGGCTCGCGACGCCCAACTCCCGCGCCTGCTGCAGCTCCCCGAGCGCCCGCTCGTAGTTCTTGAGCTGGGCCTCGCAGAGCCCCTTGAGGGCGAGGGCGACCCCGTTCTTGGGCTCGGCCTGCACGACGCGCCGGAAGTGGTCGCGGGCCTCGGAGTAGCGGTCGATGTCGTAGAGGAGGGTACCGAGGGCCCAGTGCCCTTCCATCCAGGCGGGCCTCATGGCCAGCGCCTGTCCGTAGTACCGGATCGCATCGTCGAGCTGTCCCGCCTCCCTGGCCGCCGCCGCCTTCTTCGCGAGCTGGTCGAAGGAAGGGCCGCCCGCCGCCGGAGCCGCCGCCCTGGGCGCCGGGGCCGGCGCGACCTGGGCCGCGACCCAGCGGCCCTGAAGGAGGACGCAGGCGGTCAGAGCGGCGAGCGCCGGCCGGGCGCCGGGCGTCACTCTTCCTCACCGGGCGCCTTCGGCGCCTTGTCCGTTGGCGGACGCTCGTCGGCCGGCGCCTTCTCCTCGGGCAGCGGCTCGCCCCGATAGGCAGGCCCCAGGTCGTCGCTCGCCCCCGGCTCCCGGGCCTGACGCTCCTCCTTCAGCTTCTCCACGATCGCCCGCTCGCGGTCCCCCAGCTCCTTCTTCTTCTGGCGGTAGTACACCGTGCCGAGCAGCACGTGCCCCTGGGTGTAGTCCGGGACCTGCTGGGTGAGCGTCTCCAGCTCGCGCTGGGCCTCGTCGATGAGCCCGGTCCTGAGGTGAAGGCTGCCCAGGCCGTAGAGGACGCGGGCGTCCATCGGCCGGAGACGGCCGGCTCGCTTGAGGTGGTCCAGGGACTCGTCGAGGCGGTCGTTGTCCTTCATCAGGAGGCCGAGGTAGAGGTTCGAGTCGAAGTCGTTCGGGTTGCGCCCCAGCTCCTTGCGGAAGGCCTCCGAGGCATCGTCCCGACGTCCCATCCCCATGAGCGCGCGGCCGTAGAACGAGTAGACGGTCGGCAGGCTCGGGTTCAGCCCCACGGCCCGCTCCAGCTCCGGGAGGGCGGCCCGGAAGTCCTCGCGGCGGAGCTGGGCCACGCCCATGAGCAGGCGGGCTTCGGCGGTATCGCCGCCCTGGAAGAGCCGATCGATGTAGGCCTGGCCGCGCAGAACCTCGTCCCGCCGGACGAGGGCGTGGCCGAGCAGGTAGGCGAAGAGCCGGTCATCGCCGAACTCGGCGTCGCGCCCCGAGAGCAGGGACACCACCAGGCCGTCCTGGCCCATCTGGAGATAGCAGTCGGCGAGGAGGAGCCGCGCGCTCTTGTTCCGGGGGTCGCGATCGACCACCCGCTTCAGCTCCTCCGCGGCTTCGGGGACGTTCGCTCCCTTGTAGAGGGCCAGGGCAAGGTTGAAACGGACCTTCGTGTTGTCGGGGTCCACCGCCAGCGCCTTCTGGTACTGCAGGGCCGCGTCGCCATACCGGCCCAGGTGCACGTAGGCTGCTCCCAGGTTGGACCGCGCATCGATCCGGCCGGGCTCCTTCGCCAGGGCCTCCTGGTAGGCCTGGATCGCCCCCAGGATGTCCCCCGCCTGGTGGAGCTGGACGCCACGGGCGAACAGCTCCTCGGCGTCGGGGCCCGTCTGCGCCGCCGCTCCGGCCGGGAGCAGGGCGAGGACCATCAGGCCACGTCGCAGGGATAGGGAGACTGGGGTCATCATGCGTGCCGGCGCCGCGACTCGCGATCACCCATTATAACGCCATCGCCTCGGGGCCTCCCGGGGAGCGGCGAACGGGCCGCCGCAAAAAAAGAGGGGAGGGCCGGAGCCCTCCCCTGTTGTCAGCCGATGGAGCTTGGCTTAGAAGTACAGCTTCAGCGCCACCTCGACGATCCGGTGACCCCGCTTCATGATGATCTTGCCGAAGTTCTGCAGGGTCTGCGAGGTGTACGAGAATCCCTTCGTCGGGTCGCAGACGTTGTCCGCGGTCCCGCCCACTCCGTTCGGTACTCCGTTCACCCTCACGTTGCACGTCGTCTGGAGGTTCAGGTCGATGTCCTGGAAGCCGATGTTGGGGGTGGCCTGGTTGAAGAGGTCGAACGCGCCGAGCCGGACCTGCAGCTTCCTCTTGTCCCCCTGCCCGATGCGGAAGTTCTTGAAGATGGTCACGTCGAAGTTGGCTCGGCTGGGCGTGCGGATGTAGATGGGGGAAACGAACGGTCCCGACTGGCCGAAGGCCGGGATCTGGAGGCAGTTGATGTCCAGGATCTTGTCCCCGAGGTTGGAGCCGCTCCGGCGCGGGTCGCAGGTGTAGACCGGCTCGATCGTGCTGCCGTTCCCGATCGAGTTGGTCACCCGGAAGGGTTGGTGGTCGGGCGTGCCCCACCACGCGTTCTCGATACCGTCGCTCTGCAGGTCGCCGCCGAAGGCGAGGGAGATGGGCGTCCCGCTCGCCCAGGTGGTGATGCCGGAGATCTGCCAGCCGTTGAGGATGCCGCCCAGAACCCCGCCGTGCTTGGTCAGGTCCGGCACCGAGTAGTTGTACGAGAAGTTCAGGATGTGGGTCCGGTCGTAGCCCAGTACGCCGTAGGACCGGTGGCGCGGGTCGAAGGCATCGACGTCGTCGTACTCGCCGTTGGCCACCGTCGTCCCCAGTCCCTTGCCGTAGGTGTAGGCCAGGAAGTACTGGAGCCGTTTGCCGGTCTGCCGGCTCAGCGTCACCTGCAGCGAGTGGTAGTTCGAGGTGGACGTGTACTCCCACCAGCGGACGTAGCTGAGCGCGGGGTAGGGCCGGGCGGCGATGACCGCGTCGCTGCTCAGGCCGACGCTGTTCACGGGGATGCTGAGATCGGAGTTGCCGATCGTCCCGTGGTTCAGGGTGCCGTCCGGGATCACGTTGAACTGGCGGCGGTTCAGGAGGTGGCGGCCGAAGGTCCCGACGTAGCTCGCCTCCAGGACCTGCTGGAACGGGATCCGCTTGGCCACGGAGAAGCTGGCGGTGACGGTGCGCGGGTAGTCGACCGAGTTGGGGTTGATGGAGTCGACCCCGATCCGGCCGATCCGATTCAACGGGTCGACGAGCTTCACGGTGTTGTACGTCAAGCCAACGGGGCCGAGGCCGGAGCCGGCGTAGGCGTCGATGTTCGTGTCGTAGCCGTTGGGGGGGATCCGGATGACGTCGTACTCCGCGTTGCCCATGGGCCGGTTGTAGAAGACCCCGGCTCCGCCACGCACGACCGTGCTGCCCGAGCCGCTCACGTCCCAGGCGAAGTTGACGCGCGGCATCAGGAAGAGCGACCGGTCGGCGATGAGACTCTGGGGAACCTGACCCAGCCCGGCGTAGGCGACCCCGTTGACCTGGGTCTTCGCTGCGTCCAGGAACGTCCCGGCGCTCGGGTTGTAGCGCTCGGGGATGAAGACCGCGCCCAGGTTGTTCGTCTCCTTGTTGTTCGTCCACTTGCTGAGCCGCACCCCGTACTCCAGGGTGAAGTTCTTCTTGATCTTCCAGGAGTCCTGGACGTAGCCGTCAATGCTCCAGGAGCGGAAGTTGCCGGGGCGGAGCGCCGTGCCCGAGTCGACCCGGGCGGGGCGGCCCACCAGCAGGTCGCCGAAATCGGTCCCCGTCGTCCCCGGGATCCAGCCCGAGCCGAGGGTGATCGAGGTGTGAGCGTCGTTCTGGAAGTTCTGGAACTTGTTGCCGCGCTCGACCGAGAACCCGACCTTGAGCGCGTGGGTGTTCAGCACCTTGGTGAAGTTGTCGCTCACCTGCAGGCTCGAGTTGTAGGCGAAGATGTTGTGCTGGTCCTGGGGATCCCAGAGGGTCCCGCCCGGACCCGAGCCCCAGGAGTAGATCTGGAGCGGGGCGAAGGGGGACTGGTCGCCGAAGAAACCGCCGTACCCGTTGATGCCCAGGCCGCTCAGCGAGATCTTGCTCTCGTCGGCGTGGATGTTGTCGAGCTTCAGCTTGCTGAAGGTGAAGAGCAGCTCGTTGGTGACGGTCGGGGAGAGCACGCTGGTCAGGTTGAAGGCGGCGGACCGCCCGAGCTGGGTGTTGTTGATGGTCGTGGGCAGCGCGTAGTCCGACGAGTTCCACCAGATGCCCCGCTGCTGGTCCACCTGCCCGTCGTCCTGAGCCAGGCGGACGTAGGCCTTCGTGCTGTCGGAAAAGTTGTAGTCCAGCCGGACCGTGAATTGGGTCGTGTTCTGCTTCTGCAGCGAGTTGAACACGTAGTTGTAGCGGTTGTTGGGGTCGACGTAGTTCGGCACCGGGTAGAGGTTGATGAGCTTCTGGCCCGTGGGATCGATGTAGGGGCTCAGATCGTTGTTGGGCGCCGGGTTGCCCGCCCCTGGGAACCCGCTCGGGATGTTGACCACCGTCGGCTGGTTCAGGTTCTGCCCGCCCTGGTAGTCGTTGAAGTGGCCCTGCCGCTGCCCCAGCGTCGGCACCACGCGCAGGATGGACCCCGTGTCGACGTCCTGGCGCCACAGCTCCATGCCGAAGAAGAAGAACGCCTTGTCGCGGTTCTTGTTGAAGTCCGTGCCCGGGATGAGGATGGGCCCGCTGATGTTGCCGCCCGGGTACTGGTACTTGCTCTTCGGCCGGTCGACGCCGGCGATCGAGTTCGACCGGTCGTTGGCCGCGAGCTTGTAGTGCCGCATGTAGTCGTACACGGTCCCGTGGAACTCGGAGCTGCCGCCCTTGGTGATCATGCTCACCTGGACGCCGCCCGAGCCGAACTCGGCCGCGTAGTTGCTCGACTGGACCTTCACTTCCGAGACGAAGTCCGTGTTAGGGGCGACGATGAGGCCACTGTTCGACCCGATGTCGATGAGGCGCGAGCCGTCGAGCTGCATCACGTTGTTGCTGCCGCGCACGCCGTTGACGTTGTAGCCGCCCGTGTTATTGGCCCCGCCGCCGTTGCTGACGCTCTGCAGCTCGTTCTGGTCCGGGGTCACCACCCCGGGGAGGATGCGCAGCAGCTCCATGGGGCTGCGGCTGATGATCGTGAGGTTCTCGATCTGCGAGGCGGTGATGACGCCCTCGCGCGCCCCCGTCTCCGTCTGGATGATCTCGCGCTCGGCCGTGACCTCGATCTTCTCGCTCTGCCCGCCGATCTCCATCGTGACGTCGTACCCCCTGGTGTCGTTGGGGCTGATGTGGACGCCCTTCGTGGTGTGGGTCTTGAAGCCCGAAAGCTCGACCGTGATCGAGTAGTTGCCGGGAAGCAGGGCCGCGAAGAAGTACCCGCCCTTGGCGTCCGTGACGGCCTGGCGGGTGGCCTTCGTGGCCTCGCTCGTCAGTACGACCGTCGCTCCGGGCAGCACCGCGCCCTGCTGGTCGGTGACGACGCCGCGCAGGCTGCCCGCGTTCTGGGCGAACGCGGAGGACGCGGCGAGCACGACCAGAAGCGCGATGGCCAGACGGCCGATCGACTTCGACATCGCCATGAGAGCAACCCCCTTCAGGCTGATCAGGCTCGCGCCGGAGCCACGATCAGCCGTTTCAATGGGAACAATTCGGGAACGTTGTGACCGGAGTATCCGCACGTATGAATTTCCTGTCAAGGGGAAAAATTAAGCGCGACGAACGACTTAGCGGTTGCAATCGGTTGCATGGCCTTGCAATCGGTTCCAACAGGTTGTACATAGAGGACCAGCATGGCCCGGCGTTCCAACCGTACACTTTCCGCGACTATCTACGACGTGGCCCGCGTGGCCGGGGTGTCGGCCTCCACCGTCTCCCGCGCCCTCTCCGGCTATCCCCACGTCTCCCCGGCCACCCGGGAGGCGATCCGGGACGCGGCCGCCACGCTGCGCTACCACCCCAACCTCATGGCCCAGGACCTTGCGAAGGGCCGCTCGCAGACGATCGGCCTCCTGCTCCCCGATACCGTGAGCCCGTTCTGGGGCCGCCTCATCAAGGGGATCGAGACCGGCTTGCGCGAGCACGACTACTCGCTGCTCATGGCCAGCGCCGAGGGCTCGGCCAGCGCCCCGAAGGCCCTCGAGCTGCTGATCACCCACCACGTGGACGGCCTCGTGGTGGCGGCGGGAGGGGATATCCCGGACGAAGACCTCGTCGGCCTGAGCGACGAAGTCCCGCTGGTGGCGGTGGGCCGGAGCCTCCCCGGACGGGAGGACAGCCTGATCCGGGTCCAGAACTTCGAAGGGGCCTACCAGGTGACGCAGCACCTCCTCGCCCTCGGCCACGAGCGCATCGCCCACATCTCGGGGCCGCTGTGGCACGTGGAGGCCCTGGAGAGGCTCGAGGGCTACCGGCGGGCCCTGCAGGACGCGGGGATCGGGCCGGATCCCGACCTCCTGGTGGAAGGAGACTTCAACACCCGCACGGGGCTCATCGCCATGGAGCGGCTGCTGTCCGCGGGCCGGGACTTCACCGCGGTGTTCGCGAGCAGCGACCAGATGGCCCTCGGGGCCAACCTCGCCCTCTACCACCGCGGGCTCGAGGTGCCGCGGGACGTCTCCCTCGTGGGCTTCGACGACCAGCCCTTCGCCGCCTACACCCGCCCGCCTCTCACGACCGTGGCCCAGCCCCTGTTCGAGATGGGTCAGGCCGCGGCGTGGAGCCTCATCGCCCGCATCCAGGGCCGAGCGAGCCCCCTCCCTACTTTCGCGACCACCCTCTGCCTGCGCGAGTCCACCGCCTCCCGGAGAAGCGCCGTCTCCTGAAGCTCAGAACGTCAACCGGGTCACGAGCTGAAGAGTCCGCGGGGGAGCGACCCCGTTCACGCTCCCGAAGCCGTTGTTCCGGATGAGGTTGCCGTTCGCGTCGTACGGCAGGTTCGTGATGGTCGGGTTGGTCAGGCTCGCGAAGCTCACGCTGTTGTTGACGAGGTTGAACTGGGTGTGGTTGAGCGCATTGAAGGCGTCGAGCCGCACCTCGAGCTTGACCCTGTTTCCGACCGGGAAGTTCTTCGACAGCGAGAGGTCGACGTTGTTGATCGCCGGCCCGTGAAGGAAGAACCGGGCCGACTCGGTGCCGTCGCTGCCGGGCTGCGGCGGGGCGAAGCACGACGTGTTGATCTGCTTGTAGGGATCGCCGCTCGAGCCCTTGCCCGGGTCGCAGGTGAGCACGACGCGCGCGTTCTGGTTTCCGTCCGACCCCGTGAGGTTCGCGGCCCCGATGCCCGGGATCGAGAAGTTGATCGCGTAGGGCCGGCCGCTGATCCAGTGGTAGATCCCCGAGATCTGCCAGTCGTTCGCCAGGAGTCCGAGCGCGCCCTTGGCGACCTTAGGCGTCTGGTAGATGAAGTTGACCGCGAAGTTGTGCGGCCGGTCGAAATCCGAGTAGGAGTAGTCGGCGCGGCGGACCTCCGCGGGAGAAGCGTTCGGACGTCCGTTGCCGCCGTCGCCGTTGTTGACGGTCAAGGCCTTGCTCCAGACGTAGAAGACCGAGAACATGAGCCCGTTGTCGAAGCGGCGGTTCACCGACGCCTGGAGCGCGTGGTAGTTGGAGTACCCATCGTACTTCCAGAGGTTGATGTTGCCGTATCCACGGTACGGCCGCAGGAGGTCGTCGGGAAGCGCGCTCGCGCCCGGGGTCGCGCTCGGCGCGCGGGTCGGGTCCTGGTTCTGGGGGAGGAACTTGGCGCCGTAGGGCACCGCGTTGATCTGCTCCTTCCGCAGGAGGTCCTTCGACGAGGAGCCGACGTAGGCGAGGTCGAGGGTGATCGCCTTCCACACCTTGTGCTGAACCCCGACGTTCCAGGCGGTGACCTTCGGCGGCTTGAAATCGAAGGCGGTGGGGGCGAGGTTCAGGGTCGGGTTGGGATCACCGCCCGCCGCCGTGAGGTCCTGGAGCCGGCCCCACTGCAGGGTCGAGTTGAGGACGCCGGGGGCGTTCGCGATCATGTCGAACACCATGTTGCCCTGCGGGCGGTCGTAGAAGACCCCCGCCCCCCCGCGGACGATCGTCGTCCCCTTGCCGGAGAGGTCGTAGACCAGGCCGAATCGCGGCGAGACGCGGAACGCGCTGCCGCCTTGGAGCTCGTCGTTGATCCCCTGCCCGGCCTGGAAGGCGCCGTTGAAGCGGTTCGAGCCGGGAGTGAGGCGCCCGATGAAACGCGCGTCCACGGTCTGGCCGGTTGCGGGGTCGAGGCCAACCCGATTGGCGCCCGTGCACGGAGAGGCGCCCAGGCAAGCGGGAACGTACAACCGGGCCGCCTGGGCGGGGTCGAACTTCTCGGGCAGGAAGTTCGAGGCCTGAAGGGTCGTGTCCCATTGCGGCGTCAGGTAATAGAAGCGGACGCCGTAGTCGAGGGTGAGGCGTGAGCTGGCCTTCCAGTTGTCCTGGGCGTACCACTCGACGTTCTTGTAGCGCCACTCCGGCACCGCGAACTTGTTCGCCTGGGTGTAGGTGTTGAAGACGCCGATCGCCGCGTTCGCGTAGCCGTAGCCGGTGTCGAAGGGGTTGTTGGCGTCGTCGATGAAGTTGATCCGGCTGTTGAAGCTCGCGAAGATGCTCTGCGGCTTGAGGCTGCTCTGGTAGTAGACGCCGAACTTGGCGGAGTGGGATCCCCAGATCTTGGTGAGGTTGGCGAGGGCGTCGTAGGTCGTGTTGAAGTTCGTGAACGGGCCGCGGTCGGTCTGGTACTGGCCGGCGTTGCCCGTGCGCCCGCCGCGGAACTCGAGCCAGGGGACATAGTCCGCCTGGAGGGCGTCCGGGAAGAGCAGCGGCATCGAGGAGAGCCCCGAGGCGGCGCGGAACAGGTTCTTGTCCTGGAGGACCCAGTCGAGGGAGTTGTGGGCTCTCCCCACGCTCACCTCGAGCGAGGTCGTGTTGTTGAGGATGCCGCTCGTAGAGACCATCCAGTTCGTACCCGGGTGGAGGAAGAGGCTCGGAATCGGGAGCTGGTCGCTCCCGTTGCCCGCCCAGGTGGTGCCGTAGGCCTGCAGGATGTCTTCCTTCGTCTTCATGTAGCGGCCCGTGAAGCGCCACTTGTCCGTGGCCTGGAAGTCCAGCCTCAGGAGGTCCTCCTGCCGGGGCGCGTTGTTGGGAACCTGGCTCGTGTAGTTGATGCCGCTGCCGGCCGAGAAGTTCGGGGTGGGGTAGATGTTCAGGGCGGCGAGGCCGGGAGCGTAGAGGCGGCTCTGGGGGATCTTTCCCAGCACCCCGCCGTCCTGGAAGCACCCGCTCGTGTTCGAGGCGTTGCAGGGAAGGCCGGTCGTGTAGTCCCGGATGTAGGGGAAGGGGTTCCCGTTGTTGTCGACGCTCTTGGAGAAGTCTCCCGCCCGCTCGAGGGCGGTGGGCACGCGGGCCTGCCGCTCGGAGACCGGATCCTGCCTCCGCTGGCGCTCCTCGCTGAAGAAGAAGAACAGCTTCTTCTTGTCCTCGTTGAAGACCCCCGGGATGAAGACGGGACCGCCGATGGTGAGGCCGTAGTCGTTGCGCGAGGCTTTGGGCGGCACGATGACCTTGCCGTTCCCGAGGGGCGGGGGAGCCCCCGCGCGCTTGTTGGTCCAGGAGTTGGCGTTCCAGTCGGAGCGCCGGCCGTACCAGTAGCCCGAGCCGTGGAACGACTGGGTGCCGCTCTTGGTCACGAGCTGGATCTGCCCGCCCACCGCGCGGCCATACTCCGCCTGGTAGGAGTTCGTGAGGATCTTGAACTCCGCCACCGCGTCGATGTTGGTGGTGGCCATGTTGCCGCCGTTGTTGCCGGTGTCGATGTTGGCGACCCCGTCGATCGTCATGTTGTTGGAGCTGGGGCGCTGGCCGTTCACCGAGAGGTCGCTGGCCTGTCCCGCGGCGGTGTCGTTGTTCAGGTTCGTGACCACGCCGGGCACCAGGGTCGCGAAGGTGAAGACGGAGCGCCCGTTGTTGGCGATGTTCTTGAGGGCCTCGTTCTCCAGGGTGAAGGAGCGCTCGCCGCTCGTCGTCTGCAGCTCGCTGACCCGCGCGAGGACGCTGATCTCCTCCGTCATCTCGCCGACGTTCAGGGCGAGGACTCCGGCGGAGAACTTGTCGTTCGCGTTCACCACCACGTTGGCCCGCTCCAGGGTCTTGAAGCCCGCCATGCTGACCTTGAGCGTATAGGCGTCGGGCCGGACGATCGGGAATACGAAGCGCCCCTCGCTATCCGTCTGGGCGCTCAGCGTGCTGCCCTGGGTGCGGCTGGTCAGGGTCACAGCCGCGCCGGGCAGCGCCCCTCCCTGGGAGTCCTTCACCGAGCCGGACACGGAGGCGCTGGTCGTCTGCGCCTGGAGCGGCGCTCCGACGGCCAGTAGCCAGGCTCCCACGAGGGCGCACAGCGCCACCTTGGGGTTCCTTCGAAGGAAAGCCATAGAACCTCTCCTCAAACTCCAGCCCACACTGGGGTCGAGCGCTCACGTGCCGCGACAAACCCCTGCAGGCTGGCTCGGCTCGCGCCGGAGCCTTGATCAACCGTCCTCCATCGGACAAATCCGGAACTTTTGTGGGCGGAGTATCCTCAGGCACCAATTTGCTGTCAAGGAAAAAGCACGATCGAGGAATGACTTATGCGTGTCGCAATCGGTTGCAACGTCTTGCAAACGGTTCCAGGCTGTATAAGACCAGTTAGGGTCGGCCGGCCCGACGCGCCAGCTCGAGAGCCGTTGCGTGCGTGGGGTTCCGCTGCAGGAGGCGTTCGATGACCTCGAGCCCCTCGCGGCGGCGATCCGTCGTCAGGTAGATCTTGGCGAGGGTGACGTACGTGTTCTCCGACGCGGGGTTCTTCTCCAGGAACGCCGTCAAGAGGTGAATCGCGTCGTCGGCCAGGCCGCGGTTGACGAGGACCAGCGCCAGGTTGTTGACGGCCTCCCCGTAGTCGGGCCGTTTCTCCAGGGCGAGCCTGAAGTAGGGCTCCGCCCGGTCGATGTCGCCCGCGCGTCCGAGGATGAGGCCGAGGTTGTTCAGGGCCTCCGGGAAGTCGGGCTGGAGCTTCAGGGCCTTCTCGTACAGCTCGCGGGCCTCCTGCTCCCGGCCCGTCTGGAGAAGGGCATAGCCCAGGTTGTTGAGGGCGTCCGGGTAGTCAGGGGTCGCGGTGAGCGCGGCCCGGAACCGCTCGATGGCCGCCGTTAGATCGCCGCTCTGGGCCAGGAGCGCTCCGAGGTCGTTGCTGGCCTCGGACAGGTCCGGCTGCATCGCCAGCGTCCGCTCGAAAGCGGCCCTCGCTTTCGTGGCCTGCCCGCTCTTCACGAGGAGGGTCCCAAGGCGGTAGAGGGTCGAGGCACTCGGGTTGCCTTGGGCAGCCCTCTCGAAGGCGACGACCGCGGGTGCTTCGAGACCCTGGTCGAGCAGCTCCTGGCCGTAGGGAAGGTAGTTGCGCAGGCCCGGCGAGGTATGGAACGTCCCCGGGAAAGGCACGGCGAGAGAGAGACGCTCGACGGGAGCAGCCTCGATCCTCGGCACGTCGCGCAGGATCTCGGAGACGTCCACGTGGTCCCGGTAGGCCTTGACCACCCTCCCCTCCGCATCGAGGAGGAGCGCCGCCGGAAGCGGGAGGGGCTGCCGGTTCATGAAGAGATGGCGGTAGAGGATCGCGAAGCTGCGACCGACGTCTTCGCTGGCCACGAGGACGGGCACGCCCGCGACCCCGGCAACCGCGGCACGGACCTTCGGCAGGTCCTCGGGAGTGTCGAGGGCGATGGCAAGGCAGCCGACGCCGGCCTGGGCCAGGGCTGCACTTCCCCGAGCCAGCGCCGAGAGCGCCGGGTGGGATCCCCGCGCCTCGGCCGCCCAGAACAGAACGATCGCAGGCCGCCCCCGGAGGGCCGAGAGAGACCGTGGTTCTCCGCGGAGGTCCGGAAGCGAGAAATCGGGAGCGGGAAACGGCTCGTAGAGCCAGCTCGCGCTCGGCGGCGCCGCCCGCTCCGGCGTGGAGACGTCTCCCGGCGTGGCCGGCGGCGCCGCGAACCGCTCCCCCCTGGGCTCGCCTCCCTCCTCGATCCGCAGCCGGTGGTTCAACGGAACGTCGGAGAAGACCTGGGTCGAGCCGCTGGGCCACTCCACCGTGAGACGGGCCACCCGCTGGCTCTGGCCGAGGCCGAAGAGCAGCTCCTTCGAGTGCTGGGAGAGGAAGCCCGAGCCGGCGTTCACCATCTTCGTCCGGCGAAGCCGGTCCGTCTCCACCGTCACGCGGGCGCCCACCGCGTCGCGGTTGCTGCGCGTGCCGAAGAGGCGCACGGCGAGGGCCGCGCCACGGCCCGAGAAGTCGTTGCGGAAAATGCGGAGCTGGGGCGCAGATCGGGCCGCCATCACCACGAGGTCCGGGTCGCCGTCCCGGTCGTAGTCGAGCACGGCGAAGGACCGCCCGTCCTGGTCCAGGTCGAGCCCGACCGTTCCCGAGACGTCGTCGAAGCCACCCTGGCCGTCGTTGCGCAGGAGCACGTTCCGCTGGTGGCTGGCGATCGACTGATGGATCAACGCCTGGTTGATGGCGCGCCAGGCGTCGTCGTAGGGAGTGCCGGTGACGCGGGTAAGCGGGGACCGCGCCACCACCTGGCGCCAGAAGAAGCCGTCCAGGTCCTCCGGGCCCGACTCGCGCGTCAGCATGCCGTTCGCGATGTAGATGTCCTCCCATCCGTCGCTGTCGAAGTCCAGCGCGTCGGAGGACCAGGCCCAGCGGCCCATCTCGGCCCGGGCCCGGAGGGTCACGTCCTCGAAGCCCCCGTCGCCCCGGTTCCGGAACAGCGAGTTGCCGCGCGCGTGGCGGCGGTAGAGCTCGCGGACCTCGGCGGGGGCATCGGGCATGAATGCGGACTGCGCCGTGATCCGCTGGCCGTTGTGGCTCCACATGTTGCCGGTGTAGATGTCGAGGCGGCCGTCGTTGTCGTAGTCGAAGAAGGCCGCGCTCATCCCGGCCCCGTAGTCCTCGACTCCCGCCTGGGCGCTCACGTCTTCGAACGTCACCCTTCCGTCCCGCAGCCCCCGGTTGTGGTACAGGTTCTTCCGCCCGAAGTCGTTGGCCACCAGCAGGTCGGGCCACCCGTCGCCGTCGTAGTCGCCCCACGCGGCCGCGAAATGGTACCGGTCGTTCCCCGCCTCGAGGCCCGCGTCGCGGGTGACGTCGACGAAATGCCCGTGGCCATCGTTCCGGAAGAGGATGCTGGGGGGGCCGTTCCGGGCGTCGTAGTAGGGCATGGGCGTCCCCGCCTTGCCCTCGCCCGCGCCGTAATAGAAGGCATAGACGCAGAAGTAGAGATCGAGGAAGCCGTCGCGGTCGTAGTCGGCCATCGCCATCGACATGGGGGAGCCGCGGAGCCCCTCCTGGAAGCGGAACGCGTCGGGGACGCGGGTGAACCGACCCTGGCCGTCGTTGAGGAACAGCACCGGCCCCGCGCTCGTGCTGAGGATGAGGTCCTGGTCGCCGTCGTTGTCCACGTCGGCGAAGAGCGACTGCGAGGTGTCATCGAGGACCCCGAGCCCCGCGCGCTCGGTCGCATCCTCGAAGGTGCCGTCGCCCCGGTTGCGATAGAGGCGGTTGGGCAACCCCGCGGGCTGGGCGACGTAGAGGTCGTCGAGGCCGTCGCCGTCGGCATCCCCGACCGAGACGCCGTGGTGGCCGTTCGAGTCGCGGGCGAGCCCCGAGTCGATGGTTGCCACCCAGGCATCGAGGCCCGTGGTGAGCTGGCGCCGGAAGGAGTCGATTCCTCCCAGGGCGGCGGTGGTGACCTCGGCGAAGACGGGGGCGGAGGCGCTGCTGCGCAGATGCTCGGTCGCCGTCCACTCCGTCACGCGCCAGCCCGAAGCACCCCGCCGCCACCGCATGCGCCAGCGCCCCAGGCGCTCGACGCGCCAGGCTTCCTTGCCCGGTCCCACGATGTCGAAGCGCACGTCGGTGCGGGCGAGCCCTTCGTCCCGCTTCAGCTCGACCTTGGTGATCAGGAACTCGGCGACCGTGACCTCCTGGAAGTCCTCCAGCAGGGCGCGCAGCCCCTCGGCGAAGGAGCGGGCGTCAAGGCCCGGGTCCTGGGCCATCGTCCGGGCCCGAGAGATCCGGAGAGACGGACGCTCGGCAACCGCCACCTCCTCGGTCGGCTGAAGGCGACCGCCCCGGAAGCCCGGCGCCAACAGGAAGTCGGCCACGTCCGCGGCGCGGCGGGGATTCTCCCGCAGCCTGGCGCTCAGCTCCGCCAGGCGTGCGGCCAGCTCCTCGGCCTCCTTCTCCTCGGGAAACGAGTCGCCGCCCGGGGTCAGGTGCCGCAGGAACGGCTCCAGCGCCTCCGCAACCCGGAGCTTCGGCCGGTAGCAGAACGGTCGCTCCGCCGGGGGCGCCTTTTCCCCGCTGCCGGCTCCGGCGAACCAACCGATCAGCACGGGCAACCCAACGAGAGGGATGAAAGGCCGGATGGCGCGCATGGTTCTGCGTGGCCGATATTGACACTGTCTGCGCAAAGGGCGTAGCGTCCACCGCCATGACTCGACGATCGCTCGTCCTTCTCGCCGTGTGGGGAATTCTCGGCGTCCGCGCGGGACAGACCGCTGACCAGGCCGGCTCCGCCGCGGAACCGCGCCGCAACCTGATCGTCAATCCCGCCTTCGAGCCGGATCACGCCGGAAGGCCGGCCGGCTGGGTGGCCTGGTCGTCGCGTCCCGAGCTCGCCCCCGAAGCGACGGTGGTGGATTCCACGGACGGCCGGGCGCTCTCCCTCCGAGCCAGCCGTTTCCCGAGCTTCGGGAAGTGGATCACCCTGGTGCCGGCCATCAATGCGGGCACCACCTACCTCTTCGAAGTGCTCTACCAGCCGAAAGGGGTGGAGCACGAGGACGTGAGCGTGCCGATCATCCTCTCCTGGTGCCAGGACGAGAACGGAGCCACGCCCGTCCAGAGAGACTACGTGGACACGAGCGCCGCCCCCGGGGGATGGCGGCGCGCCTCCCGCACCCTCCGCGCGCCCGCGCGCGCGCTCGTTGAAGGTGGAGCTGGGCCTAAGGTGGACGGCCGCGGGCTCGGTGGTATGGAGGAGCCCCCGCCTCCTCGAGGTCGACCCGCCCCGGAGGCGCCTGGCCCGCGTGGTGACGACGCGCGTGGTGCCTCCGTGGCCGAGCACCGTGGAGAAGAACCTGGAGCTGATGGCGGGAATTCTCGACCGGGCGGGAACGCAAAAGCCCGACCTGGTCGTCCTCTCGGAGACGCTTCCCGCCACGGGGGTAGACCTGCCGGTGACCGAAGTGGCGCAGGCGATTCCGGGCCCCGCCACCGAAATGCTCGGCCGCAAGGCGAAGGCGTACGGCACGTACGTCGTCACCAGCCTCCACGAGCGCGACGGGGACCGGATCTACAACACCGCCGTCCTGATCGACCGCCAAGGCAGGATCGCCGGAAGATACCGGAAGACCCATCTGGCCATGATCGAAGGAGAAGACGGAATCACCCCGGGAGCCGAGTATCCGGTCTTCGACGCGGATTTCGGGAAGGTCGGGATGATGATCTGCTGGGACCACTGGTTCCCGGAGCCGGCGAGGATTCTCCGCCTGAAGGGCGCGGAGCTGCTCGTGCTGCCGATTGCCGGGGACGGGGATACGAAGCACTGGGACATCACCTCCCGGGCGAGAGCGATCGACAACGGGGTCTACCTGGTGGCCTCGAGCACCGTCGCCCAATCGCCGAGCCGCATCGTCGATCCCACCGGCGAGGTGCTGGCGGAGACCCTCGACCCCTTCGGCATCGCCGTCAGCGACATCGACCTGGACCGGGAAGACCGCCTGCACTGGCTGTCGGTCGGGCCGGCGGACGGGGAGGCGAGGCGCCTCTACATCCGAGAGCGCCGTCCCGACACCTACGGCATCCTCAGCGAAGCATCTCGGGAGCGGCCGGCGGTCCCCCCCAACTGAGGCCAGCCGGATGGCTCTAGCGGCGCTCCGGAGCCGCCCCCCCCGCACTCTCGCCTGGATGCTGGGGGGCCTGAGCGCGCTTGGAAGCTCCCCCGTCCCCCTTGCCGACCCCTCGGTGGCCGTCGCCGTGGTTCCCGTCGAGGGTCAGCCGCTCGCGGCGAACGTTCAGCGCGTCGCCGAGGCCCTGGCATACCTCGGCGCGCCCCTGCCGGCGGAGACCCGCAGGGAGCTCACGACCGCCGGTCAGGCGCGCGATGGGCGGAAGCTGCAGGAGATCCTCGACCCCGGGGTCCTTTTCGTCGTCCACGTCAATCCGGAGGCGCGGGTGAAGTTGGAGCGCGGGCCGGCGCCGGCCGCGCTGCAGCAGGCCGGCTACACGCCGGTGCTCGTGAAGGTCGTCAACGAGAGCGGGGGGACGCAGCGCTTGCGCATCGGCAGTCCGCAGTCGGGGCCGGTGTACGCGGGGGTCGCGGAGCTCAGCATGGAACGTCAACGGCAGGAGCATCTGCGCGAGAACGAAAACACCGGCGGCCGCACCGACCGCTTCCTCGACGTGGAGATGTTCGCTTCGCCGCCCATGACCCCGAAGCTGAGCGGACTCGACGTCGAGTATGCGGTCGCCCTGATCTACTCCAGCGAGGCGGGGCGGCGCGAGGCGACCATCACCTTCGACGCCGGCCAGGGGACCCAGGACGTCGGCTTTCGCGCCGAGCTGCCCGTGTTGTTCGACGTAGGACCGGCGGTACCGGTGAGGCTCACCGTGCTGGACCACGACGGGGCGCCGACCACGGGCCGTTTCCTGTTCCTCGACCGGCAAGGGCACGTCTTCCCGCCGCAGGCCAAGCGGCTCGCCCCAGACCTGTTCTTCCAGCGGCACATCTACCGCGCCCATGGAGAGACGGTGCTGCTCCCGCCAGGCGAGCTCACCATGTTCTATGGACGCGGGCCCGAGTATCGCTGGCTCAGGCGCATGGTCGCCATTCCCCGCGCTCCCCGGCCCCCGACCCGCGATCCGGCCCCCGAGATCGCGGTGAAGCTGGAGCGGTGGGTCGATCCCGCCGCGCGCGGCTTCTACAGCGGCGACCATCACGTCCACGCGGCGGGATGCGCCCACTACAGCTCGCCGACCGAGGGCGTGGACCCGGCGGTCATCTTCCGGCAGGCGAAGGGGGAGGCTCTCAACGTCGCCAGCGTGCTCACCTGGGGCCCGGGTTTCGACCACCAGAAGCAGTTCTTCGCCTCAACCGTCGACCGGGTCAGCGAGCCGCTGACCCGGTTGAAATACGACGTCGAAGTCAGCGGATTCGGCTCTCAGGCGCTGGGTCACGTCGTTCTGCTGAACCTGAGGGAGCAGATCTATCCGGGGGCGACCGGCACCCGGGACTGGCCGACCTGGACCCTCCCCGTGCTGCGGTGGGTCAAGGCGCAAGGCGGCTTCACCGGCTACGCCCATTCCGGCAGCGGCCTGCAGATCGAACCCACGGCGGCCGCCCGGCGACTGATCGACGCGCTCGACGCCGACAAGGACGGTCGGCTCGATGCGGCCGAATCCGCTCGCGCCCTCCTGCCCGAACCGCCCGCCGCGACCGATGCGAACCGCGACGGCTTCCTGACCGAGGCCGAGCTGGCCGCGAGCCACCACCGCGTGGCCGACGAACTGCCGAACCTCGCGATCCCCGAGCTCGACAGCGTGGGCGCCCAGGAGATCTTCGTCACCGCCGCGCTCGGGGTCTGTGATTTCATCAGCGCGATGGATACCGACCGGATCTCCGAGTGGAACGCCTGGTATCACCTGATGAACTGCGGATTCCCGGTGAGCGTCGGGGGCGAGACCGATTTCCCCTGCATGAGCGGCACGCGCGTCGGCCAGGGCCGCACCTATGTGCAGCTCGGCAAGCAGAGCCGAGTGGACATTCGGTCGTGGTACGAGGGCCTCGCAGGCGGCCGCAGCTACGTGAGCGACGGTTATGCCCACGCCCTGGAGTTCCGCGTGGACGGGAGGACGTCGGGCGACGAAATACATCTGGCTTTGCCGGACAAGGTCACCGTCCAGGCCAAGGTCGCCTTCTCCCCGGAGACGCCCCTGGAAGCCCCTTACGGCGGGGTCATTCCCGTGGGCGGCCGGCGTTTCGTCGGTGACACGGTCATCATGCGCGAGACGCAGGCCGTAGACCCGCTCTTTGAGCGCGGCCAGCGCCTCGTGGAGCTGGTGGTCAACGGCCGCGTCGTCGCGAGCCAAGAGGTGCCCGCGGACGGAAGGGAGCACGCGGTCCAGTTCGCGGTGCCCATCGACCGGAGCAGTTGGGTGGCCCTGCGCCAGTTTCCGGAGCTTCACACCAACCCCGTGAGGGTGCTCGTCGGCGGAAGGCCCATCCGTGCCTCGCGGCGGAGCGCGCGGTGGGCCCTGGGCTGCGTCGACCAGCTCTGGCGCGCGCGCCACGACGGCATCGCGGCCAGAGAGCGCGATGCCGCGCAGCGGGCTTACGAGGAGGCGCGGACGATCTACCGCCGCATCGCCGGAGAATCCCCGCCGGAGCGGTGAGCTGCTTCCGGGCCACCGTCAAGTCGTCATCTCGTCGGCCGCGCACAGGATGAGGCCCGGTATCCAGTCCATGGGAAAGCGGTCCAGGTCGCTTTCCGTGATCCCGCCCGCCTCCGCCGGCTGGGCCCAGCCCGTATAGGCCCGGCGTATCCGTCCCTCTTCGTCGATGTTCTGCATGACGAACTCCCAGGCCCGCCCCGCGTACGGCGCCATCGAGCCGGGGAGCCAGCCGCGTCTCGTCGCCTCGTGGACGTTCATGGCAAACATCGCGGTTCCCGTCGTCTCCAGGGGCGTCGTCCGATCGTTCAGGAGCGCATGCAGCCCGCCTCCCGGGTCCTGCTCGCGCAGGATCCCCCCCGCCAGCACGCGGAGGTCCTCGCAGAATCGGGAGAAACTCGCGTCGGTGGGGGGCAGGAGACGCAACATCGACACGATCGCCCATGACAGCCACCCGCCGGCGCGTGTCCAATAGGTCTTGCCCAGGCCGTCGGCGGTCAGAATGGTCTTGGCGAGCCCGACCTCGCGCACCAGGAACGTGTCGATGTACGTCCGGAGCTGATAGACCGCTTGCTCCAGGAAGGCGGAGCCGCAGGCCGGATCCAGACGGTAGCCGATCATGAGCGAGCTCACCGCGAAATAGACCGTATCGGGGATGCAGATGTCTCCCCCATCGTCGTGCTCGACCATCCCCCGTCCGTTGCGCCCGACCTGATGAAGGATGACGCGCGCGACGTCGAGGCAGATCCGCTTCGCACGCTCGTGGTCGAACTGCTGGGCCATCTCGTAACACGGCGCCGACAGGCCCATCTGGCCGATGTAGGTCGTGATCGGGACTCCCCCCACCTCCACGATCCTGCCGGGCGGGCCGGAATACTCCCTCACCGTGTCTCTTCGAAGGTGGTGGTCGAGCCAGGCCCGAGCGAGCCGGCGCGCGTCGCAGCCGCCGCGTCGGTGCCATCTCAAAAGCCCGAGCATCATCACGGTGCCGAACCAGTCGGTATTGAATGACTCCGGCGTCCGGCGCAGCGCCGCATCGAGCACCGCGCGGATCTTCGCCGGGGGAGGGGTTGCGCCCGCCTCCCGGCTTCGTCGCGGCGAAGCGCCGCTCGGGACGACCGACCCCGCCCAGGCGGCGGCGAGCCACAGAAAGTCACGGCGAGCGTTGAAGCGCCTCATCCCCATCGTGCGGGTGGACCTTGGGCGGACGCTACGCCGCCCGGTCTGGCTCGTCAATAGCCGCTCGCGGGCAGCCCCGAGTGCTGTATCAGGGAATGCCTGACGCGGAATTCAGGGAACACCTCCTTGACACCGCGCTCCGAGCGGGGCGACTCTCCGTCAAACGCTGGAAAGAGGGGGTCGCCATGACGACCATGTCGACGAGGCGCTTCCGCCGTTCGGGCATCGCCTTGGGTACGGGGCTGATGTTGGCGTCCACGGCCTTGGCGCAAAACACGGGCAGCCTTCGGGGCGTCGTCTCGGACGCCTCGGGCGGCATCCTGCCCGGGGCAACGGTCGTGCTCGTGAACGAGGGCACGAAGGAGGCCCGCCAGGTGGCGACGGACGCCCGGGGCGGTTACTTCTTCGCGGCGGTGTTCCCGGGCCTCTACACCGTGCGGGTCGAGATGTCGGGCTTCAAGAAGGCCGAGAGCCGGGGGCTGCGCATGAGCCCCAACGACACCAAGGGCCTCGACCTCACCCTCGAGGTCGGCCTCCCGACCGAGACCGTCGAGGTGAAGGCGGCGCGCGAGATCATCCAGACGGAGACGGGCGCGCGCGAGGGCCTCATCCGCGCCGAGCAGATCGAGAGCCTCTCGATCATCAGCCGCAGCCCGATGGAGCTGCTGCGCGTCCTCCCGGGGGTGGTGGCCCCCGACCAGAGCACGCTCGAGAGCGTGACCACCCAGCTCGGCGCCAACCAGAGCGACGCCTACAACGTGAACGGCGTGCGCGGCAGCAACAACGTGGTCACGGTGGACGGCTCCCGGGTGGTCGACGCCGGACCGAACTCCGGCCTGGTCGTCGCCCCGAACACCGACTTCGTGTCGGAGGTCAAGGTCCAGTCGAGCAACTACGCGGCCGAGTTCGGCACGGGCGGGATCCAGGTGAGCATGGTCACCAAGGGCGGCAGCTCCGAGTTCCACGGGACCGTGTACTCCTACCTGCGCCACCACCGCTTCTCGGCCAACGACCGGTCGAACTCGATCGCGGGGGTGGAGAAGCCGAAGAGCCGGTACCTCTATCCGGGTGCCAACCTGAGCGGTCCCATCCTCGTCCCGGGCACCGACTTCAACAAGAACCGCGACAAGGCCTTCTTCTTCCTGGGCTTCGAGCTCTGGCGCCAGCGGGTGGACCCGGGGTCGAGCTTCGCCGTGGTGCCGACGCCCCGGCAGCGACAGGGGATCTTCGACGACTTCCAGGGCGGGCAGAACCTGAACCAGCCCCTGACCGTGACCATCCCGGGCGGCTTCCCCGGGGAGGGCAGCCCCGCGCCCAACAACGACCTGCGGCCCTACCTCGAGCCCATGGGGCTCAAGCTCATCAACCTCTACCCGCTGCCCAACTACAAGGACCCCAACAACCGGTACAACTACGTCTTCAACGCCCTGCAGAGGCAGGACGCGACGCAGCTCACCCTGCGCCTGGACTACAGCTTCTCCGAGAGCACCAAGGCCTACGTCCGCCTGGCCCAGGACAAGACCCAGATCGGCCGGCCGCGCGGCATCTGGTGGGACTCGTCCAGTTACGAGCTCCCCACGACCATCGAGAACGATCAGCTCGGCCGCTCGGCCGCGCTGAACGTCACCAGCGTGCTCTCGCCCACCACCACCACCAACGAGTTCATCTTCAGCTACACCAAGCAGTGGGACAGCAACGTGCACGCCGACGAGAGCAAGATCTCGCTCTCCGGCCTGGGCATGGCCGGCTACCAGGGCTTCTTCGGCCCGCAGTCGCCGTTCGCTCCCGTGCAGGTCTACTCGTGGGGCAACGGTCCCGGCGGCCAGCTGTGGGACCCTACGGATCAGCACGACATCTTCGCCAACCCGTCGAGGCTCCAGTTCGGGGACAGCCTGACCAAGGTCCTCAACACCCATGCCTTGAAGCTCGGGATCAGCGTCGAGAGGACGATCGTGTACTCGAACTTCCAGAACAACGCCCAGACCGGGATCACCCTGGGCTCCGGCTGGATCCCGGGCACGACGGGCAACGACTACGGCGACCTCCTGGTCGGCCGGCTGGCCCAGGTCGACTCCGGCACCGCGCTCAAGGCCTTCAACTTCGTCAACTGGAACATCGACGGCTACCTCCAGGACTCCTGGAAGATCAAGAAGAACTTCACGCTGGAGGCCGGGGTGCGGCTCGGCAAGTGGACCAACAACCAGGAGACGAACGGCATCGGCGCCGTCTTCGTGCCGCAGCGGTACGACCCGGGCGCGGGGACGTTCCTGGACGCCGCCAAGGCCCAGGTCAACGGCGTGGCCTACGCCTCCCTGGGACAGGTGCCCAAGCGCCTGGTCCCCAACCGGCCCCTGCTGGTGTCGCCCCGGGTCAACTTCGCCTGGGACCTGAGCGGCCGCGGCGACACGGTCCTTCGGGGAGGAGGCGGGATCTTCTACAACCGCGAGATGGGCAACGCCCAATACGACGTCATCCGGATCCCGCCCAACGGGTACGCGACGAGCATCGACGCCTACGCGGGCGAGAGCCTCGGCCCCCGGGGCCTCACCTACGACACGGTGCGTCTGGTCGACCCCTTGAGCCGGATCGGGCGCATCGGTGTCGACTCCATCAATCCCGACTCGATCGAGTTCCCGCGGACCGTCTCCGCCAGCCTGTCCGCCGCCCGGCGCCTTCCCTGGCAACAGGTGCTCGAGGTCGCCTACGTGGGCACGTTCGGCCGGCACCTCCTGAACCGGCGCCAGGCCAACGTCATCCCGCCGGGGACCCTGCTGCAGGGGCGGCTCGGCAACGCGGACCTGGGCGACCCCGTCCAGCGGGCGGCCCTGAGCACGGACGCCATCAACACCCTGCGCCCCTATCCCGCGCTCAGCTACGTGAGATGGTGGGAATACAACGGGACCTCCAACTACCACTCGCTGCAGGCGACCCTCAGCCGGCAGACCGGCCGCCGCTTCCAGTACTTCCTGGCCTACACCTTCAGCAAGGTGCTGGGCACCGCCAACGCCGAGTACGGCGACATCGATCCGTTCGAGCCGAGCCGGCGCTCCTACGGCGTTCTCAACTACGACCGCACGCACATCCTCAACCTGTCCTACAACTACGCGGTGCCGGACGCGGTCAAGGGCGGGCTGCTCGGGGGTATCCTGAACGGCTGGCAGATCTCGGGCATCTCCACGTTCGCCAGCGGAGTGCCGATCTCGCTCGGGTTCAGCGGCGACATCGCCGCCGCCGGCACCGCCTGGTGGGGCACCCCGGACCATATCCCGTTCCAGGTGAACGGGGCGGGCCCCGCCAGCACCATCACCCCGGTCTTCACCTGCGACCCGCGCAAGGGGAGCGGCTCCAAGGTCGGGGACAAGCTGCTCAACGCGAGCTGCATCGGCATCCCGGCCTTCGGAGAGTCCGGGCCCTTCGTCAGCCCGTACTACATCCGCATACCGACCCGCATGAACCACGACCTGACGCTCTTCAAGAACTTCGGGCTGGGCGACAACAAGAGCCGGAGGCTGCAGCTCCGCGTCGGGGTGTTCAACCTCTTCAACCAGGCGGTCCCGGGGGTGAGCGGCCAGGACGTGGACCTGACCTTGCAGACCACGTGCAACGTGAGGGCGAACGGGGTCCCGAACGGGGCGGGGGGGACCGCCGACAACATCTGCGACCCGAGGGGCGGTTACACGCTCACCGAGAACAGCCGGCAGAATTTTGGCAAGATCATCCTGAGACGCGGTCACCGGGTGGTGGAGTTCGCGCTGAAGCTCTACTTCTAGCGTCCAGGCCCCAGCTCCAGCACCACGATGGTATCGATGGGATCGGCCGCCGCGGGGTCGAGGTGCAGCAGCAGCGCGTCCTTCTCCTCGGTGAACGGCACCGCGCGCCCGTCCTTCAGGTACGAAGCCGAACGGAGCCGCTTCGGCGGTCTGGGGAGGGCGAGCACCGGATCGGACCAGTCGAGGACGTGAAGGTAGACGCGGTCCCCCTTGTGGGTGCTCACGCCCCAGGGGCGCGGCGGGAAGGGACCGCCGCGGGTGCCGTAGACGGTCTCGCCGTTCTTCGCCGTCCACTCCCCCACCTCGCGCAGCCGCTCGACGAACTCGGGCTGGAGCGTCCCGTCCGGCCGCGGGCCCACGTTGAGCAGCAGGTTCGCGTCGTAGCCCGCCGCCTTGACCAGGAGCTGCACGAGCTGCTTCGTGCTCTTGAACCGGTTGTCCTCCTGGTTGTAGCCCCAGGAGTTGTTCATGGTGTCGCACATCTCGAGGGGCAGCTCGCCCACCTCGGACTTCTCGTTGAACCCGGCGGTGTTGTGCCCCGGCAGGTCCTTCTCGAACATCTGGAAGTCCTCGCCGGGGAACGGCCGCCGGTGGTGGTTGCTCCCCACCAGGGCCTGGGGCTGGAGCTGATGGATGAGCCCGTACGTCTTCGCGAGCCGCCAGTCCGCCTCCGGCTTGTCCCACCACCCGTCGAACCAGATCCCGCCGACCTCGCCGTAGCCGGTGAGCAGCTCGTTGAGCTGTCCGTCCATGTAATCGAGGTAGCGGTACCACTCGCCGCCGTCCGCTCGCGCCGAATGCTGGCCGGTGCGGCCCCGGGGGAAGTAGTCCGGGTGGTGCCAGTCAAGCTGCGAGTGGTAGAAGAAGAGCTTGATCCCCTGCCGGCGGCACTCCTCGGCCAGCATCTTGAGCACGTCCCTGCCGTAGGGGGTTCGGTCCACGATGTCCCAGTCGCTGACCTTCGAGTCGAACATCGCGAAGCCGTCGTGGTGCTTGCTGGTGATGGTGATGTAGCGCATCCCCGCGTCCTTCGCCGTCTTGACCCAGGCCGCGGGGTCGAACTTCACGGGGTTGAACTGGGCGGGCAGCCGCTCGTACTCCGCGCTGGTCATCCTCTTCTGGTGCATCACCCACTCGCCGCTGCCAAGCACGCTGTAGACGCCCCAATGAACGAAGAGGCCGAAGCGGGCCTCCTGGAACCACTGCCTCGCCTTCAGGTTCTCGGGGGCCGGACGGTAGCCTTCTTCGGCCCGCACCGAGAGCGCGGCCAGGCCAAGAGCCACCACGCGGGGGGCCAGCCGGACTCGCACCCTCAGCCCCGCTTGCCCGTGGTCAGCGTGGCCAGCGCCTGCCGGCTGGCGCGCAGGCTGTCCAGGGGGCTGCCCGCGCAGTAGTCCTGCTCGACGTAGTAGTACTTCACCCCGGCCTTCGCCGCCGCGGGCAGGAACTTCGCGTAGTCGACCTCGCCCTGGCCGACCTCCTTGAACGCTTCCTTCGCGACCTTGCCTTCGTCGTACTGCACCGGCGTTCCCCGTGCCTTGTCCTTGAGGTGAACGAGGGGGACCCGCCCCGCGTGGGCCTCGACCATCTTGACGGGATCCACTCCCGCGATGCTGGCCCAGAAGGTGTCGAGCTCGAGGCCGAGCAGGTCCTTCGGCGTCTCCTTCAGCAGGATGTCGATCGGCCGCACCCCCCCGATGGGCTCGTACTCGAAGGCGTGGGCGTGGTAGGCGAGGCCGAGCCCGGCCTTCTTGCAGGCCTCCCCCGCTTTGGCGAGGCGGGCCGCTAAGCCGCGGTAGACGTCGAGGCCCCCGCGCTCGGCCTTCTGCAGATACACCACGACCAAGTATTCGAGGCCGCGGGCCTTGGCCTCCTCCACCGCCTTGCTCCAGTCGTAGCTCTCGGGCAGCAGATCGCCCGAGCCGGCCCAGGCCTGCCGGTTGCCCGTGACGAGGTAGGTCGGGGCGTACGCGCTCGCCTGCTTCAAGCCCGCCGCCTTCGCGGCCGGGCCGAGAGAAGGCAGGAGCGCGCTCTCCACGTACCGGTAACCCAGGTCCGCGATGGCTTTGAGGGTGCCGTTGGTATCGGCCTTCATCTGATCTCGCACCGTGAAGAGCGCCACCCCCAGGCGCTCCAGGATGCCGGTCGCCGCCGCGTGGGCGGCCATCCCGCCCAGCCACGCGGGGGCCAGCAGACCCCCGGTCCCCACGGCCGACGACGTCAGGAAGGAGCGTCTCGAGACTCGGCTCTGCGGCATCTCTCACCTCCCGGGCGGACCCGATTGCGGGGACAAACCTTAGCACGCCTTCGATGGCCTCGACGATCCCCACGCCCCCGTCGGCCTGTGCGACAATCGGTCCCCATGAATCGCGACATCGCGCTCCTGGTTCTCCGGATGACGGGAGTGGGCCTCGCCCTCGTCCACGGGTGGGGCAAGGTGGCCGCGCTGTCCGTCGGAGGGGGAAGCCGCATCATCGAGGACGTCGCGTCGCTGGGCTTCCCGGCTCCCGCCGTGTTCGCCTGGGCCGCCGCCCTGTCCGAGTTCGTGGGCGGGCTGTGCATGGGGCTCGGCCTGGGGACGCGCGTCGCCGCCGCCTTCGCGGGGTTCACGATGCTCGTGGCGGCTTTCGCGCGCCACCACGCCCACCTCCAATTCCTCACCTGGCTGGGCGTCGTCTCCATCTCCGAGGAGACGCTCAAGGCGTGGGGCAGGCCGGAGCTCGCGCTCGTCTACCTCGCGGCGTTCGTGGCGATCGGGCTCCTCGGCCCGGGCCGCCTGGCCCTGGACACGTTCATTCGCCGCAAGTAGCCCCGAAGGCCGCTGTCTATTTCCGGGGAAGCGCGGACCAGCCGCGGGAGACGCGGGTCACGCCTCCCTCCTGGAGGACGATCGCGTCTGCTCCCGGCGTGGCTTCGACGAGCGCCACCGCCTCGGCCGGTCCGAGCACGCAGGCTGCGGTCGCGAGGCCGTCGGCGGTGACGCCCTCCCGCGCGACCACCGTGGCCCGGCGCCGGCCGGTGAGGCCGATCCCCGTCCGTGGGTCGAGGACGTGCGAGTAGCGTACGCCATCACGCTCGACCCACTGCTGGCTGTCTCCCGAGGTCGAGACCGCGGCCTGGCGCAGGAGCAGGCGCTCCCCCGCCCGGGTCGGCTCGTCCGGCTCGACCACCACCACCCATCCCGCCTCGCCCGGCGGCGCGTCGCCGGCCACCACGTCGCCCCCCACCGCCACCAGCGCGCTCGAAACGTCCCGCGCGCGCAGGACGCGGAGGGCCTGGTCGCCCGCGTAGCCCTTGGCGATGCCGCCGAGGTCGATCCGCATCCCGGGGCGATCGAGGAGCACGGTCCGCGCGGCGGGGTCGAGGTGCATCTTGTCGCTCCCGACGCAGGAAAGCGCCTCCGCGCGCCGCGCCGGGTCGGGCCAGTCGCCCGTGCGGAGGGTCCGCCGCCAGAGCCGGACGAGGGGACCGACCGTGACATCGAAGGCGCCGCCTGACCGCCGCCCCACGTCCTGCGCCCGCTCGAGCACGGCGAACAGGTCCGGGCCCACGCGCACGGCCGGGCCACCCGCGGCCCGCGCGAGCCCCGAGACCTCGCTCGAGTCGCGGTAGTCGCTGAGGGCGGCGTCCAGCTCCGCCACCCGGTCGAAGGCGGCGCGCGCCGCGGCCGAAGCCGCGGGCCGATCCGCCGCGAAGAGGACGAGCCGCACGAGCGTCCCCATGTGCGGCTCTTCGAACTCGAACCGCTGGGCGGCCGCGGACGGAGACGCCAAGGCGAGGAGCGCCATGGCCGCGCTCCCCGCCCCGACGGGTTGACGCCTTCTCAGGCCGGGGTGCCCGGACGCGCCACCGGGGGCACCGGCATCGGCCCCCAGGCCAGCTTTTCGGGCACGAGACTCTCCGCGGAGCCGAGGGCCTCCTCCCAGGTCACCAACCGGCCGGTGTAGGCCGACATGCGCCCCATGATCGCGGTGAGGGTGCTCTCCGCCACGTCCTTCAGCTCGGACGACGGCTTGCCGGCTCGGATGCTCGCGATGAGGTCGGCGTGCTCCTGCACGTAAGGGCTCACCTCCCCCTCGTCCTCCCTCCGCCGCCAGGCCTGGGGCCCGCTGATCGCCCAGCGCTCGCCCGAGGTCTCGGCCCGGCCCTTGGTGCCCACCAGGTCCTCCGCCACCCGCTTCTCGCAGCCGTCGATCTGCCGGCACATGGAGAGCATGTGCACGCCGTTCTCGTACTCGTAGTCGATCGCGAAGTGGTCGTAGATGTGGCCGTAGGCGGGATCCGTCCGCGACTGCCGACCGCCCATCCCCGTGGCCTTGACCGGGTGGGCCCCCATCATCCAGTTCACCGCATCCAGGTTGTGCACGTGCTGCTCGACGATGTGGTCGCCGGAGAGCCAGGTGAAGTAGAGCCAGTTCCGCATCTGCCACTCGAGGTCGCTCCAGGCCGCCTCGCGGTCCTTCTTCCAGAGCCCGCCCTGGTTCCAGTAGGCGCGCGCGGCCGTCACCTCTCCGATCGCCCCGTCACGGATGCGCTGGACCGCCTCCAGATAGCCCCTCTGGTGGCGGCGCTGCGTGCCGGCGCCGACCGCGAGGCCCTTGCGCTTGGCCTCCTCGTGCGCCGCGAGGACGGCGCGGATGCCGGGGCCGTCCACCCCCACCGGCTTCTCCGTGAACACATTCTTCCCCGCCGCCACCGCGGCCTGCAGGTGCTGCGGCCGGAAGCCCGGCGGGGTGGCGAGGATGACGTAGTTCGCTTCGCTGGCGATCACCTTCTCGAACGCGTCCAGGCCGACGAACGTCCGGTCCTTGCGAACTGCGGCCTTGTCCCCGAACTCGAGGAGCCGCTTCTGGATCTGCTCGATGCGGTCGGCGAAGGCGTCGCCCAGGGCCACCACCCGCACTCCGGGAGCGGCCTTCAAGGCGTCGGTCACCGCCCCCGTGCCCCGGCCGCCGCAGCCGACGAGGCCGATGCGGATCTCGTCGCTGCCCGCGTGCACGGCGGGCACGCGCAGCGCCCCCGCGGCCAGGGTGGCGCCGCTCACCTTCAGGAAATCGCGCCGGCTCGTTCCGGCGTCCTTGCTCTCGTCGCTCATCGTGATCCTCCTCACGGGCTCTCGCGGGTCACGCGAGAACGCAAGCCCTTCATCTTCACGTCCTCCTCGACCGGTCGCACCAGCCGGAAGCCGACGAAGATGGCGTCCGTGTGCCACCAGATGCTCTGCGGGCGCTGGGGGTCGCGCCGGCTCCACCCTTCCTCGGAGAGGCGGCGGGAGGAGCAGGTCACGGCCTTGGCGTCCTCCGTGTACGACCCGCCCCGCACCGGGTGCGGGTAGCGCGTCGTGTAGGCGTCGGCCGCGCGGTCCCGGTCCAGCGTCCATTCGGACACGTTGCCCAGGATGTCGAACAGGCCCCAGGGGTTCGGCTTCCGCCTGCCTACCGGGTGTGGCTCGTCGTCGGCGTTCTCCGCCGTCCACGCCTGCTCGCCGAGAGGCCCCGGCCCCGCCTGCCCGGCCCGGCACGCGTATTCCCACTCCGCCTCCGTGGGCAGCCGGTAGATCCTGCCCGTCTTCTCGGACAGCCAGCGGCCGTACTCCATGGCCGCGTGGTGAGTGACGGCGATCACCGGGCGCTTCCCCTTGCCGAAGCCGAAGTACTCGTCGGCGTAGGGCGGCGTGGGGCGGGTGACCGCGTCGGCGTCGCGGGGCGGCCCGCCCCCTGCGGGCGATCGCACGCCCACCGCCACCGGAATCGTCGTGTCGGACCGATAAGCGTCGTACTCGTCCCAGGTGACCTCGTGCTTGCCCATCCAGAACGCGCGCACCGGGACCTTCTGGTCGCCGGCCTCCAGGGTGCCCCCCGGGATCGGCACCATCTCGAAGCGCACCGAGCTGCCCGGGACGGTCTCGCTGTACGGCGCGAAAGCCGCGTCCTGGGCGCCGGCCGCGGCGAGCGCCGCGGCCAGCAGCATCCCCACGATGGCACCCGACGCGTTCATGGCTGTCCGGCCTGCACCGCGCCTCGGATTATAGCCTCGGTGCGCCGCAACGAGCTCGCGCGAGAGGCGGCGGGGTCGCGGACATGCGGGCCCGCGAGAGACGTCCGGCCTGGCCGGACCCCGTCGATCCGTGACGCCGAAGGGATCTGGCTACGCGTCCTCGGGGGGATCCGCGATCAGATCGACGTTGTCGTAGACCTCCGTCAGCGCCAGATCGCACCCGATCGCGGGGAGGCGCACCACGTCATCTCGGCGGCTCGTCTCCGCGAGCAGCCAGCGGCCGTCGGGCTGTTTCTGGAAGTGCTCGACGTGGACCTTGGCTTGGGCCACGAGAAGGTACTCCTGGAGCGAGGCGAGCGACCGATAGTGCTCGAACTTCCGGCCCCGGTCGTAGTCCGGGGTCGAGGCCGAGAGCACCTCGACGATGAAGGTCGGGTTCGTCAGGGTGTCGACCTCCTGGTCGACGTAGTGGGCCTCGCCGCATACGACCATGACGTCTGGATAGGTGAAGAGCCCCGTGGGCGTGACTCGCAGGCGCAGGTCCGTCGAGAACAAGAGGCAAGGGTGGCCTTTGAGTTGCCTTCGCAGCTCCCCCACCACGTTCGTCACGATGAGGACGTGACCCCGGCTGGCGCCACCCATGAGGAAGGTCTGGCCGGCCAGGTACTCGCTCTTCGTCTCGGCCTGGCGCTCCCGGGCGAGGTACTCCTCCGGTGTCAGCCGGGTCTTGGCGGGTGAGGACACGCTCATGACTCCAAGCATAGGCTAGCACGGGTCCAACGAGCTGGCACCGGCACATGCGGGGGTCCCGACGCGGCGCGAGCCGATGATAGGCTGATGAGTATGAGGCCGACGTCGTCCCGGGGCTTTTCCCGAGTGCCGATGGACACGACACCCGAAGCGTACGCGGCGCAGATCGAAGCGTATCGGCGCATGGGGGGAAAGGAACGCACGGCCGTGACGTTCCGCCTCAACGAGCTCGCGCGAGAGACGGCGGTCGCGGGCATTCGGGCCCGCCACCCTGATTACGGGGACGAGCAGGCGCGCCTCGCGCTCTTTCGCCTCATCTTCGGCGACGAGTTGACCAGAGCCGTCTGGCCCGGCCGGGATCTCGTCGATCCGTGACTCCAGACGAGGAAGCCCTCGCGCGGGTCGTCCGGAGCCTGGACGCGCTGGGTATCCCGTACATGGTCACCGGGTCCGTCGCGAGCAGCCACCACGGCCGCGCGCGATGCCATGAAGCGGCGACGCCAGTTCAATGCCATTCATGCGCAGAGCGCGGTGAAGATCGACCTGATCGTCCGCAAGGACCGTCCGTTCAGCCGGGAGGAGCTGGGCCGACGACAGCGAGCGGTGCTTCCCGGTGGCACCCGGGTGTCGCTGGCGACTCCCGAGGACACGATCCTGTCGAAGCTGGAGTGGGCCCGGAAGGGCGGCGGCTCCGAGAGGCAGCTCGCCGATGTCGCCGGCGTCGTGGACGTCCATGGTGGAGCCCTGGACCGGGCGTACCTCGATCGGTGGGCGCGGGAGCTGGACGTTCTCGACCTGTGGAATCGGGTGGCAAGACCGGCCGGCCCCGCCGATGGATGAGCGCTAGAGCGCTCCTCGCCGGTACTGGTCCACCAGGTAGTCGCAGGCGCGGGCGGCCAGGGCCATGATGGTGAGGGTCGGGTTCTGGCAGGCCGAGGCCGGGTAGACCGCGCCGTCCATCACGAACAGGTTCGTCACGTCGTGGGCCTGCTGCCAGCGGTTGAGGACCGAGGCCTTGGGGTCGTCTCCCATGCGGGCGGTCCCCACCTCGTGGATGCCCAGGCCCGGGATCGAGGGCTCCGCCCATTTGTGCACGTTCTCCGCTCCCGCCGCCTCCAGCATCTCCGCGGCCTGATCCGCCATGTCCTGGACAAGCTTCCGCTCGTTGTCCCCGAAGGCCATGTCGATGTGGAGGACGGGGATCCCCCAGGCGTCGACCTTTTCCTTGTCCAGCTCGACGTGGTTCTCGAAGCGTGGCAGGCACTCCCCGAAGCCCCCGAAGTAGAAGGACCAGCGCCGCTCGTCGCGCACCCGCCGCTTGAAGGAGGCCCCGAACCCCGGGATCGTATGGCCGTGGCCCCACTTCTGCACTTCTGCCCCGCCCTGGAAGCCGTAGCCGCGGAGGAAGGCGGGGTGCGTGTCGGTCACGTTGCGGAAGCGAGGGACGTAGACGCCGTTGGGACGCCGCGCGTTCTCCTCCGTGACCGCCTTCAACGTCGGCAGCACGCCCCCCGCCCCTCCCCCTGTCACGTGGTCCATGAGGTAGTGGCCGACCACGCCGCTGCTGTTCGCGATGCCGTTCGGGTAGCGGGGGGAGCGCGAGTTCAGCAGGATGCGCGTGGTCTCCAGGGTGGAGGCGCAGAGCACGACCACCTTCGCGAAGACCTCCCGGTGGGCCCGGCTGAGGCGGTCGATGTAGTAAATGCTCCGGCACTTCCCCGCCTCGTCCACCTCGAGGTGGCTCACCACCGCGTTCGGGATCAGGGTGAGGCGGCCGGTGCGCTCCGCGGCGGGCAGGGTGCTCGCCGGGCTCGAGTAGTAGGAGCCGGTGGAGCAGCCCCGCGAGCAGGGGCCGCAGTAGTGGCACTTGGGCCGGCCGTTCAGGTTGTCGGTGAGGATCGCGGCGCGGCCGATGGTCAGGGTCCTCCCGAGCTTCTCCTTGATCGCCTTCCGGACCAGTTGCTCGCCGCAGGTGAGGGCCATGGGCGGCAGGAAGACGCTGTCAGGAAGCTGGGGCAGGCCCTCGGCCTGGCCGCTGATGCCGATGAAGCGCTCCACCCGCTCGTAGTACGGGGCGAGCTCCGCGTAGTCGAGAGGCCAGTCCACCCCGAAGCCGTCGCGGGAGGCCGCCTTCAGGTCCAGGTCGCTCAGCCGGTAGCTCTGCCGGCCCCAGGTGATGGACTTGCCGCCCACGTGCCGCCCGCGGATCCAGGCGAAGGGTTTGCCCGGGGGCGTGGTGTAGGGCAGCTCGGTGTCCTTCACGAACAGGTGGTGGGTGTACTCGTCGCATTGGTAGCAGAGGTTCTGGACCTCCTGCTCCGCCACCGTCTCGCGCGGCCCGAAGCGGTCGCCATGGCGGGGCATGTCGAACGGGCGCTTGTGCTCGGTGAAGTCGACGGCCGGGTTGAGCTTCCGCCCGGCCTCCAGGACCGCCACCCGCAGCCCCTTCTCGGTGAGCTCCTTGGCCACCCAGCCGCCGCTCGCCCCCGAGCCGACCACGATCGCGTCGAAGGCCTGGTCCGCCATCAGCTGCGGGGGACGGGGGCGGAGGCCCTTGGCGCCGGCTTCGCCGGAGCTTTCTTCCCGGGCGCGGCGGCGGGGGCCGGCGCGCCGTGCTCGGGATGCGTGCAGCCCTTGAACTCCAGGAAGAACACCTGCCCGTCGTCCCCCAGCTCCTGCTTCATCCCCACTTCCGACGTGTAATAGCCCGTGATGGTCATGGACTTGATGGCCCGGAAGAAATCCCGGCCGATCTCGTCCTCCAGGGACTTGTTCCTCTCGGAGCTGATGATCGTGAGGAGGGCGGTCTGCTGCTCGGGGGTCGCCTTCACGAAATCGGCCCCGAAGAGCTCGTTGCTGCGGCCGTCCATCCAGCGCAGGCCCCGGAGGAACTCGCGGCGGTCCGCCTCCGTGGCGTCCGCCACGACCTCGTCGACGAACCGGTTGACCAGCGCGGCCTTCGCCCCCGGGGTGTCCGTGGTGGGGATGATCAGCTCGCTGATGGTGGCTATCGTCTCGTCCTGATGGGCGTCGAGGGCCTTGGGCTTCCAGTCGGCGGCGGGCGCGGCGGGTGCTATCGCGTGCTCGTGCCCGCGCGCCTCGGCGAGCCCCGTCAGCGCTTCCACCCAGGCCGGCAGGCTCGCCACCCCCAGCCCTCCCAGCGTCAAGCGTCGCAGCGCTTCGCGGCGACCGAGCCCGTGGCTGTCCATTCCCGCTCCTTCGATAAGGATACCGCCGCCGCCCAAGGTAACCCCGGCAGGCGGATTGTCAAGCCTGAGCGTGTACGCGCCCCTCGAGTTGTGGTAGGTACTCGCTGTCGTCCCCGGCCTCCGCCGGGTTTGCCGCCGTCCGTCACTAGTTCAAGGAGGCGACCATGACAGCCTTCACCCGCCGGCAATTCGGCCGCGCGGCCGCGGCGGCCTGGATCGGCACCGCCGTCGCAGGCCGCCGCGTGCTCGGCGCGAACGATCGCGTTCGCATGGGCTTCATTGCTCTGGGCAACCGGGGCGACCAGGTGCTCGATGCCTTCCTGAAGCACCCCGACCTCGAAGTCGTGGCCCTTTGCGACCTGTACCAGCCCTACCTCGACTTCGCCGCCCAGAAAGCGGGCGGTCAGCCCCGACAGTTCAAGGACTACCGGAAGCTCCTCGACCTCAAGGATCTCGACGCGGTGGCCATCTGCACCCCCGACCACTGGCACGCGCTGCAGACAATCCACGCCTGCGAGGCGGGCAAGGACGTCTACGTCGAGAAGCCGTTGTCCCTCGTGGTGAGGGAAGGGCGGGCCATGGTGAACGCCGCGCGGCGCGCCAACCGGGTGGTGCAGGTCGGGCTGCAGCGCCGCTCGTCCGCGTTTACCCGCGAAGCGGCCGAGCTCGTCCGCGGCGGCGCCATCGGCAAGGTGACGGTCGTCCGCTCGTTCCATATCCAGAACGAGTGGCCTAAGGGCATCGACGCGCCGCCGGACGAGCCGCCTCCCGCCGACTTCGACTGGGAGGCGTGGCTCGGCCCGGCCCCGAAGCGTCCGTACAACAAGAACCGCTCCTTCTACCGGTTCCGCTGGTTCTACGACTACTCCGGGGGGCAGCTCACGAACTTCGGCGTGCACTACATGGACGTGATCCACCGGGCGCTCGGGCAGGACGCGCCGCTCTCCGTGACCGCGATGGGCGGCAAGCTCGCGATCGAGGACAACCGCGAGATCCCGGACACCCTCGAGGTGCTCTGGATGTACCCGGGCGCGACCCTCGTGACGTTCTCGCAATACAACGCGAACGCGGCCCCCGCGGCGTTGAAGGGGGCCGAGATCGAGTTCCGCGGCACCAAGGGCACGCTTTACCTTCGGGGGAACGGCTACGACATCGTGCCCGACGAGGTGACACCCAACGCGTTTCCCGCGCGGTCGCCCGTCGATCGCCGGATCGAGCGCGGCTGGCGCACGGGCGCGAAGCCGCTCATCGAGGCGAGGAGCGGGAGCGGCGACACGGAGACCGTGGCCCACGCGCGCAACTTCCTCGACTGTGTCAAGAGCCGCGCGACCTGCAACTGCGACATCGAGACCGGCCACCGCAGCACGTCGGCGACCCTGCTCGGCAACGTGGCGCTCGCCACCAAGGCCCATCTGGAATGGGATCGGACGGCGGAACGGTTCACGAACAACGAGGATGCGAACAAGCGCCTGAGCTACCGATACCGTCCTCCCTACACGCTCCCCGATCACTCATGAGGCGCCGCGACTTTGCCGTCACATTGGCGGGCGCGGCTGCGACCGCTCGCGCCCTGGGCGCGGGCCAGGGCCCAGACTCCACCCCCGCGCCCGGGTCGCTCAGTGACGTCCCCGGCCTCAAGGTCGGCCACTTCACGGATCCGCGGCGTCCCACCGGCTGCACCGCCCTCCTCTTCGACGAGCCGGCGGCGGTGGGGGTGGACTACGACGGGTCGGCGCCGGGAGAGTCCCTGGTGGTCATGCTGCAGCCCATCAGCCCCGTCGAGCGGATCCACGCCATGCTGCTCTCGGGGGGCGGGGTGTTCGGGCTGGGCGCGGTGGCGGGAGCGGTGCGGTTCCTGGAGGACAGGAAGATCGGCTACGACTGGGGATCGCCCGGCACCCGCATCCCGCTCGTGGTCGGCACCATCATCGACGACCTGGCGGTGGGAGATGCCCGCATCCGGCCGGACGCCGAATCGGCGTACAAGGCCTGCCAGGCTGCTTCGACCGCGCCCGTCGCGGAGGGGAACGTCGGAGCGGGCGCGGGCGGAACCGTGGGGCGCATGCTGCAGCGGCAGGGCATGCGCGGCATGAAGGGAGGCCTGGGCACGGCCAGCCTCCGCCTCGGCGACGTGGTCATCGGTGCGCTGGCGGTGGTGAACGCCGCCGGCGACATCGTCGACGCGCGGACCGGGAAGATCGTGGCCGGCGCGCGCGCCGCCGACGGGTCCGACTTCGCGGACACCGTCGCCACCCTGAAGAAGACCCTGGCGGCGGGAAGGCCGTATGGCCGGGTCGAGATCGAGGATCCGGTGCTGCGCAGCACGACCCTCCTCGTGGTCGCGACCAACGTCGCGTATTCCAAGACCGAGCTGACCAAGATCGCCATGATGGCGAACGCGGGCGGCGCCTGGACGATCCGGCCGTATCACACGACCGGGGATGGCGACCAGCTCTTCGCGGTCTCCACGGGACGCCTGAAGGCCGACGTGCCCCTCTCGGTGACCGGCGCCCTGGCCGCGGAAGTGGTGGCGGAGGCGATCGTGCGCGGCGTGCGGGCGGCGAAGTCGGTGGAAGGCTGGCCGGCGGCGGCGGACCTCCGGTAAAGCTCAGAACCGGGGCACGAGCTCGTCCGGGATCCCCAGCCCCGGGCCCAGGATCTCGGCGGGGCGCACGTGCCCGTCCGTGACCTTGAAGACTCCGGGGAAGCGCTCTTCCCAGGGCTCGTTCGCGGCCGGGACGTACTGGCGGGCGTTCGCTTCGATCCCCGCCACCGCGGGAACGTGGGCCGAGATGCCGACGGAGTGGATGAGGGACGCGCCCGGACAGGTGAGGTCCTGGACACACAGGAACATGCCGTACTTGCGGGCCGCCGCCGCCATCAGCACGGCCTGGCTCTGCCCCTTGCATGCCTTGAGGGCCACCCCGTTGTAGCCCATCTCGCGCGCGAGCCGCAGGCTCTCGAGGCCGGTCAGCGACTCGTCGATGACCACGGGGCGGAGCCGGGCCGCTTCGTGCATGACGTTGGCGCGGTCTGCCTCGAGGTCGCGCGCCGTGGGCTGCTCGACGTACAGGATGCGCGCGAAGCCCTCGGGCGTTCCCGCGCGGATCTGCCGGAGGAAATCGAGGACGTAGCCGACGTTCGGGCAGCGCTCGTTGAAATCCAGGCAGTACTTCCAGTTCTTGACGCCTCGGCGCGCCTGGGCCTCCGCGGTGACGCGGTCGATGCGGAGCGTGCGCTCGACGTCGTCCCGGAGGCCCTCGCCGCTCAGCTTGATCTTGACGCGCACCAGGCCGTCCCGGGCGATCCACTCTGCCAGGGTCTCGGGCAGCCCGTCCCCGATGGGCTTCTCCACGTCCTTCGCCTCCAGGGGATCGAGCCCGCCAACGCTGTGGAAGAGCGGTATGCGCTCCGGCGGCGCGTGGAGCAGGTAATCTTCCAGGCGCTCCCCCTCGAAGTCGGCGCCGAGATACCGGGAGAGGTCGTGGGTCATCAGGTCGGGGCCGTAGGTGGCGTAGACGTTCCGGGCGTGGACCTTCCCGAAGGCGTCGTGGAGGGCCGCGTCGAAGGGGCTGGCCACCACGAGCGTGCAGAGCTTGGGGATGGGCTGGTCGAGCTTCCGCTCGCGTGAGACCTCCGCCGCGGCGGCCAGGTACTCGGGCTCCAGGACGAGGGAGAGATCGAGAGGATGGCCGACCTCGCGGCACTGGCTCGTGAGGCGGGCCATCCGCTCCGCGAGATCCTTCATGGCCCCGAGGGTGACGTCGTAGGACATGGTCGGCGAGGGGAACGCCCACATGTTCCCCATGGTCATGGAGCCGAATCCCCAGGCGCTCTTCCCCGCGCGGGTCTCGACGCGGCAGCGCACGTTCAGGATCGTGACGCGATCCACCACGCGCCCACCGAACTTGTACGGCGCCCGGTACCGCCAGTCTTCGTAGCCGTGGCGGACGTCGAGCACGCGGATGTCGGTCATCCGAGGCGCGGTCGTGCCGACCGCCGGGACCGCCGTTCCGGCGACGGGCGCGGCCACGAGGCCGCTCAGAAAGCCGCGGCGGGTGATCCTCACGCCCCGGGTCCCGCGCCGCCGTAGGCTTCCGCGAGGCCCGCCTTCAGGAAGGCCAGGTCGCGCGCGGCCGCGTCGAGCGTGTTCGCCTGCTTCGCCTCCGAGGTCGCGCCGTGGATCTCGTACTCGAGATGGAGGGAGACGGGGCCCCGGAAACGCGCCTTGGCGAGGGCGGCGAAGAAGTCCTTCCAGGGCACCATGCCCTCGCCCAGCGGGCAGTCGTGCTGCCGCCAGCCCTTCGCCGCCTTCTCCCAGAAAAAGTCTTTGATGGCGACCATCTTCAGGCGCGGGCCCACGAGGTTGAGGGCGGCGCGCCAGCCTCCGTCTCCCCCTTCCACGACCGCGTGCCGAACGTCGAAGTAATAGCCGGCCCATCGTGGATCGAGGCCGTCCATCACGCGGGCGATGTCCCAGACCGGGCCGCCCAGGTAGCCCGCGTGGTTGTGGAATCCGAGCTGGACCCCGCAGCGCGCGGCGAGCTCGGCCAGCCCCCGAAGGTCGGCCGCCGCCTTCTCCAGCTCGTTGCGCACGTCCACGAGGGCGTAGCGGTAGTAGCCGGGCTTGAAGAAGCGGACCCGGTTGCGGCCCGCGGCCTCGAGGATGGGGAGGGCCGTGGGGTCCGACGCGGAAAGGAGGCCGGTGGTGATCATGGGGACGTCCAGGCCCTCCTTGCGAAGCGTGCCGAGGAACGGCGCGAGGTCCGACGCGGCGCGCTCCGGAGCAACGTGGCCGCCCGGGCGGACCGTGAGGTCGACGCCGGCGAAGCCGAGGGCCTTGACCGCGCGCCCCAGGGGGCCCGCGTCCAGGCCCGGCAGGTGCTTCGAGAACAGGCAGAGGGTGCCGCGAAAGCCCGGGCCTGGGCTCTCCGGGCCGCGGGGGCGGGGCGCGAGGCCGGCCCCAGTCCCAAGGGCCACCGCGCCCAGGAAACGCCGGCGGGTCAGGGCCTCCACGGCCTCCCGCACCCACAGCGCCGTCTCGTCCATGTCTCCATGGCCTCACCTCCGCCGTGCATCATCGTACATCGCGCGGCGAGCCGGGCGGGATATGCCGGCGGCCAGCCCTCCGGAGCTGGCTGAGGCGTTTTCTCCCTGCTTTGCGCGTCCTTGAGCAGGGGCAGATTCCCCTGGTCAGGAGATGATGATGAAGGGGTTCATGTACTCTCTCGTGGCGTTCGGCGCGTCGTCGAACGCTTGGGCCCAGGCTGCTCAGGAAGCGCCGCGTCCGGCCGGCTACTACGCCGGCTACGTGCTCGGTATCGTGCTGTTCGTCTACCTCGTCTCGCGCGCGTTCAGGGGCGGCAAGAAGCGCGGGTAGAGTCCCTCGTCCCATCGCCCCCCTCATGACTACGGTGACACGTTTTCGGCCCAATTTCCGACTTTAGGTGCGAGGGCGCTTGTTCCCTGAGGAGGCACGATGACCATTCGCATCCGTGGTTTGCTGATCCTCGCCGGCAGTCTCGTCGCGGGTGCCGGCGTCTACTGGCTCATCTTCCGCGTCCTGGGGAACGCGCGAGCGCCCGTCCGGGTGGCGGCCTACCCGCTCGCCCTTCCGCTCCTCGGCACCATGGTGGGTACGCTGGAGCTCATCACCGGCGTTCCCATCCGCAATCTGGACCAGGGATGGCAGAAGCTCCCCGGCTACGTCCGCGTGCCGCTGGCGCTGGTGGGCAGCGTCGCGTTCCTCGTCGCACTGGGGAAGCTGCTGGGCTTCTGAGCGACGTCCGGCCGCGGGGCAGCACGCGACGCGTTTCTCGAGGTCCCGACCGACTGGCTCTCGTGACGCCCCTTCGTCGAGGCGTTCATGGCCTCACTCCGCCCGCATCATCCTGTATGCTGGCCGCCGTGAGCACGAACGCGGACGCACCCCTCGCCCGCTTCGTCCGCAACGTGGAAAGCGTCGTTCTCGGTAAGCGGGCGGTGGTGGAGACGGTGGTGGCCGCGCTAGTCGCGCGCGGCCACGTGCTCGTGGAGGACGTGCCGGGCGTGGGCAAGACGATCCTCGCCCGCTCCCTGGCCCGCTCCCTCGATGCCCCCATGAGGCGCATCCAGTGCACTCCCGACCTCCTGCCGAGCGACGTGACCGGGGCCTCGATCTACAACCCGAAGGTCCTGGCCTTCGAGTTTCGCCGGGGGCCGATCTTCGCTCCGGTGGTGCTCGCCGACGAGATCAACCGGGCCACCCCCCGCACGCAGTCCGCCTTCCTGGAGGCCATGGAAGAAAGGCAGGTCTCGGCCGACGGGGCGACCCATCCCCTCCCCGACACGTTCTTCCTGATCGCCACCCAGAACCCGATCGAGCTGGCCGGCACCTTCCCGCTTCCCGAGGCGCAGCTCGACCGCTTCCTCGTGCGCGTCTCCCTCGGCTATCCCGACCCGGCGACCGAGGTGAAGGTGATCCTCGCCCAGCGCGAGCGGCACCCCATCGACGCGCTGGGGCCCGTGCTCGACCTGCCCGGCCTCCGGGAGGCCCAGGCCGCGGCCGCGCGGCTGCACGTCCACGAGGCGCTGGTGGGTTACGCGCAGCGTGTGGTGGCGGAGACCCGCCGGCATGATCAGGTCCTCCTGGGGGCGAGCACGCGCGGCGCCCTCGCCCTGGTGCGGGCCGCCCAGGCCCTCGCCCTCCTGCGCGGCGAGCGCTACGTCACCCCGGACCACGTCAAGCACCTCGCCCCGAGCGTGCTGGCCCATCGCATCGTCGTGAAGCCCCGGTCGCGCGTGCAGGGCGTCGACGGGACCCGCGTGGTCGAGGACGCGCTCCGGCAGGTCGAGGTCCCGATCGACCTGCCGCGCCCCTCCTGAGGCCGTGGACTCCGGATTCCTCCACCGGGCCTTCCTGCTCGCCGCCTGCGGCCTCTGCATGTCGGTGGGGCTTTCGGCGCGGATTCCCGCCCTCGAGGCTTTCGCCCTGGCCGTACTCCTGCTGGTGGGCCTCTCGTGGAGCACGGCTCGCCGCCGGCTGTCCGGCCTGCACGTCAGCCGCCGCGCTCCGGGAAGCGCCTTCGAGGACGAGGAGGTGCGCGTCGAGGTCGCCCTGGAGAACCGCGGACGGGCGGCGGTCTCCCTCGTGGAAGTGGTCGACTCCTTCGGGGCCGCCCTGGCGGACCGCAAGGCCCTCCTCGACCCCGGACCCCTGCGCCCCGGCCGGCGCCACCGGCTGGCCTACCGCACGGTCTGCTCCCGCCTGTGGGGCGCGTACACCGTGGGCCCCCTCGCCGTGTCCGTCTCGGACCCGTTGGGCCTCTTCACGCCCCGGCGCGCCCTGCCCGACGTGCGCCCCTTCGACCTCTTCCCGCGCGTCCACCCCGTGGGTGGCCTCGACCGCCTCGGCTCGCGAAGCAGCTTCGTGGCCTCGGAGCCCACGATCGCCCGGGCCGGTCAAAGCGCCCTCTACCTCGGCGTGCGCGACTTCCGGGCGGGCGACGAGGTGCGCCGCGTCCACTGGCCCGCCACCGCCCGGTCCTCGGTGCCCATGGTCAAGGAGTTCGAGCTGGACCTGAGCCCCCACTTCACGCTCTTCCTCGACCTGGAGCGCCGCCACCGGGCGGGCACCGGCCAGAAGTCCACCCTCGAGTACGTGATCCGCACTGCGGCCTCCCTACTGGCTTCGGCCGCTCGTCGCGGCGACACGGTCCAGCTCTTCGGCGAGGGGCGGCGGGCGATCTTTGTTCCACCCGGCCGCGGCGATCTGCACCTCGCTCTCGCCCTCGACCAGTTGATCCGTGTGCGGCAGGACGGCGCCCTCGACGTCCTCGACCTCGCCCTGCGCGAGCAGGCCGCCCTCCCTCCGGGTTCGACGGCGGCCCTTCTCAGCGCCAGCCTCTTCTTGGACAGCGGCCGGCTCTCCGAGGCCCTGGGCGGCTGGCGGGCCCGCCGCGTCCGGCCGGTGGTGGTGGCGGTGGACCAGGACTCCTTCCTGCCCATCGACGTCCGGTCGCGGCCACGGAGCGACGTGCAGGCGCGAACGGAAGAGCTTCGCTCCCTTTCCCACGCGCACGGTGCCCTCCTGGCCGTGCTCGGCACCGAGCAGGACCTGGAAGAGGAGTTGATGCGCCCCGATTGGCTGGGAGGCGCCTGATGCCCGACCTGCTGCTGGCCCGCCAGGTGGCGCTCTATCTCGCCTCACTCCTGGCCGTCGCCAACGCCGACCTCGCGTGGCGGGAGCCGTCTCCCCTCCGCCTCGTGGTCCAGGCCGCGGCTCTCGGCCTCACCCAGGCTCTGGGGACGCTCCTCGCCGACGTGCTCTCGGGCCTGGGAGCCGCCGCCGCGCGGCGGCGAGCGCGCGGGATCGCCTTCGTGGTCTTGGCGCTGCCGGGCCTCTTCGCCCTCGCGGCCGCTCTCGCCGCTCCCCACCTCGCCACGCAAGCGGTCTCCGCCCTGGCCCTCCTCCAGGCCGCGGTCCTGCTGCTCGGTGAAGCCCTCGGCATCGAGATCCTGGTCCTCTGGGGCGCCCTGCTCCTCGCCCTCGTCGCGGCCCTGGCCGGAGGCCTTCCCGCGGCGGTCGGCCTTGCCGGATTCCTGGTCCTGTCGGGCGCTTTCTTTTCCCTCGACCACGCGGCGAGGCTCCTCGCCGCATGGCCGCGCGTCCCTGCCCCTCCCGTCCGCCGCGTGCTCGAGGACGCGTTGCGCCTGCTGGCCGTCCCGGTCGTCCTCCTCGCGGCGGCGATCGCCGTCCTGCCCCCCAGACCGCCGGACGCGTTCGCAGAGACGGGCCGACCTGCCCTGACCAGGCCCGAGGTGCAGCGTGTCTACCTGTGGCTGACCCTCGTCGTCCTGGCGGGGACCGCTGGCACGGCCCTCGTCTTCAGGTGGCTTCGGGGCCGCGGCGACGAGGCCCCCCCGCTCATCGACACCATGGAGAGCCACGTCGAGGCCGAGGAGATCCTGGAGCCCGAGTCGTTCGAAGCCGCGCGCTACGCGCCCGCGCGGGGTCGCGTGGTCCGCGCCTACCTGCGCTTCCTCGCCCGGGCCCGCGAAGCCGGCTTCCGCCTGGAACGGCACCTCACGCCCGGCGAGATCCAGGACCGCGTCCGCCGGCCCGCCGATCCGCTGGCCGTTCTCACGGACCTGTTCATGGACGCTCGCTACGGCCCCGATGAGCCCTCAGCCGATGCGGTGCATCGGGCCGAAGCCGAATCGCGGGCGGTCTGCGCGGGACTGCGCATCCTGCCCCGCTCCGCCCGCAGATCGGTATGATATACCATCATACCGGAGGATGTGATGCCGAAGACGAAGCTCGCGGTCACGCTTGACGCGAGCCTGGTGGGTGAACTGGATAATCTCGTTTCCAAGCGCCGCTTCGCGAACCGGAGCCAGGCCATCGAGGTCGCGGTCGCGGAGAAGCTGAAGCGCATCGCAAAGACCCGCCTCGCCCAGGAGTGCGCAAAGCTGAATGCGGACGAGGAGCGAGGGTTGGCCGAGGAGGGCCTCGCCGGGAGCAGAGACACTTGGCCCGGATACTGAGAGGCGAGATCCGCTGGGCCGACCTGAACCCGGTCCGCGGCAGGGAGCAGGCTGGGTTACGCCCTGTCCTGATACTGAGTCATGACGTGTTCAACGACCGCTCCGGAACGGTAATCGCGGTCGCAATCACGAGCCGGGAGCCACGTGCTGGGTTCCCGCTCACGCTCGAGAGTGGGGCAAGGGGCCTGCCCAAGCGGTCGTGGATCAAGATCAGCCAGATACGAACCCTCGCCGTCGAGCGGATCGGTCGCCGTATTGCCCGGTCGACACCGGAAGAGGTCTCCACGGTGCTCGAGGGACTCGGCGAGATCATCGGCGACTCCTGATCGCTTCTCTTCCTTCGGTCCAACATCGGGTAGAGCTACGAAGCTCCATCGCTTGCGCCGCCTTCGTCACCTCGCGGAGGCGCGCCACTCCATGGAGAGCTTGCGCCGATGGACCGCACAGTCGCGAAGATAGAGATTGATCAGCGTCTGGTAGGGCATCCCCGAGCCCTCGGACAGTGACCGAAAATACGCGATGGTCGGCTTGTCGATCCGCAGAGTGATCTGCTTCTTGAGCCGACGCGCGTAGGGGTTCTTGCGAGCCTTCGAGAAGTCGTACTCTTTCCTCATTTCGTCACGCTCATGCCGGGGCAGGATGAACTGATCCTCGACGCCGGAAGTGCCAGGATCCTCGATAACGAAGGTGGCCCGTCGCATCCGGCCCTTCTGCGGCGCTTCGGTCCTACGAGCGGCGCTAGTTCTCTGGCAACACGACATAGGGAGGAGCCACCATGATCCGACCCGTGAAGCGGCCGCGGGAAACCATGGCCACGAGGCGGGTACCAGGCCTGTGAACGCGTGCGCTGCTCAGACGGGCATGAGTTTGCTTATCCGCTTGTTTCAGCACGGCGCTATGGGTAGGGTGATGCGTGCCCAGACCGCCCTTTCCCACGAGCCTTCAGCACTTTCAGGCGCAGTTCGCCACCGAAGAAGGGTGTGCGGAGTACCTCGCTGCGTGCCGCTGGCCGGACGGTTTCGCCTGCCCCAGGTGCGGTCACGCGCGCGCCTACGCCTTGGCCGGCTGCCGTCGGTGGCAGTGTGCCTCTTGCCGTTACCAGGTCTCGCTGACGGCCGGGACAGTCCTTCACAACTCGAAGATGCCGCTCACGACGTGGTTTTGGGCCGCCTACTTGATGACGACGGACAAGCGTGGTCTCTCGGCCTTGCTCCTGCAGCGCCAGCTCGGGATCGGCCGCTTACGAAACCGCATGGATGATTCTCCACAAACTTCGTCGAGCGATGGTGAACGCGGCTCGGGAGCCTCTTCGGGGCAAGGTTGAACTTGACGAGACGTGGGTGGGCGGAACCCAAGCAGGGCTTCGGGGCAGCCGCCAACTCAAGGGACGCAAGGCAGCCCTGGTCCTGGTCGCCGTCGAGAGACGTGGACCTGCATCGGGCCGAGTCCGAATGGAGGTCATTCCCGACTTCGCCGGGGTTACGATACGGCGGTTCGTCGCGAGAAACATCGCGGTCGGTGCCACCGTCTTCACAGATGGCCTCAAGAGCTTCGAGGGGCTCCCCGCGTCCGGTTACAAGCACGTCCCGCGGTCGCAGCCGACGCAGCTCCGGTTGCGACAGGGCGCCAAATCCGTCGTCCCGCTTGCCGACCGCGCCATCGGCAACCTGAAGCAGTGGCTGATCGGTACCCACCACGGTGTCAGCCGCGGCCAACTCCAGGTCTACCTCGATGAGTTCGTCTTTCGGCACAATCGGCGGAGGACCCCCATGGCCGCCTTCCAGACGCTCCTTGGCCTGGGCACCGGACGGGCACCTACACCCTCCCGTCGCATCCGGGG